>Ga0335069_10006883_pt1 | contig 16470 bp, 17 predicted proteins | sample Lox_Sample_11_FD_206714 | JGI IMG/M metagenome (GOLD analysis project Ga0335069, IMG submission 206714) | Soil microbial communities from Loxahatchee National Wildlife Refuge, Florida, United States - Lox_Sample_1.1 | ecosystem: Environmental > Terrestrial > Soil > Wetlands | place: USA...
CGAAGCCAGGCTCAACCATCTTCCGATCTTCACCCCGAGGTCGCTGAAGGCGCCGGAAGCCGCGCAAGCGATGCGCGCGCATGGCGCCGACGCTGCCGTCGTCGTTGCCTATGGCTTGATCCTGCCGAAAGCAATTCTCGAGGCGTTCCCGCTCGGCTGCTTCAATCTGCACGCCTCGCTGCTGCCGCGCTGGCGCGGCGCGGCGCCGATCCAGCGCGCGATCATGGCCGGCGACCGCGAGACCGGCGTGATGGTGATGCAGATCGCCGAAGGGCTCGATACCGGTCCGATCGGCATGGCGGAGCACGTGCCGATCGGTCCCGATATCACCGCCGGCGAATTGCACGACGAACTGGCGCGGCGCGGCTCAAAGCTGATGGCGGTGGCGCTCGGCGCACTCGAACGCGGCTCGCTGCAACTGACGCCGCAGTCTGGCGCCGGCGTGACCTACGCCAACAAGATCGACAAGAACGAGGCGCGCATCGATTGGCGCAAGCCCTGGTCGGATGTGCACAACCATTGCCGCGGCCTTTCGCCCTTCCCCGGCGCCTGGTTCGAACTGCCCGGCGTCGGCCGCGTCAAGGTGCTGCGCACCGCCAAGGGCGAAGGCGCAGGTAAGCCCGGGCAGGTTCTGGACGCGCGATTGTTGGTCGCCTGCGGCGACGGCGCGGTGCGGCTCGTCGAATTGCAGCGCGCGGGCAAGCAGCCGATGCAGGCGGATGAATTCTTGCGTGGCGCGCCCGTCGCCCGCGGCGCTGTCCTGAGCTGAACCCGAATGCCGCGCTACAAGCTCACCATCGAATATGACGGCACGCCGTTCATCGGCTGGCAGCAGCAGGACAGTGGTCCCACGGTGCAAGGCGTGCTGACCGAGGCGGTCGCGGCGTTTGCCGGCGAGCGCGTCACCGTGTCGGGCGCCGGCCGCACCGATACCGGCGTGCATGCGCTCGGCCAGGTGGCGCATATCGATCTTGCCAGGGACTGGGAGACCGATCGCGTCCGCGACGCCATCAATTTCCACTTGCGACCGCAATTGGTCGCCGTGCTGAAGGCCGAACTCGTGGCTTCGGATTTCGATGCGCGGTTCTCGGCGATCAAACGTCATTATCTTTATCGCATCGTCAATCGCCGCGCCGACCTCACCCTCGACCAGAACCGGGCCTGGCGCGTGCCGCGCCTGCTCGATGACTGTGCGATGCATGCGGCGGCGCAAAGGCTCATCGGCAAACACGACTTCACCACCTTCCGCTCGACCGAATGTCAGGCCAAGTCGCCGGAGAAGACGCTCGACCGGCTCGACGTGACGCGCGTGGGCGACGAGGTGCGCGTCGAGGCGTCGGCGCGCTCGTTCCTGCAGCATCAGGTGCGCTCGATGGTCGGCTCGCTCATTCATGTCGGCGAAGGCAAATGGCGCGCGGGCGATCTTGCCGACGCGCTGGCTGCGCGCGACCGCACCCGTTGCGGCCAGGTCGCACCGCCGCACGGACTTTATCTGGTGCGGGTAGAATACTAAGCCGTCAGCACGGCGCGCATGCGGAGCATTAATGCCCAACAGTGACGTCGAAGTCGTGGTGGTCGGTGGCGGCGCGGCCGGTGTCGCGGCCGCGAAACATCTGCGCCGGGCATCGGTGAATTGCCTTCTGGTCGAGGCGCGGCCGCGCCTTGGCGGACGGGCCTACACGATCACCGATCCATCCGGCTTCACGCTCGATCTCGGCTGCGGCTGGCTGCATTCGGCGGATCGCAATCCCTGGGTGCGCGTCGCCGAGGAAGAGGGCGTCGCGCTCGACAAGACGCTGCCGCCCTGGCAGCGGCGCACGCTGGAGACCGGCTTTCCACGCGTCGAGCAGAACGATTTCCAGGAAGCCATGGCGAAGTTCTTCGCCCGGCTGGAGCACGCGGCGCAAGGCGATAAAGACGTCGCCGCGGCGACGTTGCTCGAACCAGGCAATCGCTGGAACGGGCTGATCAATTCCGTTGGCACTTATATCAGCGGCGGCGACCTCGATCGGCTGTCGGTGAAAGATTTCGATCGCTACGAAGATTCCGGCGTCAATTACCGGGTGTTCAAGGGCTATGGCGCGTTGATCGCCGATTACGGCGCCGATATCCCGCAAATGCGCGATTGCCCGGTGCGCAAAATCGATCATCGCGGGCAGCGGCTGCGCATTGAAACCGACAAGGGCGTGATCACCGCGGATCGGGCGATCGTGACCGTGCCGAGCGCGGTGCTGGCTGCGGAGGCGATCACGTTCGCGCCGGCGCTTGCCGACAAGATCGCCGCGGCGCGCGGCCTGCCGCTTGGGCTCGCCGACAAGCTGTTCTTGTCGCTCGAGGGCGCCGAGGAATTCGAGAAGGAGACGCGGCTGTTCGGACGCACCGATCGCAACGGCACTGGCGGCTATCATTTGCGCCCCTTCGGCCGGCCGCTGATCGAGGCCTATTTCGCCGGCGGCCTGGCCGCCGAGCTCGAGGCCGGCGGCGACTCTGCCTTCTTCGACTATGCCGTGTCCGAGCTGGTCGGCTTGTTCGGCAGTGATTTTTCCCGCCGCCTCAAGCCGGTCCAGACGCATCGCTGGGCCAACGATCCCTATGCGCTTGGCTCCTACTCTTTCGCGCTTCCCGGCTTTGCCGATTGCCGGCAAATTCTCGCCGCTCCCGTCGACAACCGCTTGTTCTTTGCCGGCGAAGCCTGTTCGGCGCACGATTTCTCGACCGCGCATGGCGGCTATTTCACCGGCGTCGCCGCGGCGGAGCAGGTGATCGGCTTGCGCGGAAAATCCTGACCGTCCCGGACCGGCCGCCGCACCTTACAGCGGCGTTCTATTGATGCCGAAACGACCTTCGAATCTCGCTGGCTCTTTCCTGATCCACCAGCGATTTCCACGCGGCCGAATTTTGCGCGGACGCGTCCTTGCAGTCGACCAAGCCATCGTCCTCGATCCGGCCGGTCGCATTGTCGAGTGCGTGCAGGCGGCAGAGACCCTTGTAGGGGTTGTAGGGTATCAGGATCGAAGCGTAAGGAACGCTGTGCCCCGCCGGTTGCGGACTGACCAGCGACATCTTCCATATCAGCAAGTCGTCGCGGAAATAGACGAGCCCGTAGCAAATAGCCGCCAGCGCGCAGGCTACGGCGCCGAGGCGCTTGATGGAGAGCCGGACGGTTTTACGCTGCGTCCCGGCGTTCGCGTCTTTCGGCATCTGCAATTTTCCCCAGGGAAGGACTGCCGCATCGCGACAAGCGCTGCGTCCCTGACTTCCGCCACGATCTTTAACGTTGCAGGATGAAATGTTTTACGCAGCGATTGCGGATAGTTTTATCGAATTACTTAGCCGAAATATTTTTCGATGATCCGCCGGTAGACCGCGGTCAGCGTGACCAGATCTTGCACCGGCACGCGCTCGTCGACCGCATGCATGGTCTGTCCGACCAGGCCGAATTCGAGCACCGGGCAATAGTCCTTGATGAAGCGCGCGTCCGAAGTGCCGCCGCTGGTCGAGAGCTTCGGCGTGCGGCCGGTGATCTCGGCAATGGCGGCGACAGCCAGATCGGTGAAGGCACCGGGCTTGGTGACGAACACGTCGGCATTCGAGGGCTGCCAGTCGAAGGCATGAGTGATGCGTCCGCCGGCCGCGGCTTTGGCGCGCTGCTCGAGCAGCGCCTTCAGCGAGCTCAGGCTTTGGCAGTCGTTGTAACGGACGTTGAATCGCGCCCGTGCTTCGCCGGGGATGAGATTGACGGTGGCATTGCCGATATCGATCGAGGTGAATTCGAGATTCGAGGGCGTGAACTGTGCGCTACCCTGATCGAGCGGCGCCTGCAACGCGGTGATCAGCGTGACCAGTCCGCGGACCGGATTGTCGGCGCGCTCCGGATAAGCGACGTGGCCTTGCTTGCCGGTGACGATCAGCGTGCCATTGAGCGAACCGCGTCGCCCGGCCTTGATCGTGTCGCCGAGCACGTCGGCATTGCTCGGCTCGCCGAGAATGCAGTGATCGAAGGTCTCGCCGCGCTCCGCCGCCCATTTCAAGAGCTTGATCGTGCCGTTGACGGCGATGCTCTCTTCGTCTCCCGTGATCAGGAACGAGATCGAGCCTTTGATCTTGCCGTTCTTCGCGGCGATATAATCGAGCGCCGCCGCGGCGAAACAGGCGATGCCGCCCTTCATGTCGACGGCGCCGCGACCATAAAGCGTGTCATCCGCAACTTCACCGGCAAAGGGCGGATGCGACCATGTCGCCTCGTTGCCCGGCGGCACGACATCGGTATGCCCGGCAAACAGCAGGTTCGGCTTGGCGAGGCCGAAGCGCGCATAGAGGTTTCCGATCGGCGCGGTGCCGGGCTCCGTGAAGGTCGTGCGCTGCACGCTGAAGCCGGCCTGCTCCAGCAGCCCCTGCAAGAAGCCGAGCGCGCCGCCGTCCTCCGGCGTCACCGAGCGGCACCGGATCAGGTCGCGGGCAATGGCAATGGGGTCGGCGGTCATCGGGTTCACACCGTGCCGAGCGGATCAGGCCCGTATTGATTAGGCCCATCGACGCCTTTGCGAAAGCCAAGCTCCACCACGAGGAAAAAGAGCAGAATCGTGAACGGCACTGAAATCAGAACCGCCGCGGTGGTCGGTTGACCATTTACAATAGCCATTTGCAAGACCGTCAGGAAATCGAGCGCGGCGTTGCCGACGAAGAAGACGATCAGAAACAAGATGGGCATGTTACGGTCGTGTGCGCGTTTCACAGCAACCGCGAATTCCGGATAAACGAGGGCAAGATCGATGATGGCGCTGAGCCGATCGAGTTGCAGTTGATCGGTGATAAAATTCACGGCGAGTTCGAATACGGTTAGAACCGCAACCGCGATCCAGAATGTCTGGCGACCGATACGGCCTTCAAAGCTTGTGTAGAGAAAAGCCCAATCCATGAAAGTTCCATCACCCGGCGCAACGCAGCGGCGCGACAGCCTCAATCCCGCAGCAATTCGTTGATGCTGGTCTTGGCGCGGGTCTTTTCATCGACGCGCTTGACGATGACGGCGCAGTAGAGGCCGGGCGACGGCGCGCCGTTCTTGCTTGGCTTGCCGGGAAGCGTCCCGGGCACGAGGACGGAATAGGGCGGCACTTCGCCCTGCAACACTGCACCCGTCTCGCGGTCGACGATCTTGGTCGAGGCGCCGAGAAAGACGCCCATCGACAGCACCGAACCTTCGCGCACGATGACGCCTTCGGCGACTTCCGAACGCGCACCGACAAAGCAATTGTCCTCGATGATCACCGGGCCCGCCTGCAGCGGCTCGAGCACGCCGCCGATGCCGGCGCCGCCGGATATGTGGCAGTTCTTGCCGATCTGCGCGCAGGAGCCAACGGTGGCCCAGGTGTCGATCATGGTGCCCTGGTCGACATGGGCGCCGAGATTGACGAAGGACGGCATCAGCACCACGCCCGGCGCGATATAGGCCGAACGGCGCACGATGGAGCCCGGCACGGCGCGGAAGCCGGCTTCGCGAAAGCTGTTGTCGCCCCAGCCGTCGAATTTGGACGGCACCTTGTCCCACCACGCCGCCTGGCCCGGCCCGCCGCCGATGACGGTCATGTCATTGAGCCGGAACGACAGCAGCACCGCCTTTTTCAGCCATTGATTGACGCGCCAGCCGCCATCGGCGCCTTTCTCGGCGACGCGCACCGCGCCGCAGTCGAGCAGTTCAAGCGCTTCTTCGACCGCCTCGCGCACTTCGCCCTTGGTGGTCGGGCCGATCTGGTCGCGACGCTCGAAGGCGGCGTCGATGGTTTCGGCAAGTTTGTTGGTGGTGCCGGTCGACATGAAAGTAACCTGGAAAATTGCCCCTGTGACGCGGTTTGTCGGGGCAGGGACCGGCGATGTCAAGTTGCCGCCAAGGTCAACCTGGTGTCATGGCGCTGGCGATGGCGCGCAAAAATCCGGCGAGATCGTCGGTCACATGGTCGACATGCGGCGCATCGCGGCCGGTCAATTCCCAGTCCTCGCGCAGCACGACGCCGGCGCCTTGCGGCACCACCAGCACCGTGGTCATGCCGAGCGCATGCGGCACTTCCAGATTGCGGGCGAGATCCTCGAATAGCACGGCTTGATGCGGATCGACATCGTGGCGCTTGAGGAAGCGCTCGTAGACCGCGGCATTCGGCTTCGGCTCGAGGTCGGCGGCCTTGATGTCGAATATGTCCTCGAAATGCTCGTCGATACCGAGCCGCCGCAGCACCTCGTCGGCGTGATTGCGCGTGCCGTTGGTCAGAATGAGCTTGCGCCCCGGCAATTGCTCGATCGCCAGTCCCAGCGCCGGATTGGCCGCGAGCGGTGCGTAGTCGATCTGATGCACCATGTCGAGGAACTCATCGGGCGCCAAGCCGTGTTCCTTCATCAGTCCGCGCAGCGTCGTGCCGTAACGTTTGTAGTAATCCTTCTGCAGGCGAAAGGCTTCGTCATGCGTGATCTTGAGGAAGTCGACGATGTAGTCGCGGATACGGACATCGACCTGCTGCCACAGATTGAGGTGATGCGGATAGAGCGTGTTGTCGAGATCGAAGACCCAGGTCGCGACGCGCCTGAAATCGGCAAAGGTCTTGGGGCCGGCAAGGCCGGGAGCGGATTGTTCGGACATCATCAGAAAATATCAGCGCTAGCCCGCTTCGCGCCACGTGGTTTTGGGAACCAGATATTCCAGGGCGCCGTCGTGAAGCGCCACCGGATCGCGCTCGCCTTCCATCGCCAGCCGCAGCACGCTGCGCGCCAGCTCGTCCGGTTTCACCGTGGTGTTGCCGATCGCCTTCAGCGTCAGCCACGCCTCGTCGAAAGCCGCTTCCAATACGACAAGCGTCTGGGGGTCGAACGAGCTGTTGTGGAACCCGCGCATGGGCCCAGCCTCACCGCTTACGTAACTGCATCTTCAGTGGGTATCCGGGCGAATCGTGGGCGCGAAAGTCGCCCAGTTTGTGACATGGCGCCGCGATCGAGATCAACAGCAATTGAACTCGGCATGATGACGCGCTCCCCCAAGTCCACGCCCACCCAACCCCTCATTGGCAACAAAAGTGTCATATTTCCTGGCTGCTCAAGTCTTAAGCGACATGAGCAGGCCCCCCGCTGGAGGCGGCGGTCAGGCAGAAAAGATCATCGTAATCAATGCGGTAGGCGGCTCTCACGCACTGAGGCGTGGCACCAGTTTCGACGCGTTGCCCGAGGCAATGGCGGCGAGATTGTCGGCGCCGAGATTGAGCTGCTTCAGACTCTCGATCTGGTCTAGCGGGAAATACGGATAGTCGGTTCCGTAGGTGATCTGCGAGAACGGCACCAGCTTGGTGAGTGCCGCGATCGCCGCCGGATGGGTGGCGTTTGCCGTGTCGTAATAGAGCCGGCGCAACTCGGCTTCGATCCCGTCCGGTGCAAAGCCGCCCGGCGCCTTCGCCTTCTGGTCGTAGAACGCCTCGACGCGGCCTGCCAGGAACGGAATCGTGCCGCCAGCATGCGAGAACAGCCATTTGATATCGCGCAGCCGCGTGAAGGTCCCGCTCAACAGCAGGCTAACGATCGTGCGCGTCGTGTCATGCGGCACTTCGATCACGGCGGGGAAGGCGCCGACGCTCAGCCGCCCGCAGCAGCTCGCGACCAGGGGATGCACATAGACCACCGCTTTGCGCCGGTTGAGCTCTTCGAGGACCGGCTTATAGGCGGGATCGCCGAGCCATTTGTCGCCGTAGTTGCTCTGCAGGTTGACGCCGTCGGCCTTCAACGTATCGAACGCATATTCGATCTCTTTGAGCGTCAGATCGGCGTCGAGCATCGACAGCGGCGCAAACAGACCGTAACGATCCGGCTTGCTCTGCACCATTTCGGCGGCGAAATCGCAGCACAGCCGCGCCATGTCGTGCGCCGCCTTGGCATCGGTGTCGAACCACACGCCGGGGGTCGAGGCCAACGACAGGATGCTGGTGGTGACGCCGTGCTTGTCCATTTCCTCGATGTCTTTGTCGCGCGTCCAGGCTAGCTGCACGCCGAAATGCGGAATCTTGCGCTGGTCCTCCCAGTCCGACCAGGCCTTTTGATAGGCCGGCGGATAGAAGTGATGATGCGTATCGATCAGCCTTGGCGTCGCGGCGCGCGCCGGCGTTCTCGCGCCCGGCAACACGGCGGTAGCGCTGAACGCCGCGGCGCCCGCCAGGAACTGCCGGCGCGAAGAGCGGCAGGAGCAACCGAACGACCATTTGCCTGATTGAATGGAGCCCCTGCACAAGTGCGCGGCCGTGCCGTCCTGCTCGCTCATCCGCTTCCTCCCGGCGTTCTATTTCGCTGGATTACAGAACGTCGCCGCGGCCCTGTAAAGCGGCCTTTTGCGAATATCAGCGCAGCAATTGGAAGGCGACCAGGGCGCCGAGCATGATGGCGCTGCCTAAACCCTGCAGCGGCGTCATGGCGTCGCCGAGGACGAGCGCGCTGAGAATGGTCGCGGTCAGCGGCTCGAGGTTGAGAATGAGCGCGGTGCGGAACGGCCCGATCCGCATCGTCGAGATGAAGATCAGCAGGATGCCCGCCGTCGTCGCGAGACTCATCACGATCAAGGCCGCCCAGCCGAAATTGCTGTGAGGCAGATTCCAGTCACGCACCACAAGCGAAGCCGCGAGAAACAGCGCGGTCGAGGAGATCATCGAATACCAGGTCGTCAGCCGCGCGTCGGCGCTGACCAGATAGACGCGGGTGGTGAGCAATACGGCTACGCGCCAGCAACCGGCGCCGATGCCATAAGCGACGCCGGCTAGCGCCAATCCCGCCGGATGTGCGCCGATCATGATCGCGAGGCCGAGAAAAGCCGCCAGCGCGCAGAGCGCGCCCTGCCAGCGCAGCGGCTCGATTCGCAAGGCCGACGCCGCGATCCCGGTGAGGACCGGATAGGTGAAATAGGACAGGATTGCGGTCGAGACATCGACCGCTTCGATGGCCTTGAACAGGCAATAGATGAGACCGGTGAACATCACGCCCACCGCCATCGAGACGAGGCGGATGCGCGCATCGGCATAAGGCTTCTTGCCGAAGCGCAGCCAGGTCGCGACAAAAACAAGACCGATCACGCTGCGGAACGACAGCATGGGCAGAACGTGACCGCCGTCGCCCAGCACGATTTTCGACAGCACGTCGGAAATGCCGAGCGCGAGGCCGGCGGCGATGCCAGGCGCGAGCGGCAGCAGAACGTGTTCCGAGGGAGCCGCGGTCTCAGCCACAGCGGATTCCAGACCTGGTTCCGATCCTGAGTCGATTCCGCTCATGTATTCTTCTGTTTGGATTTTTTCTTTTTGTATCGCTCGACGTCGCGATCCGCTCCCGGAACGACGATCAGTTATGGATCAGCGTTCCGGCGCCGAGCTCGGTGAACAATTCGAGCAGCACCGCGTGCGGCACCTTGCCGTCGAGAATGACCACGCCTTCGACGCCGCGTTCGAGCGCATCGATGCAAGTTTCGACTTTGGGGATCATGCCGCCGGAAATGGTGCCGTCGGCAATCAGCCGCCGCGCGTCTTCGACCGACAGTTCCTTGATCAGGTTCTTGGACTTGTCGAGCACGCCCGGTACGTCGGTCAACAGCAGGAAACGCTTGGCCTTCAGCGCGCCGGCAATGGCGCCGGCAAAGGTATCGGCATTGACATTGAACGTGCCGCCGTCGGCGGCGGCAGCGACCGGGGCCAGGACCGGAATGAGCTCGCGGCCGAGGATCTGGTCGAGCACCATGGTGTCGACCCTGTCCGGCTCGCCGACAAAGCCGAGATCGACCACCCGCTCGATGGCGGAATCCGGATCGATCACGGTGCGCGTCAGCTTGCGCGCGACTACCATATTGCCGTCCTTGCCGCTCAAACCCACCGCCTTGCCGCCGGCCTCGTTGATGTAGCCGACCATCTGCTTGTTGATCGAACCGGCCAGCACCATTTCGACGATTTCGAGCGTCTCCGCGTCGGTGATGCGCAGGCCCGCGGTGAAATGCGACTGCACGCCGACACGCTTGAGCATGGCTTCGATCTGCGGGCCGCCGCCGTGGACGACGACAGGATTGATGGCGGTCTGCTCGAGCAGCACGATGTCGCGGGCGAATTCGCGGGCGCTGTCCTCTTTGCCCATGGCGTGGCCGCCGTATTTGATGACGACGATCTCGTCGTCGTAGCGCTGCATATAGGGCAGCGCTTCGGACAGGATGCGGGCCTGCACTTCGGGGCTGGTCGGTTCGTCCTTGCTCATCACATTCTCGTTCCCGGTCGGCGCAGTCTATCTAGAGCATGATCCGGCAAAGGGGAAATCGGCCTTCCGGTGCGCTCATGGTCAATAGCGATGGCCTTGTAACAGGCACGCGACAATAATGGACGGCTGGCCGGTCGGCCTAGCGCGCCCGTTCGGCCAGAAGCCGCGCGATCGCGGCGCGCAACTGATCGATCCCGGCTCCCGTTCGCGATGACGTCGCGATCAGATCGGGAAACGCCGCCGGCCGTTTGCGCATCGCGGCCTTGGTCGCCTCGATGCGCGCGGCCAGTTCTGTCTCACCGATCTGATCGCATTTGGTCAGGACGATTTCGTGACTGACGGCCGCCTGGCCGAGCGTGTCGAGAATGGCGTCGTCAGTATCTTTAAGACCATGCCGCGCATCGACGAGCACATAGACGCGGGCCAAGGTTGCCCGGCCGCGCAGATAATCGTGAATGAGGCCGGTCCAGGACGCGATCTTCTTCTTGGCGGTCGCGGCATAGCCGTAGCCCGGCATGTCGACGAGAACGAGCCGGTCCGGACCGTGAAAGAAGATCAATTCCTGCGTCCGTCCGGGCGTGTTGGAGGTGCGCGCAAGGGCCTTGCGCCCGGTCAGCGCATTGATCAGCGAGGACTTGCCGACATTGGAGCGGCCGGCGAAGGCGATTTCGGGTCCCGCCATCGGCGGCAGCGAGGCGAGCGACGAAGCCGCCGACACAAAGTCGAAATCGCCCGCGAACAGGCGGCGTCCGGTCTCGATCTCGGCGTTGGAAAATTCGTCGGTCAAACAAGCTCCCCTGTGGCTAAGCTTGCCCTAGACTTGCCGGTCAGCCGCGGCAAGACGAAATCAGGCAACAAAAAAGGGGACGCTTTGGTCCCCTCTTTGCGGAGCGGCCGGAAGCGGGCCGCAAATCAGTTGCAAGCGCAACTCAGGCGGCGTCGCCGGCGCGGTCCTGCCAATGGGCGGGTGCCGGTGCATAAGCCGGGTTCTTGGCGGCGCCGTGATAGCGCGCGGCCGCGGCCACCGCCGGTATCCCGATCTGGCGATAGCGCTGGTCGAGCACCTCACCCGTCATTTTACGTAGGCTGGACTTTGGCCCGCCCTTTTTGGCCAATTCGGCCGCGATACTCGTCATGCAAAACCCCATTCCCTTTGTTTGCCCGTCGCTTAAAGCGATGCCCGGTTTCTGACCGAGGAGTGCGGCGGAAATAGGCGACAATTCGCGCCCTGTCGTGACATTTCCGACTCAGTCGCGCCCGAGGCCGCATCAAGGCCGGGCGTGGTAAACCCTCGCTTAATGTCTGCGGCCCATATTTGGGTCGTCCGGCTGTTTGTTCGGTTGCTTCGACCGGGAATTTGTACCGCTTTTCCACTTCGGCCCGGGAAAACTGCGGCATTCCTGCAACAGTTTTCGGGGACCTGAGGGTCGAGACAAACTAACGTCTGGCACCGCCAAAAAGGTTCGAGTATCTCGGTTCCTGGATTCTCGTATCGCGGCTGGGGCGGCTTTACGGACGGATTGGTTGGCGAGTGATGGCAATGCGTTCGATTGCTTTCGTAATCATCGGGCTGGCGGGCATCGCGCTCGGCGGCTGCATGCAAGAGACCATCGAGCCGTCGAGCCAGGCGAGCTGGAACGCGCGCGACAAGCAGCTGATGTCGAACCTGCCTTATCAGCAGGCCGCCATCCCCGAGCAGTTCCGGCGCCACATCGTCGAATATTCGCGCAAGGAAGCGCCGGGCTCGATCGTCGTCGATAGCGACAACAAGTTCCTCTATTATGTGCTGCCGAAGGGCCAGGCGATCCGCTACGGCATCGCTGTCGGCGAAGAGGCGCAGGCCTGGAGCGGCGTCGCCAAGGTCGGCCGCATGGAAGAATGGCCGGCCTGGGTGCCGACGCCGGGCGAACAGCAGCGGCTCGGCCCGTTGCCGTCTTACGTGACCGGCGGCCCGCATAACCCGTTGGGTGCCCGCGGCATGTATCTGTATTCCGGCAACAAGGACACCCTGTACCGGATCCATGGCACCAATCAGCCGGAATATATCGGTCAGGCGATTTCGTCGGGCTGCATCCGCATGACCAACGAAGACGCGATCGATCTCTATAATCGGGTCAAGATCGGTACGGTCGTCGTGGTGCTGGCGCCGAAGAGCGGTGATGCGCCGTTCAGCGGCCAGATCGCGGCCGCGAACGCGTCGCGTGACCCGGCGGCTTCGAAGCCGTACTGAGTTTTCGAAATTTACGGGGGTGGGTGCGGCGCTGGCCTTCGGCTGGCGCCGTTTTCTTTTGCAGCGTGATCCCGGAAAGCGGAAGCCGGTTTTCGGAGACGATCGCGTTCCCTCGAAAAGATCTAGCCGAGCGTCACGTGCAGGATTTCCGGCGGCACGCCTAGGCGCGCGGGAATGACGCTGGTGCCGATCCCGCCGGAGACGATCATGTGCCGGCCGCTCTCGACGATATGGCCATAGGCGTAACGCGCGCCATAATGCGACGGCACGAACTGCGGCCAGACCAACGGGATACGAATCTGTCCGCCGTGCGTATGTCCGGCGAGCGTGACTGAAACGCGCTCCGGGACGCGCGGAAAAATGTCCGGCTCGTGGACCAACAGCACGACCGGATCTTCGGTGCGCACCTGCTTGAGCAGGCCCGGAAGATCGTCGACGCCGCGAAAGCGTCCAGGCCCGATCCAGTGCGCTTCCTGATCGCCAAGACCGGCCAGCCAGAACTTGCGCTTACCGTCCCCGAGCAACACGGCGTCATTCTCGAGGATCGGAATGCGCACACCAGCGAGCGCCCCGCGGACGCCGCTCAGATCGTGCCACCAATCGTGATTGCCGAGGATCGCCCAAACGCCGAGCGGCGCCTGAAGCCGGGCAAGCTCGCCGGCCCAGAGCGGGTCGTCGATCGGCTTGATCTTGTATTTGTACCAGGCCTTGAAATCGCCGAGCAGAACGATGAGGTCGGAATGCAGCGCATTCGCGGTGTCGACGATACGCGCGACCTGCGGCAGCGTGATGTGCGGCCCGCCGGCATGCAGGTCGGCGATCACCGTGATCGTGAGCTTTTGCCCGATCGGCCAGTGCGGCGGCGTCAGGGTGTAGGGCGTGATCAGCAGATCGGTCGGCTCGACGGCGCCGGCATAGGCGCCGGTCGCGCTCGCCGAAAGGCCGATCAGCCCGATACCGCCCGCGATCAGCTGCCGCCGGTTCACGCCAGTTTTGGCCGCGAGCGCCGCGGCTTGCGCCGGCGTCGCCGGCACAATCGAGCTGGGCGGAGTATCGTCCTTCATGAACTTCCCTTAATGCCGGCTGCCGCACGGGAGAATCCCCTTAAAGCACGCCGCACTTTGCCAAGCAAAGTTATGCAGTGATCGTGGAAAATTAAGACGCTTTGTAGACGAATTTGGCGCGCTCTAGCGCGTCTTGATTTCTTGGTTCACGATTGCGCAATCCGCTCGCGCGTGACCCAATCGAGCGTCTTGTCGAGCGCACGGGTGAGCCGGTCGAACAATTCGTCGACTTCATACGCGTTAATGACGAGCGGCGGCGATAAGGTTAATACCTCGCCCATGACCGCGCGCACGATCACGCCTTCGGCTTCGGCGAATTGCACCGCGCGCGCCGCGACGCCGTGCTGCGGCGAAAAGGCGCGTTTGGTGTTTTTGTCGGCGACCAGCTCCAGACCGCCGATCAGGCCGAGACCGCGCGCCTCGCCGACCAGAGGATGCTCGCCGATCTTTTTCAGCCGCGCTTGAAACTGCACGCCGCGCTCGGCGGCCTTCTCGACGATGCGGTCGCGCGCATAGATTTCCAGCGCCTTGAGCGCCACCGCCGCCGAAACCGGATGGCCGCCATAGGTGAAACCATGTCCGAACACGCCGATCTTTTTGCTCTCGCTCAGCAGCGCCTGATAGAGCTCCTCCTGAATCATCACACCGGCGATCGGCAGATAGGCCGACGACAGCATTTTGGCGATCGAGATCGACTGCGGGCGGAAGCCGAGCTTCTCGCAGCCGAATGTGGTGCCGAGCCGGCCGAAGCCGCAGATCACTTCGTCGGAGATCATGAACACGTCGTGCTTGCGGCAGACCTGCATGATCTTCTCGAAATAGGTCTTGGGCGGCACGATCACGCCGCCGGCGCCCATCACCGGTTCGGCGATGAAGGCGGCGACGGTGTCGGGGCCTTCCTTGACGATCAGCTCGTCGAGCTCGGCGGCAAGGCGCGTGGCGAAATCCTCTTCGCTCTCGCCGGCTTGTGCGAAGCGGTAATGATGCGGGCAGCTCGTATGCAGGAAGCCCGGCAGCGGCAGATCGAAGTCGCGATGATTGGCCGGCAAGCCGGTCAGCGAGGCGGCGACGATGGTGACGCCGTGATATCCCTTCACGCGGCTGATGATCTTCTTCTTGTTCGGCCGGCCAAGCGCGTTGTTGAAATACCAGACGAGCTTGACCTGAGTGTCGTTGGCTTCCGATCCGGAATTGCAGAAAAAGGTCTTGGAGATCGGCACCGGCGCGATCTCCTTGAGCTTCTCGGCCAGTTCGATCGCCGGGTCGTGGCTTTTTCCGGTGAACAGATGCGCGAATGCGAGCTTGCGCATCTGCGCCGCGGCGGCTTCGACCAGTTCCTCGTTGCCATAGCCGAGCGCGGTACACCACAGGCCGGCCATGCCTTCGATATAACCTTTGCCGTCGGTGTCGTAGACATAGACGCCTTGGCCGCGCTCGATGATCACCGGGCCGGTCTCGCGAAAGCGCGCGAGATTGACATAAGGGTGCAGCACCGTTTCGACATCGCGGGTCGCGAGATTGCTGAGTGGCGACATCTTTGCTTCCTACGATCTCTGCGCAAGCCGCGGCCGCGGCCGCGGCAGCGGGACTTCATCAATCGGGATGGCCGGCTCGTTATCGCCTTCCGCGGCGCCACTGTTCGACGCCGGCTCTTGCTCCGGTTTCGCCTTGGCTCCGGCGGGCGGCGGCGGTTCGCGCACATCCCACTGGCAGACTTTGTAGTTATTGCGGCGCTCGGCGAGGTCGAGATGAATATGTTCCTCGTGATAGCCGTCGGAGCCCGGGCCGAGCACAGTCATGAAGCGCGTGCAGACGCTGGCTTTGATGGTTTCGCGCCAAGCCTTGTCGACGCGGATGTCGGTCAGGTGGAATTCGCGGCCGTCGGCCAGGCCGAAATCGCGGATATCGATGGCATCGGCCTTGCCGTGCTCGCTCAATTGCGCGGCGCGGATATTGTTGCGGCCGCGGCAGGAATAGGAATCGAAATTGTCGAGCACGCGCAACGGCGGGCCGAATTTCTTCATTGACGGTCCGACGTCCTCGCGCACCCAGTCGGCGACCGCCTGCGCCATCGGGCAACGCATCGTGGCCGGCGGCGACACGGCGACCCGGCTCTGATCGGGCATGATGATCGAAGCCATCAGCACCGCATCGGTGGCGCCGCATTCGCCGGCGCCGACCAGGAGCGGCAACGGCTTGAACTCGGCGACCTTCGTCAGCGCGGTTTGGCAGGCCGATGGTTTCGCCGCCGCGGCAGCACCCGCAGAGGTGTCGGGAAATGACGCATATTCCTCCTGCGGCGGCGCGAATTGTTGCGGGATCACGACGGGCAACGGCCGCGGCGTGGCTTTTGCCGTTGTCGTGTGCTTCACCCGCTGCACGGCCGGCGTGTCCTTTGGAGCCGGCGCGGCTGCGTCATTCTGCTCGGGCGTGCCTTTTGGCAAGTCTTTCGGCTCCGGCGCGACCAGGGTCGGCACGCCTTTGGGTATGCCCTTTAAAGGGGTCTGCGCCGCCGCAATTCCTGTTGTGCTCAACAGCACGGCGATCACGACGGCACATTTCACGCGGAAAATCCCCAGCACTCTGGCTGTCCCTGTTTAGGCCGGCCGCGGCCCGATATTCAAGCCGTGCAAAACGCGTAAAACCTACGCAACGAAAGTCGCACCCCGAAAAGGTCCAGGAGTATTTGCCTTACCGCGCGAGATGGGTAACCTCACAGCAAATAATGCGTGATCCCGGCGGCCACAAAGCGGCCTTCAGGGAGCACCATTCGCCGCATGATTTCAAAATCGTGCGCAATATGGGGAGAACGCCATGCTCGGCCTGATGCAGGATTGGCCGCTTCTGTGCCATCGCATCATCGATCACGCCGCGCTCAATCACGCTGAGCGGCAGGTGATCTCGCGATCGGTCGAAGGACCGTTCCAT
>Ga0335069_10006885_pt1 | contig 16468 bp, 14 predicted proteins | sample Lox_Sample_11_FD_206714 | JGI IMG/M metagenome (GOLD analysis project Ga0335069, IMG submission 206714) | Soil microbial communities from Loxahatchee National Wildlife Refuge, Florida, United States - Lox_Sample_1.1 | ecosystem: Environmental > Terrestrial > Soil > Wetlands | place: USA...
GATGGAACCGTCCAGATTGTCCCATTGGTTCACCCAGCGGATGGGCCCATAGGGAACCTCGGTGACGTCCAGCGAGTCCATCGGCTGCGCGAGCGCAATCCTGCGCAAAAGCGCGAAGACTCCATAAAGGACGCCGCGTGCAGTTCCTCCGGCAACCACCGTGTAATCAGCCGATCCGCGGCGCACAGTCTTGATGCGGAAACCGTCGGCGGGCAAGTCCGTTACCAATCGAGCCAATGGGGTCGCTTCCACGACTTCGAGCCGGGGAACGCGGCCGAGCATTCCGCGCATGCCTCTGGAGAGCTCCTCGCGCGCGGTGATGAACACTTCGGAATTGCCGAGGAGCGTCACCGAATCGCCCAGCGCTTGAAGATCCGCTTCAGCGGTGGCTGGCGGCAGTGGCTGATATCGCAGCCACGCGTCGTGCCCGGTCTCAGCGTGCAGACTACACGCAGTCATACCCGCGACGAGCAACGCGATTCGCCTCCCTCGCATCACTCGACATGGTACAACGATGACTGCATGAAACCCGTCCCGGTTGAGCAACAACAATCTCTCGTCGCGCGATTAATGAACGCCTGCGGTGGCGCCTATAGCCCGGAAGTCCGCCGCAAATACTTCATCTCCGGTCCCCAGTGGGCCGCCGCTTATGACGGCAGCGCACTTTTTCATGCACCTACCAGGCCGCCAATCGGATTTGAGGACGTCATCCGGCATTACGCAGAGATCGGCATCGGACATTGGTGCACGCACGACACCGATGTCATTCCCACCGATTCTTTGGGCACGCCGAAGCAAGCAGAGGTCCTCGAACGCATCAAGGCGGCGCTGGACAGGTACGGCGTTCGATGTTCGATGGTGACGGCCGAGACCTTCCACCACGCCGTGTGGGCTGCAAGCCCAGCTGCCGAATCGCCGCACGTGCGTGAGTATGCGAAATTCCGCGTCCGGAACAATGTAGATATCGGCCATGAACTGGGCGCGAGCTTCGCGGTGTACTGGCCCGGTTCCCTCGGCTATTACGTGCAAGGCGCGGTGGAGGAGACCGACACATTGCGCTGGTATGCCGAAGCGCTGAACGCCGCGTGTGAACACGACATTCAAGCGTCAGCCCGGCGGGGCCGCCCGCCGCTAAAGCACTGCTTGGAGGCCAAGCCGTTCGAGCCCCAGGCCGAGATCCTTCTTCCGACCAGTGACGCGATGCTGGCGTTTATCTCCTCCGGGCTTCTCACTCACCCGGAGATGCTGGGCCTGAATCCCGAATACCTGCACGAGCTCATGTGGGGCGCCGCACCCCGGGCGGCGCTCGCGCGTGCTCTTCTAGCCGGCAAGCTCTTCCATTTTGACATCAACGACGGCTACCGTTTGAAGCACGACGTCGACATCGGTATCGGGCTCGTGAACCCTCTCGACTGGCTGAACGTCCTGGTCCTGCTGCGCAGCCACAATTACACCGGGCCGTTCAACCTCGACTACAAGCCTCCGCGAACCACGAGCCAGTTCGGCGTGTTCGCGATCAGCTTCCCTTCCGCTGTGGATCGCTTCATTACCTTATGGGAAATGGCGGGCGAGGCGATCGCCGATCCGGTAATCAAAGAAGCCACGGATGCGCTCAAGTCCGGCGCGGATTACTTCGGCGATCCTCAAGATGCGAAGGCCATTACGGCAGCCCATCGAGAACTTCTCACGCTGCACGAACTCATCGCCCACCGCCTGGCGCAAATCCTATGGGGTACGCACAAGGGCCGCGTGTTTTCGATCGCCTAGTGCCGTCAGTGCGGTGTGCGCAAATCGTTAGAATACTCCTCATGCGACGTTCCTTCTTCCTAGCCCTCGGGACCACCGTTTTAGTTCCGGCTGTCTTCGCCGCTGACTGCGACCGCGCTTGCCTGAAAGGCGTGCTCGACCAGTATTTGAACGCCGTTGTCCAACACGCCTCGACAGCCGTTCCTTTGACGCCTGGTTATCGTGAGACACAGAATGCCGTGGTCCGGCGGCCGCCGGGCCAGGGGATATGGCAGACGGCCAAGGCGCTCGGCAAGGTCCAACGGCGCTATTTCGACCCGGTGACGGAGAATGCGGCTTACTTCGGCACGCTCGATGAGATCTCCGGCACAGCCGCTGTCGTGACGCTGCGGCTAAAGGTCGCAGATCGCAAGGTGGCGGAAGCCGAATGGTATCTGGCGCGGAAGGGCGACCCGGGCATCGGCGTGGGAGCCGGCGCGCAAGCCAACAATGCTTTCTGGGACCCCGAGTACTTGGCGGCGCATCCTCCCGCGGAGCGTGTTGTGCCTAAGGCTGAGCGCGTGTCGCGCGAGGACCTGATCGCGATCACCAACAGCTATTTCGATTCGCTTTCAGCCCGCGACGGCCATATCATGATCGCGCATCCCGGTTGCGTCCGCCTGGAGAACGGAGTGCTCACCACGCAGCGCGATGCGCCGGCCAACGTACCGCCAAATGCCGCCGGCATCTTCAACGGCAAGACTGACTGCATGAACGAGGGAGCCATGCGGAACATCTTCGCCGTGGTGGGGCGTCGCTTCCCCTTGGTGGATGAAGAAGCCGGCACCGTACTCGGATTAGGCGTCTTCTTGCGCATGCCGGGCGCGGCCCTGCGCCGCAATCAATTCAGCGAGTGGTTCGTCATCGACCACAACAAGCTGAGCGCGATCTACTCTTCGATGTTCTACCCGGACCAGGAACAGTTGGTCCCCAACTGGCCGCCCTACGACGGCAACTGGCCCGTGCCGTCGGCGCCGAAGTAGAATTCAAAGCGGGATGACCCCATCGTGCATGCGCAAATCAACGATCGCCGCGATTTCTTTGCTCGCGTCAGCCTTTACATTGAGGGCCCAACCAGCGTCACCCGAAATCGCCGATCTCGTGATCCGTGGCGGTAAAGTAATCACCGTTGATCCAAACGACAGGATTGCCTCCGCGGTCGCCGTGGTTGGCGATCGGATCGCAGCGGTCGGCTCTACCGCCGACGTGAACGCTTGGATCGGTCCGAATACCAAAGTGATCGAGCTGAATGGCCGGGCCCTCCTTCCTGGTTTCATCGACGCGCATTCTCACGTGCTGGGACTCGCGGAATCCGAGCATCTGAAAGTCCCAATCCAGGTTCCTCCCCGCAAGGATGCTGCCGACATCCTCGCGACCCTGGAAAAGAAACAGGCGGAGTTGCCTCCCGGCGCCTGGCTTTTCGGTCAAGGCACCTACTATCAGCCCATGCCGTCCCGCGAACAATTGGACGCCGCGTTTCCCAACAATCCTGTGGTGCTTTGGTGGAGCGATCATGACCAGATCATGAATCACAAAGCCTCCCTTGCTTTGGGCCTGGGCAAGGACGCTACGCCGCCGTCGAGCAGGGGCCAGTACGAGCGGACCGCGAGCGGCGAAGTAAAAATCGCTCACGATGCCGGTCTCACGTATCCGGTGCCGCGGTTCACACAGGATCAGGCCAGGGAAGCACTGCGCGAGACTTTGACGGATTTTTATCTCAAGAAGGGCGTGACCACAGTCACCGACATGTCCGACCCCGTCCTAGCTTATCGCGCCTATCAGGAACTGCGGGATGAGGGGAAGCTGCCGGTGCGTCTCACGCTGAACTACATCATTCGCCCCGACACGACGGACGAGTCCGACAAATCGAAACGTGCTTCCCGCTTGCTCCATTCACTGATTGCCAGCGGGCTGCGTTCCGGCTTCGGCGATGAGTGGATCCGGATCGGGGCTATTAAGATCCTGCTCGACGGCGTGTGGGGCACAACTGCCGCAACCTACAAACCGTTCTGGAAAGGCTCCAAGACCAATTGGAGTCCCGACAACGTGGGAGGCACGAGCTTCACGCAGGACGAGCTGAACCGAGCGATCCTGGATGCGCACCGAGCCGGCTGGCAAATCATGGTTCATGCCCTGGGCGACCGCGCACAGGACATGGTTCTCACGGCGTTTGAGGCCGCCCAGAAGGCGGCACCACGGGCGGACGCACGGCTGCGAATCGAGCACGTGGGCCATGCCTGGGTCGACGATCCTCAGCGGCTCGCGGAGCGCGTTGCGAGGATGAAGCAGGACGGCGTCATCCCCTCCCCACAGGTATCCATGCTGTGGCGCTACTCCGCGGCGGACCTGCAGGAACCGGGAGTGAAGTTCTTTCCTTTGAAGAGCATGATCGATTTGGGCTTCCATCCCCCCAATGGCGCGGACACTTTGGGCACGCAGAACTTCGCCACCGATCCACTGTTCGCGCTTGCCCGCGCCGTGCGGCGCGACACCAAGTATGGGGTCCTGGTTCATCCGGAGGAGGCGATTTCAACCATGGATGCCATCCGGATGTTTACCTCCTGGGCCGCTTATGCGGGATTTTTGGAATCGTCGCGCGGTTCGATTGAAGCCGGCAAGCTCGCCGATCTGGTGGTGCTCTCGGCGGACCCTCTGACTACGCCGCCGGCTAACTTCGGTGACTTTTCTGTAGATACGACGATTCTCGGCGGGAAAGTGGCTTATCAGAAGCGGTGAAGTCCTTGACCTCAGTTGCGGGGCAGGGAGTTCATGTAAGCCACTAGGTCGGAAACATCTTCTGCCGAGAGGTGGGGCCAAGCAACGCCTTTGTCCAGCATCTGCCGATGCATTTCACGGCCAGCGCTCCATCCGAGCGCAACCATCGAAAACGGAGTGAACGTTTTGTTCGAGCGTGGCCGCAGGGGTGCTTCCGTGGCTGGATGCCTGTGGCAAGAGATACAACCCTTGCTCACGAATGTCTGTGATCCACGCGCCACCTTGCCCTCAGCACCGAGGTATTGCAAATCCCAGACATAAGCCAGTATTTTCCTCATGTCTCGCTCAGAAACGGTAGGGACGGCCTGCATCAGGGGCACATGATTCCACATTCCCGCGCCGATTTCCATCCACGTCTTATTGCTCAACCTGGTTTCGAGCGCGAGAGAACCGGCGTGGCAACGCCTGCAATTGTCCTGAAATGCAGGTTTGCCGCCCGCCGGGTCGGGCAGCGAGAACTGCAGATTGGGCCTGGATTTGTGGACGTAATTCAGATACGCCGTCAGGTCCATGAAATCCTGGCCCGTCAGAACCGGCCAGGCCTTCTTTCTGGACGCGAACTCCTTATTCATGGAGGAGGCGTGGTTCCACATCCGATAGACCAGCGTCACTGGATCGTCTACGGATCCCCACTCCACCACCGGATTGCCGGGGCCGTGCGCCGGCTTGTTCAGAGAGTGGCATTCACTACATTGCGCCGTCTCAAACACCTGCTTCCCGCGACCCGCCTGAGCCGGAAACTCGAAAAATCTCAGTGAATAGAGGTACGCGAAGAGATCTTCCGCGTCGGGCTCCGTGAATGCCGGACGCGGAAGGCCGCGGCCGATGAGCTCAGCCCACATCGCCGGCGTGTGATTCCACAGGATGCTGGCCAAGGACGATGCCGTGTAGGTCGAAACCAGCCCTCCTCCTAGTTCCGGGGCCGTTCGAGTCGCTTCATGCCCCACGCCTGCGCCGCGGACTGTGTGGCATTCGAGACATCCCTGCTCGTCCACCACCGTTGACCCATGTCGTGCGTCCACGCCCCAAACACAGGTGGCGGGGGTGACAAAAAGCGCCAATAAGAGGAGAATTCGAGTCATACACTCTCCCTTCAGGCAGCAATTTAGATGCCGTGGGGCGGAAGGTTGTCGTTAGCGTTCCTAAGGCGGAATTGGGGCATGTCGCTCAACCCACGTGCTCATTTCGCCTCTTGGCTTGCAACGCGGCTATCATGAATTGACACCTTGCATCTGTAGGCGCACATTCATGCCAGAGACCTCACCGGCACAAGGCACCCTCAAGCGTTTAATCGCAGCCGAGGAAGAGGCGCGCCAGATCCTGAAGACCGCCGAGGAGAGTGCGCAAGAGATCGTCGATCGCACTCGCGAGCAGGCCGCACAAATCGTCGAAGCCGCGCGTCAGGAGACTGCCGATGCGTTGCTGGCTCGGACCAGCGAGGCGGAGGCCCAAGCTGCAACGGAAATGAAGCACCGCCTGGAGCAGGCGGAAGCGGCCGCGCGCGACGTCGAGCGCCGCGCGGCTGAACATTTCGTGGATGCCGTGGACTTCGTCGTCGGCTGGGTGTCCAACCGGAGCGAGTGAGTTGAGCCTGTTCTCCTATGCTGCGGCGCAGGGTTACATCCGGGCGCGCCTCTCGCGTCTCTTGGACCGCCCGACTTGGGATCGCCTTCTCCTGGCGCATTCAAGCACCGAATTGGGCCGGATTCTCCGGGAAACGCCGCTAGCCGCCGCGGTAACTGTAGACGACGCGGTACGCTTGCACGCATTGCGCGGCGAAGTCGCTGCCGTCGGACGCGCGGTGCTCCGCTTTCTTCCCCGCCGTTCGGGCCAGCTGTTCGCCTGGTACAACCAGCGCTTCGAAGTCGAGAACCTGAAAACCGTTCTCCGCGCCGTCCACTATCAACTGGATCGGGCGCGCGCGAGCTCGTCTTTGATCCCCCTTGGTCCCACCCACTGGCGGTGGGAAACGCTGGTGGAAGCGGGTTCTGTTACCGCAGTGATCGATCAAATTCGGGATACCCCGTATGCACCCCCCCTCGAAAACGCCATGGAGCGCTATCAAAAGGAAGGCCGATTGTTCTTTTTGGAAGTGGCGCTCGACCTGTTCTACTTCCAGAGAATGGTCCGCCTCCTCGAGCTGCAAAGCGGCAGGGATGCAGCCGATGCGAGGCGATTGCTGGGCCGCTGGATTTCGGTCCAAAACTTGCTCTGGGCTTATCGTTACCGAATCTATGGCCGCATGACGCCCGAGGAGATCATCAACTACACACTGCATCGGGCTTTCGCCGCGGGTCTGGAAACGGTTCGCCGCGTAGCGCTGGGGGCTCCGGTTATCGAGGAGGCGGCGCGGTTGGGATTCCGCGTTCCGCCCGGCCTTTCCGACGTCGAAGCATTGACCGCGATCGAAATCCTCGCCGAACGCGAGCGATTCCAGCATGCGGCTGCCTTCATTGGCCGGCCTTTGTTTCACCTGGCGGGCGCGCTCGCATTCCTATGGCTGCTGGAAGCCGAAGTTCGCGATCTTGCCGTGATCGTGGAAGGAAAGGAGACGGGATTGGCGTCCGCGGAGATCGCCAGCCGTCTGCTCCGCGCCGCATGAGCATGCTAGCGCCAGAGGCGATGCTGGAGACCAATCTGTTTGTGCTGGAGCCGGATCTCGAGATCGTCACCGCCGCCCTGGCCCGGACGGAAGCCTGCCATTTGGAAGACCCGCTGCCGGAAGGTTGGAGCCCTGCCGTCGAGTGGACCGAACTGGCCAACCAGTACAACCTCCTGACTCAGCGTCTCGTCTCCATGCTGAGCATTCTCGGCCTGAAGCCGCCGCGAGATCGCGCGCAGAATTTCGATTTGTGCCCTACGCGCGACCGGCGCGACCTGGAGGCGCAGACCTCGGCTCTGGAGGCCAGAATCGAATCCTGGCAGCGTGACCGCGGACAAGCCCGGCAGGAACTGGATCGCATCCAGTTGGGCGAATCGCAAGTTCGGCTTTTGCTGCCGCTGGATGTACCCGTGGAAGACTTGCGGCGGCTGGAGTATCAAAGCGTTGCCTTGGGCATCATGCCGGCCGAAAACGTTGCGCGGGTTGCCGAAGCGCTTTTCCAGATCCCTTTCATCCTGATTCCACTCGAAACGCGCAAGGACCGCGCGCTGGTGCTCGCCGCCAGTTCCACAGAGAACGCCGCCGTCCTCGACAGGGCTCTGAAAAGCGCGTTCTTTGAGCCCATCACGCTGCCTCCCGAAGCCCTTGGCCGGCCTGCGGAGGCCGTCGTGGCACTCAAGCGCCGGGCTCAGGAGATCCAGGAGCATCTGAACGAGCTGGATCGCGAGCGCAGGAAGCTGGCATCCGAGTTGGCGCCCGAACTCATCGGTTTGTGGCGCCGGGCCTCCGCTGACGAACAGATCGCGGCGGCCATTCGCCGATTCCCCAAACACGGAGAGGTTTCCCTGATTTCAGGCTGGGTGCCGGCCAGCGACCTGGAGCGGCTGCGTGCCGCCGTCGAAAAAGCCGCCGGCCATCCGGTCGCCATGGAAGTGCTCAAACCCGATCCCAAGCGGCAGAACGTACCCAGTCTGGTGCGCACGCCGCGCTGGCTGCAGCCGTTTGAGGAACTCGTCACGACCTTTGGACTCTCCTCCTACAACGAACTGGACCCGACGCTCATCGTCACCATCAGCTTCCTGCTCATGTACGGCATGATGTTCGGAGACGTGGGACACGGACTCCTGCTCCTCCTGGTTGGTCTGTGGCTGCGGAGGCGGCTCATATTTGGCACGTTGATCGCCGCCGCGGGCGCGAGCGGAATGCTGTTCGGCTTGCTCTACGGAACCGCGTTCGGCCAGCCCGCGTTGCATGCGGCGTGGCTGCGCCCCTTGGAAGGCATGTGGACCATCCTGCTCAGCGCCGTGGGAGGCGGAGTGGTGCTGCTCAACATCGGCTTCGCACTGAACCTGGTAAACGCCTGGCGCGCTCGCGATTGGCCCCGCTTGCTTCTGGAGAAAAACGGTCTTGTGGGTATTGCGTTGTACTGGACCTTGCTGGGCGGAGGCGTGGGCGTGGGTTTCGGCGTACTTCCGAAGCGCGTGCTGCTGTTCATTCCAGCGCTCTGCGCATTGCTCTGGATGCATGAACCGCTCGCCCAATGGATCTGGGGCCGCCCGTCCCCGCCGATGAGTGAAGCCTTGGTCACGGGCTTCTTTGAGCTTTTCGAGACGGCCACCGGCTACGCCAGCAACAGCCTTTCGTTCATCCGGCTGGGCGCCTTCGCGGTCGCGCATGAGGGCCTGTCGAGTCTGGTGGTGAGCTATTCTGGAGGACGCTGGGGATGGCTTATGCTGCTTCTTGGCACTGCGCTGGTGGTCGGCTTCGAAGGAGTGATCGTCGGCATTCAGGCGCTCCGGCTGGAATACTACGAATTTTTCGGACGATTCTTTCAGGGCAGAGGGCAACCGTTTGTGCCGCTCTCGCTTTACACGGGAGGTAGACATGCGAGCGTGGGTGTTCGGGCTTGAAGGTTTCAACGTGCTCCTGCTGGCGCTGATGCTGTTCGTGCTGGCCCAACCCGTGCATGCCCAGGAAGCTTCGGCTGCCGTTGCCAACGCCGGTCAGAACCGGTTCCTGGGGGCCGCCATTGCGACCGGACTGGCGGCCATCGGTTCGGGGATCGCGGTCGGCATCGCCGGCGCGGCGGCCATTGGCGCGATCGCCGAGAAACCGGAATTGCTGGGCCGCACTCTGATTTTCGTCGGCCTGGCGGAAGGCATCGTCATCTACGGCTTGATTGTTTCCTTCCTCATCTTGAGGGGCTGATGCCGGGACGGAGGATCGTCGTGATTGGGGACGAAGATGCGGTCTTCGGATTGGGCTTGATTGGATTTCAAGGCTACACCGTGGCCAACCTCGACGACGCGCGCCGAGCCATCCGCAAAGCGATGGACGACCCGGCCACAGGTCTCATCTTGCTTACGGAAAATTGGTCCGAAGCTCGTCCGGAGGAAGTGGATGAAACCGCCGCCCTGGTGGTCGAGATCCCTGGGCCCGGGCCGGCGCTGCCGTCGGTCGCGCTGGAATCGCGGATCGAGCGGGCTTTGGGAGTTCGTTTGGAGCACTGAGTGGCTGCCATCCTTGGAGATCCGGAAGCATTAGCCGCGGAGATCAGGCGTCGCGCGCATCAGAAGGCTGTGGAGACTTCCGAAGAAGCACGGCGGCGCGCTGCCGCCATTCTGGAGGGCGCAACCGAACAGAGCGAATCGATCCGTCGGCAATTCCAGCAGGACGCGGATCGCCAGATCGCCGCTCTGCTTCGGAGGAACGCAGCCCGCGCGGAACTGGAAGCCAAGCGCCGTTTCGTGTTGCTGCGGGAAGCGCCCATCGAGCACGTCTGGCAGGCTGCCGAGCAACGCCTGCGGGAACTGGTTCGCCAACCGACGTACCTGGATGTTCTGAAGCGCTGTGTCCTGCGCGCCGCGCGAGAGCTGAGCGGCGGCGAACTAGTGCTGGCTGCTGATCCGCTGGGCCACGAGTTGCTTTCTCCGAAAGTTCTGGAGCAGTGGTCCAAGGAGGCTGGCGTAACGCTTCATCGTGCGAACGCGCCTGCCAAAACCTGGGGAGGTCTGCTGGCCACCAGCGGCCGCAGCCGGTTCGACGCCACCTTCCCCACGCAATTAGCCGAGGCGGAACTCGCCTTAAGAGAGCGCGTCTTCAAAGTCCTGTCCGGGGGCGAAGCGTGAGCCAGGCAGGAGAACTCACGTGGATCAGCGGCCCGGTCGTCCGGGCGCGGATCAATGGCCCGCTCAGCGTACTCGAACAGGTTCATGTCGGCGAGGCGCGGCTGGCGGGCGAGGTGATTGCGGTCCGCCACGACCTGGCCACCATTCAGGTTTACGAAGAGACCGACGGCCTGCGTCCGGGCGAGCCCCTGTACGGAACCGGCGCGCCCCTGTCCGTCATGCTGGGACCCGGACTGCTCGGCAACACCTACGACGGACTACAACGGCCGCTCGCCGTAGTGCGCGATGAACAGGGCATTTTCTTGCGGCGCGGTTCGCAAGCCGAGGCGTTGCCCTCGCGCAAGTGGCATTTCACGCCTCGGGCCAAGGCGGGTGACGCTGTCCACGCTGGCAGCCCGCTGGGCGTTGTGCCCGAAACACCTCTGATCGAACACCGCGTCTTGACGCCCTTCGGAGTCCAAGGGAAGCTAGTCACTGTCGCGCAAGAGGGCGACTACGCCGCGCACGATCCCATCGCCACTATCGAGGACGCAGCCGGCAATCGCCGTAAGCTCGGCATGGCCTCGCGATGGCCCATCCGCTCCGAACGGCCCGTCGGGAGCCGCCTGGAGCCGGCGCAACCCCTTGTGACCGGTCAACGCGTGCTCGACACCTTTGCGCCACTCGCCAAGGGCGGAACGGCCTCTATGCCCGGCCCGTTCGGCGCTGGGAAAACCATTCTCCAACATGCCCTCGCCAAGTGGTGCGACGCGGATGTCATCATTTACGTCGGCTGCGGCGAGCGCGGCAATGAGATGGCCGAGGTGCTGGACGAGTTCCCGCGTCTGATCGATCCTTCGAGCGGGCGGCCGTTGATGGAACGCACGGTTCTCATCGCCAATACTTCCAACATGCCCGTGGCCGCGCGCGAAGCCAGCATCTATTGCGCAACGACCATGGCTGAGTATTATCGTGACCAGGGCTATGATGTCGCGCTGATGGCGGATTCCACCAGCCGTTGGGCCGAGGCTTTGCGGGAAATATCCGGACGCTTGGAGGAGATGCCGGCTGAGGAAGGATTCCCCGCCTATTTGCCAAGCCGTATCGCGGCGTTTTACGAACGCGCCGGCCGCGTGCGCACTCTCGGAGGCCAGGAAGGCTCGGTGACCATGGTTGGTGCGGTTAGCCCGCCCGGCGGCGACTTCACCGAGCCGGTCACGCTGCATACCCAGCGCTACACACGCACGTTTTGGGCCCTGGATCGCGCTTTGGCCAACGCCCGCCACTATCCCGCCATCAACTGGCAAACCAGCTACAGCCTCTATTCCGACGCGGTGGCGCCCTGGTGGGCCAAGGAGGCCGCGCCCGACTGGCAGGCATTGCGAAGCGCCGCCGCCCGGATTCTCGAGCAGGCCGGACGTCTGGATCAACTCGTTCGATTGGTGGGCGCGCAGGCACTTCCGGATCGCCAACGCTGGATTCTGGAAGCCGCACGCTTTCTCAAGGAAGGTTTCCTGCAGCAAAGTGCGCTTCATCCCGTCGATTCGTACTGCGTCCCCGCCAAGCAAGTCGCGCTGCTGCGCCTTTTCGTCGAGCTGTACCAGGCAGGCCAGCAGGTGATCGAAGCGGGCGTGCCTTTGGCTCGCGTGCGCCAGCAGTTGGATGTCCGCCGGTTGATACAGATGAAAGAAACCGCGCCCAACGACCAGGTGGAACAGATCGCTGCGCTGCTAGACGTCCTCAAGCACGGTCTGAGCGCCCTGATCGCTTCGGAGCGGAGGAGCTGATGCGCGAATATCTGGGAGCGGATCGCATCGAAGGCCCGCTGGTGGTTGCCGAAGGCTACGGCCAGGCGGCCTACGGCGAGTTGGTGGAGGTGCATGCGGCCGACGGTGTGCGCCTGGGACAAGTGCTCACTACGGGGCAGGACCAGGTAGTGGCCGAGCTCTGGGGTGAAACGGCCGGCCTGGAACCTCACGAGGTGTTGCTGCGCTTTCGCGGCGAAACCTTCCACACCCCGGTCTCGCGGGAAATGCTCGGCCGCGTGTTCGACGGGCTGGGTAGGCCGCGGGACGGATTGCCACCTCCTCTGGCCGAAGCGCGCGTCGACATGCACGGCGCGCCGCTCAATCCCACCGCGCGCGCTTATCCGCAGGATTTCATCGAAACCGGGATCTCCGCGATCGACGGCATGAACACAGTCGTTCGCGGACAAAAGCTGCCGATCTTCTCCGGCGCGGGACTGCCCCACAACGAACTGGCTGCTCAGATCGCGCTGCAGGCCCGCATTTCCGAGGAGGCCGAAGACTTTGCCGTCGTCTTTGTCGCGCTGGGCGTCTCTCACGACACCGCCGCTTACTTCCAGCAGCGCTTCGAGGAGTCCGGGCTTTTAGCGCGCACTGCCGTATTCCTGAATCTCGCGGACGAATCTCCGCTCGAGCGCATGGTGACACCGCGCGTAGCGCTCAGCCTGGCTGAGTTTCTCGCCTTCGAGCACGGCTATCATGTGCTGGTTTTGATGACCGACATCACCAACTATGCCGAAGCGCTCCGCGAGATCTCGTCGCGTAGGAACGAAGTCCCGGGACGCAAAGCGTACCCGGGCTATCTCTATTCCGATTTGGCGGAGATCTTCGAGCGTTGTGGGCGCGTGCACGGCCGTCCCGGTTCTGTCACGCAGATACCCATCCTCACTATGCCCGGCGACGACATCACGCATCCGGTGCCGGACTTGACCGGCTACATCACCGAAGGGCAGATCGTGCTTAACCGCGCGCTGCATCGCGAGGGCATCTACCCGCCGATCGACGTGCTCCCATCTCTCTCGCGCCTGATGAAAAATGGAATCGGCGAGGGACGTACACGCTCCGACCATCCGAGTTGGTCGGCACAGCTCTATGCCTCCTATGCACGGGTGCAGGAGGTTCGCGCGATTTCTGTGGTCATCGGCGAGACCGCCCTCACCTCGGTGGACCGCGCGTATCTGGAATTTGGCCGCGCCTTCGAAACGCGCTTTGTCGCGCAAGGCGCCAACCAGGCGCGTACCATGCCCGAAACACTCGACACGGGCTGGGAGATTCTCTCGCTGCTGCCAGCCGGCGAGCTGACCCGAATCAACGAAGCCGACCTCCGCCGCCACTACGCGGGAAAACTCGAGGAGGGCCCCCGCCATGATTGATCCCGACCGCCTGCCACCGACACGAACGGTCCTGCTCGATTTGCACCGTGAGCTGGAGCAAGCCGTCCAGGGTCACGCCATTCTGGAACGGAAGCGTGAAACTCTGCTGCGCGAACTGTGGGATCTGTTCGGGGAAGTCAAGCACACCGAACGTGAAGTCCGCGAACGCTTCGCCTTGGCGTATAAAGTGCAGCGGGAGGCGCGGCTGGTGATGGGCATGGACGCGATGCGGTTTGCGGCACTGGCGCCCGCGGCCACCACCGAATACGCCATCGAGGCTCGCAGCGTCATGGGAGTCCCCCTGCCGCTCGTGAGTATGCGCGTGGAACCGCTGCCGTTTCCCTATAGCCCGGCCGGCATCAACGCTGTGTTCGACGAGCTGCGCTCGCGATGGATCGAGGCCGGCCAGATCCTGGGTTCCTGGACCGAAATCAACGGCTCGGTCTGGCGCGTTGCCGCCGAACTCGAACGTACGCAACGCCGCGTGAATGCGCTCGAAAATCTGCTCATTCCGAAGTATCGCGCGGCGATCCAAAGGATTCAGGTCATGTTGGATGAACAGGAGCGAGAGAGTTTCCTCAGAACCAAGCGGGTAAAGGACCAACGGGAGCGATAGCGTGGAAACTCTATTCCGGCACATCCTGGTTCCCGTCGATGGCTCGGACGCATCGCTCCAAGCCGCGCAAATGGCGCTGCGCGTGGTCCAGCTATGTCCCGCTTGTCAGATCAGTGTCCTTTACGTGATCGACAAGCTGGTTCTGAACGAACTGGCCCGGTTCAGCAAACGCGGCGAGAAAGAGGTGGAGGCGGAGCTGGAAGAACAAGGCCGCCGCTATTTGGATCTCACGCGCAAGGACGCCGAGCGCCAGGGCATCGCCATCGCCTGCCAGACGCGAAAGGGCGACCCTTTCGAAGAGATCGTCGCCGCCGCCAACGGCCTGCATGCCGACCTCATCATCATGGGCCACACCGGCCGGCGCGGAACGACGCGTGTCCTCATCGGCTCTGTGACGCAGCGAGTTCTCGACTATGCGCCGTGCCCGGTCTTGGTGACGCGTTAGAGATCGCGTAACATGGGTTCCTAAATGCCTACTCTTATCCGGTTCGGAAGCGCTTGGCTGTGCGCTGTCGTCCTCAGCTTGACGGCTGGTGTCGGAGCCGCGCTCGCAGCCGACATGATCCTGATTCAAGGACACATCTACACGGAGAACCCCAAGTCTCCGTGGGCGGAGGCCCTGGCGATCACGAAGGGCCGCATTGTCGCGGTCGGGGGCAATTCTGACATTCTGCAGCAAAAGGACAGCCGGACCAAGGTTATCGACCTGCAAGGCCGAACCGTGATCCCTGGAATTGTCGACATTCATGAACACGTATTGTATGGCGGGTTGGCGATTCACGGCTTCAACCTGTCAACTCCGGAATTTAACATCACACCCGCCGACGAAGACGCCTTCGTCGACACCATCAAAGTCTATGCGGCGGGGCATCCGGACGAGAAGGTGCTCTTCGGAAGGGCCGCTTTTCCAGTAACCCCAAATTCGGCGGCGAAGCTGGAGCTTCTCGACCGCGCCGTTCCCGATCGGCCCCTGGTAATTCATGCCACCAGCGAGCACGCTCTTTGGGTCAATAGCAAGATGCTGGCTTTGGCCGGGATCACCGAGCGCCCCGTTCCCGATCAGGCTTTAGAGAGGTTCATCGTTCGCGACGCCACTGGTCACCCTACCGGCGTCTTCCGCGAATCCTCCATGCAGTTGATCAACAATGCCCTGCCGCCGATGCCGCTCCAGCAAAGGATGGATCTTCTCCGCCAAGCCGGGCACTATCTGAACCGCTTCGGCATCACGAGCGTTGTAGAACTGACCGGAGACCTGCCCGAACTGGAGGCCTTCGCCGCCCTGCGCGACCGCGGCGAACTCACCTTACGAACGAAGACCGGGTTCGGCAAGGTCGCTGTCAATCATCACTTGACAGCCGATTTTCTTGCCGATCTCGACAAAGCTCGCCGAACCTATCACGACGAATGGGTCTCTGCAAATCTGGTGAAGTTCTTTTCGGACGGCGTCGGCAGCCCCCCGCCGATGTTCTACGAGCCTGCCGAATACAAGAAGCTCGTCATCGAACTGGACAAACGCGGATACCAGATCGTCACCCATGCCATCGGTTCCGACGCGGTTCACATGGTGCTGGATACCTACGCGGAAGTCGAAAAGACCAACGGGCCCCGCGACCGACGGCTCCGCATGGAGCATCTGTTCAACATACAGCCGGATGATATGCCGCGTTTCGCCCGGCTCTCGACAATCGTGGGTATGCAGCCGGCCTTCTGCTGCGGCGGATTTGCTGGAAACCGGTCGAACCAGTTTGGCAGCGTGGAAGCGAGCGGCGCCCTGCTGAGTTTCAGTAGCGATTGGCCCTGTAGCTGGCCGCCCGACCCATTCGCAGGCATCCAGCAGGCCGCAATGCGAGCGGTTCGTCGGGCCGTCACCATGCATGGACCTGCCGCCGGACCGCCCGAGTATAATACACCCGAAGAGAGGACCTCCGTTGAGCAGGCAGTAACCGCCTACACGAAAACCGGCGCCTATGCCAGCTTTGCCGAAAACCAAACTGGAACGCTCGAGGTTGGCAAGTATGCTGACTTAGTGGAACTGAGCCAGGATATCTTCTCGGTGCCTCATGAGCAGGTCGGGCTAACGCACGTTCTCCTCACCATGGTTGGAGGTAGGATCGTCTTTGAAGAGAATCGGGAGCACTAAGTTGGACGAGACAATGACGAACCACCGGATGGACCCTGGCCGCCTGGCCGCCTCGCTGGCAGCGGGGATGTTCCTCGCCGGCTGGCTCGTACAAACAATCGGTGCCCAGGAGACGGCCGGCGCGGCGAACCCCATCACTACTGCTTCCACGGAACAGCAGATTCGCAGCGCTGTAGGAAGTGCCCGCGTCGGTAAGAAGATGACGCCGAAAACTTGGCCGAATGGCGCGAGAGTCGCCGTTTGTCTCACATTCGACGTTGACAAC
>Ga0335069_10006886_pt1 | contig 16467 bp, 14 predicted proteins | sample Lox_Sample_11_FD_206714 | JGI IMG/M metagenome (GOLD analysis project Ga0335069, IMG submission 206714) | Soil microbial communities from Loxahatchee National Wildlife Refuge, Florida, United States - Lox_Sample_1.1 | ecosystem: Environmental > Terrestrial > Soil > Wetlands | place: USA...
CTAGGAGCGCGTCGCCGTAATCGGCCTTTCGGTAAGGGGCGGGGGCGAGCAGCGGTACCGGGGGCCTTGTTGGCGCCGGTCCCCTGCGACGGCCTGTCTTCAGGCGGTCGCGGCGTGCAGCTTGAGGAGGTTGTGGGTCAGGCAGATGAGCGACCACTCGGCCCGAACCTTGTCGATCCCCCGCAGGAGGAATTGGCGGAGTCCTCGGGCCTGCTTGATCTGTCCAAAGGGCGGTTCGGCGATGACCTTGCGCCGGGAGTAGACGGCTCTCCCGGCTCGGGTGGCGAGCTTGCGCGCCATCTTCTGCTTGGCGGTCAGGTGCCCAGGGGGTCTTCCGCGCGGCGGCGGGAGTGGCGGCTCGCCTCGCTTCTGCCGTCCGGTGGCGAGGTAGGGGTCGATGCCCATGGCCTCCGCCGTCGCCACGTTCTTCTCCGAGTAATAGCCGCTGTCGGCGCTGGCCCTCGTCGGCTTCCGGCCACAGTTCGCGACGACTTGCTCGAGCATGGGGATGAAGTGCTCGACGTCCGGCGGCTGGTTAGTCACCGCCTCGGCCACGATGATCTGGTTCTCGGCGTCCACCGCAGCCTGGCAGTTGTAGCCCTGGATGAAGCCATCGCCCGTCTTCTGGATCCGGCTGTCGGGGTCCGTGAAGTTCCGCTGCGCCTTCGACGTGGGAGTGCCGTCCTTCTCGCGCGGCACCTGATGGCGGGGGAGCGGCGTCGAGCCACCCGTGGGGGGCTCGTTCCCGTCGTCGTCCTTCTTGGCTTGCTCCTTCGCCTCTGCCTCCAACTCGGCCTTGGCGGCTCGGATCCGCTCCAGCCGCGTCTCGGCGTGGCGCAGGTCCTCCGGCAACTCGTCTCCCCGCCGGTCCTTCCCGTAGCGCTTGTCCTCCTCGGCATCCTCTTTCTCGGCCGCCCGCAGGAGCCGTTCCACCTTCTGCCCGAGTTCTGCCTCCTGCTTCTTCATCCGGTCGTAGCTCATCGCCTTGTGCTTCGAGGCGTTGGCCTTCATCTTCGTGCCGTCGAGCGCGATGTGGCCGAGCTTCACCAGCTTCGCCTTGATGCACAGCTGCAGCACCTCCTTGAAGAGGTCCGCGAACGCCTCCCGGTGCCGGGCGCGGAAGTCCGCGATGCAGCTGTGGTCCGGGTGCGTCCCGCCGGACACCACCCGGAAGGCCACGTCCTCGTACGTCTTCCGCTCGATCTTCCGCGACGACGTAATTCCCACGCAGTAGCCGTAGAGCAATAGCCCCAGCATCATCTGCGGGTGGTGCGGCGGAAATCCCCGCTCCTCGCGCTCGTACGGCGCCAGAACCCTCGACAGGTCGAGCTGGCTGACTACGTCGAGAATGAAGTAGGCAACGTGGTCTTCCGGGAGCCAGTCGAGCGGCGACGGCGGCAGCAGGTAGCTCTGGCGGGGCGAGTACGGCCGAAAGGTCTTCATCGCCCCGGCAAAAGATCATGCCGAGGCCCCAAAGTAAATGGGGCCAGACCTTTACGCCGACACGCTCCTAGCGCCGGGACGGCGGGCCCCGGTGGAAAGGCCCCCCCGGCGCGTGCCACAATGCCCGCGGTGCCTCCCGCCAGGCCAAAGACGACGGCCCGGAGGGGCCGCGCCCGCGGGAGCCGCCCGGCGCGCCGGTCGCGGCCAGGAAGGCGCGGCGGCGCTCCGCCGCACGGGCTCGCGGCGGCCCTCGCGGACGTCCCGCAGGCCTTCGCCTGGCTCGGCGAGGGGGGGATCGCCTGGGCGAACCACGCCTTCGCTCGGCTCGCGGGCGCCGCCGGCCCGGACGCGGCCTCCGGCGCGCTCGAGGCCGCCTTTCCGGGGGTTCTCGGCTACCTGGCGCGCACCGCCGCCGGGCTGCTCCCCGGGGGCGAGGCCACGCTCCGGCTCGACGGGGCGCGGCCGGCGATCGAGGTCGCGCTGTCGCGCCCGGCGGGCCGCGTCGACGGGGTCCTCGTCCTCGCGCGCGGCGTCGACGGCCAGGCCGAGGCGAACGAGCGCGCCGCCCGCGCCCGCGCCGAGCGGGTCGCGGAGCGGCTCGCGCGGCTCCAGGAGGTGACCGCCGCCCTCTCCGCGGCCGCGACCGAGCGCGAGGTCGCGGACGCCACCTTCCAGCTGGGGCTCGGCGTGGTGCACGCCAGCGGGGGGAGCATCTCGTTCCCGGCGGAGGACGGGAGGCTGCACGTCGCCCACGCCTTCGGATCCCTCGCTCGGCGGGGCGGTTCGCCCCTGCCGCCCCCGGAGCCGATCCGGGCCTCGCTCGACGACGCCTACGGGCGCGCGGAGCCGGTGTGGATCCCTTCCGCGGAGGCCTTCGCCCGGCTCTACCCGGGCTCCGTCCCCGAGGGGCGCCTCGTCACGGACACCGCCTGGGCCGCGGTGCCGCTCCGGGTCCCGGGACGGGCGCTCGGGGTCCTGGGGATCGGCTTCGCCGGGCAACGGGCGTTCGACGAGGAGGAGCGCGGGTTCCTCGTCGCCGTGGCCCAGCAGTGCGCGCAGGCCCTCGAGCGCGCGCGCCTCTACGAGTCGCAGCAGGCGCTCGCCGCGCGGGCGGCGCGGGCCGCCGACGAGCGGCACGAACTCGTGCGGGAGCTCCGCCGCACCCTGCGCGAGCGCGACGAGTCGATGGCGCTCCTCGACGCGCTCTTCGAGAACCTCCCGCTCGGGCTCGCCCTCCTCGATCTCGACATGCGCTACGTCCGGGTGAACGCGCACATGGCGAGGCTGAACGGGGCACCCCCGGACGCGCACGTCGGGCGCCAGATCTGGGACGTCCTGCCCCGCATGGTCCGCGACGAGCTCGTCGAGGACTTCCGGACCGTGCTCCGGACGCGCAAGCCTTCCCCCGACCGGTCCATCAGCGCGCAGCTGCGCAGCCCCGGCGAGCCGGTGCTCAGCTACGTCGTCGGCTGGTACCCGGTCCTCTCGCACGACCGGCTCGTCGCGGTCGGCGTGCTCGTCCGGGAGGTGACGGAGCAGCGGCGCGCCGAGCAGCTCCAGCGCCACCTGCTCGGCGTCGTCGGCCACGACCTCCGCAGCCCCCTCATGGCCATCACCGCGTCCGCGGAGCTCATGCAGACCGCCCCGCTCGGCGAGCGGGAGCGGCGATCGCTCGGGAGGATCCTGCGGGCGGCGCAGCGCATCGACGGCATCATCCGGGCTCTCGTCGACTACACGCTCGTCCAGGTGGGCTCGGGCATTCCCCTCCAGCGGCGCCGCGCCGACCTCGGCGCCATCGTCCGGACCGTCGCCGAGGAGGCGGAGACGGTCCACGCCGGGCGCAGGGTGCGCGTCTCCCACGACGAACCCGTCCAGGGGGAGTGGGACCCGGACCGGGTGGGGCAGGCGCTCGCGAACCTCGTCGGCAATGCCATCGACTACAGTCTCCCGGAGTCGGCGGTCGAGGTGCGGTGCCGCGGGGAGGCCTCGGAGGGGATCGTCGAGGTGTCGAACGAGGGTCCCCCGATCGCGGAGGACCTCGTCCCCCACCTCTTCGAGCCGTTCCGGCGCGGGGCGGACGCGCACACCCAGCGGCGGAAGGGGCTCGGGCTCGGCCTCTACATCGCGCGCCAGATCGTCGCCGCGCACGGCGGGACGATCGAGGTCGACACCGGAGCCGGCCGGCCGACGACCTTCCGGGTCCGGCTGCCGCGCGCCGGCCAGTTGCCGGCCGCGCCGGGCGACATCATCCGCCCGTGAAGGAGCGCAGCCCCCACATCGCCGAGAGGCCGAGGACGAGGGCGGCGGAGATGCGGAACCGGCTCCCGCCCTGCCGGTGAAGCTCGGGGAGGATGTCGGAGAGAGCGAGGTGGAGGAAGGAGCCCGCGGCGGCGGCGAGCGCCACGGCGGTGAACCGTTGCGCGTGCACGAGGCGGTCGAGCAACACGAAGAGGGCGGCGCCGCAGGGCACCATGAGCGCGAAGCTCGCGTTCATGAGCAGCGCCTGGCGGCGGCCGTAGCCCTCGGCGCGCAGGATGGCGGAGAGCGAGACGCTCGCCGGGACCTGGTGGGCGAGGATGGCGAGGAAGACGAGCGCGCCGAGTGCCGGCTGGCTCTGGGCGGCGCCGAGCGCGAACCCGTCGACGAGCGTGTGGAGCGAGAGCCCGACGAAGGCGGCGAGGCCGAGCGTGTGCACCTCGCAGCCGGTGGCCTCGTGGGCGTGGTCGTGCGCGGGGTGGTCGCTGACGTGCCGCGCCGGGGGCGGCGGATGGGCGACGAGCCGCTCGGAGGGCCCCGGCTCGGCGCAGATGTGGACGAGCACGAAGCGCTCGAGGAGGAAGAGGAAGAGGAATCCCGCGAGCGCCCAGGGGATCACCTCCGGCCCGCCCTCCTTCACGGCCTCGGGCAGCATGAAGAAGAAGGAGGCCCCGAGCATCACGCCCGCCGAGAACGAGAGCAGCGAGTCGGAGCGCTCGCGCGCTCCGAACAGCGGCACGGCGCCGCCGGCGAGCGATCCCGCGAGGATGGCGCCGGAGTAGCCGGCGAGCGACAGGGTCTCGGTCACGGGCGAGGGGCCCCTCCGTTTCCCTCCGGTGCGGGGGAGACGGGGTCATAGCAGACCCCGCGGCGTCGCGCAGGGGGGCTCACTCCGCGAGCGCCTCGCGCGCGGCGAGCGACGGGTCGTACTCGAAGGACGACGCGCTCGGGAAGTGGCCGTCGACGAGCGCGGCCACGTCCGCCGCCGTCTCGGCCGCCCCGGCCTCGCGCCGGAAGGCGCCGCCGCCGCGGAGCCCGCGGCTGTACCACAGCAGGTGCTTGCGCAGCTCGCGGACCGCGCTGCGCTCCGAGAGCCCGGGGTCCTCGCCGGGGCGCATCCGGGCGCGGTGCTCCACCTGGAGGCGCACGTGGCGCAGGAGCGTCTCCGCCCACTCGTCGCGGGTCGGGGGGCCTGGCGGGTGCTCCCCGCGCTCCGTCGCTACGAGGTCGCGGAAGATCCAGGGGTTGCCGCAGGCGCCGCGGGCGACGAGCACCGCGTCGCAGCCGGTCTCGCGCCGCATCCGCAGCGCGTCCGCGGCGGAGAAGACGTCGCCCGAGCCGAGGACGGGGATGGCGACCGCCTCCTTCACGGCGCGGATGAGCGACCAGTCGGCCTTGCCCGCGTACCCCTGCGCGCGCGTGCGCCCGTGGAGGGCGACGGCCGCCGCCCCGCCCTCCTCGGCGGCGCGCGCCACCGCGACGCAGTTCACGCTCGCGTCGTCCCACCCCGCCCGGATCTTCACGGTCACCGGCACCGGGACCGAGCGCGCCACGCGCGCGACGGCCTCGCGGACGGCGGCAGGGTCCCGCGCGAGCGCGGCGCCGGCGCCGGATCCGCAGACCTTCCGGACCGGGCAGGCCATGTTGATGTCGACGATGCCCGCGCCCTCCGCGACCGCGGCGGCGGCGCCGCGTGCGAGCACCTCGGGGTCGGAGGCGAAGATCTGGACCGCGAAGGGGTCCTCGCCCGGCTCGCGATCCAGGTAGCTCCTCGTCTGCGCGCTTCCCGCGACGAGGCCGTGGGCGCTCACCATCTCGGTGTAGGCGAACGCCGCCCCCATGCCGCGGCAGATGGCCCGGAAGGGGCGGTCCGAGACGCCCGCGAGCGGGGCGAGGAAGAAGCGGCCGGAGAAGGTATGGGGGCCGATGCGCATGGATTCAGCGGATTCCGCGGCGGAAGGTCATTAGCACGTTCCGTCCGCGATGCCACAGGCGACATGGGTCATTCTGAACCCACCATGTTCCATGGAATTTCCCTGGGTGGGTCAGTCGAGGGTAAAGTCAGTGACCTGGAGGAGACGCCTCTCCTCCTCGTTCACACTCCGAAGGGGTCGATGACCAGGACACGTCTCCTGATCGCGGTGGGACTCGTCGTGCTCGCGACAGGCGTTCGCGCGGCGAACGAGGCAGCCCCCGAGGCGGCGGAGCCGCCCTTCCTCGGCGGAGGGCTCGCTCCCGCGGAGGTCCCGGCTGCCGACCCGGTGCCGGCCTTGGCGCGCGAGAACTCGCTCCCGCCGTCGCCGGGCGTCTCGCCCGCGGCGACCGCGGCGGCGGACGCCGGCGACGACCCGGCGGTGCAGGAGGAGGCCGAGGCCGAGTCGGCGGAGATGGACGAGGTCCGCGCCGCCGAGGAGAAGGCGGCGATCGTCCCGGCGCCGGCGACGGAGGCGAAGCCCCCCGGCGCGCAGCCACCGCGGATCGCGCTGCTCCCCGAGATCGACCACGACCTCGAGAAGCTAGAGGCCGAGTACGACATCCCCATCGACGTGAACGAGGCGGTGCGCGCCTACATCCGCTTCTTCCAGACCGAGCCCGCCCGCAAGCACTTCGTGAAGTGGCTCGGCCGGCTCTCCCGCTACGACGAGCACTACCGCACCATCCTGAAGGCGGGCGGCCTCCCCGAGGACACGCTCTTCCTCGCCATGATCGAGAGCGGGTTCGCGAACCTCGCCTACTCCCGGGCGCGCGCCGTGGGCCCCTGGCAGTTCATCGCCGGCACCGCCAAGCGCATGGGGCTCAAGCAGGACTTCTGGGTCGACGAGCGGCGCGACCCGGAGAAGGCTGCGATCGCCGCGGCCGCCTACCTGAAGGAGCTCTACGACCAGTTCGGCGACTGGCGGCTCGCCTGGGCCGGCTACAACGCGGGCGCGGGCAAGATCGACCGGGCGCAGAAGAAGGGGCAGCAGGACTTCTGGGCGATGGCGCGGGGCCGCGTGCTCAAGCGCGAGACGAAGGGCTACGTGCCGAAGCTCATGGCCGCGGCCATCATCTCGAAGCACCAGGAGGCCTTCGGGTTCAGGAAGGAGGAGGTCGAGCCGGAGGCCTGGCCCGACTACGAGGTGGTGCTCGTGCCCGAGGCCGCCGACCTCTCGGCGCTCGCGGGCGCGGCCGGCGCCACCGTCGAGCAGCTCCGGGACCTCAACCCGGAGCTGCGCCGCAGCTGCACCCCGCCCCGCGACTACGAGCTCAAGGTGCCGCGCGGGTCCGCGGAGGCCTTCGCCAAGAACTGGCCCGCGGCCGCCGGCTCGGCGCGCCTCTCCTTCGCCCACCACGTGGTGGCGAAGGGCGACAGCCTCGGCGCCATCGCCTCCGCCTACGGCGTCCCGGTCTCGACGGTCGTGAACATGAACGGGCTCAAGGTCGGCCGCCGCGTCCGGCCCGGTACCGAGCTCGTCATCCCGCTCTCGGCCCAGTCGCGCAAGAGCGGCCAGGCCCCCGCCTCCCAGGCCGTCGCCCGTGCCCGGATCGAGGAGATCCAGAAGTCGAAGCCGGAGCTCGTGGAGCACGAGCCCCCGCCGCGGGAGGCGCCCGCCGCCCGCGTCGAGCAGGTCGACGGCCGCACCCGCGCGACCGTGCTCGTCCAGGCCGGCGACTCGCTGTGGGCGATCGCCCAGAAGTTCGGGGTGGGGCTCGACGAGCTCTGTCGCTGGAACGGCATCCGCAACCCGCGCCGGCACAAGCTCCAGATCGGGTCGGCGATCGTCGTCTTTCCGCGCGGCATGCCCCCCGCCGCCTCCGCGGCGCTCGGCCCCGGCTAGGGTCGCGCATCCGGGTCCTCGTCGGCCTGGGCGCGGGGGGCGCGCACGCGGCTCCCGCAAGCACGTGGAATGGGTGCCCGGGAGGCCGGCTCTCCGCCCGGGCCAACCGGGGCTAGCCGAGCGCCGTTCGCAGGCTCACGCGGAGATGGCTCCGGACGAGGACGAGCAGGCTCTCGAACTCCGAATCCGAGACGCCGGTTTCCCGACGCAGCCGCTCCCCCGGGGCCAGGCTGGCGAGGGCATCGCGGAAGGCCTCCTCGTAGGCTCCCTGGTAGCGGGGCCCTCCCCGGCCGACCTGGACCGCCAGAAGCTCGCGTGCCGGGTGGCGGCGGGCGCCCCGCGGTGAACGCGCGCGCCCGCCTCGATGCGGCGCGCCCTCGGGGGAGCGGGACGACGTTCCGCAAGTGGGGTTTTTGAGTCGACCTGCGGGACGGGATCGTGTATCAAGGTCGGCCCGACGCCACCGGCGGGTCCCCGGCCCGGTTTGAATGCCAGCCAGGGCCCGTTCGTCCCGGTGGTGGAGAGCAGCGAAAACCCCCTCCCGAAAGGAATCAAAGACATGACGCGAATCTTCGCCGCCCTGTTCCTCGTCGCCTTCGCCGCCACCGCCTCCGCCGACGCCGCCGCCACCTACGCCGCCAAGTGCAAGATGTGCCACGGCGCGAACGGCGAGGGCGGCGCGATGGCCAAGGCCCCGATCGCCGGCACCCCGGCGGACAAGGTCCTCAAGGCCATCAACGACGGCGCGGGCAAGATGAAGCCGGTCAAGATCGACGACGCGGGCGACGTCGCGAAGTACGTGGCCGGCCTGAAGAAGTAGGCCCTCGAGGCGCCTTGCGCGAGGCGGGCTCGGGTGGCGCCAAAACGGCGCCGCCGGCCCGCCTCCGCTATTTTTCGGGCGCCTACGAGACCGCGCGCGCCGGGTCGACGCGGGCCGCGGCGGCTGCGGGGGCGAGCGCCCCGACGAGCGCCGCCCCGACCGAGATCGCGACCCCGAGCAGGTACAGCCAGGCGGGGAAGGAGAAGAACGTCTCGGGGCGGAAGGGGAAGTCCGGGAGGAACCGGAGCGCGGCGCGGTCGGCGGCGAGCGCCGCCAGCCGCGCGAGCGCGACCCCCACCACTCCTCCCGAGAGGCCGAGGAGGCCCGCCTCGGCGAGCACCAGCGAGCGCACGTCGCCGGCGGTCGCCCCCAGCGCCTCGAGGATGGCGATGTCGCGCGTCCGGGCGCGCACGCTCGCGGAGAGCGACTGGGCGATGGCGAGCGCGGCGAGCGCGGTCATGAGGAGCGCGAGCAGCGAGAGCGCGCCGGCCGTGATGGCGATGGCGAGACCCACGCGCTCGGCGATGGCCCGCTCCCCCTCGTCGACCCCGAACCCCATGCTCCGCACCGCCGACACCACCTTCGGGACGTCGTCGGGCCGGCGGACCTCGAGCGTGACGGCGGTGTATCCCGGGTCGACCTTGCCGTACTCGGCATGAAGTCGGCGGACGGTCGCGAGCGGGACCGCGATCGAGTAGAGGGGCACCCGCTCGGAGAGGCCGACGAGCAGGAGCCGCGCGTCGTAGACCCGGTCCTCGGTCTTCAGCGGGATGATGGAGAACCCCACCCGCACGGGGAACTCGAGCCCCACGAGGTCGAGGCCGGGCGGGAGGCGCCGGAGGTTCCAGGCGGGCGCGATGGTCTTGTTGTAGACCTCGAGCAGCCGCCGGGAGGCGAGCACGGGGACGGCGCCGCCCGGCGGCGGGTCCTCGAAGCGCATCCCGCGGGCCACGTCGCCCGCGAGCAGCTCCGGGTCGACGCCGACCACCGGGACCTGCACCGTGAATCCCGGCGGCCAGTTCACCTTCACGCCCTCCGGCGCTCGGCTCGCCGCCACCGGCACCCTGAGCGAGAGGCGCCGGTAGGCGCCGAGGACGCCCGGCACGCCCTTCAGGCGCTCCACCGCCGCGTCGTCGAGCTGTCCGCCCCCGAGCGCGCCGCCGAGCGAGACCGCCGCCGGGACGACCTCGACGAGCCGCGCGTCGCCCGCGAACATCCGGCGCGCCGCCTGCCCGACGCCGATGCCGAGCGCCACGAAGAAGACCAGGGCCGCCGCCCCCAGGCAGGCCGCCCCGGCGTTCACCAGCGCGCCGCGCCGGTCCGAGCGGAGGTTCAGGGTGGCGAGGTGGACGAGCGCGCGCGCCCTCACGTGCCCTCCCGCCCGCGGCGCGAGACCCGGCTCACGCGAGCCTCCCGCCCTCGAGGTGGAGGACGCGGCCGGCAGCCGCGCTCACGCGCTCCTCGTGGGTGACGACGAGCACCGTCATCCCGCGGGTCACGAGCCCCGCGAAGAGCGCGATGACGCTGTCCCCGCTCTTCGCGTCGAGGTTGCCGGTCGGCTCGTCGGCGAGGAGCAGCGCCGGGCGGGAGAGGAGCGCCCGGGCGATCGCCACCCGCTGCCGCTCGCCCCCGGAGAGCCGGGCCGGGAGCCGCCCGGCCTTGTCGCGGAGCCCGACCTCCTCGAGGGCGTCGAGCGCCCGCGCCCGGAGCGCCGGGAGCGAGGGCGCGGGCCTGCCCTTCGGCACGAAGAGCCCGGGGAGCATCACGTTCTCCACCGCCGGCAGCGCCGGCAGCAGGTTGAAGGACTGGAACACGAAGCCGACGGCCTCGTTCCGGAAGGCGGCGCGCGCCCGGGCGTCGAGGGCACCGAGGCGTCGCCCGGCCACCTCCGCCTCCCCGTCGTAGTCCGCGTCGAGACCGCCCACGATGTAGAGGAGCGTCGACTTCCCCGACCCGGACGCGCCCACGACCGCGACGAACTCCCCGGCGCGGACCTCGAGGTCGAGCCCGTCGAGGACCACGTGGTCGCGGTCCACGTCGCGGAAGCGCTTCGACACTTTGCGGAGCGAGATCACGGTTTCGAGGGCGGCGCCTCGCGCCCTGCCACCTCGAGGTCGAGGAGCGCTGCGCCCGGCGCGAGGTCGAGCCGGAGCGAGACGGCGGAGAGCGCGGCGGCCGGGTCCAGGTAGCGGGAGACGAGCGAGTGCATGACGACCGCGCTCGGCCCGGTGCCGTAGGCCTCCTGCGGCAGGGCCTCGATGGCGCGGGAGAGGTGCGCGACGTCGAGAACGGCCCCCCCCATCCCCGTCGAGAGCGCCTGGCGGGCGGCCTCGCCCGCCGCCCGGTAGCCCGAGCCGGGCGCGCGCGCCGCGAGCGCGGGGAGCTTCTCGGCGGGGCCCGCGACGAGGAGCCGGCCGCCCGCGAGCTCGAGGCCGAGACGCGCCTTGCCGAAGGCCACCGTGTACCCCGACGGTCCCCGCGGGGCGACGTCGACGCCGAGGCGCTTGCCGGCCTTGCGGAGCCGGTCGACGAACGAGGTCACCGCGGCCGGGTCCCGGACCGGGAGGACGGCCTCGAGCTCGACCAGGCGGAACGGGTCGACGCGGCGGGCGTCGAGGAATCCCGAGGAGAAGTCGGCGAGGGTGAAGCTGGGTGCGACCGCCAGGGCGACGGCGGGCCCGGGGGCGATCGCCGGGAGGAGCTCCCGCTCCGGGTCGATGTGGACCGCCGCGAGCGAGCGGGCCACGCCCGGCGGGAGCAGCGGCCACGCCCGCCGGAAGGCGCCCGCCGGGTCCCCCGCCCAGCGCCCGACGAGCACCGCCTCGGGCGTGAGCCGCCCGGTCTCGTCCGGCGCCGGCGGCGCGCCGGAAGCGGCGATCCCCTTCCAGAAGGCCTCCCGGTCGGGAGAGAGCAGGAGCGCGAGCCGCAGCCCCAGCGAGGTCGCCGAGGCGCGGACGCCGAGTGCCGCCCCGTCGCGGAGCAGCGCGAAGCCGGCGGACGACGGCGAGCCGGGCGGCGCGAACGCGGTCGCGAGGTAGCCGTCTCCGACCGCGGCGCGGGCGCGCGGCCATAGCGGGCTCTTCGCGAGCGAGCTCTCCTCGGGGAGCGTTGCCGCGGCGAGGACGACGTCCGGCGCCTGGGAGCCGGCCGCGAGGAGCGCGTGCGGCCCCACCGCCGCGTAGGCGAGCGCCGCGCCGGCGGCGGCGTCGCGGCGGAAGACCACGATCTCGATCCCCCTCGCCTTGCGGGCGATCCGCTCGGCGGCTCCCATCCGGTCGCGGGCGAGCCGGGCCGCGGTCGCGTCGAAGCGCGCGAGGTCGAGGATGGGGAGGACGAGCAGCGGGGTGCGGCCGCCCCCGAGCGCGGCCGCCGCGCTCCCGCCCGGGTCGACGCCCGCCTGCTCGAGGCCCCGGGGGTCGAGCGGGTCGAAGCCGAGCTGGGAGCGCACCGCGGCGTAGGCGTCGGCGAGCTGTGCCGCTGGCGGAGCCGGCGCGACCGTGCGATAGAGCGCTCCGACCTGCCGGGCCGCGGACCCGAGAGCCGGCACGGACACGGACACGGCCGCGTCGGCGGGGAGGTAGCGCTCGGGCGGGGGATAGGGTCGCTTCCGCTCGCAGCCAGCCGCGGCGGCGAGGGCGGCGAGGAGGAGCAGGGCACGGCGCATGGACGCTCATTATCTCCGAAACGCTTTGCGGAGCCTCGGCGGATGATCTTCTCGGAAGGGGACGATTCACCCCTGGCGCTGGACCTCCGACCCGACTGGGGCGCGGCGTTCGGGGCGGCGGCGGGCCGGCTGGAGCTCGAGATCGGCTGCGGCCACGGGGGCTTCGCGCTCGGCTTCGGGAGCCGCCACCCGGAGCGCGCGCTCGTCGGCATCGAGCAGAGGCGGAAGTTCGCGGCCGAGGTGGCCGAGAGGGCGCGCCGGCGCGGCTTCGGAAACGTCCTCATCCTGCAGGGCGACGCCCGGCTTCTCGCCCCGCGCCTCTTCGCCCCCGGGTCGCTCGCGGCGATCCACGTGCACTTCCCCGACCCCTGGTGGAAGCGGCGGCATGCCCGCCGCCGGCTCGTCGACGACGGCATGTCGGAGATGCTCCTGCGCCTGCTCCGCCAGGGCGGCGAGCTCGACTTCCGGACCGACGTCGAGGCCTACGCGGTCGGGGCGCTCCGCCGCCTCGAGGAGGTGGGCTTCGAGAACGCGGCGGGGCCGGGCCGCTTCGCCGAGCCCCTCCCGGAGGAGATCCCCTCCACCCGCGAGAAGCGCTACCTCGCGACCGGGCAGCAGGTGTTCCGGCTGCGCCTGCGCCGCCGCGGCGCGGCGCCTCCCGCCGCGGTATCCTCCGCCTCGTGAAGCCGGGAATCCTCCACGCGGGCCTCGCGGCCCTCCTCCTCGCGGCGGGGTGCACCCGCGACCTGGGCCCCGAGGGGGCCTACCGGTCGCTCGCGCGCGCGGTCTCGGACCGCGACGCCGACGGCGCGTGGGCGCTGCTCTCCGCGGGGACGCAGCGGTGGCTCGAGGAGCGGGCCGCCCGCGCCGCCGCGGCCGCCCCCGGGGTGGTCGCCCCGAGCGCTCGCGCGCTGCTCCTCGGCGACGCCGCAGCCGGCGTCGTCCCGCCGGCGGCGATCTCGGTCGCCTCCCGGTCGCTCGACCGCGCGGTGCTCTCGGTCGCGCCCGCGGGCGGGGGGGCCTCCCGCGACGTCGTCGCCGTCCGCGAGGGCGGGCGCTGGCGGATCGACCTGTCGCCTCCCGCGCCGTGAGGCGCGTCCCCCGGGCGCCGGGATGGACCGCCCGGTTTCGCGGTGTTATCTAACGGTCCCCCCGCGCACCGAGGGAAGAGGCCGCATGAAGAGATTGTCCGCCGCCGAGATCCGAGAGGCCTTCCTCCGATTCTTCGAGGAGCGGGGCCACCGCCGCGTGAAGAGCTCCTCGCTCGTCCCGGCGAACGACCCGACGCTCCTGTTCACGAACGCGGGGATGGTGCAGTTCAAGGACGTCTTCACCGGCCGCGAGAAGCGCGACTACCGGCGGGCGACGAGCGCCCAGAAGTGCGTGCGCGCCGGCGGCAAGCACAACGACCTCGAGAACGTCGGGTTCACCGCCCGCCACCACACCTTCTTCGAGATGCTCGGCAACTTCTCCTTCGGCGACTACTTCAAGAAGGACGCCGTGGCGTGGGCCTGGGAGTTCGTGACGAGCCCGGACTGGCTCGCGATCCCGAAGGAGAGGCTCGCCGCCACCGTGTTCGCCGGCGAGGGCGCGCTCCCCGTCGACGACGAGGCGCTCGCGCTCTGGCGGGCGGCGGGCGTGCCGGCCGACCGGATCCACAAGCTCGGCGCGAAGGACAACTTCTGGGCCATGGGCGACACCGGCCCCTGCGGGCCGTGCTCGGAGATCCACTTCTTCCAGGGGAACGACATCCCCTGCGCGGAGGAGAGGGCGGGACGCCCCTGCCAGGGGGTCGCCTGCGACTGCGACCGCTGGCTCGAGATCTGGAACCTCGTGTTCATGCAGTTCGAGCGCGACGGCGCCGGGCAGCTCCTGCCCTTGCCGAAGCCCTCCATCGACACCGGCGCCGGCCTCGAGCGCATCGCGGCCGTGGTGCAGGGCCACCGCTCGAACTACGACACCGACGTCTTCCAGAGCATCATCCGCGCCGTCGAGGCCGCGAGCGGGAAGCGCTACGGCCACGGTGCCTCGGACGACGACGTGTCGATGCGGGTCATCGCCGACCACGCGCGGGCGACCACCTTCCTCGTCGGCGACGGCGTCCTCCCCTCGAACGAGGGGCGCGGCTACGTGCTCCGGCGCATCATGCGGCGCGCCATCCGCCACGGGAAGCGGCTGGGCCTCGAGAAGATCTTCCTCGCCCGCATCGCCGGGGCGGTCATCGCCGAGATGAAGGGGGCCTACCCGGAGATCGAGGAGAACCGCTCCTTCATCGTCAAGGTCGCCGAGCAGGAGGAGGAGGCGTTCCGGCGCACCCTCGACAAGGGGCTCGCGATCCTGGCGGAGGAGATCCGACACCTGACCGCGCGCGGGGAGACGACCATCCCCGGCAAGGTCGCCTTCCAGCTCTACGACACCTTCGGCTTCCCCATGGACCTCACCCGCGTCATCGCCGCCGAGAACGCCGTGGGCGTCGACGAGAAGGGGTTCGAGGACGCCATGGCGGAGCAGCGCGCCCGCTCCGAGTGGAAGGGCTCCGGCGAGGAGGCCGTGCGGGACATCCACCTCCGGGTCGCGAGCGAGGTCGGGGAGGTGCGCTTCCTCGGGTACGACACCACGCGGGCGAGGTCGAGGGTGCGGGCGCTCGTCGCGAACGGGCACCGCGCGGAGTCGGCGCGCCGCGGGGACCGGGTCGAGGTGATCGTCCCCGAGACCCCCTTCTACGGCGAGTCGGGCGGCCAGGTGGGCGACGCCGGGGCCATCGCTTCGGCGCGCGGGCGGGTGGCGGTGAAGGACGCGCAGCGCCCGGTCCCGGGCCTCGTCGTGCACCGGGGAGAGGTCGTCGAGGGGGAGATCGCGGTCGGCGACGACGTCGAGCTCCGCGTGGACGAGGAGCGGCGCGACCTCATCCGGGCGAACCACTCGGCCACCCACCTCCTCCACCTCGCCCTTCGCGAGCGCCTCGGCGACCACGTGAAGCAGGCCGGCTCGGTCGTCGCGCCCGACTACCTCCGGTTCGACTTCTCGCACTTCCAGCCGCTCACGGAGGAGGAGGTCCGGGACGTCGAGCGCCGCGTGAACGACCTCGTGCGCAGGAACGAGGAGGCGGGGACCGCGGTGCTGGCGCTCGAGGAGGCGCGCAAGACGGGCGCCATGATGATCTTCGGGGAGAAGTACGGCGACACCGTGCGCGTCGTCTCCATCGGGCCGTCCCGCGAGCTCTGCGGCGGCACCCACGTCCGCCGGAGCGGCGACATCCAGTTCTTCAAGATCGCGAGCGAGGAGAGCATCGCAGCCGGCGTCCGCCGCATCGTGGCCTACACCGGCCCGCGCGCCGTCGAGGCGGCGCAGCGGACCGAGCAGGAGCTCCGCCACGCCGCGGGCCTGCTCCGGGCCGGCCCCCTCGAGGTCGTGCACAAGGTGGAGGCCATGCAGCGGCGCCTGAAGGAGATGGAGCGCGAGCTCGAGGAGGCGCAGGCGCGCGAGGCGTCGGCGCGCTCCGGCGACCTCGTCGCGCGGGCGCGCGAGGTGAACGGCGTGAAGCTCATCGCCGCCCGCGTGGACGGGGACGGCAAGGCGCTGCGCGAGCTCGCCGACAAGCTCCGCGACCGGCTCGGGCGCGGCGTGGTGGCGCTCGCGAGCGAGCAGGGCGGCAAGGCCGTGCTCCTCGTCGCGGTGACGAAGGACCTCACCGGGCTCGTGAAGGCCGGCGACCTCGTGCGCGAGGCGGCGAAGCTCGTGGGCGGCGCGGGCGGAGGCAAGCCCGACATCGCGCAGGCCGGGGGGCCCGACGCGGCGGGCATCGACCGCGCGCTGGCGCGCGTGGGGGAACTCGTCGCCAGCGCCACCACCTGACGGTGGGGGGTGGGCCCTCGCGCAGGATGTCAAGTCCCCGGACCGATTTCTCCCGGGGACGCGGGCGTTGATCTTTCCGGCGAGGGCCTCCTACGATGCGGCGCAGGAGATCCGGCCTTGCGCCTGGCGCGCAACGGGAGGGTGGGCTCCCCGGTCATCGACCTCGCGCTCGTCCGAGACGAGCGGCGGCTCATCGACTTCCGGCGCCGGAGCCGCGAGGTCCTCGACACGAACAAGCGCGCGCTGGCGCGCCTCTTCCAGAGCGGCCTCATCTACTCGCGCGCGGGCGCGCGCCTGGCGCGGGACCTCCTGCTCGCCCACCAGCACCTGCTCAAGGTCGGGGACCTGCTCGCGCGGCTCGAGGAGATCGAGGGGGCCGAACCCCGCGAGGCGGAGCTCGTCTACGCCGAGGTGCGGGCGCTGCTCGCCCGGACCGCCGAGCTCTCCGCCCGGTCCGAGGCCATCCTCGCCCGCCGCTAAGGGTCAATGCAGGTCACTTAAGGCCAGGTCGCTTGCGGGGGTAGTTGCTCATTTTGATCTTTACGGCCCTTGGATACAGGCGCTCGGTACGGCGAGGCGGCAAGACGCAGGATTCGGCGAGTTCGTTGCGG
>Ga0335069_10006888_pt1 | contig 16465 bp, 13 predicted proteins | sample Lox_Sample_11_FD_206714 | JGI IMG/M metagenome (GOLD analysis project Ga0335069, IMG submission 206714) | Soil microbial communities from Loxahatchee National Wildlife Refuge, Florida, United States - Lox_Sample_1.1 | ecosystem: Environmental > Terrestrial > Soil > Wetlands | place: USA...
GGCCTGCAGATATTCCTGGTGAATACCGCGGATCAAATCAGGCTGCGACAGGTTGAGCTCGTCATAGCAGCGGTCAATAAAAATGCCCTTGGACAGCAGCAGGGTGCCCATGGCGCCGTCGCAAAGGGCGGCACCTTGTTGCAATCGGGTTAACAGATCGGTGGTCATGCTTTCTCGTGTGTTGACACTCAGGTGTGTTGTTGGAACTCTATCGTAAACGATTCGACGAGACCACTCCGCGGGCGCACTAACCTTGTCGGGAGCTTTGTTATAATTTGACAGAAATTAGCCAACTTACGTCCTATCAACAGCATGAGCGAGGTACTCGTTTGAAGCGGGCTGTACTCCTCCTGGGAAGCCTTATTTCCCTCCTTGGCATTGTTTCCTGCGGCAGCAGCAACAACAGCGTGACGGGTCCCAACGGAAACGTCACCGTCAATGCGCCCAGCCAGCTCCAGCACCGGGCGTTCATCACCAATCAGTATTCCGGCAACCTCCAGATCATGGACAGCCAGAACGACACCACGGCCTACTACACCGTGACCAACAACAATACGGGGATCACCGGTCCCGGAGTCACGGGGACGGCCGTGGACATCGTGGTCGGAGGTTCGCTGACGTTTGCCATCCTAAGTCCGGACGGGCTGGAAACCCTGGTGTACAACCCGAATTCGTTTACCCTCACGTTCGTCACCAACTCGTCAGAAGCCACCAACGGCGGAGTAAACCTGGCCAACTGGGCGGACATGGCTCTGTATTCGCCGGACTCGACGAAGGTCTTCGCGCCGGTGCCCTACGCGTCCATTGCCAATGCGCGGCCGGGCGGAGTGCAAGTGATTGACACGGCATCAGGTTCGATCACCGCAACGTATCCCGTTCCGTTAGCCCATTCTGTGGCCATCAGCCCGAACGGCAACACACTACTGGTGTTTGCTCTCAACAACGACACCATGTACCTGATCGACCTGACCGCCACCACCCCCACCGCCGTAGCCATTCCCGGCTTTGCCCGGCCGGTGAATGCCTTCTTCAGCAGCGACAACTCGACGGCCTACGTCATCAATTGCGGTCCGGAGTGTGGTTCCACCGCCGGCCCCCCCTCGGTGATGCGCGTCAGCATCGCCTCCCAGGCCATAACCGCCACGGTTCCGGTCGCGGGTGCAAGCGTTGGGCTTTTGAAGGGCAACAACCTTTACCTGGCGGGCTACCCGGGTGGTTCCACAGGCACATTTGACGTGGTGGACGTCAGCACCATGACGCGCACCACTGCCAATCCCTTAACGATTGGCGATGGCACGCACACGATCATGGCCATCTCGAACAACAACAAGATGTACATTGGGGCCCTGACCTGCGCCAATCAATCCGTCGGCTGCCTTTCCATCGTGGACTTGGGAAACATGAAGACGGACTTGGTGTCGCAGCCCCTGGGAGGTGTGACCGGGCTGCAGTCCATCCCCAACCGCAACACCATGTACACCATCCAGGGCGGTGTGCTCTACATCTACGACACCACCGCCGGCCAGTTGCAGTCCACCCAGCTCGCCTTCCGAGGCGCACTCTATGCGGTGGTACAGGTCGATCAGTAGCTTCCAGGATTAAGCAGTGACAAGACGGGCGGCCGTAGTGGCCGCCCTTGTGTTTTGGCGCCAAAGTGCAGTGCGCTGCGCTTATTGCGGCTCGAGCTTGAGGTGGTGCTGCGCCGCCTCCTCCACCACTGCGGATGAGAATGGCAGCTTAAAGGTGCGGCCGTGATAATACGCATCCCACTGGTCGTTATAGTGCTCGTCGAACAGGTTCCCCGATTCTCCGTTCACGATGTTCAGTGTGGAGTTGTCCAGGTTCGACATGTCCGCAGTGAAGCGCTCGGAGGGTCCAAAGCGTTCGCCTGCCTGCTTCACCGTCAACCCGTCACCCGACAGCGGATGGGGGCCCGGACCTGCTCCGCGCTTGAGGATCGGGAAGTTGCTCCAGAAGGGATGCTTGACGTCGATCTGGTGGACCCGGCCCCAGGTCCAACGGCTAAGCGGACTCGGCGTTTTGGGATCGGCGACGGCAGCCTCAACCGCGGCCACCAGGAGTTCGTCATAGTTGGCGTATCCGTCTGGGAACCACTGCGCGGGTTGGTGCGACAGGATGTTTTCCAGCCACACCGGATTCATGAACCACCGGGTGTACTGCTTCCAGTCGTCACCAAGCTTTGGCCGCAGTAGTAGTTCGTTAAGCTTGCCTCGGGAATAGAAGGCGACGGTCGGCGCGGCAGAGTCCGTATCCATGGTGCCGTCCCAGCCACGCATCAGGTCGGCCGCCGCCTTGGCCCGCTCCGAAGCTTTGGGCGTGTGGTCGATGGCGTACACGAAGCGCTCGGCACAATAGCGGTCGAACTCCGAGACCACATCCGTCTGGATGGCCAGCATATCTGCTGGCGAGTATTTCTTTTGCTTGCCCAGCAGCTTGTAGATACGTTCCGTGCGGAAGGGCGACTCCCACTCGATGCTCATCGGGTAGGGGTAGCCATCAGGCGTAACCCGGCCGTTCGCGGTTGCGATGACGCCCGAAGGCGGATCGAACACGCGCGGCATCTGGTCGTAAGGGATGAAGCCGGTCCACTCGTAGGCGTCGGTATCGCCGGGTACCGGCACGGACCCGTCACCAGAGGCGCGAATGGGCACCAATCCAGTGGCCTGGTATCCGATATGGCCGTCCATATCGGCGTACACCACGTTCTGTCCGGGCGCGCCGAACGTGGAGAAGGCCGCGCGGAATTCGTCCCAGTTCTTCGCCAAATTCACCTTGAAAAACGGGATACTCTCGGCGCCGTCCTTGTAAATGATCGACTGCAGGGCAAGCTGACGAGTTTCGCCGGGGACCAGGCTGCTGATGATCGGCCCATGCCGCGTAACCACCACGTCCACATTGACCTCGGGCTTGCCTTTCACCCGTATGATTTCTTTGCGGTGCTCTGGCTGCACCCAGCCTTGGGGCGTCAGGTATTCGCCCTTGTCGTTGAACTTCTCGATGTAGATGTCCTCCACCGCCGGTCCGAGGTTGGTGAATCCCCAAGCGACGTAGCGGTTGTGCCCCACGATCACGTACGGCATGCCAGGAAGCGTCACGCCCACTACATCAAAGTCGCCACAGATTAGGTGGGCTTCGTACCAGGTATTCGGCAGGCGCAACTCCAGATGCATGTCGTTCGACAGTAGTGGCTTGCCGGATACCGTGTGCGCCCCAGAGACTACCCAGTTGTTCGAGCCCGCGTGATAGCGAATTTCCGGCGCGGCGTCCGGAACCGGCATGGCAACTGGTACCAGCGAGGAGCGGCGTAACGGTCGCGCCGGAGCCTTGTCCTTAGCGGGCGTGCGCCCTTTGCCAGTAGGAGGCGGCGTTTCTTCGTCCTCCGTTCCCAGTCCGGCCGGCGGGCTGCTTTCCAGCGACGGAGCTTCCGATCCTGGCGGGTGATCGCGCCACGAGGAGTTCACGAACAAATCGGCGGTGAGCTCCGGCCCGAGTCTCGCCAGCGCCTTTTCCTTCAGCAGGATTTCCCGATAGTAGCCGTGATTGAGGAACTCGGTCATCGAGAGCCCGACCAGCAGCGAATCCTCGACCGTCCACACATGGGGCGAGTAGGTGAGAAAACGGAATTCCAGCGGCAGGGTCTTCATGTGCTCCGCGATATAGGAGTTCACTCCGTTGGCGTAAGCCTGAAACTGGGCACGCTGCACCGGGTTCATTGCGGCGACGACCCTCTCTGCCGTCTGCCGGAGGCCGAGAATCCGCTGTTCCCGGTCGACCCTGACGAAATCGGGGCCGAGGATCACCGAAAGGTCCCCGGAAGCGTAGCGCCGCGTCATGTCCATCTGCCACAGCCGCTCCTGCGCGGTGACGTATCCCTGGGCAAAGAACAAATCGTTCAGGTTGGATGCGGCGATGGTCGGCACGCCAAGAGCGTCACGTGTGACGGTTACCGACTGCGAGAGTCCTGCCAGCTTGATGGTGCCGTCCTCCTGGGGCAGTGCGGCGCGCACAGCGCGGTAGAACCACACATCGAACGCAATGAAGACGATGAGCGCCAGGACCGAAAGCGCGACGACGACGCGAAGGGCAATACGGGAATTGGAAGTACGGGCGGGTGAGGAGAAACTCGTGGTTGCCATGAGAAACCATGATTATAAGAGAGGCGCAACTGTTTCGTGCTTCACACCCGCCCTACAAGGCTGTTGCTGCGAAGAACCGGAGCCGCAGCGGTGATATGCTGATGCTGATTGCAGTCCGGGAATCGTAATGAAAGGGCCCAAGCGAGAGACGAGCCAAACTAGCTCCCAGAAACGGGTGGATGACCAGCCGTCGATATCGCCGCAGATGGTGCGCGAGGCGGAATCGATCTTCCACGATCATCTGCGGCGCGTAGGACTGAAGCACACCGGTCAGCGCGACACCATCCTGCGTGCCTTCCTCGATACCCGCGAGCATCTCTCAACCGACGACCTCTACCGGCTCGTGAAACGGCAGGACGGGCGCATCGGTTTCACCACCGTGTACCGCACGCTAAAGCTGCTGGCGGAATGTGGCCTGGCCAGCGAAGTGGCCTTCAACGACGGTATCGCGCGCTTCGAACACCAGTACAACCGCCGCAGCCACCATCACATGGTCTGCACGGAATGCGGCAGTTCGGTGGAGTTCTTCTCCCCCGGCATCGAGCGAATTGAGCGGGAAATTGGCCGCAAGCACAAGTACCTCACCACCCGCCACACCTTCCAGATTTACGGCGTTTGCGAGAACTGCCAGAAGAAACGCAAACGGCCGGTTGCATAACTCCATCAACGATGCTCACCATCGCTGAAGCCTCGGAGCAACTCCGCAGTGGCAAGCTGTCTTCGTTCGATCTGACGCGTGCCTGCCTCGAACGCATTGGCAAGCTCGACCCGGAGCTCAACGCCTTTATCACCGTGACCGCCGATTTGGCGGTGCGGCAGGCACAACAGGCAGACCGTGAAATTGCCGCCGGCCAGTGGCGCGGGCCGCTGCATGGCATCCCCGTTGCGCTCAAAGACCTGGTCGACGTTGCAGGCGTGCGCACTACCGGCGCCAGCAATCAGCTCCGCCATCACATCGCGGACTCGGATGCGGCGATTGTCGCTCGGCTGAAGGCTGCGGGCGGAGTGATCGTGGGCAAGACCAACCTGCACGAGTTTGCCTTTGGCGGCAGTGGCATGGTGAGCGCCTTCGGCCCCACCCGCAATCCTTGGAACGTGACCCGAATTACCGGAGGCTCGTCGTCCGGCTCCGCAGCAGCCGTCGCCTCTGGCATGTGCGTCGCCGCCATCGGCACCGATACCGCCGGCTCGGTGCGCGATCCCGCGGCCCTCTGCGGCATTGTGGGACATCGCCCCAGCGCAGGCGTGTGGAGCACGGACGGAATCATTCCTCTGCGGAAGTCGTTCGACACTGTCGGGCCGATGACGCGAACTGTGGAAGACGCCTGGCTGATGTTCGGTGCGCTGCCAGGCAACAATCAGCCGGCGCCTCTGGTGACGAATCTCGAGCACGCAAGAATAGGCATTGCGCGCCAAGGTTTCTTCGATGCAGTCGATGACGAGATCGAAGAGTGCGTCGAGGAAGCAATCAAGCTGATCCGCCCAATGGTTGCCTCGGAGCGCGAAGTCAAGGTCGAAGTGGGCGTGAAATGGACCGACTTCGACGCGGAAATCCTGGAATACCATCGTCCAATGTTGGCCCACTCTCCTGAGTTGTACCGCCCGGATACACTGGACCGCCTGCGCGCCTGCGCTGCAATTCCGACTGCGGAATTCGAAGCTGCGCTGACCGGTCTCTCCGCTGCTCGAAAACAAAACGAGAGAATTTTCGACCTGGTGGACGTCGTGCTCACGCCGACGTGCCTGGTGGAGGCTCCCAGAATTTCGGACTTGCAAGCGATGACCGCGCACGAACTTCGCACCTACGAAGTGCAAAAGCTGTTGCGCAACACCGCACCGTTCAGCCTGTTGTTCTGGCCTTCGGTCTCGGTGCCCTGCGGATTTACCAGCCAGGGACTGCCCGTAGGCCTGCATATCTCGGCGCGGCCGGGTGCAGACGAATTCGCATTGCGCGTGGCGCGCGCGTATGAGGAGGCCACAGAATGGCACAAGCGAGTTCCGGCAATAGGTGCTTAGGGATTGCAAAGAGCCGCGCAGCGGTGGCATTTCGGCTAGAACCCCACCATCACCGGCTCCAGCACCAGCTCAATTCCGAACTTGGCCGACACACGCGACCGTATCTCCTGGGCCAGGGCGACGATCTCAGCCGCTGTAGCGCCTCCCCGGTTCACAATCGCCAAGGCATGTCGCGTGGAGATTCCCACCGCCCCCCGCGCGTAGCCCTTGGAGAATCCGGCGTGCTCTATCAGCCACGCGGCCGATAGCTTGCGCAAGGCTTCGCCCACGGGATAGCTCGGCATGGCCGCGCCACGCGACTGCATCCGCGCCGTCAGTTGTTCGAACTCCTGTTGTGTCACCACTGGGTTCTTGAAAAAGGACCCCGCGCTGCGCGAGTTCTCGTCTCCGGCGACCAGCACCATGGACTTGCTGCATCGAATTTGCAGTACCGCTTGCCTCACTTCGGCCAGGCTCGGTTCGTTGCTTCGGCCGGAGAAATGCTTCTGCAACTCTGGATAGCGAAGAGTTGGCCTGCCTCCAAGCTGCAATTCGTAACGCACTTCTACCACTACGAACTTCCCTCGGTCCGCAGAGTTGAAGCGGCTGCTACGGTAGCCGAATTGGCATTGTTCGTTGCTGAACGTGTGCGTGCGGCCAGTCGCCGATTCGACAGCGCGCACCCATGGGATGGTTTCCGAAACCTCTTGGCCATACGCCCCGACATTCTGCACCGGTGTGCCGCCCACCGTTCCGGGTATCCCACTCAGGCATTCCAGTCCCGCACAATTGGCTGCCACAGTGCGCTCCACGAACGCGTCCCAATCCTCACCGGCGGCCACCTCGAAAATGACTTTGCCTTCCCATGGGTCCCCTTGTTGGACTCCCGTCATGCCGATTTTCAGCACCAGACCATCGAATCCGTGGTCGGCCACCAATACGTTGCTGCCCCCGCCAAGCACGAACAGCGGCAGGCCGCTCGACTTCGCCAATAGCACTGCCTCGCTCACCTCTAGGTCGGACCCTGCTTCAACGAAGTATCGCGCCGGTCCTCCCACGCCAAGTGTGGTCAACGGAGCCAGCGGTACCTGTTCGCGCACAATCATGGGGAACTGCCAATATAAATGGTCGTTACCTTGCGTCCTTCTTTGCGCCTCAGGCATCCATTGCTCATCCCCCATTTTCAGGAGATCTGATGTACCCCGAAATCCTCATCATTCCCATGCGCGAAGAGCTGACCAAAGCCGGCGTCCAGGAGTTGCGTACCGCCGCAGACGTGGACGTCGCCCTGGCCGACAACACGGGCACAGCGCTGGTAATTGTGAACTCCGTCTGCGGCTGCGCCGCCGGCAAGATGCGTCCCGGCGTTCGCCACGCGCTGCAAAACGGCACGCGCCCCGACCGCGTCTACACGGTGTTCGCCGGACAGGACAAGGAAGCCACCGAGCGGGCAAGGCAGCATTTTGGGGGCTTTCCCCCGTCGTCTCCCAGCCTCGCGCTGTTTCGCAATGGCGAGCTCGTGCAGTTTGTTCCGCGCAGCGAGATTGAAAGCCGCACCGCCGAAGACATCGCTCACCGCCTCAAAATTGTATTCGAGCAGTTTTGCGGGAAGTCGGTCGCGGCCGGTCAGGCGTGACGAAGGGAAATCGTATAGCCATGCCCGCGAAGGGTTCGTTTGACGTGAAAATCACTCCGGCGGCGGAAGACAAACTCGAAGGGTCAACCCTGGGCCGCTACTCTCTCGACAAGCAGTATCACGGTGATCTCGAAGCTACCGCGAAGGGCGAGATGCTGACTGCAGGCTCCGATGTCAAGGGTTCCGGCGCCTATGTAGCCATGGAGCGCGTCGAGGGCACACTGACCGGGCGCAAGGGATCATTTGTCCTCGTCCATATGGGCACCATGGGTCATGGCGCGATGCAATTGTCTGTTACGGTAGTTCCCGACTCGGGCACCGGTCAGCTTACGGGGATATCGGGAACGCTGAACATCATCATCGCCGACGGCAAACACTCGTACGAGTTCGAGTATTCCATCCCGGAGAAGCCGTGACAGCCACTACTTCCCGCCGCTCCGGAACGCCTTGATCACGATATCGTTGGGCTGATTGCCGACCGGGATGACGGTGATGAGCGCCCGTTCGGCGCTGATCTTCGAAGTATCGCGCGTCTTTACCGTGCGGATCACTGCCACATCGCCCGACTTCGCATCCACCACCAGGAGGTGCTCTTCGTTGGGCGTAAGCGCCAGACCATCCGGATGGCTGCCCACTGGGACGGAGCCAATTACGCGGCCTTCGTCAATCGCATACACGCTAACGTTGTCCGAGCCGAAGTTGCTCACATACAACAGCGAGTTATCGGACGAGACAAGACCGCGGACCGGATTTCTCCCGCAGAGGTAGCTTCCGCTCACTTCGTTGGTGTACGCCTCGACGATGGAAAATGTGTTGGCGTCGAAGTTACTGACAAAGATCTCGCCGCCGTCGGGCTTCAGTGCCATCTGGATCGGCAACTTACCAATGTCGAGCAGCGCCAGCACCTGGTCGGTCTTGAGGTCAATCGAGGCCAGTTGATTCGACCCCGGGCAAGCCACATACGCCTTGCTGCTGTCGGGCAGAATCACGATGTCCTGCGGCTGCGCGCACACCGGCAGCGTACTGCGCACCGCGAGTTTTTCCGTGTCGATGAGCGACACCGTATTGTCAGCCCGGTTGCTCGCCACCACCACTCGGCCGTCAGGCGAAACCTTCGCCAGTCCGGGAGCGTTGCCCACAGGAATGTTGGCGATCACGACGCGCCTGTCCAGGTCGATTACGGACACTCTAGACGAACCCGCGTCGGCTATATAGGCACGCCTGCCGTCAGAGGAAACCGAAACGAAGTACGGCGCGCGGTGTACGCCCAGCGTCGCCACCACTTCATTGCGCTCGGCATTGATGATGCTGATGTTGTTGGACTCGGTGTTGGCAACGTAGATTTCGTTCCGCACCGGATTGGCGGCCACGCCCGTGGGGTTCTTGCCGACAGGGATCGTCTTTACATTGCGCAGCGCCAGCGTGTCAATCACGCTGACCGAGTCGCTCTTTCCATTGGAGACGTAGGCAAACTCGTGATAGGAGGCATCGACCTCCGGCTGCTGCCGGCACCCTGCCAGCAACAACGCCAAAACCACCAGCAGGAATGTCTCGGCCGTCGTTCTCACCGCGCAACGTGACCGCGGCTGAGCGGGCATCAGTCGGCGGCCGCTCCCGCGTGACGCCGTCCCACTGGGTTGGCAACGGGCTCGGCAATCGTCCGGCCCAGCACCTGGGCAATCTGCCGGACCTCAACCATCAGGCTGTCGAACTGGTCGGGGTACAGCGACTGGTTGCCATCACTCAGTGCATGGTCGGGATCGGGATGGACTTCGATGATCAGGCCGTCGGCGCCCACGGCAACCGCGGCGCGCGAAAGCGGCGTTACCTTATTGCGTTTGCCGGTACCGTGACTGGGATCGACGATGATGGGCAAATGGCTGAGCCGTTGCACCGCCGGCACTACGCTGAGGTCGAGCGTATTGCGGGTGTGGTCGGCGAAGGTGCGCACGCCACGCTCGCACAGCACCACGTTGTAGTTGCCCTCGCTCATGATGTACTCAGCAGCCATGAGAAACTCTTCCAGCGTCGCCGACATGCCGCGCTTCAACAGCACGGGTTTGCGGGCGCGCCCCGCGCGCTTCAACAGCGAAAAGTTCTGCATATTGCGCGCGCCGATCTGGATGACATCCGCGTACTGGTCCACCAGCGCTAGGGATTCCTGATCGACCGCCTCGGTGACGATGAGCAGGCCAAAGCGGTCGCGGACCTCCGCCAAAATCTGCAGACCTAATTCGCCCAAACCCTGAAATGCGTAGGGTGAGGTGCGAGGCTTATACGCGCCGCCCCGAAAGAAGCGCGCACCCGCCTTGGCAACTCGCCCGGCTGCAGCAAAGGCCTGCTCGCGCGACTCCACGCCGCACGGCCCGGCGATCACGGCGACTTCCTTGCCGCCGATCGTGGCGTCCCAATCGGGGAAGCGGATGACTGTGTCCTCTTCCTTAATCTCGCGGCTGACGAGCTTGTAGGGTTTGCTGACACGGATGACTTCCTGCACGCAATCGAGCGCTTCGAAGGTGCCGGGATCCACTTCGCCGCGGTTTCCGGTGATGCCGATGGCAGTGCGCTGCGCTCCGGGTATCGGGTGAGCGCGCAGTCCCAGGCTTTCGACTTTCTGGCAAACGGCCTGCACATCGTCGGGCGATGCGTTGGCCTTCATCACGACAAGCATAAACAACCCCTTGTGATCAGCTAGTGTACCGTTCGCAGGCGCGTCGGAGCAATCACTAGTGTTGGCAATCCCGTGCGTTTCGCGGCACAATAGCTGCGCCATGCATAGTCGAAACCTGTTCCTTGTGTCGGCGGCCTCGCTTGTGGTCGGCTTGGTTTCCCTGTGGTCGAAGTGGAACGGCACGGCCGGCGTGAACGCCGGATTTCCCGTCAGCGCATGGGCGGTGAGTTTAAGCGGGTCGGTGAACGGATGGCCCGCCTTGATCGGCGTGGTTGCCATCTTTGCCGCTCTGGTCTTATTTGCCGTGGCCTTGATTCGGCTGCTGTGGGAGCCGCGGAAATATTGAAATCTGCGGCCTACAATCAAACCAATGGCCCGCCACCCTGAACCCAAAGAGAAGGACATCCTGAAACTGCTGCCGCCCCCGGCCACACCTCCCAAGCGGACCGCTCGCCGCATCGGCATCCACACCTCGACCGCCGGAGGAGTGCACAACGCCGCTGAACGCGCCTACCGCCTCGGTTGCAACGCGCTGCAAATCTTCTCCTCCAGCCCGCGCCAATGGAAGCCCTGTGAACTAGCGCCCGAACACATCGGCGCGATGGTCCGCTTGCGGGCAAAATACGATTTGTGCCCGCTGGCCATTCACGCCAACTATCTCGTCAACCTCGCAGGAGGTAACCCCGACTTCCACGCCAAATCCATCGCCGCCTTTCGCGGCGAGATCGAGCGCGCCCTGACCTTGCAGGCGGACTTTCTCGTGCTCCATCCCGGCTCCTTCCGCGGCGGCAGCCGGGACGAGGGACTGCAGCGCGTGGCGATGGCCATTGAGCAGGCGGCAGACGGCCTTGACCTGCAAGCCGCCGAGCTCTACATACTGATCGAAAACACCGCCGGCTCGGAATTCTCCCTCGGCGGCAACTTCGAGCAGGTTGCCGAGTTGCTGTTTCTGCTGCGCAACTTCGTGCCTTGTGGCGCCTGCATCGACACCTGTCACACCCACGTCGCCGGCTACGACATCGTCACTGCCGGCGGCTACAACGAAACTCTCGATCAACTCGACCGCACCGTCGGACTGAAGAACGTTCATGTGTGGCACTGCAACGACGCCAAGGCGCCCTGCGGCTCCCATCTCGACCGCCATCAGCACATCGGCAAGGGAACCATCGGACTGAAGCCCTTTCGTCGCCTCCTCAACGACCCGCGCCTCGCCCATGCCGCCTTCCTCGCCGAAACCCCCATTGACAAGCCGCTCGATGACCTCGCCAACGTCAACGCCCTCAAGAAACTGGTTGCCACAAAAAGGCCGAAATCCACTCCTTGCAGCTAAGGGCTGGACAGCGAGTTCCTCTACAGATGTTTAGCGAAGAACAGAAAGGCAACCAGGCCGTCGCCAGCTCCATGGGCCATCATCCCCGGCAACAGACTCTTGCGCCACAGCGCCACCACCGTCAGCACGATGCCGATGAGCAGCACCGGTATCAATCGTGTCCAGCCCTGGTAGATATGACCTGCTGTGAAAATGATTACCTGCAGCGCTGAGGCGAGAATCGCGTTGCCCAACAGCGCTTGGCACTGTCGCTGCAAGTAACCGCGGAACACGAATTCTTCCACGAATCCCGCGGTCAATGCAGAAGCTAGAAACGCCAGCGCCTCAAGGCTATTTTGCGGCGAGACGATTGCCCGGAAGACTGGAGTCTCTTGTTGCAACGGTCCCAGCAGCGCATTTGACGCGCTTCCGATGACTCCCATCACGACCAGCGTGGCACAGGCGATGCCAATGTCAATTGCCACCGCTTGCCATCGGTTCCACTTCGCTCCCACCAAATCACGCCAGCGAACTACCCCGCGACGACGCATGCCGCTTACCGCGATACCGAAGCAAATCCACAGGAAAGCCGTCAAGCTTAAACAGGCCTTCACATACACGTACGTGTGCTGCGCGTCTTGAGGACTCATTTCGGGAAGGCTGGGCGCTCCACTCCAGCGGATTACCAGTGGAAAGCACCCCAGGACCAGCAGCAGCACACAAGAATTGCCAAGACTCGCAATGCCGCTGCTCAAGCGCCAATCAAAGCCAGAGATTGTCACGAGCGCACCTCCATCAGGCAAATGAGTACTGAAGCCAACCGGATTGTTTCGGGCCCGCCAGAAACTGAACCATTACACAGCCTTGGTGCAGTTCCTGCATGATCGTTTTCGCGTTGTAAAATCGGAGTTTATCCCTGTTGTACTTTTTGAGCACATACATGTCCGACGCCAACGCCGAAAACGCCAATCCCTCGCCCGCCCGTCCCGACCGCTACGAGCCGCAATCCATCGAGCAGAAATGGTCCGAGCGCTGGGCCAACGACCCTACGCTCTATCGCGCCGAACCTGCCGCCTCCTTGCGCAAGAAATATTACGTCCTCGAAATGCTGCCCTATCCCTCCGGCGCTCTCCACATGGGACACGTGCGTAACTACTCCATCGGCGACGCCCTCGCCCGCTACATGTGGATGCAGGGCTACAACGTGCTTCACCCCATGGGCTGGGACGCCTTCGGCCTGCCCGCCGAAAACGCCGCCATCAAGAACCAGACCCCACCGAAAGAGTGGACACTGCACAACATTACCGCCATGAAGGCGCAGATGAAGCGGCTCGGCTTCGCCTACGACTGGTCGAAGGAGCTGGCCACCTGCTTGCCCGACTATTACCGATGGAACCAGTGGTTTTTCCTCAAGCTCTACGAAAAGGGCCTGGCCTACCGCAAAAACGCCAAGGTGAACTGGTGCCCGGAGTGCGCCACTGTGCTCGCCAACGAGCAGGTACTCTCCAACGGATGCTGCTGGCGCCACGAAGATACTCTGGTCGAGCAGCGCGAACTGGAGCAGTGGTTCCTGCGCATCACCGACTACGCCGACGAATTGTTGCGCGACCTCGACTCGCTGTCCGGCTGGCCCGACCGCGTCACCATCCAGCAGCGCTACTGGATCGGCCGCAGCGAAGGCACCCTCGTGAACTTCAAGCTCGACGGCCCCAGCGGCGCGGCCGGTGACAAGATCACCGTGTTCACCACCCGCGTGGATACGATCTACGGCGCGACCTCCTTGCAACTCGCGCCCGAGCACTCTCTGGTGGCCGACCTGGTCGCCGAGAATCCACCCTTGCGCGGCAAGGTCGAGGAGATGCTCGCCGAGCAGCGCCGCGCCAAAGAGGCCGGCGACGTCGGCGCCATCGAGAAGCACGGCATCGACACCGGACGCTTCGCCATCAATCCCTACAACTGCGAGCGCGTGCCCATCTGGGTGGCGAATTATGTGCTCATGGATTACGGCACCGGTGCCATTATGTCGGTGCCGGCGCACGACGAGCGCGACTACGAATTCGCCAAAAAGTACGGCCTCGACATACGCGTGGTTATCATGCCGCGCCGTGAAGGCGATGCGCCCGACGGAGAGCCCAGCAATGCCGTGCTGCCGTTCACCGAGATGAACAGCTTGGTGATCAACTCGGGCGAATTCAGCGGCTTGGCGAACGACGAGGCGATTGCGAGGATGTCCAAGTACGCCGAAGACCACGGCTTCGGCGAGGCCACCGTCACCTTCAAACTGCGCGATTGGGGCATCAGCCGCCAGCGCTATTGGGGCACGCCCATTCCCATCGTGTACTGCGCGAACGACGGTGTCGTTCCCGTCCCGGAAAAAGATTTGCCGGTCGTGCTCCCTGACAACGTGCAAGTTACGCTGGCAGGTGGTTCGCCGCTCGCCCGGGTACCCGAGTTCGTCAACACCACCTGTCCCAAGTGCGGCGGCCCGGCGCGCCGCGACACCGACACCATGGACACCTTCGTCGATTCGTCCTGGTACTTCTACCGCTACACCGACCCGAAGGTCGATAATGCGCCCTTCGATGTGAACGCCGTGGCCTACTGGTTTCCCATTGACCAGTACATCGGCGGCGCCGAGCACGCCATCCTGCACCTCATTTACTCGCGCTTCTGGACCAAGTTCATGCGCGACATCGGGCTGGTGGAGAATTCCGAGCCCACCGAGCGCTTGTTCACCCTGGGCATGGTCATCAAGGGCGGCGCCAAGATGTCCAAGAACCTGGGCAACGTGGTCTCGCCCGACGAAATGATCGCCAGGTACGGTGCCGACTCTGCGCGCATGTACACCCTGTTCGCCGCGCCTCCCGACCGCGAGATGGACTGGCAAGACGCCGGCGTCGAAGGCGTCAGCCGCTTCCTCTCCCGTGTGTACCGCTACGTCATGCGCAACGCGCCTGCCAGCGATAACACCAACTCGAATGTCATCCTGGGCGGCGCGAGTTTGCAGCAGCGAACTCTCGGAGTCGTGGGACCCGCTGTTCCCGGTGTCATCCTGAGCGAAGCGCCCGCAGGGCGCGCAGTCGAAGAACCCCTTTCGCGCGATTTAACTCCCGGCGCGCGCAAAATCCAGCGCAAGCTCCACCAGACCATCCGCCGCGTCACCGAAGACTTCGGCGGACGCTGGCACTTCAACACCTCCATCGCCGCCATCATGGAGCTGGTGAACGAACTTTACGCCCACGAAGAGAACGTGCAGCGCGGCAAGGAACCTCCCGCGCCCGCATGGCTGCTGGCCGATTCGCAGCGTGACCTCGTGCTGATGCTCGCCCCTTTCGCGCCCTATGTCGCCGCCGAGTTGTGGGAGACCCTCGGCCAATCCTCCAACCTGCTGCGCGAATCTTGGCCCAAGTTCGACCCCGCATTGGCGAAAGAAGACGAGGTCGAGATGGCCGTGCAGGTCAACGGCAAAATCCGTGCTCGCATCACCGTCCCTGCCGACTCCGACGAAGACGCCATCAAAGCCGCCGCCTTCGCCGACGAAAAGGTTAAAGCTTCCATCGCAGGCAAGGAAATCGTCAAGGTGCTGGTGGTGAAGGGAAGACTGGTCAATATCGTGGCTAAGTAGGATTGCGAAGCCATGCAAGATCGCTCTAAGGACGAACCCTTCCCGGAATTCGAGAGAATTGACGCTCTCCACACTGACTATATCCGCGAACTCAGCGGGCTCTCAAAGGTTTGCATCACGATCGCAAGCGCTACCTTGGCGCTGACCTTGGCACCGCTTGCGCCGAGTCTGCTCCCGAAGACGGGTCTCGGCTTGTTGGTGTTCATCTGGATCGCTCTCGCGGCAACGGTGCTGCTGGGACTCGTTCAAATTCTCGTTTTTTCTATCAGCTTCAAGATGGGTGCCGATTATTTGTTTGCGTCCGTTGTTACGGATAGCGTGTTCCGACTCGGAGCACCGGATAAGAAACTTGACGAAGCAATGGCCACGGCTCACCGCTGCAAGTCCAGGTTTGAAGAATGCCACAGATGGAGTTTACGGCTCGTGGTGTTGGAATTTGCCGGTCTTTTTACCGCCTACGTTCTCCTTGCGCTATTCGTGCTGGCCAATCTCGCAGCGGCTGGATTTCGCCTAAATTAAGTCCTCACGTCCCTTGTGCAGGAAGTGATGCGATCGCGCGTCGCCTCCCGAAATGACGCACGCTATTTGTATCCGATAGCTTCCCAACAGTAGGACGGCGCGCCTTCTTCCTGAAACCATTGTCCTTTCGAGTTGTCGAATGCAAGTCGGTACTGAAGCTCAGCACCTTTGGGGCCGACTCGAAAAACGTGACGGTGCGGCTGGTCGATGCAAAATAGTGGAGAAACGCAATCGTCTGCCAGCGCTTGCTCTGGCGTGGGCCACCAATGGGTCATTCCGGCATGGATCGTGAATTCAACGATTCCAGTGTATGGTGCGACTAGAGAGTCGCTCTTCTGAAGGTCAAATCGTACATCCGTGGGCGGGCCTGCATGCCAACGATAATGCATCACCTGTTTCTTCTGCTTGCCCTGATTCATCTGATTACACTGCTGTCCGGTTAAAACTCGAACAGAATCAGTTGGTTGGCGTTCTCGGCGAAATTGGCCTGCCGGTCGATGGCCCGAAGGGCGCATGAAATCGGGGTTTTCTCGAAAAGCGTGAGGCTGAGAAC
>Ga0335069_10006889_pt1 | contig 16464 bp, 16 predicted proteins | sample Lox_Sample_11_FD_206714 | JGI IMG/M metagenome (GOLD analysis project Ga0335069, IMG submission 206714) | Soil microbial communities from Loxahatchee National Wildlife Refuge, Florida, United States - Lox_Sample_1.1 | ecosystem: Environmental > Terrestrial > Soil > Wetlands | place: USA...
CGCCGCCGCGCGCTTCACCGTTCGTCCGCGCGCGCTCCTCCTCGGCCCGGGCCGGAGCGCGGTCGTCAGCGTCGACGCTGCGGCGCAGCCCGCGGCCGCGCCGATGGAAGGCGTCGTCGTCGCCCGCGTCGCCGGTACGCCTGCGATCCGTGTTCCGTGGGCAATCGCCCCGGAAACCGCCGGGCCGCTGCTGCGCCGCGTGACGCTGGAGCCGCGCACGTTCGCCCCGTCGGACACGAGCCCCGCCGTCCTCACCGTCGACGCCGGGAGCCTCGCGGGCGGCATCCGCCCGCTCGCCCGCCTCGACGTCGAGCTGCTCGCCGCGGACGGCCGTCCCCTCGGCCTGCTCGCGCGGCTCCGCGACGTGCTCCCCGGCCGCGACACCTTCGGGATCACCGGCCGCGACCCCGGAGGACGGCCGCTCCCGCCCGGGACCTACGTCATCCGGGTGACGGCCGTCTCCGTAGACGGAGGCGCCGCGGCCCGTAGAAAGGCCCGATTCTCCCTCCGGTGACCCGGCGTATACTCGCCGCGGATCATTCGTAATTCGTTCTATTTGCTGGGAAAAAGGAGCTGACTGTGACCGCAGTCGAAGCACCGATCTCGCACCTGCGCGAGAACCCGTACGAGATCGCCCGCGCACAGCTGCAGCGCGTCGCGGCGACGTTCGACATCGACCCCAACCTCGTCTCCGTCCTGGGGGCGTGCAAGAAGGCGGTCGAGGTCTCCATCCCCGTCGGCATGGACGACGGATCGACGGAAGTCTTCAAGGGCTACCGCGTGACGCACAACGTCGCGCGCGGCCCGTCCAAGGGCGGCATCCGCTACCACCCCGACGTCACCGTCGACGAGGTGCGGGCGCTCGCGATGTGGATGACGTGGAAGTGCGCGCTGATGGGGATCCCCTTCGGCGGCGCGAAGGGCGGCGTCGTCTGCGACCCGAAGAAGATGTCGCGCGGCGAGCTCGAGCGGATGACGCGCCGCTACACGAGCGAGATCATCAACGAGATCGGCCCGGAGAAGGACATCCCCGCGCCGGACGTCGGCACCGACGGATCGGTGATGGCGTGGATCTTCGACACGTACTCGATGAACAAGGGCCACTCCGTCCTCGGCGTCGTCACCGGCAAGCCGCTCACCATCGGCGGCTCGCTCGGCCGCGAGGAGGCGACCGCCCGCGGCAGCCTCTTCTGCATCCGCGACGCCGTCGCGAAGCTCGACCGCTCGCTCGCCGGGATGACGGCGGCCGTGCAGGGATTCGGGAACGTCGGCAGCTTCCTCGCGAAGTTCCTCCACGAGGAAGGCGCGAAGGTGATCGCCATCTCCGACTCGACGACCGCGTGGCACAACCCGAAGGGGATCGACGTACCGACGGCGTTCGCGCACAAGCGCGAGCACCGCACCCTCGCCGGCTTCAAGGGCGCGGACGAGATCACGAACGAGGAGCTGCTGCTCCTCGACTGCGACATCCTCGCGCCGTGCGCGCTCGAGCAGGTGATCACGGAGCAGAACGCCGACAAGGTGAAGGCGCAGATCGTCTGCGAGGGCGCGAACGGCCCGGTGACCCCGGCTGCGGACGCGATCCTCGAGGAGAACGGCGTCCTGATCCTGCCGGACGTGCTCGCGAACGCGGGCGGCGTCGTCGTCTCGTACTTCGAGTGGGTCCAGGGCCTCCAGGAGTACTTCTGGAAGGAGGCCGAGGTGAACGCGAAGCTGAACGACATCGTCAGCCGCGCGTTCGACGAGACGTGGGACACGGCGCAGCGCCGCAATATGCCGATGCGCGTCGCCGCGTACGGCCTCGCCGTGCAGCGCGTCGCCGAGGCGACGGTCACGCGGGGCATCTACCCCTAGAGGACGGAGCGAGGTGCAGGCGGCCCGGCGTCCGCGGAGGAGGCCGGGCCGCCGCTCCGATCCCATGGCCGAGGTCGTCGTCTACCACGCGGAGAACTGCCACCTCTGCGAGCGTGCGCTCGCGCAGGTGCGCGCGCTCCGCGCCGAGCTCGGGTTCGAGCTGCGCGAGGTGGACATCGGCGGCGACCCCGCGCTCGAGGCCGAATATCGCGAGTGGATCCCGGTCGTCGAGGTGGACGGCCGCCGCCGGTTCACGTACTTCGTGCAGCCGCTGGCGCTCCGGAGGGCGGTTGCACAAGCAGACACCCGTTAGGTGGTGCTACAAAGGCCTGCGGTGTCACAAGGAAAATGGACGGAGTAGGGGTGACGGATCGGCTGACGGTCGGCGTGGCAGCGCGGCTGTCGCGCTACCTCCAGGTGCTGACGCAGGCCCGGAAGATGGGCAAGACGCGGATCTCGTCCCAGGAGATCGCGGAGTACACGAACATCAACGCGACGCAGATCCGGCGCGACCTCTCTGCCTTCGGGAAGTTCGGCAAGCGCGGCGTCGGCTACAACATCGACTCGCTCCTCGGGGAGATCCGCAAGATCCTGCGGACGCAGGGTCAGCACAACATCGCCCTGATCGGCGCGGGCCGCCTCGGTCAGGCGATCGCCAGCTCGCCGATCTTCGCGGAACACGGCATCAACATCGCCGCCGTGCTCGACACCGATCCGGAGAAGGTCGGCCGCCCCGTCGGCAACGTCGCCGTCAGCGAGTACGCGAGGCTGCCGGAGCTCGTCCGCGACAAGAACATCATCGTCGGCGTGCTCGCGGTCCCGGCGAGCGCGGCGCAGGGCGCTGCCGACGATCTCGTCGACGCCGGCGTGAAGATCATCTTCAACTACTCCGAGGCGCTGCTCGAGACGCCGTCCGACGTGACCGTGCACACGTCGAACCCCGCCGTGGAGCTGCTCTACGCGCTGTACTTCCATCTGACGTGACGTCTCACAAACGGCGGGGGCCCGGCCCCACGGCGTGGGGCCAGGCCCCAGGCGTGTGATGCGGGTATTGCTCTGGCACGGGTACCTGCTCGGAGGCACCGGCTCGAACGTCTACGCGCGCGCGTGTGCCCGGGAGTGGAGCGAGGCCGGTCATGACGTCACCGTCGTCTGCCAGGAGCGGCACCCGGAGCTGTACGACCTCGGCGGCGCCCGGGTCGTCGTCCCGGAGCTGCCGGACCGGCTGCTGCCGGTGTTCGTGCTCGACCGCTACGAGGGGCTCGAGGCGCGGCGGCTGCCGGAGCTGAGCGTCGAGGAGCGGGACCGGTACGTCGAGGCGAACGCCGCGGCGCTGCGCGGGCTGCTGCCGGCGGATCTCGTCTTCGCGAACCACGTCGTCCTCGGCGGTCCGGTCGGGGCTGCCACGGGCGCCCGCTACTCGGTGTACGCGCACGGCTCGGAGCTCGAGTACTCGATGCGCGGCAACGCCGAGCTGGAGCGATGGGGGAGGGCCGCGCTCGCCCGCGCGCACGCCGTCTTCGTCGGCTCGGGTCACATCCGCGGCGTGCTCGAGGAGGTCGTCGGCCACGTCGAGCGCGTGCACGAGGTGCCGCCGGGAGTCGACGTCGACCGGTTCAGGCCGGAGCCGCGCGACACCGCGCTCGCCGCGCTGCTCGAGGAGGCGCGCGACGACCCGCCGAACCCCGGAAACGGCGAGGAGCGGCTGCCGGACGAGGGCAACGCCGCGCGGTTCGCCGCGTTCTTCGCCGACGAGCGCCCGACGGTCGTCTACTTCGGGAAGCTGATCGAGAACAAGGGCGTCCAGGTGCTGTTCGAGGCGCTCGACGGGCTCGACGCGCGCGCCGTCGTCGTCGGCTTCGGCGACTACCGCGCCCACCTCGAGGCGATCGCCCCGCCCGGGACGCTGTTCACGGGTCCGCTCGAGCACCGCCACCTCGCGCACCTGCTCCCGCTCTGCGACGTCGCCGCCGTGCCGTCGATCTTCCCCGAGGCGTTCGGGATGGTCGCCGCCGAGGCGGCCGCGGCCGGCGTCCCGCCGGTCGTCTCCGAGCACTCGGGTCTCGCCGAGGTCGCCGCGGGGCTCGGGCGCGAGTACCCGCCGGGGCTCGAGCACGTGAGCGCGTTCCCGACCGGCGACGCGGCCGCGCTGCGGAGCCGCCTCGCCGAGATCCTCGCGCTCCCGCCCGAGCGGCGCCGGGAGCTGGGCCTCGCCGCCCGCCGAGCCGTCGAGCGGAACTGGAGCTGGGCCCGCATCGCGGAACGGCTCCTCGTCTAGGCTTTTCCCGTGGGCGACGAGCAGAAGGTCGGCTACGTGGAGCTGCTCGCGCAGTCCCGGGCGGGCTTCGAGGAGGTTCCGGACTTCACCCTCGCCGTCGAGGAGGAGTTCGCGCTCCTCGACCCGGCCACGCTCGGCCTCGTCAACCGCTTCGAGGAGCTGCAGTCGGCAGCGAAGGACACCGAGCTCGAGCCACACCTCGTCGGCGAGCTGATCGCGTCGGAGGTCGAGATCCGCACCGGCCGCTGCGAGACGTTCGCCGAGGCCGCGGATCGGCTCGGCGAGCGGCGCGCGCAGCTGCGCACGCTCGCCGACTCCTACGGGATCGGGCTCTCCGCCGTCGGCACGCATCCGTGGAGCCCGTGGCAGGAGCAGCGGATCATCGACACGCCGCACTACCGGCGCAACGACGAGCTGCTCCGCTACGTCGTCTGGCGCAACAACACGTTCGGGCTCCACGTGCACGTCGGCGTCAACGGCCCGGACCGCGCGATCCGCGTCTGCAGCGCGCTGCGCAACTACCTGCCGGAGATGCTCGCGCTGTCGGCGAGCTCGCCGTTCGTCGACGGCGTCTTCACGTACCTCCACTCCGCGCGCACGCAGATCTTCACGCGGATGTTCCCGCGCTGCGGGATCCCGGACGTGTTCGACTCGTGGGACGAGTGGGAGCGCTACGTCCGCTTCCTGTACGAGACCGGCTCGATCAACGAGCACACGCAGATCTGGTGGAGCGTTCGCCCGCACCTGGCCTTCCCGACGGTCGAGTTCCGGATCTGCGACGCGCAGCCGGACCTCGCCGAGGCCCGGTCGCTGGCGGCGCTCGTCTACTCGCTCACGGCGCGGCTCGCGCGCGCGCTCGACGAGGGCGAGCCGCTGCCGGCGTGGCCGAACCGGCTGCTCGAGGAGAACCTCTGGCGGGCGATCCGCTACGGGCTCTCCGGCGAGCTGATCGACCTCGAGCGCGGCGAGACGGTGCCGGCGCGGGCCCGGATCGAGCAGCTCGTCGAGTGGGTGCAGCCGGTCGCGGAGGAGCTCGGCGCGGCGCCGTGGCTCGCCGTGCCCGAGCGGAACTCTGCGGAGCGGCAGATCGCGCGCCACGACGAGGGAGCGACGATGGAGCAGATCTTCGCGGAGCAGATCGACGAGCCGGAGCGGGTGGGCGGATGAGCGTAGGCTCGACGGAGCTCATCAGGAAGCGGAGGCGCCGGCTTTGCCGGCGCCGGGAGCGGGCATGAGCGAGGGAATGCCGACCGCGGAGGAGCTGGTCGCGGAGCTGCGGAAGGCGAAGGTCTCCGACCTGCTCGTCCACACGTGCTCGCTCCTCGCCTCGCTCGGCTACGGGAAGCTCTCGCCGGAGGTGCGCGACCTCGAGCAGGCGCGGGTCGCGGTGGAGGCGCTGAAGGCGCTCGCCCCGCTCCTCGACGAGCCGGCGCGCAAGGACGTCCAGCAGGTGACGGCGAACCTCCAGCTCGCCTTCGCCGAGGCGGCGGCCGCTCCGGCGCCGGCCGAGCCGGCGGAAGCCGGCGCCGCCGAGGAGCCGCCCGTGTCCGACACCGCCGAGCCCCCGGGTGTCTGACATTCGGAGTCGACGAGGCGTCTCGGGAAAGCCGCAGCCCGCATCCGCGGGCGCGGCGATGGCGCGATGCACCGCGGTGTGAGACCCTTCCGGCATGGCGAAGAAGCGACGCGGCAAGCGGAAGAAGACGAAGACGGCGCAGCCGAGCGGGCGGCCCGACGAGGCGGCCGTTCACGGCCAGGACCGGTTCGCGCCGCCGCGCCAGTCCGCCGTGAAGCCCGCGGTGCGGCTGCCCGGCCACGGGATGCGCTGAGGCGACCGTTCTTGTGACGGTCCGGCCGCGCGATCTGATAGAAAACACGCCGCGCCGGGGACACCCGGCGCTGACTTTGTGACGATCCCGACGCGGCCGTCCCTCAACCCAAGGAGAGCCTCGAGGCTATGAGCTGGTTCATGCATCACGCTGTGCTGTTCGCCCTCCTCTGTGCCGCTGCGGCGATCGTCTACGGTCTCGGGCTCACCGTCTGGCTGCTGCGGCAGCCGGCCGGCACCGAGCGCATGCAGGAGATCGCACGCGCCATCCAGGAGGGCGCGGCCGCGTATCTCCGTCGCCAGTACACGACGATCGCTCTCGTCGCCATCGTCCCCTTCCTGCTGATCGGCCTCTACGACAAGCTCGGCTGGGGCACCGCGGTCGGCTTCCTGATCGGCGCGACGCTCTCCGCCGCCGCCGGCTTCATCGGGATGAACGTCGCGGTGCGCTCGAACGTCCGCACCGCGGAGGCCGCGCGTCACGGGCTGCCGCAGGCGCTGAACGTCGCCTTCCGCGCCGGCTCGGTCACGGGGCTGCTCGTCGTCGGCCTCGGCCTGCTCGGCGTCGCCGGCTACTACGGGGTGCTGACGGCCTGGTTCAACCACACGCCGAAGTCGGCGATCCACGACCTGATCGGTCTCGCGTTCGGCGGCTCCCTCATCTCCGTGTTCGCGCGACTCGGCGGCGGCATCTACACGAAGGCGGCGGACGTCGGCGCCGACCTCGTCGGGAAGATCGAGGCGGGCATCCCCGAGGACGACCCGCGCAACCCGGCGGTGATCGCGGACAACGTCGGCGACAACGTCGGCGACTGTGCCGGCATGGCGGCCGACCTGTTCGAGACGTACGCCGTCACCGCCGTCGCCGTGATGCTGCTCGGCATCACCGGCGCGGCCGCGACGACGGGGACGCACCTCTGGCTCTACCCGCTGGCGATCGGCGGCGTCTCGATCATCGCCTCGATCATCGGCGTGCAGTTCGCGCACGTGAAGCCGGGCGGCAGCATCATGAACGCGCTCTACCGCGCGGTGCTCGTCGCGACCGCGATCTCGGCCGGGCTCTTCATCCCGGTGACGATGGGGTTCGACACGGGCGGGGGCGTGTTCTCGTTCTGGCACCTCTACGGTTCGGCGCTCGTGGGGCTCGCCGTGACGTTCCTCCTCGTCGCGATCACCGAGTTCTACACGGGCACCCGCTGGCCGCCGGTCAAGACGATCTCGAAGGCGTCGCTGACGGGGCACGCGACCAACATCATCGCGGGCCTCGCCGAGGGGATGCAGGCGACGGCGCTGCCGGCCGTCGTGATCGCGGCGGGCATCCTCGTCGCGAACCACCTCGCCGGGCTCTACGGGATCGGCGTCGCCGTCATGGCGCAGCTGTCGATGACCGGCCTCATCGTCGCGCTCGACGCGTACGGGCCCGTCACAGACAACGCCGGCGGCATCGCGGAGATGGCGGACCTCCCGCCCGAGGTGCGCGCCGTCACCGATCCGCTGGACGCCGTCGGCAACACGACGAAGGCGGTGACGAAGGGCTACGCGATCGGCTCCGCCGCGCTCGCCGCGCTCGTCCTCTTCGGCTCGTACTCGGACGGCATCCACGAGCAGGCGAGCATCGGCTCGGCGCTCAAGCACGTCACCTTCGACCTGTCGAACGCGTGGGTGATCGCCGGCCTGTTCATCGGCGGGCTGATGCCGTTCCTGTTCGCGTCGCTCGCGATGCAGGCGGTCGGCCGCGTCGGCGGCGAGGTCGTCGAGGAGGTGCGCCGCCAGTTCCGCGAGAACCCCGGGATCATGGAGGGAACGACGCGTCCCGAGTACGGGCGCGCGATCGACATCGTCACCGGCTCCGCGATCAAGTCGATGATCGTCCCCGCGATCGTGCCGATCGCGTTCCCGATCGTCGTCGGGCTGATCAACGCGAAGATGCTCGGCGGCCTGCTGATCGGGACGATCGTCACCGGCCTGTTCCTCGCGATCTCGATGACCTCCGGCGGCGGCGCCTGGGACAACGCGAAGAAGCTGATCGAGGACGGCGCCTACGGCGGCAAGGGCTCCGAGGCGCACGCCGCCGCGGTCACCGGCGACACCGTCGGCGATCCGTACAAGGACACCGCGGGTCCGGCGATCAACCCGATGATCAAGATCGCGAACATCGTCGCGATCCTGATCATCCCGCTGATCGTCTCGATCCACGGCTAGCGCCGCGGACGAATACGACGGGCGGGGCGGCGTCGGGGCCGCCCCGCCCCGTCTCGACTACCTCCGGTTCTGCTGCTGTCCACCGGGCCGGCCGTTGCCGCGGCCGCGGCCCTGGCCGGGACCGCCCTGGCCGGGACCGCCCTGCCCGGGACCGCCCTGACGGCCGCTGCCCTGGCCGGGACCGCCTTGGCCGGGACCGCCCTGATGGCCGCTGCCCTGGCCGGGTCCGCCCTGACCCCCGGCGCCGTTCTGGTCGCCGGAGCCGTTCTGCTGGTCGCCGCCGCCGCCGGGCAGGTCACCCGGCGCCGGGAGCCCGATCGCCTTCGCGACGCACGCCTTCATGTCGTCGCGCGAGCCCGCGCTCTTGCAGGAGGCGAGCGCCGCCTGCACGATCGGGAGCTCCTGCTTCACGCAGGCCGCGAGCGAGTCGTTGCTGCCGGCCGTCGCGCCCGCAGCGTCCTTCCCGGCCTTCGCCGCCTCCACCTTGCAGAGCAGTGCCGCGATCGCCGTCGGAGGCGTGCCGGGCGGCGACGCGGTCGGTTTCGTGGGGCCGCTGTCGGCGAGGGCCGCGGCCGAGAGTGCCGCGAGCGCCGCCGCCGAGAGCAGCGCAATGAGTGATGTCCGCATACGCATCGGATCGTCGCCGCGAGGCGGCGTCCCAATCCCTCGGACAGCACGAATGCCCCGGAGTGAGTGAGCCGGACGCTGTCGAGTCCCCCGGGCGGAGTAGCGTTTGCCGGGTGAAAACCAGGTCCCGTCGCAGCCTCCTGCTCGGCATCGTCGCGAGCGTCGCAGCGGTCGCGATCGTCACCGGCGTCATCTTCCTCGTCAAGCGGTGGGTGCCGGTGCTGAGCCTCGGCGTGCTCTACGTGTTCGCGGTTCTGCCGATCGCGGTCGTGTGGGGGCTGTGGCTGGCGCTGCCCGTATCGATCGCGAGCATGCTCGCGTTCAACTGGTTCTTCCTGCCGCCGGTGCACACGTTCACGCTCGCGAACAGCGAGAACTGGTTCGCGCTCGCGGTCTACCTCGCGACGGCCGTCGTCGTCAGCGACCTCGCGGCCCGGGCGCGGAGGCGCGCGGTCGCGGCGGAGCAGCGCGAGCGCGAGTCGGCGCTGCTCGCGGAGCTGGCGACCGAGCTGCTGCGTGGGCGCGAGCTCGGCGACGAGCTCGGCGAGATCGGCACCCGGAGCGCGGAGGTGCTCGGCGTCGAGCAGGCCCAGATCGAGCTCGGCGCCCAGCGGCGCCCTCCCCCGGGCAGCTCGCCGTACTTGCTCGAAGCGGCCGGCCGCACGGTCGGCACGATCTACGTCCCGGCGGGCTCCGACCCGAACGTCGCGGCCCGCCACCGCTTCCTGCCGGCGCTCGCGGCGCTGCTCGCGGTCGCCGTCGACCACGACCGGCTCGAGCGGGACGCGCTGGAGACCGAGACCCTGCGTCGCAGCGACCTCGTCAAGACGGCGCTGCTCCGCGCCGTGTCGCACGACCTGCGCTCGCCGCTGACGGGGATCCGCACCGCCGTCGGTGCGCTCCGCAACAGAACGCTCCACCTCGACGACCATGACCGGGACGAGCTGCTCGACACGATCGACGTCGACTCGGAGCGGTTGAGCCGCCTCGTCGGCGACCTGCTCGACCTCTCGCGGCTCGAGGCGGGCGGCGCCGCGCCCGAGGCCGAGGTCTGGTCGCTGGACGATCTCGTCCGCGAGGCGGTCGACGCGCTCGACGCGCGTGACCGGGTGGAGGTCGCCGGCGAGGCACCGCTCGTGAACGTGGACGCGACGCAGATCCAACGCGTGCTCGCGAACCTGATCGAGAACGCGCTGAAGTACTCGCACCCGGGCACGCGCGTCCACGTGCGCATCACCGCGACGCGGAAGGAGGCAATCGTCCGCGTGGTCGACCAGGGGCCGGGGCTCGACGAGGACGAGCTCGAGCGCGTCTTCGAGCCGTTCTACCGGCGCGGGTCCGACACGCGCTCGGGCGCGGGGCTCGGGCTCGCGATCGCGCGCGGCTTCGCCGCAGCGAACGGCGGGCGCGTCTGGGCGGAGTCCAGACCGGGGCAGGGCGCGACGTTCGCGCTCGCGCTCCCCGTCGTCGAGGTCCCTGCGGAGCTGCAGGCGTGACCGGACCACGGATTCTCGTCGTCGACGACGAGCCGCAGATCCTGCGGGCGCTCCGCGCCACGCTGCGCGGCGCCGGCTACACCGTCGAGTCCGCGGAGACCGCGCAGGGCGCGCTGACCGCCGCGGCCGCGCACCCGCCGGAGGCCGTCATCCTCGACCTCGTCCTCCCCGACGGGAACGGCACCGACGTCTGCCGCGAGCTCCGCTCCTGGAGCGAGGCGCCCGTGATCGTCCTCTCCGCGGTCGGCGAGGAGAAGGAGAAGATCGCCGCGCTCGACGCCGGCGCGGACGACTACGTGACGAAGCCGTTCAGCGTCGACGAGCTGCTCGCGCGCCTGCGCGCGGTGCTGCGGCGGCGCGGTGCGGCTCAGGAGCCGGTGATCGAGGTCGGCGACCTCCACATCGACGTCGCCGAGCGGATCGTCACGGTCGACGGGAGGCGGGTGAAGCTGAGCCCGCACGAGTTCGACCTCCTGCGCGTGCTCGCGCAGAGCCGGGGCAAGCTGCTGACGCATCGCGCGCTGCTGCGCGAGGTCTGGGGGCCCGCGTACGAGGTCGAGGCGCACTACCTCCACGTCTACGTCTCGCACCTGCGCCGGAAGATCGAGCCGGATCCGGCGAGTCCGCGCTACCTCCTGACGGAGCCGGGCGCCGGCTACCGGCTCGTCGATCCCTCGTCGAACGGCGTTTAGGCGACTTTAAGACGGCACCTGAGAACTTCTAGTGCGCGTTGACCGCGGCGGTCATACGGTGGCCGCCGTGGACGTCATCCACCCTGCGGACTTCCGTGCGGAGCCGGACGAGGCGCCGCGCGCCGTGCTCACGCCGGTCGTCGCCCTGGCAGCGCTCGCCGCCGCCGTCCTCGGCGTCGCGGCTCTCGCGGGGCTCCACGGCGACACGCTGCTCGTGGCGCCGATCTCGCTCGCGCTGCTCGGCGTCGTGCTCACCGCCCGCCGCTGGGACGAGAGCCGCCGTCTCCGCGCCGAGGCCGACCGCTGGCTCGAGCGCGGCTACGAGAGCCGCGCATCGCGCTACGCGTGGCGGATCGACGAGCTGACCTCGGTGCGCGAGCGCCGGCTGCTCGCGTGCTCGGTGCGCGACATCGTCCCGGAGCTCGCCGCGCGACGCCGCCCGACAGGATCGCTGCTCGACCGGCACGCCCTGCGGCCCCACCGCGCGACGCTGATCGCGCTCGCGGACCGGCTCGACGATCTCGGGCGGCCGGTCTCCGCCGCCGGGATCCTCGGCGTCCACCACCTTCTCACCGAGCCGGGCAGCGTCCTCTACGCCGGCTCTCCCCTCGACGAGCGGCCCCGCGATGTCGGTGCCGAGCTCGGCGCAGTCCTCGACCGCCTGGAGGTGCGTCCCTGATGTACGACCTTGCCGCGCTCGGGATCGCGGCCGCGTGCTTCGCCGTCGCGTTCGCGATCCTCTACCTCTTGGAACGGGTCTGATGGCCGCCTCCGACGTCTTCGGGCTCGCCGTCTCGCTCGCGATCCTCGTCTACCTCCTGTATGCGCTGTTCCGCGGGGAGCGGTTCTAGGTGACCGCCCAGGGAATCGGCCAGATCCTCGTCTACGTCGTCGTCCTGATCGCGCTCGGCTATCCGCTGGGCGTCTACATGGCGCGCGTCTACAACAACGACGACTTCGCGCGCCGCGGTCGTTTCCGCTGGCTCGGCGCGATCGAGCGCGGCTTCTTCCGCGTGCTCCGCGTCGACGGCGACCGCGAGCAGGACTGGAAGAACTATGCGAAGGTCGTGCTGATCTTCAGCGCGATCTTCTCGGTCTTCCTCTACGGCATCCTCCGGCTCCAGGGCCATCTGTTCCTGAACCCGGACCACCTGCCGGCGGTGCCGGAGCACATCGCGCTGAACACGACCGCGAGTTTCATCACGAACACGAACTGGCAGTACTACGGCGGCGAGTACACGATGTCGTACCTCAGCCAGATGGCCGGGCTCGCGGTGCAGAACTTCGTCTCGGCCGCGGTCGGGATGGCGGTGCTCGCGGCGGTCGTGCGCGGCATCGCGCGGCGCTCGCGAAACGACATCGGGAACTTCTGGCGCGACCTCTACCGCTCGCTCGTGTACATCCTGCTGCCGCTCGCCGTCATCCTCGGCGTGATCCTCATCTCGCAGGGCGTCGTGCAGACGTTCCACAGCCACGCCACCGCGACGACGCTCCAGGGCGCGCACCAGACGATCGCCCGGGGCCCGGCCGCGTCGCAGATCTCGATCAAGCAGCTCGGGACGAACGGCGGCGGCTACTACAACTCGAACTCCGCCGTGCCCTTCGAGAACCCGAACGGGATCTCGAACTTCTTCGAGATGCTCGCGATCCTGCTCATCCCCGCGGGCCAGGTCTTCATGTTCGGGAAGATGGTCGGCGCGCGACGGCATGCGTGGATGGTGTTCGCGGCGATGCTCGTCGTGTTCGCGATCGGGGTGGCGATCAACCTGCCCGCGGAGCAGCACGGCTCGGCGGTGTTGCGCAGCTCCGGCGTGAACATCACGCAGGGGAACGGCCAGAGCGGCGGCAACATGGCCGACAAGGAGGTCCGCTTCGGGCAGGCCGCCTCGACCAACTGGACGGTCGCGACGAGCGACGCCTCGAACGGCTCGGTCAACAGCGGCTTCGACGCCCAGACGCCCGCCGGCGGCGCGGTCCCGCTCGTCAACCTCTTCCTCGGCGAGGTGATCTTCGGCGGAGTCGGCTCCGGCCTCTACGGGATGTTCTTCTACATCGTCATCGCCGTGTTCATCGCGGGGCTGATGGTCGGGCGCACGCCGGAGTGGCTCGGCAAGAAGATCGAGGCGCGCGAGATCAAGTACGCCGCGGTCGGCGCCCTCTTCGTGCCGACGATGGTGCTGACCATGACCGCGGTCGCGGTCGTGACGCCGGCCGGGCTCGCGTCGATCTTCAACCATGGTGTCCACGGCTTCACGGAGTCGCTCTACGCCTACGACTCGCAGTCGAACAACAACGGCAGCGCGTTCGCGGGCTACGGTGCGACGAGCTTCTCCGCGTCGTTCGGCACGGTCGCGCTCTACCTCGGCCGCTGGGTGCCGATGATCGCGGCGCTCGCGCTCGGCGGAGCGCTCGCCAAGAAGAAGATCACGCCGGCCTCCGCGGGGACGTTCCGCACCGACGGGCCGACGTTCGTGATCCTGCTCGTCAGCGTCATCGCGCTGACGGCCGGGCTGATGATCCTCCCCGCGCTCTCGCTCGGGCCGATCATGGAAGGACTGATGCACTGATGCGGACCATCGTTGCCTCGATCGCGGCCGTCGTCGTCATCACCGCGTTCTTCGGCTTCGCCTATCCCGCCGTGATGACCGGCTTCGCGCAGGTGGCGTTCCAGAACAAGGCGAACGGCAGCCTGATCACACGCGACGGGACGGTGGTCGGCTCGCGGCTCGCCGCGCAGGGCTTCACCAGCCCGAAGTACTTCCACGAGCGCCCGTCTGCGACGTCGCCCGCGTACAACGCCGGGGCGACGACGTTCGCGAACCTCGGCCCGACGAACCCCGATCTCGCGAAGCTCGTCTCGCAGAACGCCCAGGCGATCCTGAAGCTCGAGGGCCCGTACAACCCGGGGCTCACGATCCACGACATCCCGGTCGACGCGGTCGTGACCTCGGCGTCGGGGATCGATCCCGACGTCTCGCCGGCGTACGCGCAGCTCCAGGCGCATCGTGTCGCCGCGGTCCGGCACCTGCCGCTCTCGACCGTTCAGAAGCTCATCTCCGAGAACACCGACGGCCGCGGCCTCGGCTTCTTCGGCGAGCCGGGCGTGAACGTGCTCGAGCTCAATCTCGCCCTCGACAAGCTTGGAGGCAAGTAGATGGCGCGCCAGCGCTCAAGCGTCTTCTCGCGCGAGCTCGTGCTCGCGGCGATCCGCGGATCGTTCCCGAAGCTCGATCCCCGGATCCAGTTCAAGAATCCGGTGATGTTCATCGTCGAGATCGGCAGCGTCATCACGACGGTGATCTTCTTCATCGACCTCGCGCGCGGGGAGACCGGACAGCTCTGGTTCGTCGGCGTGATCGCGTTCTGGCTCTGGCTGACGGTGCTGTTCGCGAACTTCGCCGAGGCGATCGCCGAAGGGCGCGGCAAGGCCCAGGCGGACGCCCTCCGCGCCACGCGGACGACGACGACCGCGCTCCGGCGCACCCACTCGGGGCAGCTCGAGGAGGTCGCGGCGCCGGAGCTCCAGAAGGGCGACGTCGTCGTCGTCGAGGCCGGGATGGTCATCCCCGCCGACGGTGAGATCATCGAGGGCGTCGGCTCGGTGGACGAGTCGGCGATCACCGGCGAGTCCGCGCCGGTGATCCGCGAGTCCGGCGGCGACCGCTCGGCCGTGACGGGCGGCACGAAGCTGCTGTCGGACCGGCTCGTGATCGAGGTGACGCAGGAGCCGGGGAAGTCGTTCCTCGACCGGATGATCGCGCTCGTCGAGGGCGCGGAGCGGCGCAAGACGCCGAACGAGATCGCGCTGAACATCCTCCTCGCCGGGCTGACGATCACGTTCCTGGCCGCCGTGGTGACGCTGCAGCCGTATGCGATCTACGCCGACTCGCGGCAGTCGCAGACGGTGCTGATCGCGCTGCTCGTCGCGCTCATCCCGACGACGATCGGCGCGCTTCTCTCCGCGATCGGCATCGCCGGGATGGACCGCCTCGTCCAGCGGAACGTGCTCGCGATGTCGGGCCGCGCCGTCGAGGCGTCCGGCGACGTCGACGTGCTCCTGCTCGACAAGACCGGCACGATCACCCTCGGCAACCGCCAGGCGGCCGAGTTCCTGCCCGTGAACGGCGTCGAGGAGCGCGAGCTCGCCGAGGTGGCGCAGATCGCGTCGCTCGCCGACGAGACGCCGGAGGGGCGCTCGATCGTCGTGCTCGCGAAGGAGCGCTTCAACCTCCGCGAGCGGGAGATGGGAGAGCACGAGTTCGTCCCGTTCAGCGCGACGACCCGCATGAGCGGCGTCAATCTCAACGGCACCGAGATCCGCAAGGGCGCGGCCGACGCCGTCAAGAACTTCATCGTCGAGCAGGGCGGCCAGGCGCCGCCCGAGCTCGACCGGCTCGTGCAGGGGGTCGCCGAGCAGGGCGGAACGCCCCTCGTCGTCGCACGCGACAACTGGGCGCTCGGCGTCGTCCACCTGAAGGACATCGTCAAGGGCGGCATGCGCGAGCGGTTCGACGAGCTGCGCAAGATGGGCATCCGCACGGTGATGATCACGGGCGACAACCGCGTCACGGCCGCCGTGATCGCGGAGGAGGCCGGCGTCGACGACTTCCTCGCCGAGGCGACGCCCGAGACGAAGATGGCGCTGATCAAGGACGAGCAGTCGCGCGGACGCATGGTCGCGATGACCGGCGACGGCACGAACGACGCGCCGGCGCTCGCGCAGGCCGACGTCGGAGTCGCGATGAACACCGGGACGACCGCGGCGAAGGAGGCCGGCAACATGGTCGACCTCGACTCGAACCCGACGAAGCTGATCGAGATCGTCGAGGTCGGCAAGCAGCTGCTGATCACCCGCGGGTCGCTGACGACGTTCTCGATCGCCAACGACGTCGCGAAGTACTTCGCCATCCTCCCGGCGATGTTCGCGTTCACCTACGCGACGAAGCCCGGCGAGCGAGGGCCGCTGAACGGGCTCAACATCCTGCATCTCGGCGACCCGAAGAGCGCGATCATCTCTGCGATCATCTTCAATGCACTGGTGATCCCGGCCCTCATCCCGCTCGCCCTCAAGGGTGTCAAGTACCGCGCGATCGGCGCCACCGCGCTTCTGCGCCGGAACCTCGGCATCTACGGGCTCGGCGGTATCATCCTCCCGTTCGTCGGCATCAAGCTCATCGACCTGATCGTGCACGGTGTGTTCGGGGCCTGATGCGTGAGAGGCCGCTACCGCATCCTGCTGGGAATGGCGGCGGGCGTCGGCAAGACGTACCGGATGCTGCAGGAGGGGCGGCAGGCGCAGGCGGAGGGTAGGGACGTCGTCATCGGCTACCTCGAGCCCCACGACCGCCCCGAGACGTCGGCGCTCGCGGAGGGGCTCGAGGTCGTGCCCCGGCTGAGGACGGAGCACGGCACGCTCGAGCTCGAGGAGATGGACGTCGACGCGGTCATCCGGCGCGCGCCGGAGCTCGCGCTCATCGACGAGCTCGC
>Ga0335069_10006890_pt1 | contig 16462 bp, 18 predicted proteins | sample Lox_Sample_11_FD_206714 | JGI IMG/M metagenome (GOLD analysis project Ga0335069, IMG submission 206714) | Soil microbial communities from Loxahatchee National Wildlife Refuge, Florida, United States - Lox_Sample_1.1 | ecosystem: Environmental > Terrestrial > Soil > Wetlands | place: USA...
CGCCCGTCCCTGTGTACGGCCGCATGCCGCGACAGCCGCAGCTCCGCCGGGAGGCCCGCTACGTCTTCCGCGAGCTCCTCGCCGCCCGCCACCTCGCTCGCCGGCGGGTCGATCTCGGGCCACCTCCGCATGTGTTGATCCCGGTGGGGGCGAACGGCCCGCCGCCGGTGCAGCCGACCCGACAGGCGGCGGCCCCACTGCCGAGCCGGCGAGCGGGCGCCGGCCCCGTGATCTCGCCGCTCACCCTCGCGCTGTTCGCGACCGTCCTCGCGTTCACTCTCGTCACGGCCGCGCTGACCGCGCGCCGCCGTGTCCGACGCGCGCCGGCGCCAGGGTCGGACGCCGACTCCCCACCGGCGGAGCCGCCCTCGGCGTGACTCCGCGGGAGAGCCGGGGACGTCCCGGTACGCTCTCCGTGTGGAGCCGCTCCGCGACAGACTCGGACGCCCGCTCGAGACGCTCCGGATCTCGATCACCGACCGCTGCAACTTCAGATGCGTCTACTGCATGCCGCGGGACGTGTTCGGCCGCGACCACGCCTTCCTCGAGCGCAAGGAGCTGCTCACGTTCGAGGAGATCGCACGGCTGGTCGGCGCGTTCGCCGGGCTCGGTCTGCGAACCGTGCGGATCACCGGCGGCGAGCCGCTCGTCCGCCGCGACGTCGAGAGCCTCGTCGCGCAACTCGCGGATGTCCGTGGAATCGAGCTCGCGATGACGACCAACGGCTCGCTCCTGCCGCAGAAGGCCGAGGCCCTCGCCCGGGCCGGGCTCGACCGCATCACGGTCAGCCTGGACTCCCTCGACGACACGACGTTTCGCGCGCTGAACGACGCCGATTTCCCGGTCACTCGGGTGCTCGCGGGCATCGACGCCGCCGCCACAGCGGGGCTGCCCGTCAAGGTGAACGCGGTCGTGAAGCGCGGAGTCAACGACCGGGACGTCGTCGGGCTCGCCGGGCACTTCCGAGGCACCGGGCACACGCTCCGGTTCATCGAGTACATGGACGTCGGCCACACCAACGGCTGGCGGCTCGACGACGTCGTCCCCGCCGAGGAGATCGTGCGACGCATCGACGCCGTGTGGCCGCTCGAGCCGGTGTCGCCCGCCCGGGCCGACGAGACCGCGCGGCGCTTTCGCTACCGCGACGGCGAGGGCGAGATAGGCGTCATCGCCTCCGTGACGCAGCCCTTCTGCGGCGGCTGCTCGCGGGCGCGCGTGTCGGCCGAGGGACGCCTCCACACGTGCCTCTTCGCCGTTCGCGGCCACGACCTCCGCGCTCCGCTCCGCAGCGGTGCGACGGACGAGGAGCTCGCCGAGGAGATCCGCCGCATCTGGAGCGCCCGCACCGACCGCTACTCGGAGCTCCGCACCGCCGAGACCGCCGCCCTCCCCAAGGTCGAGATGTCGTACATCGGCGGCTGACGAGCAGGAACTGCGCGAGCCGGAAAGCGCGGTTTCCGGCTCGCTCCGTGCTGTAGTTTGCTTTGGCGATGCCGGGGCGCTTCGCGGTCCTGTCGAAGCTTCGAGCCGCCTCAGGCCGGACGGTAAGGCGGGCCTAGCCGGCTTACCGGCCGGCCGGATGCACGCGTGTTGTCATGGCCGCAGGCCACGACGGCGAAACAGCAGCACGGAGCACGCGGGAGACCGCGCTCTCCCGCGTCCGCAGCACCGCTTCGGACCGTGTGAACCGGCACGCTCACGCGGTAAAATCGTGATGTGACTGCCTTCGTTGCAGCCGGACGGCGTGTACTTCCGCGCGGGTGGGCGCACTTCTGGGCGCAGGTTGCGATCTGGGTCGGCTTCTACCTGAGCTACCTCGGCGTCCGGAGCGTCGCCGACCGGAACCCGGCGACGGCGTTCCTCAACGGGTTGCGCGTCATCGACTTCGAGGAGCGGGTCACCCACCACCTCTTCGAGCAGACCGCGCAGCGGTTCGCAGACTCGTCGCACGTGTTGCTGACGGCGGCGGCCTGGACGTACTGGAACTCGGAGTTCACCGCGATCGGCCTCGCGCTCCTGTGGGTCTACCTCCGCCGGACGGAGCACTTCACGCGCTTCAGGAACGCGATCCTGCTCGCGAACCTGATCGGGCTCGTCGGGTACGTCGTGATGCCGACCGCGCCGCCCTGGATGTTCCCAACCGAGGGCTTCGTCGACGGCGTCGGCCACTCGAGCGGCCTGATCGCCGCCCTCGCGAACCCCTACGCGGCGATGCCGAGCCTCCATGCGGCGGACGCCCTCATCGTCGGCGTCTTCCTCGTCGTCACGTGCCGCCGCCTCTGGTCGAAGGTCCTCTGGGCGCTCTGGCCCGCGTGGGTCTGGTTCTGCGTGATGGCGACGGCGAACCACTTCCTCGTCGACGTGGTGGCGGGAATCGCGGTCGGGCTCGTCTCGCTGGCGGTCGTCTCGTGGGCGCCCAAGCTGCTCCAGCCGGCACGGCACGACGCCGGGGCGGTCACCGAGCCGCTGTAGTCTTCATCGCAGATCTGCTATAAGGCCCATAGCAAGTCTGCGATTGGCCGCAGGTACGCAGCGCCCTCGATGCAAGCGACGAGAGACACCCAGAGCCTGCGCCGGGTGAAGCAGGGCTACACGGACGGCGCCCGCTCGCTCGCCAGGCGATCGGTCACGAGCCTCGCCCGGACCCGCGTGACGCCGAACGCCCTCACCGCCGCCGGCGTCTCGCTCTGCCTCGTCGCCGCGGTGCTCGTGTCGCTCGAGAGCCACGACGAGCTTCTCTTCTACTGGCTCGGCGCGGCGCTGTTCGTCGTCGGGTCGGTGCTGGACATCCTCGACGGCGCGCTCGCGCGCGTGGGCGGCAAGTCCACGCCCTTCGGAGCGTTCCTCGACTCGACGACCGACCGTGTGGGCGAGTCCGCGATGCTCGCGGCGATCGCCTACGTCTTCGCGCGCGCCGGCAACAGCGTCGCAGTCGTCGTCACGGTCGCCGCGGTGGCGGGCTCGCTGCTCGTCCCGTACACGCGCGCCCGTGCCGAGGCGCTCGGGCTGCGCGGCGACGTCGGTCTCGGCTCGCGCGCCGAGCGCGTCGTCGTGATCACCGCAGGCCTCGTGCTCGCGCCGTGGGGCGCGCTGCAGTGGGCCATCGCCCTGCTCGCGGTGACCGCCTGGGTCACCGTCGTCCAGCGCATCCTGCACGTACGCAAGCAACTGATTGACGGAGGAATCGATGTCGACCAACGGTAAGTCGAACGGCCGCGCCCACGTGGACGACGGCAAGGTGCGTGTCGCGATCATCGGCGTGGGCAACTGCGCCAACTCGCTCCTGCAGGGAGTGGAGTACTACGCCGACGCCCCGGACGACCAGTTCGTTCCCGGGCTGATGCACGTCAACCTCGGCGGCTACCACGTGCGCGACATCGAGTTCACCGCCGCGTTCGACGTCGTCACGGGCAAGGTCGGCGAGGACCTCGCCGACGCGATCTGGGCGCACCCGAACGACACGATCAAGTTCGCCGACGTGCCGACGACCGGCGTGAAGGTCTCGCGCGGGATGACGCACGACGGGCTCGGGAAGTACCTCTCGGAGGTCGTCGAGAAGGCGCCCGGCCCCACCGACGACATCGTCGGCATCCTCCGGGAGACGCAGACCGACGTCGTCGTCAACTACCTGCCGGTCGGCTCGGAGATGGCGACGAAGTGGTACGCGGAGCAGATCCTCGAGGCGGGCTGCGCGATGGTGAACTGCATGCCCGTCTTCATCGCCCGCGAGGCCTACTGGCAGAAGCGGTTCGAGGACGCGGGCGTGCCGATCATCGGGGACGACATCAAGTCCCAGGTGGGCGCGACCATCACCCACCGCGTGCTCACGTCGCTCTTCCGCGAGCGGGGCGTGCACCTCGACAAGACGATGCAGCTCAACGTCGGTGGTAACTCCGACTTCCTCAACATGCTCGAGCGGGAGCGCCTCGAGTCGAAGAAGATCTCGAAGACGAACGCCGTCACCTCGATGCTGGACTACGACCTCGGGGCGAAGAACGTCCACGTCGGCCCGTCCGACTACGTGCCGTGGCTGACCGACCGCAAGTGGTGCTACATCCGGATGGAGGGCTCGGCGTTCGGCGACGTGCCGCTAAACCTGGAGCTCAAGCTCGAGGTCTGGGACTCGCCGAACTCGGCCGGGATCGTCATCGACGCCGTGCGGCTGACGAAGCTCGCGCTGAACAACGGCCTCTCCGGCGCGCTCGTCGGCCCGAGCTCCTACCTCATGAAGTCGCCGCCGCAGCAGATCGTCGACGACGAGGCGTACGAGCTCACGGAGGAGTTCATCCGCAAGAACCGCCGCCGGGCGCCCGAGAAGCCGACGAAGAAGGACCGGGCGAAGCAGTCGGCCTGAGCTCCGCCGTCTCTGCGGGCGGCAGGCGGAGCCAGGTCGCGGGCGCCGGTTGCCTGGCAGCCTCGACCGAGAACGCGATCGCGAGCGGCCCGTCCTCGCCGCCGTGAGAGCACAGGAGCGGATCGGCGCCCGCCTCGAGGGCGAGCGCGGCGTGATGCCCGGGCGGGGGCCCGAAGACGACGACGTCGGCGGGCTGCACCGCGTCCGGCGGGATCGGCCGCAGGTGGTTGAGCAGCGTCCCGGTGAAGCCCTGCCCGTCGTAGCCGAGTCCGTTCGGATCGGGCACGCCCGCCCAGGCGTAGCAGAGCGTGACGAAGCCGGAGCAGTCGGTCGTGAGCGGCAGCCGTCGAGGATCTCCGATCCCGTCGATGGGCCGCAGCTCGGCGTAGTGGATCGCGGCCGCGTTCTCGATCCCCCACCGCGCATTCGCGACGATCGCCGCGCGGAGCCCGGCCGCCTCCGCCTCGGCGCGCGCCCTCGCGACGCGTCTCGCCTCGTAGCCCCGCGGTAGCGGCAGGCCTTCCAGACGGGCGACGAGCGCCGGCTCGGCGACGCCGTCGCAGCGCCGAGCCGGATACCCGAGCGCCCATTTCGCACGCTCGACCGCCGCGGCGGTCAACGGTCCGTACACGCCGTCGGCGTCGCCGGGGTGGTACGGGGCGAGCAGGCGTTGGAGCGCCACCACGTCGTCGCCAGTCAGCGGCGGGGTCTCGAGGTCGAGCGTGCGCGCGGCTCGCGTCGTCTGCGGGGGCACGTGCCCTCCGGTCTCGCCGCCGCAGCTCGGCCGCAGGCCGCCGCCACCGTACTCCCGCGCGACCGCGCGCGCAAGGCCGCGACTACACTCGGCCGAGGCATGGCGCTGCGCATCGCCCTCGTGACCCCGTTCGCCTGGTCTCAGCCGCACGAGGTCAACGAGCACGTGGACGGGCTCGCCCGCGAGCTGCGGCGCCGCGGACACGTCGCGACCGTGCTCGCCCCTTCGAACAGCCCGCGCGACCTCGCCGCCGGGAGGAAGGCGCTCCTCGCGGGAGAAGAGCGCGAGCTCGTCGCGCTCGGACCGGCGGTGCCGATCTCCCGGCGGAGCCGCATGGGCGTCCCGGTCGGCGTGCGCGCGAACCTCGCGATGGCGCTGGACACGGGCCGCTTCGACATCGTCCACGGCTTCGAGCCCGGGCTGCCGAGCCTCTCGTACCTCGCGCTGCGCGACTCCGGAGCGCTCACCGCCGCAACGTTCTTCTCCGCGGAGCGGCTCTCCTACCCTCCCGGGAAGGCGCAGCGCGAACGGCTGCTCGCGCGGATCGACGCGCTGCTCGCGACCGACGAGGACGTCGCGGAGGCGGCCGCGCTCCGCTTCCCCGGCAGGTACGAGCTCGTGCCCGCCGGGATCGACCTCGAGCTCTTCCATCCGGGCGAGAAGAAGCGGCGTGTCGTCCTCGAGTGGCGGCAGGCGGAGCGGCCGCTTCTCCGGGCGCTCGTCCGCGAGCTCGCCGTCCAGCCCGACTGGGAGCTCGTCCTCCTCCGGACACGGGCGCACTCGGGGCGACCGCCGCTGTCGCGCCGCCTCCGCGGCCGCATCCGCGTCCGCACCGCACGCGACGCGGCCTCGCGCGCCGAGCTGCTTCGCGAGGCGGCAGTGTTCGTCCCCGCCCTCGACGGGCTCGACCGAGTCGTCGCGGAGGCGCAGGCCGCGGGGGCAGCGGTCGCCGCGCCGAAGGGGCGCCTGCTCCAGCCCGAGCTCGCCGCCGCCGAGGCGGCGCGCCTCGTCGAGGACGACGCGTACCGCGCCCGGCGCGCGGCCGAGGGCCTCGCGGCAGCCGCGGGCCAGAGCACCGTCGCGCTCGCCGATCGGGTCGAGGAGGTCTACGCCTCGATCCGCAGACGGCGGCGGGCCGCCGCGCCGCGACCGGCGCCGAGGGCGGAGCGGAACTGGATCGTCGCGGACCTGCACATGCACACGAACTGGTCGCACGACTGCTCGACGGAGGTCGGCGAGCTGCTCGACCATGCCGAGGCGCAGGGCCTCGGCGCGATCGCGATCACCGACCACAACGCCTTCGGCGGCGCGCTCGAGGCCGTCGAGCTCGCGCACGGCCGCCCGCTCGTCGTCATCCCGGGCGAGGAGGTCAAGACCGACGGGCAGGGCGAGGTGATCGGGCTGTTCCTCCGCGAGGAGATCCCGCGCGGCCTGTCGTTCTCGGAGACCGTCGACGCGATCCGCGCCCAGGGAGGGCTCGTCTACGTCCCGCACCCGTTCGACCGGATGCACGCGATCCCGGAGCCGGCGACGCTCCACCGCCACCTGGCCGAGATCGACGTGCTCGAGGTCTACAACGCGCGCCTCATGTTCGAGGCGTACAACGACGAGGCGCTCCGCTTCGCCCGGAAGTACAACCTCACCGCCGGAGCGGGCTCCGACGCGCACGTCCTGCCGGGGGTGGGCACCGGCGCGGTGCGGATGCGCGGCTTCAGCGGCCCCGAGGAGTTCCTCATCTCGCTCCGCGGCGGCGAGGTGCTGCGCCGGCCGAAGTCGCTCGTCTACCTCCAGAGCCTCAAGTGGGTGGCGCAGGCCAAGGAAAGGGTCCGCTGAGCGAGAACCATCCGTGGGGCTCCCGTGACCGTGGCGACCGACGAGATCTACGAGAAGTACCTGCAAAAGGCCATCACCGAGATCAACGCACTCGGTGACGAGATCGCGCAGGCGGGCGCCGGAGCCCGGGTGCCGGTGCTCGGCTCGGGCCACCCGCTCGCCGACGTCTTCCTGCTCAAGTACGCACCGAAGGCGTCGGAGCTCCAGGAGGGCGTCGCCTTCTACGGCCGCGCGGGCAACGCGCTGCTGAAGTCGCTGCAGCGGCTCCACGTCGACCCCATGGCCGTATACGGGACGAACTGCCTCAAGTTCGCGGACGGCGACGAGGAGGAGTGCCGGCCCTTCCTCCTGCGAGAGCTGCACATCGTCCAGCCGAAGCTCGTCGTCGTGATGGGTGAGGGCGCGCTCTCGTTCCTCAACGAGACGCGCTTTCCGCTCGCGCGCGAGGTCGCCCCGACGGAGGGCGGGCTGCAGGCGCTCACGCCGACGATCCAGGCGCTGTTCACGCCCGACATCGACGGGTCGCTCGATGACCAGCCGGCGAAGACGCAGTTCTGGAACGCGTTCAAGCTGCTCGGCGACTGGTGGAGCTCTCACCCTCCGTACTGAGCCGACCGCGGGTCGCCGCGTTCCTCCTCGTGAGCGCGGTGGTCGTGGCCTGGTTCGTCGTCGCGCCGCACCTGCGGCCGGTGGGGCTCTGGAACGCGATCGCGATCGTCGCCGCCGCCGTGATGCCGGTGACGCTGCTGCTCGTCCTGCTCGCCCTGCCGCTACGGACGCGGCGGTGGCTCCTGCCGGCCGCCGGCGGTCTCGCGCTGGCCGCGCTTGCCTCCAGCCTCGCCGGCTGGGGCCTCGCAGCGAACTTCGCGAAGCTGTGGGCGGCGGTCTTCGCAGGCTGGTGGTTTCTCCGGCTCTTCGAAGAGCTCTCGTGGGTTGTGATCGTGGCGTGCGTGATCCCCCTCGTGGACGCGATCTCGGTCTGGCGCGGCCCGACGCACGCGATCACCACCCACCACTTCGAGGTCTACACGTCGGTGGCGATCGCCTTCGTCGTCCCCGGCGGCGGCGCGGCGTACCTCGGCCCGCCCGACGTCCTCTTCTATGCGCTGTTCCTCGCCGCCGCCGACCGCTGGCAGCTTCGGGTCGTCTGGACGTGGGTGGCGATGACGGGCATGTACTCCCTGACGGTCGTGATCGCGAACGCGGCGGACGTCGGGGGCCTCCCCGCGCTGCCGTTCCTCTCGCTCGGCTTCCTCGCGGCGAACGGAGACCTGCTCTTCCGCCGCCTGCGCCCGGCGCGCGCCCCGTCCGGCTAGACCGCGCGCCGCTCGAGCAGCGCGACGCACTCGACGTGCGGCGTGTGCGGGAACATGTCGACCGGGGTCGCGCGCACGAACTCGTATCCGTGCTCCTCGCTCAGCGCCTTCATGTCGCCCGCAAGCGTCGTCGGGTTGCACGAGACGTACACGAGCCTCGGCGCGCCGATCCGGCCGAGCCGCCGCAGCGCCTTCCCTGCCAGGCCCGCTCGCGGCGGGTCGACGACGACGACGTCCGGCGGTCCCGACCGCTCGAGCAGCGCCTCGACCGCCTCGCCGACGTTGCCGGCGAAGAAGGCGGCGTTCGCGATCCCGTTGAGCTCGGCGTTCTCGAGCGCGCAGGCGACCGACTCCTCGGAGACCTCGATGCCCCACACGGTCAGGACCTCGCGCGCGAGGGAGAGCCCGATCGTCCCGATCCCGCAGTAGAGATCCCAGAGCGTCTCGCCCCCGCCGAGCTGCGCCGCGTCGCGGGCGAGCGCGTACAGCCGCTCGGCCATCGCCGTGTTCGTCTGCAGGAAGGCGTTCGGACGGACGCGGAACCGGAGCCCCGAGAGCTCCTCCTCGATCCACTCCTCGCCCCAGAGGAGCCGCGTCGGCAGGTTCGTCACCTCCGCCGGTGAGTCGTTGACCGCCCAGTGGATCGAGCGCACCTGCGGGAAGCGGCGGAGCACCTCGACGAGGTAGCCGGGCTCGAAGCGCTCGCCGGGGGCGGTCACGAGCTGGACGAGCGCCTGTCCCGTGTTGCGACCCTCCCGGACGACGAGGTGGCGAAGGTAGCCGCTGCCGTCGGCCTGCGAGTACGCCTCGAGGCCCTCCTCGCGCGCCCAGTCCCGGACGGCGTCCCGGATCGCGTTGCCGAGGTCGTCCGTGAGCCAGCAGCGCTCGATCTCGAGCACCTCGTCCCAGCGGCCCGCGCGGTGGAAGCCGAGCGCCGGCCCCGAGGGCGTCGTCGTGAACGAGTACTCGAGCTTGTTGCGGTAGTGGAAGATCTCGGGCTCGCACGGGACGATCTCCGCGAGCGGCGGCTCGGCGATCCCGCCCAGTCGCGCGAGCGCGTCCCGCACCTGCGTCTCCTTCTGCGCGAGCTGTGCGTGGTAGGCGAGGTCCTGGAAGCGGCAGCCGCCGCAGGCGGGGAAGTGCGCGCACGGAGCCTCGACCCGGTCGGGCCCGGGGCGCACGACCTCGACCGCGACCGCCTCCGCGTGGCCGCGCTTCACCTTCGTGATGCGCGCGCGGACTCGGTCGCCCGGGAGCCCGCGCCGGACGAACACGACGAAGCCGTTCGTCCGCGCGACACCGTTCCCGCCGTAGGCGAGCGACTCGACCTCGAGCTCGAGCTCCTGGTCGCGGACGACGGGGGCGGCCACCATTCCAGCGTAGCGACGGCTCGTTCCGCAGATCCCCCGATGGGCCGGGACCGGAGGCGGTCGAGGTTCTGGAAGGCCGCGCGTTCGCGGCCGAGACCGCTCTCGAAAGGAGACGCTATGGCAACGATCGAGAGGGCGGCGACCTACGCTGCGCCGGGCGAGACGGGCAGCCCCGTCGACCTCGATTCCCGCTACGACAACTTCATCGGCGGCCACTGGGTGGCGCCGGTGATGGGCGAGTACGCGGACGACCTCACCGCGGTGACCGGGAGGCCCTTCACCGAGGTGCCGCAGTCGACCGCGGAGGACATCGAGCTCGCGCTCGACGCGGCCCACGCCGCGAAGGACGAGTGGGGCGAGCGGTCCGTGACCGAGCGGGCGCTCGTGCTCAACAGGATCGCCGACGCGATCGAGGAGCACCGCGAGATGCTCGCGGTCGCCGAGAGCTGGGACAACGGGAAGCCGGTGCGCGAGACGCTCGCCGCCGACATCCCGCTCGCCGCCGACCACTTCCGCTACTTCGCGGGCGTGATCCGCGCCGAGACCGGGTCGATCTCGGAGATCGACAAGGACACCGTCGCGTACCACTTCCACGAGCCGCTCGGCGTCGTCGGGCAGATCATCCCGTTCAACTTCCCGCTGCTGATGGCCGCGTGGAAGCTCGCGCCGGCGCTCGCGGCGGGCAACTGCTCGGTGATCAAGCCGGCGAGCCCGACCCCGTGGTCGATCCTCAAGCTGATGGAGCTGCTCGAGGACGTCGTGCCTCCGGGCGTGATCAACGTCGTCAACGGGCCGGGCGCCCAGGTCGGGATGGCGCTCGCGACGAGCAAGCGGATCGCGAAGATCGCCTTCACCGGCGAGACCGCGACGGGGCGGCTGATCATGCAGTACGCCGCCCAGAACATCATCCCGTCGACGACGGAGCTCGGCGGCAAGTCGCCGAACATCTTCTTCGCCGACGTGATGGACGCCGACGACGAGTTCCTCGACAAGGCCGTCGAGGGTCTCGTCCTCTACGCGTTCAACAAGGGCGAGGTCTGCACCTGCCCCTCCAGGGCCCTGATCGAGGAGTCGATCTACGACGAGTTCATGAGCCGCTGCCTGAAGCGCATCGCCGCGATCAGGCAGGGGAATCCGCTCGACGTGTCGACCCAGATCGGCGCCCAGGTCTCGACCGCTCAGCTCGAGAAGATCGAGCACTACGTCGAGATCGGCAAGGAGGAGGGAGCCGAGCTGCTCATCGGCGGCGAGCGGGCGCACCTCGGCGGTGAGCTCGAGGGCGGCTACTACTTCCAGCCGACCGTCTTCAAGGGCCGCAACGACATGAGGATCTTCCAGGAGGAGATCTTCGGCCCGGTGCTCGCGGTGACGACGTTCAGGACGGAGCCCGAGGCGCTCCAGATCGCGAACGACACGATGTACGGCCTCGGCGCCGGCGTCTGGACGCGTGACACGACCAGGGCGTTCCGGATGGGCCGGGGCATCAAGGCCGGCCGCGTCTGGACGAACTGCTACCACCTCTATCCGGCACACGCCGCCTTCGGCGGCTACAAGGTGTCGGGCGTGGGGCGCGAGACCCACAAGATGATGCTGGAGCACTACTCGCAGACGAAGTGCCTCCTCGTCAGCTACAGCCCGAAGCCGCTGGGGCTGTTCTAGTAGTGGGAGACGGATGCCGGACGAGGCTGTCAGCGCCACCGAGGCCGCTCTCGACGAGCTCTCGCGCCTGCGAGAGCGGTTCGGGCCGCTGATGCTCTTCCAGTCCGGCGGCTGTTGCGACGGCAGCTCGCCCTTGTGCCTCCACGAGGGCGAGCTGCTCGTCGGGGCGAACGACCTGCGGCTCGGCGAGGTCGGGGGTGTCCCGTTCTACGTCGACGCCGAGCAGTACGAGCGCTGGAACCGGCCGGGCTTCGTCCTCGACGTCGCGCCGGGCGCAGGCGACGCGTTCTCGCTCGAGGGCCTCGACGGCCTCCACTTCGTCTCGCTGGCACCGTCCTGCCGCTGACCCCGCCCGGCGGCGCGCGTAACCTGCTCCTGTGCTGGCGAGCCTGATCGACACGTTGGGCCGGGACACCGGGCTCGGGCGGCCGCTCTCGACCGTGATCGTCATCGCGGCGCTCTTCCTGCTCGCCTGGATCGTGACCCGGGTCGCGTCCCGCCTCGCGACCGCCTACGTCGACCGGACCGAGCGGCGACGGCAGGCGGCGGCGAAGGACGCCGACACCGGCACCATCATGAGCATCCGCCAGCGCGAGACGGCGATCTCGCTCATCTCGACGACGATCCGCTATGTCGCGTACGGGCTCGCGTTCGTGTTCTCGCTCGTCGCGCTGTCGGGCGCCCAGCGGCTGCAGACCCTCGTCGGCGCGTCGTTCATCGCGATCATCTTCGCGTTCGCCGCGCAGCGCTTCCTCACGGACGTGATCGCCGGCCTGCTCATGTTCTTCGAGGGCTGGTTCCGGATCGGCGACACGGTGACGATCGACCCCTGGAACGCGCAGGGCGTCGTCGAGGCCGTCTCGCTACGCTCGCTCACGATCCGCAGCATCACGGGCGAGATCGTCCACGTGCCGAACTCGGCGGTGAATGCGTTGCGCGTCGTCCCGCGCGGCTATCACGAGGTCGAGGTCGAGTTCTTCACGAGCGCGCTCGAGCCCGGGAAGGAGCTCGTCGCGCAGGTCGCGCGCATCGTCCCCGCCGGGCCTACACGCTTCGTCCGCCGTCCCTCGGTGAGCGACACCGAGGAGCTCGACGACGACCTGTACCGCATCACTGCCCACTGCGCCGTCGCCGTCGGGCGCGAGTGGCTCGCCCGCGAGCTCCTGCCCTCGCTGATCAAGGAGCGGGCGCCCGAGGGACTCCTCGTGCACGGCCCGATCGTGACGTTCATCGACGAACGGGCCGCACGCAGCTTCGAGCGTGCGCTCGTGTCCGGGAGCGACCACGCCAAGACCCGCCGTCGGCGCCGCCCCCTCACCGGGCGGAGCCGGTCGCAGCAGCCCTGATCAGCCGAGGCCGGTGACGTACACCTTGCGCTCGCGCGGCCCGTCGAACTCGCAGAAGAAGATCCCCTGGTAGGTGCCGAGCGCGAGGCGCCCGTCGCGAAGCGGGATCAGCACCTGCGGGGCCGAGGTCAGGGAGGCGCGTGCGTGCGAGGGGGCGTTCGGCCCGTCGGCGTCGTCGTGCCGCCACTCCCACTCGTCGTCGATCACCTGCTGGAACGAGTCCTCGAGGTCGAGGACGAGCTCGGGGTCGATCCGCTCGTTGATCGTCACGCCGGCGGTGGTGTGCGGGACGTAGACGAGGACGGCCGCCGCGTCGCCGACCTCGCCGAGCGCCTCCCGCACCCGGTCGGTGATCTCGATCAGCTGGGTCCGCCGCTCGGTCCGGACTGAGATCTCCTTCACGCGGACTATCCTACGAGTCGCGTTGCCGCAGCCGCTCAGCAACCGCGACATCGACGCGCTCAGCGCGGAAGCGGACCGCTTCATCGCCGAGCTCGACGAGGAGGCGTACCTCCATTTCGCCGGGATCAAGGAGACGTTCGAGCTCGTCCCGATCTACGAGCGCCACGCCCGCCTGACGTCGCTCGACACCGCCCTCGGCCTGGGCGCGTCGGCCGACGGAGACCGCAGGACGCGCGAGCTGTGGCGGTTCGCCTGCGAGCAGTACCTCGGCAACTTCGTCCGCGAGGAGGCGGAGCGGGTCGCCGAGCTCGAGGCGACGCTGACGGCGGTCGTCGGCGAGGAGGAGATCCCGTTCCGCATGCTGCGGCCGCGGATCGTGAACGAGGGCGACCGCGCCGCGCGCGAGCGCCTCGAGCGCGTGCGGAACGACCTCACCGACGAGCGTCTCAACAGCCTCTACCTCGACGCGACCGAGGTCGTCCACCGGGAGACCGCGCGCCTCGGCGCGGCGAGCTACGCGGACCTCTACCGCGAGTTCGGATTCCCCCTCGACGACCTCGCCGCGCAGTGCAGGAGCTTCCTCGACTCGACCGAGCAGCTGTGGCAGGAGGCCGGCGACCGGTTCCTCCGCGCCCGCATCGGCCTGGGCCTCGGCGAGGCGCAGCGGTGGGACGTCGGCCGCGCCATGCGCGGAGCCGGCTGGGACGACCGGTTCCCGAGGGAGCGGATGCTGCCGGCGCTCGAGGCGACCCTGGCCGACCTGGGGATCGACCTCCGCCGCCAGGAGAACGTCGTGCTCGACCTCGAGGACCGCCCGACGAAGGATCCGCGCGCGTTCTGCGTCCCGATCGAGATCCCCGAGCGCGTGATCCTCGTGATCAAGCCGCAAGGAGGTCCGGAGGACTGGCGCGTGCTCTTCCACGAGGCCGGCCACCTCGAGCATTTCGCGAACACGTCGGCGTCCCTGGCGGTGGAGGAGAAGCGCCTCGGCGACAACGCCGTCACCGAGGGGTGGGCGATGCTCCTCGAGCACCTGACGATCGACCCGGCCTGGCTCGACCGCAGGCTCGACTTCCCGCGACCGTTCGAGTACGCGGCCGAGGGCGCGACCCAGCTCCTCTGGCTCGTGCGCCGCTACTGCGCGAAGCTCCGGTACGAGCTCGAGCTCCACTCCGCGCCGGACCCCGCCGCGATGCGCCCGCGCTACGTCGAGCTGCTCGCCGATGCGCTACGGGTCTCTCCGAGCGACACCGACTATCTCGCCGACGTCGACGCCGGCTTCTACGCCTCGGAGTACCTCCGCGCGTGGGCGTTCGAGACGCAGCTCCGCTCGCACCTGCGCGAGCGGTTCGGCACCGCGTGGTTCACCCGGCGAGAGGCCGGGTCGCTCCTACGCGAGCTCTGGGCGGAGGGACAGAGGCACACCGCCGACGAGCTGCTGCGCGAGGTCACCGGCGAGGCGATCGAGCTCGAGGCGGTCGCCGACCGGGTCCGCGAGGCGCTCGCCTCCGTATAGCGCAACGGCGGCCCGAGGCCGCCGTTGCGGTCAGCGGCTGAGGGGCCGCGCTATTTCTGGGTCGCCTCGCCCTCGATCGTCTTCGGGCCGACGCCGATCTCGATCTTCCGCGGCTTCGGCTGCTCGGGCTTGCGGACGTGCACCTCGAGGACGCCGTTCTCGTACTTCGCGGTCACGTCGTTCTCGGTCACGCCCTGCGGCAGGCCGACCGTGCGCGTGAAACTGCCGAAGCGGCGCTCGAACCGGTAGTACCGCTCGCCCTCGACCTTCGCCTCGCGCTCGCGCTCGCCGCCGACGGTAAGCGCGCCGTCGTCGAGCTCGACCGAGATCTTGTCCTCCGGGATCCCGGGCAGGTCGAATGCGTACACGACCTCGCTCTCGGTCTCCCAGACGTCCGCGTTCGGGATCCAGCTCTTCTCGGTGCGGCCGTTGCCCTCGAACAGGCCCACCAGCCGGCTCATCTCGTTCTGCAGCGAGGCGAGCTCGCGGAACGGCTCCCAGCGAACAAGCGTTGCCATCGTCCTTCCTCCTTGCTTCCTGCTTGTTGTGATCACTAGAATAAAACCTCAGTGTCTAACTGTCAAGATAGCACGAGGGCGTACACTGCCGTGATGGGCCCCCGCCGCGGCGATGCGCGATTCTTCGAGACGCGGGTGGAGCGCGCGCTCGCCTCGCTGCCTCCCGACCTCCGCGAAGCCGTCCGCAACGTCGAGATCTCGGTCGAGGACGAGCACCCCGGCGACCACGACCTCTTCGGCCTCTACGAGGGCGTGCCCCTGCCGGAACGCCGGGACTGGGCCGGCTCGCTGCCCGACCGGGTCCGCATCTTCCGGCTACCGCTCGTCGAGTCCTTCCCCGACCCCGACGAGCTCGAGTCCGAGATCCGGATCACCGTCCTCCACGAGCTCGCGCACTATTTCGGCCTCGAGGAGGACGAGCTCGACGACCTCGGCTACTCCTGACGGTTTCGGCCTGGAATGCCTGGGGCAACTCGACCGTTAAGGAGAGACATGAGGACCCTGAACGAGATCCACGAAGAGATCGAGCAGCTGAGCGAGGAGCGCACCGAGCTCTGGCACAAGCTCTCCGACGACTACGACCCCGAGATCCGGGCCGGCATCCGCGCGCTCGACGCGAAGCTCGACCGGCTCTGGGACGAGCACCGCTCCGTCCGCGCACGCCTGCGCTTCGGCGATCGCGAGGCGATCGTCGCCCGGGCGCGCGTCGAGGAGCGGCTCGAGCGGGCTGCCTGACGCGGGCCGCGCGCCTGTCGAACCCTCGATCGAGGGATCGGCAGGGGCGCCGCGCGCGGCGATATGTTCCTCACCTGGTCTGCGGCGCCGGAGTCGAAGGAGGAGCGCCGTGACCGTTTCCACCGCAACCGCCACCGCCCAGCCGCACGACGCGTTCGCGGTCTGGGAGGAGCTCACCCTCGCAGGGGTAGACCCGGAGCGCGCGGCCACGATGGTCGCGGTGTCCGAGCCGCAGCCGAGGCCTGGGCCGCTGGCCTGGGACGAGGTCGCCTGGTGGTCGAAGCAACTCGGTCGCCCGCTCGACGCGGTCTAGTCGCCCCCTAGCCTCCGGCCGCCAGCCCGCGTCCGCCCGCGGACCGCTCTACACTGCGCCCGAGACGGGGCGTTAGCTCAGCTGGGAGAGCGCCGGCTTTGCAAGCCGGAGGTCGCCGGTTCGAACCCGGCACGCTCCACTCACTCGGAAACCCGCCGCCAACGGCGAGAGCTCAGCCCGACCGGCCCGTAGCCCGAGGGTTCGCCCGAGGCGGGCGCCCGGTGGGTGTCGTAGGTTCCCGCCATGAGCGCCGGAGGGGCGACGATTCCGCTGCGGACCCGGATCCTGTACGGGACGAGCCGTGTCGGCAGCGAGGCGATCGGCAAGAGCGGCGGGCTCTGGCTCC
>Ga0335069_10006891_pt1 | contig 16462 bp, 15 predicted proteins | sample Lox_Sample_11_FD_206714 | JGI IMG/M metagenome (GOLD analysis project Ga0335069, IMG submission 206714) | Soil microbial communities from Loxahatchee National Wildlife Refuge, Florida, United States - Lox_Sample_1.1 | ecosystem: Environmental > Terrestrial > Soil > Wetlands | place: USA...
CCTTTCGGTCCACGTGTCCCCCGCCGGGGCGACCCTCGAGACGCGCGTGGTCCTGGCGTCGGACGTGGACAGCATCACGTCGCGGGCGGTGGACATGGCGAAAGGCCTCCAGTGGACGCCCGCGATGAAGTCCGGGCAGCCCGTCGAGGCCTGGATCCAGCAGCAGTTCGTGCCGAGAAGGCCCTGACCGTCGATCCTTCCGCCTATATCGCGCCCGGCGCGGTGGTTCTGGGGGACGTGACCCTGGGCCCACGGTCCAGTGTGTGGTACGGCTGTGTCCTCCGCGGGGACATGGCGCCGATCGTGGTGGGGGAATGCTCGAACATCCAGGACGGGACCATCGTTCACGTAGATGAGGGGAAGCCGGCCCGGATCGGGTCCCGGGTGGGCATCGGCCACCGGGCCATCATCCACGGGTGTACCATCGAGGACGACTGTCTGATCGGAATGGGAAGCATCCTGTTGAACGACGTGTCGGTGGGGACGGGGAGCGTGGTCGCCGCGGGCGCGGTGGTGCGGGAGGGCTTCGTGATTCCGCCGGGGTCGCTCGTGATGGGTGTGCCGGGGCGGGTGACGCGGGCCGTGGACGGAGAGCTGCGCGAGCGGATCCGCGGGACCTGGGAGCATTACGTGGCGGAGGCGGTGCGCCACCGGAGCGGGGCGTTCCCGCTCCGCAAGACCACATGAAAGCAGATTTGTGATGTTGATTGTCAAGACCCGCGATCCGATCGGCGGTCTTCCCGGAACTTGCTCCGGTCATTCGGCCTGCCTACCTTGGGCCTCCGCGCTTCTGAACCACCAAGCGCCCGGTCCGTCATCAACTATCTCAGCGCCTAAGGCTCTGTGTAACGCTCTTACCGTGAGGGACGAGCCCGCATGACCGCTTCCGACACCCGCAAAGGCACCCTCGATCTGAGCGCGAACGCGCTCACCGTGCTCGAGCGCCGCTACCTCATCAAGGACGACGCCGGCCGCCCCACTGAAAAGGCCGAAGACCTCTTCTGGCGGGTGGCCCGCACCATCGCCGCTCCGGACGCCACCTACGGCGCGTCCGAGAAGGCGGTGGCCGCGGCGGCCGAGACGTTCTTCGATCTGATGGCCACGCGGGCGTGGATGCCCAACTCCCCCACTCTGATGAACGCGGGCCGCCCGCTGGGCCAGCTCTCCGCCTGCTTCGTGCTCCCGGTGGAGGACGCCCTGTCGAACGGAAAGAGCGGCATCTACGACACCCTGCGCTCCATGGCGCTGGTGCACCAGTCGGGCGGCGGGACGGGCTTCTCGTTCTCCCGGCTCCGTCCGAAGAACGACGTCGTGCGCTCCACCATGGGCGTGGCGTCGGGCCCGGTTTCGTTCATGAAGCTGTATGACGCGTCCACCGACGTGGTGAAGCAGGGCGGGACCCGCCGCGGCGCGAACATGGGGATCCTCCGCGTGGATCACCCGGACATCATGGAGTTCATCACCTGCAAGGAAGACCTCACTCAGGTGACGAACTTCAACATCTCGGTGGCGGTGACCGACGCGTTCATGCAGGCGGTGGAAGCGGGGTCGAGCTACGACCTGATCCACCCCCGCTCGAAGAAAGTGGTCGGCCAGCTGGACGCCCGCGACGTGTTCCGGAAGATCGTGCACGGCGCCTGGAAGACCGGCGAGCCCGGCGTGTACTTCATCGACCGCGCCAACTACTACAATCCGGTGCCGGCCCTCGGGAGCTACGAGGCCACCAATCCCTGCGGCGAGCAGCCTCTGCTCCCGTACGACGTCTGCAACCTCGGCTCCATCAACCTCGGCCTGTTCGTCAAGGACGGCGCCGTGGACTGGGACCGCCTGCGGACCGTGGTGCACCTCTGCGTCCACTTCCTCGACAACGTCATCGACGCCAACAAGTACCCGCTCGCCGAGATCGACGACCTCGCCAAGCGGATCCGCCGCGTCGGCCTGGGCGTGATGGGCTGGGCCGACCTGCTGGTGGAGCTGGGCGTGCCCTACGACTCCGATGAGGGCGTGGCGCTGGGCCGCAAGCTGATGGCGTTCATCGAGGAAGAGGCCTTGGTGGCCTCCGAGAAGCTCGCCGTCCAGCGCGGGACCTTCAAGGAGTGGGAGCGCTCCATCTGGGGTCCCGACGCCACGTGCGCCCGGGGTCCGAAGGGCGAGCGGATCCGCCCCATGCGGAAGCTCCGGAACTGCAACCTCACCACCGTGGCGCCCACCGGGACCATCTCGATCATTGCGGGATGCTCGTCCGGGATCGAGCCCCTCTTCGCGGTGGCGTTCCTGCGGAACCAGGCCGGCGTCCTGATGCCCGACGTCAACGAGCAGTTCGTGGCCGTGGCCAAGCGGGAAGGCTGGTACTCCGAAGACCTGATGCGGCGCATCGCCGAGGCGGGGAACATCCACTTCGACGAAGTGCCGGCCAAGTGGCAGCGCGTCTTCGTCACGGCGCACGACGTGACGCCGGAGTGGCACATCCAGATGCAGGCCGCGTTCCAGGAGTACACGGACTCCGCGATCTCCAAGACCTGCAACTTCGCCCACGACGCCACCGAGGAGTACGTCGAGAAGATCTACCGCGACGCCTTCCGGCTGGGCTGCAAGGGCGTGACCGTCTACCGCGACGGCGCGCGCGAGGGACAGGTGCTGTCCACCGGCTCCACCGCCAAGAAGGTGCAGGAGCACGCCGCCGAGTCGGGAAGCGCCGCGCCGGCGGACGCCACGCGCGCCCAGACGGCGGAGATGCAGGGCCGCATCGCCGAGCTCGAGGCCGAGCTCGAGCGCACGCGGGCCCAGCTGCACGACGCCGAGGCGGAGAACCTCCAGCGCCGGGCCAAGCGCTCCCGTCCCGATCTGCTCCGGGGCGCCACGCGCCGGGTGGAGACGCCGCTGGGGACGATGTACGTCACCATCACCGAGGACGACAAAGGCCAGCCCTTCGAGGTGTTCGTCTCCCTCGGCAAGGCGGGGGCGCCCCTGATGGCGGACGTCGAGGCGATGGGACGCCTCATCTCACTCTCGCTCCGGTCCGGCATTCCGATGAAGGAGATCCACCGTCAGCTCCGCGGCATCTCCTCGGACCGCGTGGTGGGACTCGGGCCCAACAAGGTGATGTCGGTGCCCGACGCCATCGGCATCGCCATCGAGAAGTGGATGCAGGAAAAGCAGGGGGTCCAGCAGGATCTCCTGGCCGGAACCGGCCCCGCCGCCATCCCCGCCCGCGAGATCATCGCGGGGTCCGAGGGCGCGCAGGGGATGCGGGAAGGGGACGGCGCGCAGGACTTCATCGGCGCCTGCCCGGACTGCGGCTCGCAGCTCGCGTTCATCGAAGGCTGCGCGAAGTGCCACGTCTGCGGCTTCAGCGAGTGCGGCTGAGCGGTCCCGCGGGGATGTGAGGTCCGTCACCACGCGGGCCCGGCCGGTTCGCAATCCTAGAGCATGACCGCCATCGCTCCCACCCGGCTCCAACCCAAGGGATGGGCCCGCGTCGGCCCGTCCGGCGCGTACGCGCTGCGGCGCGGTGCCTGGTACCCCGTGGTCCGCATCTCGTCGAGCAGCATCGTCGTGCTGGACGTGAATCGCCAGAACGTCCCCGTCGACCGCCGCTTCCTCGAGCTCCGGTATCATCCCCCCGAGCGCTGGAGCGTGGTGCACTGCGAGCCCGCCACCCTCCGCCGCCTCGGCCGCGAGTTTCCGCTCACCTACGGCGTCTGTCCCGCGTGCCGTCACCGCCAGGGCTTCGAAGGACGCCCCACGGAGCTGGCCTGCGATCGTTGCCACCAGCGCGCCAATGTCGCGTGGGACGAGCTCAGCTAGACCGCCTGCAGTAGGTCTCCCACGTCGACCACGCCGCTCGTCTCCGCCTGGAGATAGAAGCCGCGCATCCCGTCGAACAGAAATTGCAGCTGCTCCTTCATCACCGCCGACTCGACCGCGCCGCCCAGGGCCCAGCCCGTGAACGGACGGCACGGCTCCGCCGCCTTCAACACCGAGAGGCGGACCCGTACGGCGCCGTCGGGCGCGGTGATGACGAGGCCGGAGGCGATGTCGGCGAGCGTCACCATCCCCGCGCTCTCCGCGATCAGATTCTCGCCCGCGGCGCCCAGCGCGAGCCGCGGACCGAACCGACCGCTCATCTTCCGGTAGTGGGCGGTGAAGCCCACCGACACGCCGTGGAGGCCGTCTTCGTTCTTGGTTTCCGGATGGGCCCGGTGATGGACGTCCACCACCCACCGGTCCCGGTCCAGGCCCAGCACGCCGGCAGGGGTCACGGCCGCCCGGGGAACCGGAAGGAGCGGGGCGGGGTCGTAGGTGCGGTCCGGCTTGACGCCGGTCTTCAGCGAGGCGCGCTGGACCTGCAGCAGCACGAGGCGTCCGATCGGTCGCATAACGGAATCTAGCGGAACCGATTATGTTTTCGAGGACGGGGGAACCGCACCATGGCACAACTCGGCTGGGCCCGCTGTACCGACCGGATCGCGGATACCCTCCGGCGGGGCGCGTGGTATCCGATCGTCGAAGCCGTCGGCGAGGAGTCGGTGGTCGTCGCCGTGCAGAACCGGCGCGTCCGGCTTTCGCTGCACGACGTCCGGGTCCGCCCCGACGAGCCGAAACGCTGGAGCATCGTGGTGCGGACCGGTGTGCTCCGGCCCACGCTCGGCGGTCAGGGGCGCGATCTGGTCACCACCTACGCCGTGTGCCCGCGCTGCTCCGAGCGCCAGGACTTCACGGGCCGGCCCCACCAGCTCGAGTGCGAGCGGTGCGGCGCGACGTCCGAGGTGGACTGGACCGAGCTCTGCTAGGGAATCCCCGCCGACGAAGGATCGAGGCGGTCGAAGACGCCTCCCAGCAGCCGCATCGCGATCCAGCTCTCCCCCCCGACCACCGCCGCGCCGCCCAGCACCCCCGCCGTCACCGACCACGGTCCGCCGACTCCCGCGACTCCGGCTCCCCACATCACCACGACCGCCACCACGGCGGCCGGAAGGAGCGCGATCACGAGGGCGAGCAGGGAGCCGAGCGTCAGCAGCAGCCGCTGGCCGGTCGCCTCGAGTCCCACCGCGCGCTGCGCTCCCACCGTCACCCACGCCGGGAACAGGAGCACGCTCGCGTTCTGGACCAGAAGGAACACCACCATCACCGTCGGGATCCCCGCCAGCAGCGCCGCCAGGATGGCGGCGCGGTCTCCCAGCTCGGGCAGAGCGGGATCGGTGAGCGTCAGCAGGAAGGCGGCGACCACCAGGAGGCCGGCGACGCCGGAGAGGGTGAGGAGCAAGGCCCCCACCTCTCCCTGCACGACGGTGCGCCCGCGCACCGGGTAGGACTTGAGGACATCGAGCAGCTCGAGGTCGCGCCGGAGATCGTAACGCAGCGCCAGGGGCCCGAGCAGCGTGACCAGGGCCGCGGTGAACATCAGGATGCCGGCGAGCGCCTCCGCGGGCGGGAGCCGCTGCCCGTGGAGCGACAGCACACCCGCGACCGTCGCGACGCCGATGATCACGAGGGAGCGGGGGCTGAACTCGCGCCGGATGCCCAGCACGTTCTTCCACGCGATCGCGCCCGCGATGGAGCCCCGCTCGGCGAGCCGTGACGACTTGAGTCCCGCGCTTCCCTTGGCGGGCCCGGTCCACCCCCGTCCCTTCCGCATCGCGTCGATCTGACGGGCGCGGCGCACCGCGGCCTCCGTCGCCGCTTCCTCGAAGGCCAGCGAGGATCCCACCACCCACCAGATGTGGGCCCCGAGCATCAGGAGGCCGGCGGGGAGCGCGGCCAGCAGGTCGCGGGGGGTCCGCGCCAGGAGGGGATCCACCATGGCGCGCAGGGGCCAGGAGAGCACGGCGCCGGCGCCCGTATGGAGGGCCCGCGTCACCGCATCCACTCCAGCCCCGAAGCTCGCGCCGAACGCCGCCTCGATTATGGGCAGGTCGGTCCGCAACGCCCACCAGGCGGCTCCGAGGGCGGCGGCCAGGACCACCAGCATTCCGGCCCGCCGGCGGGCCCCGGCCACGCCGTGCTGGCTCAAGGAAAGCCGGAGAAGCCCCATCCCCGCGCTGTTCAGGTTCAGGGTGGCGTAGGCCAGCCAGAGGCCGATCGCGTGCAGCAGCGTGACGGAGTTCCACCGGCCGCGGCTGAACAGCACCACGGAGAGCGCGGCGGACATCATCAGAGCCGCCTGGGACCGGAGGATCTTGAAGAGGAGGACCTGCCGGCGGGTCAGGGGCGCCGCGAACAGGAACTGGGTCTCGGCCAGGGTGAAGGGGAAGGGGGTTTCCTCGGAGCCCACGGTCCAGCTGATGACCAGCACCAGGGCCGCCAGGAGCACCGCGACCGTCTCCCGGGCGTCGGGGTCGAGGAACGACACGGCCGCGCCGGGGCTCGAAGGGCGAAAGAAGAACCACCAGAGGTACAGCACCCCCATCCCGAACGCGGCCGCGTACTTCGGCTGCCGCAGGCGGCTGACCCGGTTCCGGAAGGAGTTGGCCAGCGACCGCCGGGTGAGATACAGCGCGGCCGCGATCACCCGGCGGTGAGGGCCAGGAAGATGTCCTCGAGGCTCCTCCCCTGGAGGTCGGGCCGGCGGGCCAGGATCTCGGGGATGGTGCCCAGTGCCACCATCCGGCCCCGTTGCAGGATGAGGACCCGCGTGCAGATCTCCTCCACCAGGTGGAGGAGGTGGGAGGAGAGGAGCACCGCCGCGCCCTGCCGGGCCCGCTCCACGATGGTCTCCTTCATCCGTCGGATCCCCGCCGGGTCGAGGCCGGTGAGGGGCTCGTCGAAGATCAGGGCCCGGGGATCGTGGATCAGGCCGCAGGCGATCACCAGCTTCTGCCGCATCCCCCGGGACAGCTCGCCCGGGAGGGCGTGGGCCTTGTCCGCCAGCTCGAGCTCCCGGAGCAGGGGAGGGATGCGGGCGTCCGGGTCGGTGACCCCGTAGAGGCGGGCGGTGAAGCGCAGGTGCTCCTCGACGGTGAGGTAGTCGAAGAGGTGGGGTTCGTCCGGCATGAAGGCGATCTGGCGCTTGGCCCGGACCGGCTCCCGTTCCAGGTCGGCCCCGTCGATCTCGATGACGCCGCGGGTGGGCCGGATCACCCCGCAGAGGCTCTTCAGGGTGGTGGTCTTCCCGGCGCCATTGGGCCCCACCAATCCCAGCACTTCGCCGGCCGCCACGGTGAACGAGAGGTCCTCGACGGCGATCAGGTCGTCGTACAGGCGGGTGAGTCCCTGGACCCGGAGCATAGGCCGGGAATCTAGGCGGGGCGGGGGCTTGCGGGGTCTCGGGAATCTAGTTAGTATATTAACAGTCAACATGTTAACATTCGCTAACGGCACTGCCGCGACTGCTCATGGGTGACCGCTCCGAGCTGGCCCTCCAGCTGACCGATGCGGTGACTGCCGCCCAGACGGCGGTCCAGCGCGCGGGAGACCGAGCCTTCCGCTCCTACGGCCTCTCGCATCGCGCCCACACGGCCCTCTACGCCGTCGATCAGGGCGGGCCCGACGGGATCAGGCCCCGGGACGTCGCCGAGGCCCTGGGGATCACGCGGGCGGCCGCCACCACGTTCATCCAGCGCCTCGAGGCCAAGGGCCTGGTCGAGACCACCCCCGACGAAGACGACGACCGCGGAGTCCGGGTGACCCTCACCCGGCACGGGCTGGAGGTTCTCCTCCGGGTCGGGCAGCTCGAGCGGCGCCTTTCCGCTCGGACCATCGAAGGGATGCCCGCGTCGGCGGTCCAGCGCGCCGTTCACGTGCTGCAGGAGTTCCGCCGACGCCTCGAAGGGCGCCAGATCGAGGTTCTCCGCTAGCCCCTATTCACGTGTGCGTATCTTTATGCAGCGTGGTGGGGGACCTTGGCGGGCCGATCCATCTGAGAAGTCGCCTGAGAGACGACGGTCCACTCCCCTGTTCAACAATCACTTAGCAAGTGACTATTGAGGCTCCGGCGATTGCCTGGTGCCAAAGTTCACTCGCAGAGTTTTCCACACATCAGTTACCTGGAAGGAATGTTGAAAACCATCCTTCGCGCCAAGATGGTGGTGGGGTCAGCGGCCAGAGCCGACTCCATCTGGTGGCAAGACGGCAAAGTTCAAGCAGTGGGGAGTTTCGCCGACGTCCGCCGGGCCGCATCCGTGGCCAGCGGCCCGCCCCCCAGCCTCCTGGAGCTCCCGGACGCGCTGGTCACGCCGGGATTCGTGGACGGCCACACTCACTTCGCCGAGTGGGCGCTCGGTCGGCAGCGAGTCGATCTGGCCGGGTGCAGGACCCGGTCCGAAGCTGTCTCCCGGGCCGCGGCTGCCTCACCGACCGATGGCTGGGTGCTCGGACAGGGTTACGATGCGAACGGCTGGGAGGCTCCCCCCACCAGAGCCGCCCTCGACCAGGTGCTCCCCGGCGTGCCGGCGGCGTTCGATTCCCATGACGTTCATTCGCTCTGGGTGAACAGCGTGGCGCTGGCCCGCGCGGGAGTCGACCGGAACACCCCGGACCCCGAAGGAGGTCGCATCGTCCGGGACGGGGCCGGCGAGCCCACCGGTCTCCTGCTGGAGCACGCTGTGAGATTGGTTCACCGGCACATCCCCAAACCCGGTCCCGATCATGTCTTGGAAGCCGTCCGGTCGGCTCAAACCGAGGCGCACCGCCTGGGGGTAACGGGCATCCAGAACGTCGAGGGGGCGGACGCGCTGACGGCCTTCCAGAAGCTCGAAGCGGCCGGGGCGCTGAGGCTGCGAGTGCTCGCCCACCTGCCGGCCGACGGCCTCGAGGCGGCGCTCCGCGTGGGCCTCCGGAGCGGGTGGGGATCCGAGTGGATCGTGACCGGCGGCGTGAAGCTCTTCCTGGACGGCGCCCTGGGGAGCCAGACCGCCTGGATGCTCGAGCCTTATGAAGGCTCTCCGGACCGCGGGATCGTCCTCACGGAGGAGCGGGTGGCTCGGGAGGCCCTCGCGCGGGCGGCCCGGGGCGGGATCGCCGCCACCGTGCACGCCATCGGAGACGCCGCCGTCCGCAGGGCCCTGGACATCCTGGCGAGTCTTCCGGCGGCGGCCATTCCGCATCGGATCGAGCACCTCCAGCTTGTGCATCCGGACGATCTGCCCCGGGCGGCCCGCGCCGGCATCGTCGCCTCGATGCAGCCGGCGCACCTGCTGACGGATATCCCGCTGGTGGACCGGCACTGGGGCGACCGCGGGCGGGGAGCGTATGCGTTCCGTTCGCTCCTGGCGGTGGGGACCGCGCTGGTCTTCGGGAGCGACGTTCCCGTGGAGACCCTCGACCCCCGGGACGGTGTGTACGCGGCGATGGAGCGCCTCGGCCGGGACGGGGCGCCGGCGGGGGGATGGCGGCCGGGAGAGCGGCTCTCGTTCGGAGAGGTGCTCCAGGCGTACACCCAGGCCGCCTGGGCGGCCGCGGGCCGGGCCGGCCGGGGCGGGTCACTGGATCCGGGACGGGCGGCCGACCTGGTGGCCTGGTCGGCGCCGGCGACCCTCACGCCGGCGGGGGATGGCGCCGCGTTCCGGGCGGCACGGGCGGTACTCACGGTGGTCGGCGGGGAGGTGGTATGGCGGGAGCGGTAGAGCCGCGGCGCGATCGGCGGGCCGGCGGCGGGGGCGTATCTTCGGCGCGACCGGGAGGTGCCGTGATTCGACGGACCAAGATCGTCGCGACCCTGGGCCCCGCGACGGAGTCGGACCAGCAGATCAACCAGCTGCTCGAGGCGGGCGTGAACGTCGTGCGCATCAACGCCTCGCACGGCACTCCCGACGTGCGGGGCCGCTGGATCCAGGCCGTGCGCCGGATCGCGGACGAGCGGGGACAGCCGGTGGCCATCCTCGTCGACCTGCAGGGCCCCCGGATCCGGGTGGGCGATCTTCCCAAGCCGATCGACCTCGTGGCCGGATCGGACGTCGTCTTCGCCCCCGAAGCCGTGGCCGCCGCGGGCGAGATCCCGACCACCTACGACGCGCTGGCCGCGGACGCGCGCGTGGGCGCGCGCATCCTCCTCAACGACGGACTGCTCTCGGTTGAAGTGACGCGCGTCGCCACGCCGCGGGTCTACGCGCGCGTGGTGGACGGCGGGACGCTCACGTCGCACAAGGGCATGAACCTGCCCGGTCTCCAGGTCTCGGCGCCCGCGCTCACCGAAAAGGACCGCGAGGACGTGGCGCACGCCGTGAAGCACGGCGCCGACTTCCTGGCGCTCTCGTTCGTGCGCCGGGCGGAGGATCTCGCGGAGCTGCGCACGCTGGTGCCGCCGGAGATGAAGCTGGTGGCCAAGATCGAGAAGGCCACGGCGCTGGACGACCTCCCCCGGATTCTCACCGCCTGTGACGCCGTGATGGTGGCCCGCGGCGACCTGGGGGTGGAGCTGCCGTTCGAGGAAGTGCCCCTCGTGCAGAAGCGGATGATCCGGGACGCCAACGCGTACGGGAAGCCGGTGATCACCGCGACGCAGATGCTCGAATCGATGATTCACGCGCCGCGCCCGACGCGGGCCGAGGCCTCCGACGTCGCGAACGCGATCCTGGACGGCACCGACGCCGTGATGCTGTCGGCGGAGACGGCCGCCGGCGAGTATCCGATCGAGGCGGTACGGGCGATGGACCGCATCGTCCGCGAGATGGAGCGGCACCTGCCGCACCGCGAGGAGCGCCGCATCGGCGCGCGCGAGAGCGTCACCGTGGAGGACGCCATCGCTCTCGGCACCTCCGCGGTGGCCCGGATGCTCAATACGCCCCTCATCGTCACGCTGACGTCCGGCGGGTTCACCGCGCGCAAGGTCGCCGCCATGCGTCCCGCGCCCCCCATCCTCGCGGTGACCACGGTTCGCCACACCTACCGGCAGCTCGCGCTGGTGTGGGGGGTGACTCCCGTGCTGGTGGACCGCGTGCCGGGATACGACGCGATGCTCGCGGTGGTGCGGGATCTGATCCTGAAGCGCGAGTACGCGCGTCCCGGCGACCGCATCGTGATGACCGCGGGCGTTCCCTGGGAAGTATCGGGCTCCACCAACCTGATCAAGGTCGAGGAAGTCTGAGTGCGGCTGACGCTGCTCGGCACGGGGACCAGCTTCGGGGTCCCGCAGATCGGGTGTCGCTGCCGGACCTGCACCTCTTCTGACCCCCGTGACCGGCGGGGACGGACCGCCGCGCTGGTGGAAGACGGCGGGCGGCGGATTCTCATCGACACGCCGCCCGAGCTCCGCCTGCAGCTGGTCGCCGCGGGCGTCGACCGGCTCGACGCGGTGCTCTTCACCCACGCCCACGCGGACCACGTGCACGGCATCGACGACCTCCGCGCCTTCACCGTGCGGCAGCGCGGGCCGCTCGAGGCCTGGGGCTCCGCCGCCACGCTGAGCGAGCTCGCCGCCAAGTTCCCGTACATTTTCGATGCCGGCATCCGCGTGCCCGCGGGCACCTCGAAGCCCGAGCTCACGGCGCGGGTGTTGGAGCCGGGGTCCGTCGTCACCGTGGCCGGCTTTCCGGTGGAGCCGCTGGCCCTCCCGCACGGCCGCCAGCAAGTGCTGGCGTTTCGGATCGGACCGCTCGCCTACGTCACCGACGTGAAGGACGTTCCCCCGGAGGCGCGGGAGCGGCTGCGCGGACTGGACGTCCTGGTCCTTTCCGCGCTTCTGCCCCGGCCCCATCCGCTGCATCTGTCCATCCCCGAGGCGGTCGCGGTGGCGCAGGCCCTCGGGGCCCGCCGCACCTTCTTCACGCATTTGACGCACGAAACGCCCCACGCGGAGTTGGCCGCGGAGCTGCCCGCGGGGATCGCGCCCGCGTACGACGGTCTGGTGATCGAGGTGGGCGAGTCCTAAATTCAAGGCTACGGGAGGTTTACGGATGGCGGAGGACGCTCGGGAGACCCTGAAGCGCTTCGCGGCGCCCGCGGTGCGGCGCGGCGAGGCGATGGACGCCCTGGTTCGTGAAGCGGTGTTCGGCGACGCGGCCGCCCGCGACCGGGCCCGCTGGCTCATCTGGGAAATCGGCCAGCAGGCCGGGGCCCGGCCCGCGTCGATCCACGAGCTCTATATGGCCCGGGGGCGGGGCGAGGTCCCGGCCTTCACGACGCCGGCGATCAATGTGCGGATGCTCTCGTACGACACCGCCCGCGCCATCTTCCGCGCCGCGGTCCGGATGGACGTCGGGGCGGTGATCTGCGAGATCGCCCGATCGGAGATCGGGTACACCGACCAGCGCCCGTCCGAATACGTCGCCGTGATCACCGCGGCGGCGTTGCGGGAAGGGTTCGACCACCCGGTGTTCATCCAGGGGGATCACGTCCAGGTCAACGCGAAGAAGTACGCGACGGACCCCGCCGCCGAGCTCTCGGCCATCAAGGCGTTGATCGACGAGGAGCTGCACGCCGGGTTCTACAACATCGACGTGGACACGTCCACGCTCGTGGACCTGTCGAAGTCGACGCTCGACGAGCAGCAGCTCACGAACTACGAGCGGGCCGCCGAGCTGACGCAGTACATCCGGCAGCGCGAGCCCAAGGGCGTGACGGTGTCGGTGGGCGCGGAGATCGGTGAAGTGGGCGGCAAGAACTCCGACGTCCACGAGCTCAAGGCGTTCATGGGCGGATACGAGCGCACCCGCCACCGCCTCGGCGTCAAGCACGGCATCAGCAAGATCTCGGTGCAGACGGGCACGAGCCACGGCGGCGTGGTGCTGCCCGACGGCACCATCGCCAAGGTGCAGCTGGACCTCGCGGCGCTGAAGGAGCTGTCCCAGGAGGCACGGTCGGCGTACGGGCTGGGCGGGGCCGTGCAGCACGGCGCGTCCACGCTGCCGCCGGACGCCTTCGGCAACTTCCCCCAGTGCGAAGCGGTGGAGATCCACCTCGCCACCAACTTCCAGACGATGGTCTTCGATCACCCGCGGCTTCCCCCCGCGCTCAAGGCGGAGATCAACGCGTGGGTGAAGGCGGAGTGCAAGGACGAATGGAAGAAGGGCGACACCGAGGAGCAGTTCATCTACAAGAGCCGCAAGAAGGCCATCGGCCCGTTCAAGCGGCGGTTCTGGGATCTGCCCGCCGACATCCGCGCCGCCATCGGCGCGGACCTCGAGCGGACCTTCACCTTCCTGTTCGAGCAGCTCAAGGTGGGCGGCACCCGCGCCGCGACCGATCGCTGGGTCAAGCCGCCTCTCGACTCGCACGCGGCGCCGCGGGCCGCGGCCGTGGCGGCCCCCGACGACCTCGAGGCGGGCGAGTGAGCGACGAAGCGGACGCCGGAGGCCGCTCGGCCGTCGGCCCCTTCCTGGTCGGGCTGGCGGTCGGAGCGGCCCTGGGCGCCCTCTTCGCGCCCGAGTCCGGCAAGCGGACGCGGGCGAAGCTGTCCCGCCGGGCGGGACGCCTGCGCGACGACGTGGCGGACGTGCTGGACGAAGTCCGAAGCGTGCTGGCGGATGACGGTGAGGGCCGGGAGCCGGACGGCGGGCCGGCGCGGTCGTCCCGCGACGCGCTGCGGGAGCGCCTGACGGCGGCTCGGGCGGCGCGCCACGCCGGCCGGAGCCTGGCGAACCCCTCGGGAGATCCGCCGCCCGCGTGAGGCGAGAGGGAGGGTGGCACCGATCGATTCTCGGCATGGCGCGGCGCACCCTGCAGGCGGCATTCGAGGACAACGTGCCGTTTCTCGCGAGCGGCCTGTCGTTCGATCTGCTGCTGACGGCGATCCCGTTCGCCGCGCTGGCCCTCGCCGCCGTCGGGTATCTGGTGCAGCATCAGGTGACGGCGCATCAAGTCACCGTGCATCAGCTGTTGCAGCGGTTTCTCCCCGGCGGGCCCACGGGCCGGGGCGTGGACGTGTTCGAGCAGGTGGAACGGGCGCTCTCGGGCGTGGTGGCCCACCGCGGCCGGCTGACGCTGTACGGGCTGCCGCTGTTCGTGTGGTTCGCGGCCCGGTTCTTCTCCGGACTCCGCATCGCGCTGAACGAGGTCTTCGACACCGAGGAGGTCCGTCCCTGGCCCGTGGCGAAGGGCACCGATCTGGCGATCATGCTGGTCACCGCCGCCCTGGTGGTGGGCAACGCGCTGTTGCCCGCCTACGAAGTGCGGAGCGCCGGCACGCTCGTCGATTCCTTCTGGCTGCTCTGGGCCTGGCGTTTCGGACTCGAGGCCACGGCCTTCGGATTCAGCACCGTCCTGTTCTTCCTGATCTTCAAGGTGCTGCCCAGCCGGCGGATCCAGTGGCGCACGGCGCTGGTGGCGGCCGGATTCTGCGCCCTGGCCTTCGAAGTGGCCAAGCGCCTGTATGCCCTCTACCTCGCCCGGTTCGTGACCCTGGACCACGTGGCCACCGACGCGAACTTTCTGGCGTTCTTTCTGTTCCTGTTGTGGATCTATTACACGGCGTTCGTCTTCCTGCTCGGCGGGGAAGTGGCCGAAACCTACGACCTGGTCCGGATGCGGCGGGCCCAGCGGGTGCGCCTGGCGTGAGCGTCATCGACTTGCGGTCCGACACCGTGACCCGCCCGTCTCCGGCCATGCGCCGCGCGATGGCCGACGCGGAGGTCGGGGACGACGTTCTGGACGGCGATCCGACCACCCGCCGGCTCGAGCGGCGGGTCGCCGAGCTGCTCGGCAAGGGGGACGCGCTGTTCTTCCCGTCGGGGACGCAGGCCAACCAGACCGGGATCGCGATGTGCACCACGCCGGGCACCGAGCTCGTGCTCGAAGCCAACGCCCACCTCGTGCACTACGAGCTCGCCGGCGTGGCGATGCTGTCCGGCGTGCAGATCCGCCCCGTGACCACTCCCGACGGCCTGCTCACCGCCGAGCTGGTGCGCGGCACCCTGCGCCTCCCGTCCCCGCACGTCCCGCGGGCCTCCGCCATCGCGGTGGAGAACACGCATAACGCCGCCGGGGGGCGAGTGCTGACGGTCGACGCATTCCGCGGGATCACCGCGCTCGCCGCCGAACGACGCCTCCCGGTGCACCTGGACGGCGCCCGGCTCTGGAACGCGGCCGCCGCCCTGGGCGTGCCGCCCGCGACCCTCACCGCGGGCGCCGCGACCGTGATGGTCAGCCTGTCGAAGGGGCTGGGGTGCCCGGTCGGATCCTGCCTGGCGTTCGATGCGAACCGGCGGGCCGAGGCGTGGGAGATCCGGAAGCGGCTGGGCGGCGGGATGCGGCAGTCCGGCATCCTCGCCGCGGCGGGCCTGCACGCGCTGGACGTCAATCTGCCCCGCATGGCCGAGGACCACGAGCACGCGCGGGTCTTCGCCGCGGGCGTCGCGGGCTCGCGCGCCGTGCGGGCGGTGCCTCCCGAGAGCAACATCGTGATGCTCGATCTGGTGCGGGAAGGGGACACGGCCGAGCGGGCCGTGGCGGCGTTGACGGCCGCCGGCGTGATGTGCGTCGCCTTCGGTCCCCGCCGGCTGCGGTTCATCACGCACCTGGACGTCTCCCGCGCCGATGTCGAGCGCGCCGCCGCCACCGTCACCCGGGTGCTCGGATGACCGGCCGCGCGACCCCCAGCGTCCCGCACCTGCCGCAGGTGCTGCCCACCGCGCGCGCCATTCTCTGGAATCCGATTCTCCAGGGCACGGTCCGCCGCACGCCCGGCGGCGCGTACCCGATCTTCATCGATCAGAAGGCGCTGACCGCCCTCACCGATCACTTCGCCGCGGTCCCTCCGGACCAGGCCGTGTTCGGATTCCTGGCCGGTGATCTGTTCGAATGCCCGACCAGCAAGGTGCGCTACGCGGTGGTCGACTCCACCATCCGCCTCAATCAGCCGATCTACGGCGACAAGACGCTCGTGGTGGTGCAGCGGCTGTGGGACCGGATTCAGGAAGAGATCAAGAAGATCGAGGGCCAGCTCATCGGCTGGTACCACAGTCATCCGGGACTGCCCCTCGCGGTGGCTCCCGAGGACGTGCGGGCGCAGGAGACCTACTTCACGGCGCCGTGGCATACGGCTCTGGTGCTCGGCCGCCAGGGAGCCGACACCGTGGCGGGATTCTTCCGCCGGAGCGGCGCGCCCGCGTGGACCACCACGCCGCTGCCGTTCTACGAGCTGCTCGACGAGTCCACGGTGGCGGCGCGCGGCAAGCGATCCATTCTGCCGTGGAAGAACTTCGGCACGGACGAAGCGACGGCCTCGAAGCCGGGAGTCGGCTCGCCGCCGAAGCCCTCAGCTACCGTCGCCGGGGCCGCGCCCTTACGGGTGGGTCCGCCGCCCCGTCCCGGCGCGCCCGCGCCGAAGCCGGCCGCTCCGCCGGCACCCCCTGCGCCCGCGCCGGCCACACGCGCCGCCCCCGCGGCACCGAAGGCGGGACCACCGCCGTCGCCGCCCAAGGCGGCCCCCAAGCCGCCCGCGCCGCCCGCGCCGCCCGCGCCGCCCGCTCCCCCCGCGCCGCCCCCGCCGCCCCCGCCGCCCTCGCCGGCGCCGAAGGTGGGGCCGCCGCCTAAGCCCTCGGCGCCGAAACCGCCTCCGAAGCCCGCGCCGCCTGCGCCGAAGGCATTC
>Ga0335069_10006892_pt1 | contig 16459 bp, 16 predicted proteins | sample Lox_Sample_11_FD_206714 | JGI IMG/M metagenome (GOLD analysis project Ga0335069, IMG submission 206714) | Soil microbial communities from Loxahatchee National Wildlife Refuge, Florida, United States - Lox_Sample_1.1 | ecosystem: Environmental > Terrestrial > Soil > Wetlands | place: USA...
CGTAGCCGCCCGTGGCGTAGCACTGGGTCTGCTGCAGCCAGTCGTAGGCGGCCACGATCGCGTCGCGGTACGGCGTCTCGCCCGTGATCGCGTAGGCCATCGCGCACGACGAGAGGGTGTTGACGTGGCTGTAGGCATGATGGCCGTCGCGCGCGACGGACGTCGGCGCGGCGCCGGAAAACGCGTTCCAGTAGTCCGTGAACCGCCAGACCTCGGCGAAGCGGCGATACTTCTCGTCGCCGGTGGTTGCGTAGGCGCGGTAGAGGTTCTCCGACAGCGTGTACCACTCGGTGTCGGAGTCGACCTTGCGGCTGCGGTCGAGGTTCTCGATGGCCCAGTCGGTGATCTTCGACAGCGGCGCGAGGGCGTCCGGACGCCCGCCGTAGACGGCCATGTCGACGAGCCCGCCGACCGTCTTGTCGTAGATGTAGTGGGGCTGCCAGGGATGCCGCGAATAGAAGAACCAGCCGTCCGGCTCGATGGCCGCGGCCCACTCGGTCATCAGGTGGATCGCCTTCGCGCGAACGTCGGCGTCGCCGGTCGCCCTCGACATCCGCGCCATGCCCGAGAGCCACTGGCCGAACGTGTTGAACGTGTCGCCGTTCGACCACCAGGTGCGCCGGGCCGGATCGCCGCCGTACCAGCCGCCGAGGTTCGTGCCGCGCGCCCGCTGTCCCGCCCGCATCCGGAAGCCGAGCAGCGCGTCCTCGTCCGGGATCGCGAAGTAGTAGTCGCGCATCGCGGAGAACTGCGCGCGCAGGGGCCCGTCGAGGAGGCTGACGCCATCGTAGTCGAAGGGCTGGAGGCGCGTCGCGGCCCCGGCCCGAGTCGCCGGCGCGAGCGCCGAAGACAGCCCGCGGGCGAAACCTCCGGCCAGGGGCGCCAGGACACCGCCCGCGACCGCCTGCTTCAGGAAGCTCCTGCGGCTGGCTCCGACACGCATCGGCAACTCCCGGGATTTTTCCGGGGAGATTCTATGCCGCGGCCGGCCGGCGGGGCGTTAGCGCGGCCTCGGAGCGGCTTCGGCGGCGGGCGCCGCCACGCCGGGAATCGGGGTCGCACTCGGCCTGGTGAGGCTGCCCTCGGGGTAGAGGAGCACGACGTCGTCGGGCTGGACGAGATGCAACTCTTCGCGGGCGACCTTCTCGGCCGGAAACTCGTGGCGGTTGGCGGCCTCGATCGAAGCCTTGAGCTCCGCGTTCTCCTGCCGCCGCTCGGCGATCTGCCGGTCGAGCGCGACGACGTCGCGCCGCGCCCGCCGCAGCTCCAGCACCCGGCGATCCGAGAGCAGCAGCACGCCCATCACGACCGACGAGACGGCGAGCGAGACCAGGAAGGCCGTCATCGGCCTCGGGCCGCGCGGACCGTCCAGCTCTTCGTTCTTCATCGAGTCGACCGCTTCACCGAGTCGCGGGCGCCGGGAACGCGGCGCGTCCGGCGTACGCGCCGGCGGCGTCGAGCTCCTCCTCGATCGCGAGCAGGCGGTTGTACTTGGCCAGGCGCTCGCCGCGGCACGCCGAGCCCGTCTTGATGAGGCCGGCGTTGACGGCGACGGCGAGGTCGGCGATCGTGTCGTCCGGCGTTTCGCCCGAGCGGTGCGAAACGATCGTGCGGTAGCCGGCCGTCTGAGCCATCCGGACCGCCTCGAGCGTTTCGGTCAGGGTGCCGATCTGGTTCAACTTGACGAGCAGCGCGTTGCCGACGCCGTCGCGAATCCCGCGCGCGAGGATCTCCGGGTTCGTGACGAAGACGTCGTCGCCGACGAGCAGCATCTTGCCGCCGAGCTCCCGCGTGATGGCCTTCCACCCTTCCCAGTCGCCTTCCGCGAGGCCGTCCTCGATCGACACGATCGGATAGGCGGCGGCGAGGTCGGCCCAGTAGCGGATCATCCCGTCGCTCGTCAGCGCCTTCTTCTCGCCCTCGAGGCGGTACTTGCCGCCCTCGTAGAACTCCGACGCCGCCGGGTCGAGCGCGAGGACGACGTCGCGGCCGGGCCTGTACCCCGCGGCCTCGATCGCCGAAAGGAGCAGCTCGATCGCTTCCTTCGAGGAGGCGATGTCGGGCGCGAACCCGCCCTCGTCGCCCACCCCCGTCGAGAGACCCTTCTTCTTCAGGATCGCCTTCAGGGCGTGAAAGACCTCGGCGCCGGCGCGCAGCGCTTCGGCAAACGTCGCAAAGCCGGTCGGACAGACCATGAATTCCTGCGGGTCGAGCCGGTTGTCCGCATGCGCGCCGCCGTTGATGACGTTCATCAGAGGCGTCGGGAGCGTGCCGGCGCCCGCGCCGCCGACGTATCGGTAGAGCGGCAGGCCGGACGCCTCCGCGGCCGCCCGGGCGACCGCGAGCGAGACGCCGAGCATGGCGTTGGCGCCGAGGCGCTCCTTGTTCGCCGTGCCGTCGAGCGCGATGAGCACCCGGTCGATCAGCGCCTGGTCGCGCGCGTCCGCGCCGCCGAGCTCGTCGGCGATTTCGCCGTTGACGTGGCCGACCGCCTTCAGCACGCCCTTGCCCCCGTAGCGCTTCTTGTCGCCGTCGCGGAGCTCCAGCGCCTCGCGGGTGCCCGTCGAGGCGCCGGACGGCACGCCGGCGCGTCCCGAGGCGCCTCCCGACAGCAGCACCTCGACTTCGAGCGTGGGATTGCCGCGCGAATCGAGGATTTCCCGCCCGTGGACGCCTTCGATCGAAAAACTCATGGGGCCCTCGAATCCAGAATCCCCGAAGCCCCGGCGAAAATCAACCGGATTCGGCCCTGCGGTAGAGTGCCCGCGGTGAAACCGGCGGGCTGGGCCCTCGGCCTCGTTCTCTTCGCCGGGGGCAGCTGCGCCGTCATGGACGCGCCGGCGGAGGTCGCGCATTTCACGGTCCGCGCTCCCGACCTCGACCGCCCCCTCTCGGAGTCCTACCCGCTGCCGTCGCTCCCCGAAGATCCGGTCAAGAAAGCCGTCTTCGACAGGATCAACGCGGACCGCGCCGCCGAGGGGCTGCGCCCGGTCGCGTGGGACGAGCGGGCTTCGCGCGTGGCCGACGTCTTCACGGCCGAGCAGGTGCGCGAGGGAACGCGCGGCCACTTCCTGACGGATGGCCTGCCGCCGTACGCCCGCATGGGGCTGGCCGGGGTCTTCGGCCTCGACGCCGAGAACTCGGTTGCCTGGTCGACGACGGGATCCTCGTTCGAGGAGCCGGCCCTCCGGCTCGCGCTCGAGGGCCAGGCGTCCATGCTCGCCGAGAGGCCCCCCAACGACGGCCATCGGCGCACGATTCTCGATCCGGAGGCCACCCACGTCGGCGTCGGCTGGGCCCAGGGCGGCGGACAGTTCCGGATGTCCGAAGAGTTCATGACGCGGCGACTCGCCGCGCTGACGCTCGAGCGCGCGGCTCAGGATCCGCCGACGATCCTCTTCCGCGGCCGGACCGTCGCCGGGCAGCGGCTCGACTTCGTCACGCTCGCTCTCGAGCCGCCGCCGCGCCGCCTCACGAAGGCCCAGGCCAACGCGCGAACGCGCTACACCTACCCGGAAGCCCGTCTGGCCTACGTCCCGGAAGGACTGAAGTCTTACCTGATCGCCGGCGCGACGACCGAGGACCGCCTGCACGTCGCGCCGGGAGGCGACTTCTCGTTCCGATTCACGCCGGGCGCCGCCGGTCTCTGGACGATCCTCTTCCACACCTCGGACGGCCGGGAAAAGGCGAAGCCCGGCGGTCTCGCCGTGCTCTGGGTCGAGAAAGCGGGACGGTGATCACCATCCTCGCCGTCGCTGCTTCTCCCGAAGGCTTCGGCGAGGCGCTCGCCCGCCACCCCTCGATCGAGATCGTGACGGCGACCGGCCCGGAGGACGCGGTCGAGAAACTCGCGCGCAACCGGCGGATCGACGCCGTGCTCCTGCTCGGCGACGACGCGGCGGCGGCGGCGGCGGCGATCCGCGAAGAAGACCCGGCGGCGCCGCCCCTGTACGCGCCGTCGCGCGCCGGGACGATCCCCGGGGTCCGGCCGCTCCCGGACGAGTCCCCCGAGGCTCTCGCGGAAGCGGTCGGCCGCCTGCTCGAGGCCTAGACCTCCCAAAAAGAAAAGGGCGGCCGAAGCCGCCCCTCAAAGACGCGCGCGGGCTGATGCGGCCCGCGCCCTCCTCCTCACGCCCCCAGCGAGGTCTTTCTCGCGAGAACGTAACCCACCACGGCGAGCAGAACCACGATGGCCGCGATTCCCGCGACCGAAACGGTCGGAACGGCAACGGCGACGGGGATGGCCTGACCCGTGAACGAGGCGGCGGTGTTGATGACGACCGGAGTGGTCCCGACGGCGCGCCCAACCCACTGGAGCGAGGCGCCATTGTCGATGCAGCTGGCGTTGGCGGTGTTGGACAGCGTACCGGAACTGATCTCGTTCCAGATCTGACCGTAGCCGTTGGCGCTGTAGCGGTCGGCAGGCGTGGTCCCGAGGAACGAGATCGTGTACTGCAGCTCCGAGCAGTTCGGGTCGGCGCCATGGCCGCCCGCGGCGGTCGGACCGGCAAACGAGAAACCACGGTCGTTGCCGGCGAGGTAGAGATCGGCGCCGATGAAGGCATCGAGCGTCACGACGGGGTTGCCGTCACCGACGAACGAGAGCGAGATGTTGGCAGCGGCCTGGCCATTGACGTACGTCATGGTCTCGGTCATCTGCACCGACGTCGTCGGGATCCCGACGACGACGACGACCTTGAACGGGTCGCCGGACGTGCCCGTGCCCGTGACCGGGCTGAGCGAGACCGGAGTGAAGCCCGCGCTGCCGCCGCAGCAGGGACCGTAGGTCACTCCGCCCGCCGGACGAACGAAGATGCCCGCATCGGCGGGGGCTTCGCCCGGGCTGAAGAATTGCCCCGTGCCGGGCACGTTGGTGTTGTAGACCTGCATCGACGTGTCGTCGCCGATGACGATCGTCAGCGGACTTCCGTTGATCGTGACGAAGGCCGCGGGCGCATGGGTGGCATGCGGCGTCCCTGCGAGGAGCGGCCCGGCGACGGCGAGGCAGATCGCGGCGAGAACTGAGCGCTTCATAAATTTCACCCCTCGTTTAGAAAACTGGGCGGAGGCTATAGGTCGCCATCCGACCTGTCAAGGCGGACAGGTCGCCGGCCACCCCCGGTCGGGCGGCCAGTGGGGTTCCCGGGACCCACGGCCCGCGAGCGGCCGGGGCCGCGCGGCCCCGGCCGGCCCCGGCAAACGTGGTAACTTCGAGCGCTTTGGGGGGCTTGACGATGGGGGGCTGTTCGAGCGGCGGCGGCTGCGGGATCGGAAACGCCTACAACCCCGGCCAGTACGTCGGCATCCGGATCAACGAACACGAGGACGGCCGGAGCCTCCTCTGCGACACGATGGGCCTCGAGGTCGTCCGGAAGCAGAGGGTGATCGTCGAGGGCGACGCCGGCCTGGAGTATGCCGAGGTCACCAACCTTCGGCCCATGATCCTGAAGCAGTGTCAGTTGCGCGATTCCCGGCGCCTGGTCCGCACGGCCACGGAGACCGACCAGGCTTCCTACCAGGCCAAGGTTCAGCGGGAGACCCGCTTCCTGTCGGACGCCCGAACGCTCGCCGCCGACAAGCGGATGACCATGAAGCTCATCCGCGCGGAAGAGACCTTCGACGGGCGCAAAGTCACCGTCTATTTCACTTCCGAGTCGCGGATCGACTACCGGAAGCTCGTTTCCGACCTGGCCCTGGCGCACCCGGTGCGCATCGAGATGCGGCAGGTCGGGCCGCGCGACGAGACGAAGATGCGCGGCGGCATTGGTCCGTGCGGGCTGACGCTCTGCTGCTCGACGTTCCTGAAGGGCTTCCACCCGGTAACCATCAAAATGGCCAAGAACCAGAATCTCTCGCTCAATCCGTCGAAGATCTCGGGGATGTGCGGGCGGCTGATGTGCTGCCTCGCCTACGAAGACGAGGGATCCGACCGTTCGGCCGCAGGGCCGAAGAAAGCGCAGAATATTCCGGCGCCCACGCCTGTTTGACCAGCCAAGAAGTCCCACCTTTTCGGGACAAAGAGAGACAGCCGTGGTCAATCGAAATGCCTCAGGCGGCGCTTTCCGAAACGACGACGAGGGTCCGGCCAACCGCAAGCTGATCCGCCCGAACCTGGCCGAGCTCGCGGACCGCTACCCGACGCGGTCCTTTACACAGCGTAAACAGGTCCCGCCGGAGCAGACCAACGCCGAGAGCTACTACTACCTCAAGCAGATGGCGGCCAAGACCCCCATGGTCGTCGTCCTGAACGACGGGGAGAAGCTGCACGGCTGGATCGAGTGGTACGACAAGGGCTGCCTGAAGGTGAATCGGGAATCGGGCCCAAACCTGCTCGTCCCGAAAGCCTCGATCAAGTACATGTACAAGGCCGCCGAGGCGGGCACGACCGACGAAGTGAGCGGGAACCGGTAGTTCTCCCCCGGGAAACGAAGCCGCGATGCGGCGGAAGATCGTTGGGGCGGGGCTCGTCCCCGCCCGCGGGCGGCCGCAACAGCCGCCCCTGCCCTGAGGGTGGTGTCGGGACTGCGGTGACGGGACTCAGGCAGGCGCCGCGAGACTTCTAGCGAGCGCCCCGTCCCGACAGGACGGCCGGCACCGTCTTGAGCAGGATCTTCAGATCGAGCATCGGAGACCAGGTGTCGATGTACTTCAGGTCGAGCGCCATCCACCGGTCGAAGTCGAGTTCGCTTCTTCCCGAGACCTGCCAGAGACACGTCAGCCCCGGCTTCATGCTCAGCCGCCGACGCTGCCAGGGCTCGTAGCGCGACACCTCGTCCGGCAGGGGCGGGCGCGGGCCGACCAGGCTCATGTCGCCGACGATCACGTTCCAGAGCTGCGGCAGCTCGTCGATCGACAGGCGCCGCAGGAGCTTGCCGACCGTCGTCAGGCGCGGGTCGCGCCGGACCTTGAATACCGGGCCCGTCATCTCGTTCAAGTGCGAGATCTCGGTCAACCGGTCGGCGGCGCCCGGCTCCATCGTCCGGAACTTCAGCAGCGTGAACTGACGGCCGTTCAAGCCGCAGCGGATCTGGCGGAAGAGGACCGGCCGTCCCGACGAGAGCCGGATCGCGAGGGCGGCGGCGAGCTGGATCGGCAGCGTCAGGACCGCGAGCGCCAGGCCCAGCACGAGGTCGATCCCGCGTTTGGCCGCGAGCTCCGCCGGGTTCGACGGCGTCGTCGTGAAGCTCAGGAGCGGGATCCCGTCGAGCTCTTCGAGGACCGGCCGCGCGAGGACGTGCGGGAAGATGTCCATCGAGACGTGGGCGCGCACGCCGTGCCGCTCCGCGACGAGCAGGGCGCCCTCGTACTCGCCGAGCTTTCCCTTCTCGATGACGAAAATGACTTCGTCGACCACCTCCGAGGAGAGCACCGACTCCATGTCCGTGATGCGGCCGAGGCACGGCCAGCGGCCCCGCAGGCCGATCTCGCCGCCGTTGTCGTCGTCGAGATACCCGATGACGCGGAAGCCCCAGTGCGGGTGGGCCTCGAGGAATTCGCCGAACTGCGCGGCCTTGGGGCCCGTGCCCACCAGGAGCGCCGTGCGGAAGTTGAAGCCGCGCGAGCGCACGAAGCGCGAAACGGTTCTCAGCGCCGTCTTCTCGGTCGCCAGCAGCAGGAAGTTCAGGAAGCCGAAGAGGACGAGGAACCAGCGGCTGACGAAGTCGAGCCGGAGGCCGAAGATCAGGAGAACGAGGATCACCGTGCCGCCGAAGGCCACCCGCGCCGACGCCCAGATCTCCTCGCCGAGGGGCTTGGTGCGGTGGCTGCGGTAGAAGCCGGACGCCGCCAGCAGGAGACCCCAGATCGGGAGAATGAAGAAGAGCAGGAGCAGGTACTGCTCGAGCGGAAAGAGCGGCAGCGGGAAGAGCGCGGGAAAAGTGTGGCGCAGCGGTCCCTGACGCAGCGTCCAGGCCACCGGCAGGGAAACTGCCGTGAGCGCGAGGTCCGTCAGCAGGACCCCGAGGGCGATGGCGCGCGCTTTCTGTTTCAGCATGAGACGTTTCGGACGGCGAGAGAGAAGCCGGCCGCCGGGATGTTATGGGAGGACGCGCCGGCCTTCAAGGACCGCCTCGTATCGATCGACCACCTCGTCCCAGCGGTATCGCTGTCGTGTGCGCTCCCTGGCTCGCTCTTTCCATACGGAATGCGCCGCCGGATCGTCCAGGATCCCCTGCAGGAGGCGGGCCAGAGAGGCCGGATCACGGGCGTCGAAGGGCAGTGCCGCGCCGCCGGCCACCTCCTCGTTTTCGGGCGTGGCGTTGTAGCAGACGACCCGGCCGTAGCCCATCGCTTCGACCAGTGCGGGGTGCGTGCCGCCCACTTCCGTGGCCTGCACGTAGGCCGCGGCGTGGGCGAGCAGCTCCCGGTACCCCTCGCCGTAGATCGCGCCCGGGAAGCGCACGCGGGCGTCGGCCTCCGCGCGCAAACGGGCGATGTAGTCCGCCGCGTAGGGCGCGTCGCCCACGACGACGAGGGGAACTTCGCCGCGCACGCTCCGATACGCCCGCACGACCTCGAGGGCGTTGTTCTCGGGCTCGAGTCTCGAGACGTACAGCACGTAGCGCTCCGCCGCCAGGCCGAGCCGCTCGAGCGCCGCGATTCCGGAAGGCTCCGGCAGGTCTCCCCCGTACGGGATCAGGACCGACTCCATGCCGTAGCGCGTCCGGTAATACTCCTGGATGACGGCGGCGTCCGAGACCACGACGTCGGGCAGGAGCGTCGAGAGCCGCTCGGACACGCGGTAGGCGAGCTTGCCGAGGGCGCTCCACTTCCGGCGGTTGCGCTCGAGGCCGTCGACGTTCAGCACGACGCGCGTCGCGCCCGAGAGCCGCGGCAGAAAGCTCGTCGCCGCGTTGATCGCGTTGCACACGAGCACCGCGTCGTAGCGCGCGAAGGCGGCGTCGACCCCGGAGAGCGCGCCGTGCACGACGGTGTCGAGGTACTTCGTCGGGATCGTCGGCAGCACGCGGATCCGCGCGCCCCGGTGGCTCGAGAGCCCCGGCGTGGCGTACCGCGAGCGCGTGTACACCGTGACGTCGTGGCCGCGCGCGGCCAGGCGCGCCGAAAGCTCCTCGGCGAGCGTTTCGAAGCCGCCGTACCGGGCCGGGATACCGCGCGTGCCGAGAATGCCGAGGCGCATCAGGGTGTCTTCCCCCGCTCACCCCAACCCTCTCCCCCCTTCGGGGGGCGCGGGGGATCAAGGGTCCCCTCGCCCGGCGGGGGAGGGACAGGCGGAGGGGCGCCCCGACGGGCCGCGACCTTCGCCTGGATCTGGCGCCGCTTTTCCCACAACCGCCGCCGGTTTCGCCACAGCCAGGAAAATGCCGGCAACGAGGACCGCTCGACGGTCGCGCAGGCGGCGAGGACGACGGCATCACGCGTGAGCGTCGGGATCGCGGTCCTCCAGAACTCGCCGGCCGTCTGGTTGTTGATCCGGAGCAGGAAGCGGTTCTTGACCGAATGCAGGTTCGCCAGGGCCGACATCTGCCGCCGCCGTTCGGGCGTGTTGCGCCGCCGGTGCGCCGCGACCGCCGTCGGCACGTAGAGGCAGCGCCAGCCGAGCTTGCGCAGGCGCCACGCGAGGTCGGCGTCTTCGCGGTAGAGGAAGAAGTCCGCGTCGAAGCAGCCCGTCGCGATGCGGGCGCTTTCGAGCGCCGAACGCCGGTAGAACCCGGCCGCGCCCGAGCAGCCCGCGATCTCCTCCTCGCTCTCGTAGAGGCCGCCGGCGTTCTCCCCGGCGCCGCGGTCGAAGTGACGGCCGGAGGCGGTGAAGCGGATTCCCGCCGAGTCGAGCACGGCCGTGCGCGCGAGCCCCGGCCCCTCGGCGCGGTAGAGCCTGCCCGAGGCCGAGCCGACGTCCGCGGCGTCCGCGGCGTCGAGCCGGCGCGTCAGGACCGCGGCGAAGTCGGGCTCGAGGCGGCAGTCCGGGTTCAGGGCGAGCACGTAGCGGCCCGACGACGCCTCGATCCCGGCGTTCATCGCGGCCGCGTAGCCGCGGTTCTCGGGCAGCGCGAGCAGGCGCACCGCGCCGCCGAAGGCGGCCGCCGCCTCGCGCGAGGCGTCCTCCGACGCGTTGTCGACCTGCAGGACTTCGCACGAGACGCCGCGCTGCGCCACGGCCGAGGCGAGCGAGACCGGGAGGTCTCCGGCGCTGTCCTTCGAGACGACGACGATCGAGACGTCAGGCACGCGAAAGCCCCACCGCGAGGCCGAGAACGCGGACGTAGGCGCGCGCGGCGTCGGAGCGCTCGCGCGGCACGTCGCGGCGAAACGGCAGGAGCGCCAGCCGCAGCGTCATCCCCGCCGCGAGCAGCAGCCGGTAGACCGCGCGCGCGGCCGGGCCGTAATGCAGAGCGCGATACCGCAGCGCATTTCCGTAGAGGACCGGCAGGAACCGCGCGTAGCCGAGGCGCGCCGCCGACTCGCCGCCGCGGTGGCGCACCCGGGCCTCGGGCGCGTAGACGATCGCCCCTTCCGCGCGAAGGCGCGCGCAGAGGTCCACGTCCTCGTACCAGGCCGGCACGAAGCGCTCGTCGAAGCCGCCGACCCGCACGAAGGCCTCGCGCCGCACCGCGAGCGCCGCGGCGGCCGCCTGCTCCACGGCGAAGCCCCGCTCGCGATCCTCGTCCGCGTAACGCCGGCGGCGGCGGCCCCGATGGTTGGGACGCCAGTGGTCCAGGAGCAGCAGCTCGCTCGCATCGCCCGCGAGCGTCGGCAGCGCGCGCAGCTGGAAGGTCGCCTGGTCCTCGCGGCCGGGCGGCGCGAGGACGAGCCGGCCGCGGGGCGGCGTCGCGCCGTCCATCTCGACCAGACGCGGCGCCGCGGCGACGACGCGCGGGTCCTCGTCGAAGAGCCGCGCGAGCGGCGTGAACGGGTCGCCCTCGACGCGCGCGTCGGGGTTGAGGAAGAAGACGACCTCGCCCGCCGCGGCGGCCGCGCCCTGGTTGGCGGCGGGCCCGTAGCCGCGGTTCTCGGCGTTGGCGAGGACGGTCGCTCCGGGAAAGCGCTCGCGGACCAGGGCCGCCGACAGGCCGGAGCCGTTGTCGACGACGACGAGCGAGACGGCGACGCCGCCCCGCGGCACGAGAGCGCGCGCCCGGGCGAGCGCCGCCGCGGCCTCGAGAAGGTCCGCCTCGTCGTTCCAGGAAACGAGGACCGCCGTGATCCCGCGGATCATCGGCCGGGCCAGGCGCGGCGCCGCGCCGGGTTCCCGCCCGGCCACGCCGAGAGGCGCCCCGATTCCGAACGCGCGCGCCACGCCATCCAGGGAATCCTCGGCCACACGAGCAGCGGGAGCGCGGCGCCGCCCCAGCCGGCCGCCCGCGCATGGGCGAGGTCGGCGCGCAGCAGCGAGGGAAACCGCCTCGCGAGCCAGCCTGCCTCGAAGTTCCGAAAGAGAACCCGCCAGCGGTTGCGCGCCGTCCACAGCGCGCGCCGAAACGGCGTCCGCCGCCCGGTGCGCGATCCCTCGTGCCGCGCGACGGCGCCCGGATCGCACACGAACCGCCAGCCCGAGCGCGTCAGGCGCAGCGCCAGGTCCACGTCCTCGTAGTAGGCGAAGAAGGCGTCGTCGAAAACCGACCCGCCGCGGGCGACGGCGTCGAGCGCCTCGCGCCGGTAGAGCGCGGCGGTCGCCGAGACGCCGGGGACCTCGAAGGGCTCGCGCGGCGCCGCCGCCACGTCGGCGTCCGACAGCACGGGCACGGCCTCGCCGCGCGCGTTCCACTCGAATCCGGCCGAGTCCACGCGGCGCCCGTCCTCGGAGAGGACGAGCCCCTGCGCCCCGGCGAGCCTCGGATCGAGCTCCAGCCGCGCCGCCAGCCGCGCCACGTACGGCGGCTCGAGAACGGCGTCGTTGTTCAGCAGCAGGACGAGCGGGGCGCGCGTCCGCGCGATGCCTTCGTTCGCGCCGCCGGCGAAACCGAGGTTGCGCGAGAAGCCGATGACCCGCGCCGCCGGGGCCTCGCGGGCGATCCGCGCGCGCTCGCTCGCGTCGGACGCGTTGTCCACGACGACCACGGAAAGCGAGACGCCGGACTGCCGCTCGAGCGACGCCAGGGCCCGGAACAGCGCGCCCCCGCCGTCGCGGTTGACCACGATGGCGTCCACGTCGGGAAGGTGCGGGGCCCCGCTCAAACGGTTGACTCGATCGGCGCGCGCGATATGAAATCGCGCGACGATGCTACCACGCGACTTTCTGCGCGAGAACGCCGCGCGCCTGCTCGAGGAGCTGCCCGAGCGCTTCGACGGCACGGGCCTCGAGGACTTCGTGCGTCTGGACCGAGAGCGGCGCGACGCCGTCACGAAGCTCGAGGAAAAGCGCCGGCGCCGCAACGAGCTGACGTCGATTCCCGGCAAGCCCTCGCCCGAGGCGCTCGCCGAGATGAAGGGGCTCAAGGAGGAGATCAAGGCCCTCGAGCAGAGCGTCGACGAGGCCGACCGGATGCTCGCGGCCGTGGAGACCGGCGTGCCGAACGTCCCCGATCCCGACGTGCCGCGCGGCCGGGACGAGTCGGCGAACCGCGTCGAGCGGACCTGGGGTAGCCCGCGCGACTTCGGCTTCGCGCCGCAGGCGCACTGGGACCTCGGGCCCGCGCTCGGCATCCTCGACTTCGAGCGCGGCGCGAAGCTCGCCGGCGCGCGCTTCACCGTCCTCTCCGGCGCCGCCGCCCGGCTGTCGCGGGCGCTGATCCAGTTCTTTCTCGACGTTCACGTGGACGACCAGGGATACCGGGAGGTCCTGCCGCCCTTTCTCGCCAACGCCGAGTCGCTCTTCGGCACGGGCCAGCTGCCGAAGTTCGCGGCCGATCTTTTCCAGACGACGAACGGCTACTACCTGATCCCGACGGCGGAGGTGCCGGTCACGAACCTCCACCGCGACGAGGTGCTCGCGGCCGCCGACCTGCCGCTCCGGTACGCCGCCTGCACGCCGTGCTTTCGCTCCGAGGCGGGCGCCGCGGGACGCGACACGCGCGGCATGATCCGCCAGCACCAGTTCGACAAGGTCGAGGTCGTGATGCTCGTGCGCCCGGAGGACTCGCCCGGGGCGCTCGAGACGCTGACCGCGCACAACGAAGAGCTCCTGCAGCGCCTCGAGCTCCCCTACCGCGTCGTCTCGCTGTGCACGGGCGACCTCGGCTTCGCGTCGGCGAGGACCTACGACCTCGAGGTGTGGCTCCCCGGCATGAACGCGTACAAGGAGATCTCCTCCTGCTCGAACTTCGACGCCTTCCAGGCGCGGCGCGCGTCGATCCGGTTCCGAAGGGCCGAGGGCGAGAAGCCCGAGTTCGTCCACACGCTCAACGGGTCGGGCCTGCCGATCGGGCGGACGATCGTCGCGATCCTCGAGAACTACCAGCGCGCCGACGGCTCGGTCGCGATTCCGGAAGTCCTCCGGCCCTACATGCGCGGCCAGACCGAGATCCGTCGCGCCGGCTAGGTCGCGTGCCGCAGCCCCACGTCTTCGAGGCCGTCCTCCGCGCGGCGCGGCGCCTGCCGGGATATCCGAAGCTCCGCGTCCTGGACCTCTCCGCGGGGCGCGGCGAGATCGCGGCGGCGCTCGCGCGCGACGGCTGCGCGGTGCGGGGCACGCACTTCCGCGCCGACGACTACAAGCTCGCGGGCGCGGCCGGCCCGCTCCCCGCCGACGGCGTCGCGATCGACCCCGACGTCGACCTGACTCGGCCGCTGCCCTACGGCGTCGCGGCCTTCGACCTCGTCATCCTCTGCGAGGTGGCCGAGCACCTGACGACGGAAATCCCCGTGATCGCCGAGATCGGCCGCGTCCTCGCTCCGTCCGGCCACCTGATCCTCTCGACGCCGAACGTCGCGCGCCTGCACTCGCGCTGGCACTTCCTCTTCACGGGCACGCACAAGCTGATCCGGCGCCGCGTCGGCTGGGACCTCGGCCCCGACGACCTGTACGCGTACCACATCAACCCGATCGACTTCCCGCTGCTCCACACGCTGCTCCGCCAGGCGGGTCTCGAGATCGAGCGCCTCGACTTCACGCTCTTCAAGGCGAAGCACGCGTGGCTGCTGCTGCTCTATCCCTTCGTGTGGCTCTCGACGCGGATCGAGACGCGCCGCCACCGCTCGGGAGCGGCGCACGCGCGCGGCGAGGACGACCTCTTCTCCTGGATGATGCGCCCGGCCATGCTCGCGAGCGAGCAGCTGCTCCTGACGGCGCGCAAAGCCGCGCCGGCCGCGCGCTGACTCAGGCCGGCGGGACGGGCGGGACGAGAGCGCCGGCCGAGACGATCATCTTCATCGCCTGCTCCGGCGTCATGTCGAGGTAGGTCACCTTCTCCTGCGGGACGACGAGCAGGAAGCCGGTCGTCGGGTTGACGGCGCTCGGAATGAAGAGGCTGCAGACCTTGCGGCCGGTCTTCGCGCTCGCCTCGCCGTCGATCGTCGACGTCACGAAGCCGAGGCCCCACGTCCCCGGCGACGGGAACTCGACGATCGCGACGCGGCCGAACGAGCCCATCCGCGACGGCCCGAGGAGCAGCTCCGCGATCTGCCGCAGGGTCGCGTAGATCTTGTTGATCAGCGGCACGCGGTGCATCAGGCGGTCCCACATCGCGAACGCCCGTTTGCCGAGGAAGTTGGCCGCGATGAAGCCGAGCAGGAGAAGCAGCACGTTCAGCAGCACGAAGCCGAGGCCGACGACGGAGATCCCCCGCGCGCGGAGTTGCGCGCCGAGGATGTTGTCGAAGAAGTTGAAGAGGCTCCAGACGACCCAGAGCGTCAGCGCCGTCGGCGCGAGGACGAGGATCCCCGCCACCCAGTAGCGACGGAGGCGCACCCCGAGGCTCGCCGACATGACGCCATCGTAACTCGCCGGCGCCAGGGCGCGCCGAACCCGTACAATGGAATCCGATGCGCCGCGCCGCTCGACTCGCCGCCGGTCTCCTCGTGCTCCCCGCCGCGGCGCTCGCGCAGGGAGCCGGCTGGGAGTCCTTCGGACCGCCGCTCTTCCAGGTCAGCGCGATCTCGACGCCGGCGGACGACCAGACCGTCTACGCCGCGGCGGCCGACGCGACGGCGGGCCAGAGCGCGATCTTCAAGTCGACCGACGGCGGCAACCACTGGAGCGGCGTGGTCCAGGCGGCGTCGGGCGAGTTCTACGCCGATCTCCTCGTCGATCCCGCGAGCTCCGCGACGCTCTACGCCGGCGCGCCGAGCAGCGTGGGAGCGACCAACATCTATTACTCCAACAACGGGGGCGGCACGTGGCTCCTCGGTCAGGCGGTCCCCGGCTACTGCATCCCGTCCTTCGCGCCGGGAGCCGCGGCGGGAACGGCGTTCGTCGCCTGCGGGACGAACCTTTACGGCACGCTCGACTCGGGCCACACGTGGCAGCCGCTCCCCAACCCGTTCACGGAGCCCACGCGCCTGGCGTCGGGACCCGGCGGCCTGCTCGTCGCCTACGGACCGACGAAGATCTTCCGCAGCGCCAACGGCGGCGCGACGTGGACGGCGGCCGGCAACGCGCCGGCGGCCTGCGCCGGTCTGAATGCGCTCCGCGTCAGCCCGTCGAATCCCAGCGCCTTCGTCGCCGGGGCCGGCCTGACCGGGGCCACCGGATTCCAGTGCGGCGGCATCTACACGAGCTCCAACGGCGGCGCGTCCTGGACCGCCGCCAGTCTCACCGGGGTCTCGATCAGCGACGTGCTGTTCGACGCCAACGACCCCTCGCGCGTCTACGCCAGCGCCGATTACCTCGCGGGCTTCCTGCCCAAGGGCGGCGTTTTCGAGAGCGACGACGGCGGCACGACGTGGTCGGACCTGCAGCTGCCCCAGAACGGCGCCTCGACGCTGGCGCTGTCGTCGGGCAGCGACATCCTCTATGCGGGAACCTCGCTCGGCGTCTACCAGCGCGCGCTGTCGGTCGGGCCGGTCACGTGCGTCGTCGACCCCGTCACGCTGTGCCTCGACAACGCGCGCTTCCGCGTCCGCGCGACGTGGACGCGGTCCGACGGGACGAGCGGCGTCGGCCACGCCACGACGCTGACGGGCGACACCGGCGATTTCTGGTTCTTCGACGGCACCAACGTCGAGCTCATCGTGAAGGTCCTCGAGGGCTGCACCACCAACGCGCACCGCTGGGTCTTCGCGAGCGGCCTGACCAACGTCTTCGTGTCGCTCTCCGTCACGGACATCGTCAAGGGCACGACCCAGGTCTACAAGAACCCCCAGGGCACACCCTTCGCCCCGATCCAGGACACCGGCGCGTTCGCCTGCCCGTAGGGAACTCGCGGACGAAGGATGGCGGAGAGGACGGGATTTGAACCCGTGGTAGAGGTTTAAGCCCCTACGGCGGTTTAGCAAACCGCTGGTTTAAGCCACTCACCCACCTCTCCGCGAGTGGTCAGACCGGCGATGTTAGTGGATCGGCTGCCGATAGGGAACCAGCGGTTCGCCGCCGCGCGGCGCCGCCGGGTTCGCGCCGGAGTAC
>Ga0335069_10006894_pt1 | contig 16457 bp, 14 predicted proteins | sample Lox_Sample_11_FD_206714 | JGI IMG/M metagenome (GOLD analysis project Ga0335069, IMG submission 206714) | Soil microbial communities from Loxahatchee National Wildlife Refuge, Florida, United States - Lox_Sample_1.1 | ecosystem: Environmental > Terrestrial > Soil > Wetlands | place: USA...
GAGCCGGGAAGCGTGAAGTCGGGCGCGGGGTCGCCCGGCTTCAGCTCGGCACCCCTCACCACGCTGCAGGACGCGAGGACGGCGAGGCCGAGCAGGCACCAAGCCCTCATGGGTCTCCTCTCTCTGCGCGAAACGGATGAAGACATTATCGGCAGCGGCCGAGGGCGGCGTCAATCGGCCTTAGAATGCGTCGCCTTGTCACGCCTCGCTTCGTTCCTGGGCCGCCTCGGCGTCGCCGTGACCCTGGCGCTGCTCGCGCTGGCCGTGGCCCGGTGGCGGCCCATCGCCGCGGCGACGCCGGTCGAGGTGCGGGCGCTGCCGCTCGCGCTGCCGGCCATCGGCTTCGCCGTCACGGCCGCCCTCACCGGCCGGCCGCGCCGGCCGGTGCGATGGCGGCCTGTGCTGGCCGCGCTGGGACTCGCCGTCCTGGCGCTGGCCGGCGCCGTGGCGGGCCGCGGCCCCGCCGGGCTTCCGGCCGAGGTGTCCGGTGCGTCCGGCCTGATCGGCGCTACCGAGCCCGGCCCGATCGACGTGGTCGGCCGCGACTTGCGGATGCCGGCGATGCCGCGGCGGGTCACGCTGCGCTGGACGGGCGCGCTGCGGCTGCCCGAGTCCGGCCTGTACCGCCTGTGGGTGGAAGGCCGGGGGCGCGCGACCGTCGTCGTCCACGGCCACACGCTGCTCCAGGGCGAAGGCAATCCGCTCGCCGCCGAGGTCGCTGTCGCGCTCGCCCGCGGCACCGTGCCGATCGAGGTCGCGCTCCAGCAGACGGCGCCCGGCCCGCGCCTGCGCCTCGGCTGGACACGGCCGGACGGCAGGCGCGAGGCCATCCCCGTCCGCTACCTGGGGCCGCCGCTGCCGGCGTGGCGGTGGTGGCTGACGGACACGCTGGCCGTCGTCGTCGCCCTGCTGCTCGGCGTTCTGGCCTGGCTGCTGCCGTGGGACCGTCCGCAGCGCGTGCCGCTGCCGCGTCCGGTGACGGCGGGAGAGGTGGCGGTCTCCATGGTCGGCCACATGTTGCTGCTGGCGGTCATGAGCTGGCCGATGGTCCGTGACCTCGCGCACACGGGGCCGATGGATCGGCCGGACGGGCGCGTGAACGCGTGGATCCTGGGCTGGGTGGGGAGCACCGTCTGGACCGAGCCGTCGCGCGTGTTCCAGGCGCCCGCCTGCCACCCGCTGCCGGACACGCTCGCCTTCACGGAGAACCTCCTGCTGCCGGCGGCGCTGTCGGCGCCGCTGCAACGGTGGTCCGGCCCCGTGCTCGCCTACGACGCGACGCTGCTGGGCAGCCTGCTGCTCTCCGGCCTGGCGGCCCAGCTGCTGGTGCGTCGCGTCACCGGCGACCGCCTGGCCGCCTTCGTGGCCGGCGCCTGCTTCGCCGCGGGCCCGCAGCGCTGGATCCGCCTGGCGCACCTCCACGCGCAGCTCACCGTCTTCCTCCCGCTGGCGCTGCTCGCCTTCGACCGCTTCTGGGAGCGCCGCTCCCTGCGTCGCGCCCTCGTCGTCGGCGTGATGCTGGGGCTGCAGGGCCTCGCCTCCATCTACCTCGGCGCGATCACGGCGGCGGCCCTGGCGGTGGCGGTGGCGATCGCGGTGTTCGCCGGCCTGCGGCCGCGCGAACTGGGCCGCCTGGTCCTGGGCTTCCTGGTGGCAGCGGCGATGCTCGCCCCGGTGCTGCGGCCGTACCTGCGCATGCGGGCCTTCGAGGGCCAGGAGTTCTCGCTGGAGACGGTGGCCAACACGGCAGCGACGCTGCCTTCCTACGCGGCCGCGGGGACGGCGGCCTGGGGCTGGCTGACCGAGCGCCTGCTCGACCCCGCCGCCCTGCGCGACGCGCTCTTCCCCGGGCTGACGCTGCTGGTGCTGGGAATCGCGGGGCTGGCCAGAGCACCGCGGCGCTACCGGGCGGTGGCGATCGCCGCGTCCGTGGTGGCGTTTGTGTTCTCGCTGGGTCCCGAGACCGCGTTCTATCGATTCCTCTACGAGCACGTGGTGCTGATCCGGGGCGTGCGCGCCCTGGCGCGCTTCTCGCTGGTCCCGGTGCTGTCGCTGTGCGTGCTCACGGGCCTGGCGCTCGCGGGTCGGGCGCGCGTGCTGGCCTGGTCGGCGCTGGCGCTGGTGATGGTCGAGTCGGCGAACCTGCCCCTGCGCCTGCAGCGCTACGACGGCCCGTCCCCGGCCGCGCGCTGGCTGGCGGGAAGGCCCGGCGCCGTCCTGGTGCTGCCGCTGGCGGAGAACGACACCAAGGCGCTGCTCGACGGCCTCGCCCACCGCCGGCCGCTGGTGAACGGCTCGCCGGCCTTCGTGCCGCGTCCCTTCGACCGCGCGATGGAGCTGTTCGCGAACGGTCTGGGCGACGAGGGCCTGCGCTTCCTGCGCGCCGTCGGGGTGACGGACGTCGTCCTGGACGGCTCCTCGCCCGCTGCCGCTCTCCGGCCGGGGGTGCGCGAGGTGGCGTCGTTCCCTGACGAGCGGGTGGCCGAGGTCGTTCCCGGCGACCTGGCGACGGTGGTGGGCCCGGGCGATCCGGTCGCGACCCGCTGGACGCCGGCCGGGGTCGTGGTCGTCCTGCCGCAGCCCCGCGACCTCGAGCGCGTGGTGTTCGAGCTCTCCGACGGCGAGTGGGTGACCCGGCCCCGCCTCGAGGTGTCCGACGACGGTCTGAGCTGGCACGTCGTGGACGCCACCGCCAGCCTCGCCGACGCCACGCTCTCCCTGTACCGGAACCCCACCCGGGGCCGGGGCGCGATCCGCTTCGCACCGGTGACCACCCGGTTCCTGCGCCTCGACGCCCGGCTGCCCGCCCGCCCGGGCGCCGTGGAGGTGGGCCCGGCTCAGGCCCTGCCCTGAACCGTGCGGATCACCCCGCGCATGAACTCGGCGGCGTAGCGCGCGCTCTCGCGGGCGTACTCGATGCCGACCGTCTGGCCGGCGACCACCGGCAGCGGGTGGCACAGCTCGTAGCTGAGGTAGCCGCGGTAGCCGATGTCGTGCATCGCGCGCACGAACGGCTCGTAGAAGGGCTCGCCGCGAACCGCCCCCTCCGCCGGGCGGACGTAGTCGCCCCCGAAGTGGGACAGCACCTGCAGCGGCCCGACCGCGCGGGCGGCTTCGCGGATCGCCTCCTCGCTCTTGTCCGGCATGATCGGCACGTCGAGGCTGACCTTGAGGTGGGGCGAGCCGACCTCCTTCACCATCCGCAGCACGTCGTTGTGGTCCTTGATCACCGGCGCGTGGTTCTGCAGGGCGAGGGTGACGCCCTCCTCGCCGGCGTAGCGTGCGCACTCGACGAGCCCCGCGCGGCACCAGTCCCAGACCTCCGCCTCGGAGAAGCCCTGGTGGATCACCGGCCAGAGGCTGCGGGAGATGTCGTAGCGGGCGATCTGCGGGTGCCTGGTCACCCCCGGCCAGGCCAGGAAGACGCGCACCGTCTTCGCTCCCAGGCGCCCCGCCATCCGGAGCAGCTCGCGCACGTAGCAGACGTGGGCCTCGCGCGTCTCCGGAAACGGGCTGCTGAAGTCGTTGTTCGCGGCGACCCCGAAGATCTCGATCCCCTCTCCGCCGGCCAGCGCGCGCAGCTCGCGGCAGCGGGCCTCCGTCCAGTCGAGGGGGTTGCCGTGCGGGCGCTTGCCGTCGATCTCGACACCTTCGTAGCCGTACTCCTTCGCGGCCTTGACCACCTCGGGCAGGCTCAGCGCCTCCCCGCGGTACCAGATGCCGAGGAAGGTGATGCTGTAGAGGCCGAGCTTGAGGCCCTGCGGCGTCGGACCTGCCGCGGCCGGACGCACCCCTGCCGGCTGTGCCCCGGCCGCCTTCGCGCCGGCCCAGACCGCGGCGGCCGTGCCGGCCTTGATGAACGCGCGGCGGTGGTCGTCCATGCCGTGTCCTCCCCCCGGGGCGGGCCCGGGATCCGGCGGGAGTCTAGCTCAGCGGCGGGCCAGGCCGCGGCCGAGCGCCGTCAGGATGCCGAAGAGGATCGCCTCGGGCCGCGGCGGGCAGCCAGGGACGAACACGTCGACCGGCAGTACCTCAGAGGCGCCCCCGAGGCTGGCATAGCTCCGGCCGGCGACCCCGCCGGAGATGGCGCAGGCGCCGACGGCGATCACCAGCCGGGGGTCGGGAACGGCCTCCCACGTGCGGCGGACCGCCGGCTCCAGGTTGCGCGTGACCGGGCCGGTGACGACCACCCCGTCGGCGTGGCGTGGCGAGGCGACGAAGTCGATGCCCAGGCGGCGCACGTCGTAGACCGGATTGAGCAGCGCCGTCAGCTCCCAGTCGCAGGCGTTACAGGAGCCGGCGTCGAGATGGCGCAGGTGCAACGAGCGGCCGAGGGCGCGTCGGATCGCGGCCGTCGCTGCCGCCGACTCGCGGTCGGCGTCGCCGGCCGAGCGCACGGCATTCCCGCCGCCGTCGTCGACGATCTCGACCACCAGGTCCTGCCGGCGGCGTGCGGCCAGCTCGAACTCCCGGCCGATCTCGAGGGCGCCGTCCGGCGAGGCCCCGCACAGCCCGCAGAAGACGCACGAGCCGAGGTCGATGGCGTAGCCACCGGCCGGTCCGCCAGTGGCCGCGAGCGCGCCCACCGGGCACACCTCGGGCGGGGGCAGGGAAGCGACTGCGGCGGCCTGCCGCAGCCGCGGCGCCCCGCGGAGGCGCGCGGGAGCGATCGAGGGCACTTGCGGGTAGCGGGTCGTCACCACCCCGGTGCGCAGGCTCCTCAGCATCGCCCTCAGCATCCGCGCGTCCTCACCGGTCCGTGCACGAGTAGCACAGCTCGAAGCTCTTGTTGACCAGCGGGAAGTCGGGGACGATCGCCGCCTGCGCGGCCAGCGGAACCGCCGGCCAGTTGGCGTAGCTGGCCGAGCGCAGGTGGTAACGGTCGACACGGCCCGCGCCGTCGAGGCGCAGCCAGTGGAGGCAGGCCCCGCGCGGCGACTCGATCGCTGCCAGCCCCACCCCGCCGGCCGTCGCCGGGAGCGTCGTGGCGAGCGGCCCCGCCGGAAGGCTGGACAGCAGCTCCCGCACCAACCGCGCCGACTCCAGCGCCTCGCGCGCGCGCACCTGGAAGCGCGCGTGGACGTCCCCGTCGGCCTCGGTCACCACCTGCGGCCGCGGCGCACTGGGAAGGGCGAAGGCGGCGTGCGGGTGGTCGCGCCGGGCGTCCCGGTCGATGCCGCTCGCCCGGGCGGCGACACCGGTGACGCCGAGGTCGACCACGGCCTCCCGTCCGAGGACGCCGGTCTCGTCCAGCCGGTCGATGACGGAGGCGTTGTTCTCGATCCTCTCCACCAGGTCCCGCAGCTCGCGCGCTGCCGCGGCGACCGCCCGCTCGACGGCCCGGGCCAGCTCGGGGGTGACGTCGAGAGCGACGCCGCCGGGGACCACCACCCCGCGCAGGAAGCGGTTGCCGGCGAGGTGTTCGTTGAGCTGCTGCAGGGCTTCCTTGATGCGCAGCCCGGCTGAGGTGCCGTAGTGATAGGCGGCGCCGGCGCAGAGGTTGCCGACGTCGCCGGCATGGTTGTAGAGCCGCTCCAGCTCGAGGAGAACGCCGCGGAGCACGCGAGCGCGGGGCGGAGCCTCTACGCCAGCGACCTGCTCGAGGGCCTCGCAGAAGCCGAGCCCGTGCGCGACCGAGCAGACGCCGCAGATCCGCTCGGCCACGTAGAAAGCCTGGTCCGGGGAGAGACCCTCCATGCGCTTCTCCAGGCCGCGGTGCGTGTAGAAGAGCCGCGCGTCGAGGTGGAGCACCACCTCGCCGACCGAGCTGAAGCGGAAGTGGCCCGGCTCGATGATCCCGGCGTGGATCGGTCCGACCGGGATCTCGAAGACACCGTCGCCTTCCACGCGCAGGTGCGGGAACTCCTCGGCCGGCTCGGCCGCGATCTGCTGCCGGCCGTCGAAGTCCTTGCGCATGGGGAAGACGCCCGCGGGCCAGCCGTCGTGGAGCACCAGCGTCCGCGGGTCAGGGTGGCCGGCGAACCGGATGCCGAACAGGTCCTGCGCCTCGCGCTCGTGCCAGTTGGCCGCCGGCATCATGGGCGTGAGCGAGGGGACCTCGGGGCGGGACGGGTCGACCGGCACCACCAGCGTCACGAAGCGGTCGTCGGCCGGGGCGATCGGCTCGAAGACCCACCGCAGCTTCAGGTCGCCGTCGGGACCTGTCCGCTCGTCGGTCGCCACCGCCATCGCCGGAACGAACCCGAGCCGGGTGAGCCTCTCGGCGGCGGTCGGGAGGTCGAACGCGGCCGGGAGGCGGACGCTCTCGTGCTCAGCCAAGGACGATCTCCGTGGCGCGGCGCAGGAGCCCGTCGAGCCCCGGCGGGATGAAGACGCCGAGCAGCAGCATCACCGCGCCGAGCAGCGCCATGCCCACGAGCGGCGAGAGCCGCGAGGGCGAACGGTCGGCGCCGGCCGGGGCCGCGCCGAAAGCCATCGCCCCGGCGTGGTGGACGAGGCCGGCGAAGATGACGGCCACCATCAGCAGGAAGACGCCGACGGCCAGGTAGTGTCCGCCGCCCAGGCCGGCGCGGACCACCAGCAGCTCGCTGACGAAGATGGAGAAGGGCGGCACGCCGGCGAGCGAGAAGGCACCGCACAGCAGCATGGTGCCGGCGAAGGGGGCGATGCCGATGAGGCCCCGGATCGCGTGCATGTTGCGGGTGCGGTAGCGGGAGATCGTGTCGCCGGCCACGAAGAAGACCAGCGCCTTGGTGACGCCGTGGTTCACCACGTGCAGGAGCGCCGCGTAGGTGCCCACCGGGCCGCCGAAGCCCAGGCCGAGGGCGACGATGCCGACGTGCTCGACGCTGTGGTACCCGAGCAGGCGCTTGAAGTCGCGCTGCGCCAGGATGAACGGGGTCGCCACCACCACCGAGACCAGCCCGAAGGCGAGCAGCAGGGTGCCGCTCGGCTCCGGCCCGCAGGCCCCGCGGGCGATGGTGTGGAAGCGGATGATGCCGAAGAGCGCGCACTTGATGAGCGCACCCGAGAGCAGGGCCGACACCGGCGAGGGCGCCTGGCTGTGGGCGTCGGGCAGCCACATGTGCATGGGCGCCAGGCCCACCTTGGTGCCGTAGCCGATCAGCACGAAGATGAAGCCGATCCTGACGATCCCCGGGTCGAGCTGCGATGCCACCGCCGCGATCGCCTGGTAGCTCAACGCCCGTAGCGCGCCGCCCTGGGCGTGGGCGGCGGCTGCGTAGACCAGGATGGTCCCGAACAGCCCGAAGGAGATGCCGATGGTGGTGACGATGATGTACTTCCAGGCCGCCTCCAGCCCGTAGCGGTGGCCGTGGAAGCCGACCAGCACGGCCGAGGTGATGGTGGTGCCCTCCATGGCGATCCACAGCAGGCCGAGGTTGTCCGAGAGCACCGTCAGCAGCATGGTGGCGACGAAGCCGTGGACGAGCGCGTAGTAGAGCCGCAAGCGGGACTCGCGGATGCCGCGGTGGGCGAGCTCCCGGGGCATCCAGCCGAGGGTGTAGACGGACACCGCCGCCACCAGCAGCCCGACCAGCAGCACGAACACCACCGAGACGGCGTCCGCGCCGAGCAGCCCGCTGCGCACCGGCCCGTGCTGGACGACCGACCAGCCGAGCCGCAGCGCCAGCAGGAACACGGCCAGGGAGGCCATGAGGTCGATGACGGCGAGGCGCCGGGGCGAGCGCACGGCCAGCACCGTCAGGGCCGTGAGGGCGGGGACGGCCGGCAGCAGCCAGAGCAGGGAGGCTTCCATCGCGTCAGGCCCGCAGCCGCGAGAGGTCGGCGATGTCGGCGTCCACGCTGGAGCGGACCCGCAGCACGAAGATGCCCATCACCAGGGCGCCCAGCACCACGTCCAGCAGCACGCCGATCTCGATGATCAAGGGCATCCCCTGGCTCACCGCGATGGCGGTGAAGAAGATCCCGTTCTCGCAGGCGAAGAGGCCCACCATCTGGGCCAGCGCAGTCTTGCGCGAGGCCATCACCAGCACGCCGAGGAGCGTGAGCGCCACGCCGACCGGCAGCGCGTTGCCGGTGACCGTCTGCCGCACGGCGCCCAGGGACGCCGCCAGCTGGAAGGAGAGGACGACGGTGCCGGCGGCGATCGCCAGGGTCAGCAGGGTGGGGACCACCGGCTCGATCTCCCGCTTGACGCCGATCCGCCGCACCACGCCGATCAGCAGCCAGGGCAGCAGGACCGCCTTCACCACGATGGTGATGCCGGCGATCACCCACAGGTCGAGGTTGCGGGTGGCGATCGCCAGCACGGCCGCCGCGGCGGCGAGGAAGGCGGACTGCGCGGCGACCGCGTAGATGGTGCGGTAGAGCTGGGAGGAGCCGAGGATCACGATCATGGTGAACAGCAGCAGCGCCCCCAGGTAGTCGATGAGAGCGGTGGCGAGCGGCGAGCTCACAGGACCCGCAGCGCCAGCGCCAGGAAGGCGCAGAGGAAGCCCATGCCCAGGAACTGGGGCAGGCGGAAGAAACGCAGCTTGGCGTAGGAGGACTCTACCAGCCCTACGAAGAGCGCCAGCACGGCGGTCTTGCCCAGGAAGGCGAGGGCGGCCGGCACCAGCAGTAGCGGCTCGGGCCGCGGCGCGAGACCGATGGGGAAGAAGAGCGCTCCGACCACCGCCATCATCACCAGCTGCTTGGTGTGGCTGGCCAGCGCCATCGCCGCTAGGCCGGGGCCCGACTGCTCGAGCAGCATGCCCTCGTGGATCATCGTCAGCTCCAGGTGGGTGTCGGGGTTGTCGACCGGGATGCGGCCGGTCTCCGCCAGCAGCAGCACCAGCATGGCCGCGAGCGCCAGCAGGTCGGGGGAGTGCCAGACCGCCGGGTCGCTCGCCCGCCGGGCGGCGATCAGGCCGAGGTCGGTCGTCCCGGCTGCGGTCGCCACCGAGAAGACGACCAGTAGCAGCACCGGCTCGACCAGCGGCGCCACCGTCATCTCGCGCGAGGCCCCCATGCCGCCGAAGGCGCCGCCGGCGTCCAGGGCCCCGAGGGCGGTCAGGAACCGCGCCAGCGCCAGCAGCCCGACCAGCAGGATCGCGTCGCCCAGGGTGAAGCCCCCGGCCGCCGGCAGCACCACGACCGGCACCATGGCCGCGGCGCAGACGACGGCGGCCAGCACCAGCGGGGGGATCGCCCGGTAGAAGGCGCTGGCGGTGTCGCTCTGCACCGTGCCCTTGCGCAGCAGCTTGGCCAGGTCGCGGTACGGCTGGGCCACCGACGCGCCCGCGCGGCACTGCAGCCGTGCCTTCAGCTTCTGGATGACGCCGCTCACCAGCGGTCCCAGCAGGACCAGAAGGGCGGCCTGGGCGAGGGCGGGCAGGACGGCTTCGGCTCCCGGCACTGCTCAGCTCCTTCCGTACAGCAGCAGCGTGGCGAGCAGCGCCAGCAGCACGTAGCCGATGTAGCCGTGGATGCGCCCGGTCGACCGCGCGCGCACGCCGCGCGAGAGCGTGGCGACCGCGTGCTTCACCCGCGCGTAGAGCACGGTCTCCGCCAGGTCCACCACCTCGCCGGCGTAGCGCAGGCCGGTCAGGAAGTAGGTGGTGGAGCCCTCCCCTCGCACCAGCTCGCGCCGCGGCCGGTAGAGGGCGGCGAACACCAGGCGCAGCGGCTTGGCGAAGGCGGTGGCGGTGTAGTCGAAGCGGCTCTGGGGCGAGACGCCGCAGGTCCAGGTCGGCGCCAGGCGGCGGCCGGCCGCCCTGGGCCAGGCGAAGACGACCGCGCCTACCGCGAAGATCGCCAGCAGGAGCGCGGCGGAGCCGGTCACCGAGATCGAGGACCCGATCGGCGCGGAGCCGCTCGACAGCACCAGCGGGCCGCGCACGGTGAGCGCCCGGCTCGGCTCGGGACCGGCGATGAGGACTCGCACCGGCCCGTCGAGCAGCCGCACGACGCCGCCCGGGAACAGGCCGACGGCGAGACAGACGGCGGCGAGCAGGCCCATGCCGAGGCGCATGGAGAGGGGCGACTCGGTCGCCTTCTCCGTGTGGGCGGAGCGGGGCCGGCCCAGGAAGGTGACGCCGAACGCCTTCACGAAGCAGGCGGCCGCCAGCCCGCCGGTCAGCGCCAGCATCGAGGCGGCGAAGGCCGCGGCCAGGCCCGGGCTGCCGCCGAGCCTCACACCACCGAGCAGCAGCGCCTGGAACGTCATCCACTCGCTGACGAAGCCGTTGAGCGGCGGAAGTGCTGCGATGGCGGCGGCACCGAGCAGGAACAGCCACGCCGTCCAGGGCATCCGGCGCGCCAGGCCGCCGAGCCTCTCCATGCTCCGCTCGTGTGTCCGGCTGAGCACGCTGCCGGCGCCCAGGAAGAGCAGACCCTTGAAGGCCGCGTGGTTCGCCGCGTGCAGGAGCGCCCCCGCCAGCGCCAGCGTGGCGAGGCCCGAGAGCGCGCTGCCGGTGCGGGCGAGCCGCATCGCCAGCCCCAGCCCCATCAGGATGATGCCCACGTTCTCGACACTGGAGAACGCCAGCAGGCGCTTGAGGTCGTGCTGCTGCAGCGCGTACAGGATGCCGAGCACGGCCGATGCCGTGCCCAGCGCCAGCACCGTCCAGCCCCAGGCAGGAGGCAACGGGCCGGCGGCCGGGGCCAGCAGGTCGAACCCGAAGCGCACGATGCCGTAGATCGCCACCTTCAGCATCACCCCCGACATCAGGGCCGAGACGTGGCTGGGCGCCGCCGGGTGCGCCCTGGGCAGCCAGACGTGCAGCGGCACCACCCCGGCCTTGCCGCCGAAGCCGGCCAGGGCGAGGAAGAACAGGACCGTCCGCGTGGAGTCGTCGAGACAGCGGCCGGCCGCCCGCAGGGCGGCGAAATCGAACGCCTGCGCCCGCTCCGCCAGGACCAGGAACGCCACCAGCAGCAGCGCGGTCCCAGCGTGTGCCATGACCACGTACAGGAGGCCGGCTCGCGTGCCCTCGCCGTCGTCCGTCTCCGAGACCACCAGCGCCCAGCTCGCCAGCGTCATCGCCTCCCAGAAGAAGAGGAAGCTGAAGACGTCGGCCGCGCAGACCAGCAGCGCCATGGAAGCGACGAAGAGCGCGAGCGCGACCGTCTGCACGGTGCCGCGGACGGAGCCGCCCTTCGCTCCGCCGTGGGACGCGAGGTAGGCGGGGCCGTAGATCGCCGCTGCGGCGCCGACCAGGCAGATGACCAGCAGGAAGAAGGCCGACAGCGGGTCCAGCCGCAACGACATGCGCACGAACGGCAGCAGCTGCGGCAGCTCGGCCTCGACCGGAGCCGACGGCCGCAGCAGCACCCGCAGGGCGAGCGCCGCGCCGAGGACCGCGCCGGCGAGGATGCCCAGGTGCCCGGCCAGCACGGACAGCCGGCGCGCGGGGCGCAGGAGCAGGCAGGCCACGGCGCCGGCTCCGTAACACGCGAACGTCCACGACAGCAGCGACTGCGAGCCGATCACTCACTCTCCCGGTCGAAGACGACCACGCGAGAACGGGCCGCGAGTCTCGTCTCCGCCCGGTTCCGCATCGCCCGGACGAGGCCGCTTCGGGCCTCGACGGGGCGCCGCAGTCTACTCCAACCCGAGAGAGGGGACCAGGAGCCTTGCAGAACGAACGGCCCGCCCTCGAAGACTGGACCGGACCCCGCCGAGCGCCTGTCCGCTACGGCTTCGGCGCCGGCGGAGCCGGCAGGCGCGTCGACTGCCACAGCGCCATCCGCCAGGCGCCGCCCTGCCTCACGTACAGCTCGCTGAAGTAGAGGTCGATCTCGGTGCGCTTGCCGCCGGGCTCGATGACGATGTGAGCCGTTCCCGAGACGATCGCCGCGTCGCCGTGCAGGCGGACCCGGCGGTCCCTGGACTCGATCGAGCGGTAGGCGTACCTGCCGCTCCTGATCCCGTCGAGGAACTCGGCCCTGGCCTCGGTGGCGCCGCTCGAGTGCGTGTAGGTGAGGTCGTCCGTCATCATGGCGGCGAGCGCGGAGGCGTCCGCCCTGATGGTGGCCGCGAAGCGCGCGTCCTGCGCCGCCAGCACGGCCTGCGACGCGTCCTGTGCGCCGGCCAGGGCCGGGACGATGGCGAGCGCCAGGACCGGCACCGCCCGCCGGACCGCAGAGGAGAGGGCCGTCATGCTGCCTCCTTGTCGTGTGCCGTCGTGTGCTACTCGAGCGGGGCGCCGCACCCGGGACAGACGTCCGCTGACCGCCGGGTTGGCAGCCGCTCGCCGCAGTGCGGGCACTTCCAGTTGACCAGCCGAAACACCGTCCCCAGCAGGGCGGCGGCTCCCACCGCCGGCACCCACCAGGTGGGCGGCACCCGGAACAGCACGCCGCCGGCGACGAGGAGCATCAGCACGATCGCGACGACCCGGCTGGCCTGCGCCTGACGCCGGCGCCGCGCCTCGACCGCCAGGCGGAAGGCCCGGCGCTCCTCCAGGCTCCACTCGTCGGGCTCGTTCGTGTCGCTCACCAGTGCTGCCGGGCTGCCCGGATGGGGGCCATTCTACCGGCGTACACTCTGCCGGAGGTCACCATGCACAGACGACGCCTGGGGACGATCGCGGTCCTGACCACGCTCGCCCTCGCCCCGCTCGCCGCGGCGCAGGAGCTCCAGCCGGTGGCGCTCCCCGCGCCGCAGACGGACGGCGGCCTGCCGCTGATGCAGGCCTTGAAGCTGCGGGCCACCAGCCGGGCCTTCGCCCGGGACCCGCTGCCGCCGCAGACGCTCGCCAGCCTGCTGTGGGCCGCCGACGGCGTCAACCGGCCGCAGGAGGGCAAACGGACCGCGCCCTCCGCCCACAACTGGCAGGAGATCGACGTGGTGGTGCTGACCGCCACCGGGGCCTACGTCTACGACGCGGCCGGGAACCGTCTCATGCCGCTGGCGGCGGGGGACCTGCGGGGGCTGGGCGGCGTGCAGGACTTCGTGAAGGACGCGCCGGTCACGCTGGTGTTCGTGGCCGACACCGCGCGCATGAAGGGCGCGGGCCCGGACGCGCAGTCGCTGGCCTACGCCGACGCCGCCTTCGTCAGCCAGAACGTGTACCTCTTCTGCGCCTCCTCCGGACTGGCCACCGGCGTGCGGGCCATGATCGACCGGCCGGCCCTGGCGACGGCGCTGAGGTTGCGCGGCACGCAGACGATCGCGCTGGCGCAGTCCGTCGGCTACCCGAAGAAGTAGAGCCCGGCCGCCGCCGGGGCGTAGACTGGCACCAGGCGTCCGGGTCCATGAGTCGAGCGCGCGCCACGCGGCGTTCGTCGGCGCTCGACGGGGGGGAGTCATGGCGGCGAAGAAGAAGGCGGCCGGGAAGAAGAGGGTGGGGAAGAAGACGGCCAGCCGGCGGCGGCCGGCGGGGGGACGCCGCCCGGTGGCCGAGTTGCGTGGCCTCCAGCTCCGCTCGGCGGAGCCCAGCCTGACGGTGAACGACATCGAGCGGAGCCTGGCCTGGTACCGGGACGTGCTCGGCTTCTCGGTCGGCGAGCAGCACGTCCGCGACGGGAAGCTGATGGGGGTGGAGCTGGCCGCGGGGGACGTGCACTTCTGGCTCGGGCAGGACGACTGGCAGAAGGGACGCGACCGGAAGAAGGGGGAGGGTTTCCGGATCTACGGTGAGACACGACAGGACGTCGACCTCCTGGCCGAGCGCGTCCAGGCCGCGGGTGGCACGCTGGAGCAGGAGCCTCACGACGTGCCGTGGGGCGGACGCGCCTTCTCCGTGGTGGACCCGGACGGGTTCAGGATCACCATCTCGCGGTCGGCCTAGAAACCGCGGCGAGGCGGCTGCACGCCGGCGCTCCGGGTCGGCGCGGATCCGTCGCCTCGGCGTGCAGTCCGCGCTCCTGCTCGCCGGCGCGCTGCTGGTGGCGCTCGGACGAACCCACACTCGAGCACAAGCCGCCGTGCGAGATGCGGGTGGCGACGGTGTCGCCGACGTCGGCCAGGGGAAGGGTTTTCGGTGAGCCGCCGGCGGGCGCCGGCGAGCGGGGGGGCGGCGCCGGAACGGAAGGACGGCGTCTTCGTAGGTTCCGACAGACCACGGCCTTTCGCGCCGCAAGATGAGGAGGACATGATGTCGATCGTCCGATCCTGGGGTGCCCTGCTGGGGGGTGCCCTGCTGGTCCTGCTCGCGCTCGCCGTCGACGCCCGGGCGCAGCAGCAGCCGGGCAGCGCCAAGCCCGCGCCGCCCGCGGCTCCGCCCGCCGCTGCGGCACCTGCTGCACCGGCGCCGCCCGCACCCGCGCCGGACTACAAGGTCGTCGCCACCGAGGCGATCCACGCGGTGGTGCTGCCGATGAAGGGCTCGTACAGCCAGCACCAGTCCGCCTTCGAGCGGCTGGGGGCGTACCTGGCCGGACGCGGCATCAGCCCCGAGGGCCCCCCCTTCGCCCGCTACTACAGCGATCCCTCGGTCGGAGAGGACGACCTGGTCTGGGAGGTCGGCTTCAAGATCCCCGCCGGCACGAAGGAGGTCGAGGCGCCGTTCGAGGTCAAGGCGATCCCGGGGGCGCAGAGCGTGGTGCACGTGCACCGCGGCTCGTACGACGAGCTCGCCTCCGCCTGGCCCCAACTCGTCCAGTGGGCGCTCTCGAACGGATACCAGATCGCCGGCCCGCCGACCATGATCTTCTCGTCCTTCATGCCGCCCGAGGTGGAGCTGCGACTGGCGGTGCAGAGGTAGCCGCACCAGCTATACTAACCAATAGTATAGCTGGTGGGGCTCGGCATCCTGGAGTAGGCTTCCTCCCGCAGCTTCCCCAGCGCGGAGGTCCGCCATGGCCGGTGCCCGCATCACCCGTCGCGAGATGGTCCGCAGGGGAGGGCTGCTGGCCCTCCCCGCCCTCGCCCCCGGCGCGGCCGTGAAGGCCGTCGCGGCGGCGGGTGCGCCGCCCTCGCCGCCGGCGGCGGACGTCTACCAGTCGATCGGCGTGCGCCCGTTCGTCAACGCCCGCGGCACCTACACGATCCTCAGCGGCTCCACCCAGCTGCCCGAGTCCCGCGCCGCCATGGACGCGGCGTCGCGCCACTACGTGCACCTCGACGAGCTGGCAGAGGCCGTCGGCCGGCGCCTGGCCGAGCTGACGAAGGCCGAGTGGGGGATGGTGACGAACGGCTGCTCGGCGGCCCTGACCCACGCCACGGCGGCCTGCGTCACCGGCGGCAATCCGGACCTCCACGTCCGCGTCCCCGACCTGCGCGGCTTCCCGCGCGACGAGTGCATCATCCCGGCGCATTCACGGAACGTCTACGACGCGGCGGTCCGGGCGGTGGGCGTGCGGGTGGTCGAGGTGGCGACGGCCGAGGAGCTGGAAGCAGCCTTCGGGCCGCGGACGGCGCTCGTCTACGTCCTGGCCGGTCCGGACGCCGACAGCGGGCCGCTCTCCACGAAGGCGATCTGCGAGCAGGCGAACCGGCGCGGCGTGCCGGTGCTGGTCGACGCCGCGGCCGAGATCCTGACCATCCCCAACGTCCACCTGCGGCTGGGGGCCGCTCTCGTCACCTACAGCGGCGGTAAGTGCCTGCGCGGCCCGCAGGCCGCCGGGCTCCTGCTCGGCCGCAAGGAGCTGGTGAAGGCCGCCTGGGTCGGCAGCGCACCGCACCACGGCTTCGCCCGCGGCTTCAAGGTCGGCAAGGAAGAGGCGACGGCCATGCTGGCCGCGGTGGAGGCCTGGACGAAGCGCGACTACGAGGCCGAGATCCGCACCTGGGCCTCCTGGCTCGACGCGATCGCCCGCCGCCTCGCGCCGATCGCCGGGGTCCGCACCTCGGTCACGCCGGTCGAGGGCCTGTCCAACCGGATGCCGCTGCTGCAGGTCCGCTGGGAGCAGGCGAAGCTGGGGACGAGCGGCGAGGCAGTGGCGAAGCTGCTGTTCGAGAGCGAGCCGCGGATCTCGCTGTTCCCCGCCCGCGAGAAGCTCCTGCCCGGCGAGACGGGCCTCACCATCGGGCCCTACATGATGCTGCCGGGCGACGAGAAGACCGTGGGCGAGCGGCTGTTCGCCGTGCTGAAGCAGCCGCCTCGGGTCGAGGAGAAGGCGAAGGCGGCGCCCGCCGCGGACCTCACCGGGACCTGGGACGTGCGCATCCAGTACGCGGCCTCCGCCTCCACGCACCAGCTCCACCTGCGCCAGCGCGGCGACGCCCTCGACGGCACCCACCAGGGCGACTTCCTCTCGCGCGACCTCTCCGGCACCGTCGAGGGCGACGCGGTCACCATGCGCAGCGCCTACGCCCACGGCGACGAGCTCAACTACACGTTCACCGGCACCGTCGCCGGCGAGACCATGGGCGGCGAGCTCGACCTTGGCGAGTACCTGAAGGCCCGCTGGAGCGCGGTCCGGCACCTTCCCGCGAAGGCCCGGGCATGAGCGCGCCTCTGGCCGTCGCCGGCTCGCTGCTGCTGCTGGCCGCCGCCGGAGCCGCGGTCGCGCAGCCCAGGTTCGACCTGCTGCTGAAGGGCGGGCACGTGATCGACCCCAGGAGCGGCACCAGCGCCGTGCGCGAC
>Ga0335069_10006895_pt1 | contig 16457 bp, 11 predicted proteins | sample Lox_Sample_11_FD_206714 | JGI IMG/M metagenome (GOLD analysis project Ga0335069, IMG submission 206714) | Soil microbial communities from Loxahatchee National Wildlife Refuge, Florida, United States - Lox_Sample_1.1 | ecosystem: Environmental > Terrestrial > Soil > Wetlands | place: USA...
CGACCGCCAGTTCAACAAGGCCGCGCTCTACGCGCTGGCCGGGGCGGCGCTGGCGTGGTTCGGCTTCATCCATGGCGTGCAGTTGCAATGGATGGCTTCGCCGCAGGTTGCGCTCGGCTACGCGCTGTTCGCGGTGATCTGCCTGGTCATCGGGGCGCGCGAAACCGCTGAGCCGCAGGCGTCCTGATCGCGCGGCGGCCGCGGGTCAAGTCGGCAAAAGCTTCGGGCGGCGCGCTCGCGCGCCGCCCGCTTCACCCACGGACGCGTCCCTAGACCGACGCGCGGAGCCAAGCGGCGGCCGACCCTCGCGCCGCGCCCGCCTCCGGATCCGCGGCCGTCGACGCTTCGAAGGAGAGGCAAGCTCCGTCGCGGCGCCGAAACGCCTCGCCCAACTCGACAGGGGTGGATCGCAATGCTCCCTCAAATCAACACCGGCAATACCGGCTTCATGATTCTCTGCGCCAGCCTGGTCATGCTGATGACGCCGGGATTGGCGTTCTTCTACGGCGGACTGGTGCACCGACGGAACGTGCTGGGCATCATGATCCAGAGTTTCGTTTCGATGGGTTGGACATCGGTGATCTGGTTCGCATTCGGATACTCGATGTGCTTCGGCCCGACGATCGGCGGCGTGATCGGCAATCCGACTTCGCACGCCTTCATGCGCGGAATCGACCTGACGACGCTGTTCGCCGGCGACAAAGAGCTCGGCATCCCGACGCTAGTGCATGTCTGCTATCAGATGATGTTCGCGATCATCACGCCGGCGCTGATCACCGGGGCGTTCACCAATCGCGTGACGTTCAAGGCCTACATGTGGTTCCTGACGGCGTGGCTGATCTTCGTCTACTTCCCCTTCGTGCACATGATCTGGAGCCCGGACGGCCTCCTGGCGAAATGGGGAGTGCTCGACTTCGCCGGCGGCATCGTCGTTCACAACACGGCGGGCTTCGCCGCGCTCGCTTCCGTCCTGTTCGTCGGACGGCGGAGGGTCGTCGACGCGCATCCGCACAGCATCCCGATGGTGGCGTTGGGCACGGGTCTGCTGTGGTTCGGCTGGTACGGCTTCAATGCGGGCAGCGAATTCAGGGTCGACTCGGTCACCGCCGCGGCGTTTTTCAACACCGACACCGCGGCCTCATTCGCCGCCGTCACCTGGCTCGTGGTCGAATGGCTGCATGCCGGCAAGCCGAAGTTCCTCGGCCTGCTGACCGGCGCCGTCGGCGGTCTGGCGACGATCACGCCTGCGGCCGGATATGTTGCGCCGTCAACCGCAGCGCTGTTCGGCGTGGTGGCCGGCGTGGTCTGCTACTACGCGGTCGTGCTGAAGAACAACCTGGGCTGGGACGACGCCCTGGACGTCTGGGGCGTGCACGGCGTCGGCGGCTTCATCGGCATCGTCATGCTCGGCCTGTTCGCCGACAAGACATGGAATCCGGCGATCCCAACCGATGGGCTCTTCGTCAGCGGTTCGCCGGAATTCTTTCTCAAGCAGCTCGTGGCGGTGTGCGTTTCATCGATCTGGGCTTTCGCCTTCACCTACGGGATGTTGAGAGTCATCAACGGGATCACGGCGGTGAAGGTCGACGAGGCGACCGAGAAGACCGGGCTGGACGAGGGGTTATTCGGCGAGCAGGCCTACCAGGCGGACGTCGCGCTGATGTAACCGGCAGTCGATGATTGCGGGCGTGAAGGCCGACGGAGGCGCGGCGGGACTGCGAGGCCTCTCGCGCTCCCGCTGCGCTTCGACAGCGCCGCGAGTTCAAGCGACTGGCGTTTGTCGGACGGATGACGCGCGCCCGATCGCAGCGAATGACCAAGAGGAGATATGCGTATGACGAATGACGGGGTGTTGCTGGCGGTCAACGGCACGCTGATGCGTGGCTTGGAGCTCAATCCGAACATGCTCGCAGCCGGCGCTGCCTTCGTCGCCGAGGCGACGACCGCGCCCTGCTACCGGATCTGGTCGATTGGCGACCGTCATCCGGGGATGGTGCGCACCCGCGCGCCCTCCGGCGCCGTAAAATTGGAGCTGTGGTTAGTCCCTCCGGCCGGCCTGGCGGGCATTCTGACTGGCGAACCGGCCGGACTCGCTATCGGCAAGGTGCTGCTCGACGATGGCCGAGAAGTGCTCGGCGTGCTCGCCGAGCCCTGGCTCACCGAAGGCCAGCGCGAAATCACCGAGTTCGGCGGCTGGCGCGCCTACATCGCCGCCACTGCCGTCGCAGGCTGAAAGCCAAAGAAAGATACGCCTGCTCGGCTCCCGACCGCGGGCGGGCGGCCAAGGCGGTCGAGGCGGCGCGCTCGACGGCGTTCGCCCGTGGCGGGATCCGGACACACCGATTGAGTTGCGGTTGCATGCGTATAGGCGTTGCAACCGACGCCTTCAACAAGTCGATCCGTGGGGCTGCGATCGACAATAGCGTGGTCGATTTGCAACTGGCCGAAGAATGTTGGAGATTGGCTATCGCACGGGCAATTTGACGCAATTTTGTTCTAGCGCCGCCAAATTTTGCTCAGAACGGAAACTTGACTCCCTATACCAGCTAACGTAGCGTAAATTTTCTAAGAGCAATTCCAATTTGGCAATGGCGCGCGTGCGGAGCGACGCCAGTCAAGAACAGAACAACCAATCGAAGCCGAGGGAATGCGTCGCGCCTGCGACGCAATGCTCTCGTTTTGCCTATGGATCGGTCGGGACGTTGCCCATGGCAAAGTCAACGCCAATCCGATTGTCTTTCATACACAATATGTGTCGTATAAGAGTCATTTATAGCGTCATATAGTCGTTATTGTGAACTTGTAGACCGAAGCTACCGTAAAGAAATACCCAAAGTCAAATTGGGAGGAAGGCTTGATGAGAGCTTTCTGCGGCGGCATGACTTTGCGTTAACTATGCAGCGGGGCGTCAACGATGGGAATTCTCACGTTCATCTTGTGGTCGATCGGCGCCATTGCGACGTTGGGCGTCGCCAGCCTGCCGCTCGGCATCGAAGCCCAACTCGCGCTGGTCGCCGGCGCGCTCGCCGCCATGCTGGCGCTGAAGCTGCTGAATGTCACGGGCCCGTTCCGGGCGGTGTTCCTCGCGCTCGGGACCTTCGTCATCCTGCGCTACCTGTTCTGGCGCGTGTCGAGCACCATTCCGTCGATCGGTTCGCCGACCGACTTCGCCGCCGGCGTCGTCCTGCTGATCGCCGAAATCTACTGCATTGCGATGCTGTTCCTTAGCCTGTTCACCGTCGCCGATCCGGTCGAGCGGCCGAAGGCGCCGCGCGTCCCCGACGACGACGCGCCGAGCGTCGACGTGTTCGTCCCCAGCTACAACGAGAGCATCGAAATCGTCGCGCCGACTTTGGCCGCAGCGAAGCGCATCCATTACCCCGATGGCAAGCTCAACGTCTTCCTGCTCGACGACGGCGCCACCGAGGAGAAGCTGCAATCTGACGATCCGGCGGTCGCGCGCCGCGCGCAGAACCGGCGCGAGAGCTTCCAAGCTCTTTGCGCCGAGCTCGACGTCCATTACCTGTCGCGCGACGACAACAAGCACGCCAAGGCGGGCAACCTCAATTTCGGTCTCGCCCACAGCCAGGGCGACCTTGTCGCGGTGTTCGACGCCGACCACGCGCCCGCGCAGGACTTCCTGACCGAGACCGTCGGCTTCTTCGCCGAGGACGAGAAGCTCTTCCTAGTCCAGACGCCGCACTTCTTCCTCAATCCCGATCCGATCGAGCGCAACATCGGCGCCGCCGGCATGCCGGCCGAGAACGAGATGTTCTACGGCCTCGTGCAGAAGGGTCTCGACAAGTGGAACGCCGCCTTCTTCTGCGGCTCGGCGGCGCTGTTGCGCCGCCAAGCGCTCGAAGAGGTCGGCGGCTTCCACGGCTCGTCAGTCACCGAGGACGCCGAGACCGCGCTCGAACTGCACGCGCACGGCTGGAACAGCGTCTATGTCGACAAGCCGTTGATCGCCGGCCTGCAGCCGGAGACCTTCGAGTCGTTCATCGGCCAGCGCTCGCGGTGGGCGCGCGGCATGGCGCAGATCCTGCTGCTGAAGAATCCGCTGTTCGTTCCCGGCCTGAAGCTGGCGCAGCGGCTGTGCTACCTGTCGAGCAGCCTGTTCTGGCTGTTCCCGCTGTCGCGGCTGGTCTTCATCGTCGCCCCGCTGATGTACACGTTCTTCGACATGAAGATCTACATCGCCAATGGGCAGGAGTTCGTCGCCTACACGCTGACCTACATGCTGTCGGCGCTGCTGATCCAGAGCTATGTGTTCGGCCGGGTGCGCTGGCCCTGGACCTCCGATCTCTACGAATACGTTCAGGCGGTGAAGCTGTTCCCCGCTGTGCTCGGCGTCTTCCTCGATCCGCGCCGGCCGAAATTCAACGTCACCGCCAAGGGCCAGACGCTCGACGAGAACCAATTGTCCAGTCTGGCTTGGCCGTACTTCGCGCTGTTCGCCTTGGTGGCGGCCAGCCTGGTCGCGCTGGCGCTCCGCTTTGCCCACGAGCCCGACGCGCGCGATCTGATCAGCGTCGTCGGCGTCTGGACCGTTTTCAATCTCTGCCTCACCGGCCTGGCGCTCGGTGTGGTGTCGGAGCGGCGAGAGCGGCGCAGCGTGCCGCGCGTGGCCAGCCGACTCACCGCCAGCCTGGAGTTCGGCTCCCAGACCTTGCCGGTGGCGATCGAGGACATGTCGTTCGGCGGGCTGAAGGTGCGTGCGCTGGACGGCGGCAAACTGCCGCCGAAGGGCACCGGCGTCTTGCGGCTCGACACCGGGGGCGCGGCGGCCCGGGTTCTCGAGACGCCGATCGTCGTCGCCGGGAGGCGCGTCAGCGACGAGACGCGCGGCGTCGGCCTCAGATTCTACGGGTTCAACGCCGACCGCTTCAAGATCATCGCCGGCGTCATGTTCTCCACCATCGAGCCGATCTATCGGCAGCGTTCGCAAAGGTATGTTCGGCTCGGCGTCTTGCGCGGCTCGTTCAATTTCGTGCTCGCGGCGCTGAACCAGACCTTCCGCGGCTTCTACTACGGTTTCTTCCGCCGCAGCCAAGCGATGGCACCGCCTGTCGCCCGTTCGTCGGAGAGCTCCGCCTCGTGAGCGGCCTGTTGTCGTTCCCTTCGCGAGAGTCTAAGCGCATGAGTCATCTCGGTTCGTTGTTCTTGCGATCCGCGGCCGCGGGCGCACTCGCCCTGGCGCTGACCGCCGCCCCGCTCCGCGTCGCGGCGGACGCCGCCGCCGCCCAGCTGGTCGCCGAAGCGCCGTCGCGCGCTGACGCGGTCGCACTGAAGCGGCTGCCGGCCGGCCCCCAGGAGCTCGTCTTCCGCGGCGAGAACGCCAACGGCCGCTGGTCGGTGTCGCTGAGCCCCGCCGAAGCGGCGCGCGCGCAGACGTTCCAGCTGGCGATTCTCAACGCGGTCGTCGCGCTGCCGGAGCGGTCGTCGCTGAAACTGATCGTCAACGGTCGCCTGCTGTCGACTGTGCCGGTTCGCTCGGCTGAGAAGCCCGACGTCGTCTTGGTCAAGATCCCGCCGGGCGTCCTAGCGCCGGGCGCTAACGACGTGCAGGTGCGCGTCGCCCTCGCCCATCGCGTCGACTGCTCGATCAAGGCGACCTACGAACTGTGGGCGCTGCTTGATCCGGCCAAGACCGGCTTCGTCATCGACGCCTCCGCCTCCGCCTATTCGATCCGCTCGCTCGACGACCTCGCGGCCGAGCCGGCGGCCGAAGACGGCGCGACGCACATCCATGTCCGCCTTGCCGACGCCGCCGATCCGGAAGCAATCGGCCGCGCCGGCCGGCTCGTCAACGCGCTCGTGCGTCGCGCGGGACTGCTGCGGCCGGTCGTCGATGTCGGACCGCAGGAGGGGCAAGGCGCCGGCATGGACATTGTCGTAGCCGTCGGCGCGGCGGGCGACGCGCTGGTCGGAGACCTGCGGGTTCTCGGGCGCGAGAACGGCGTCACTCTGGCGCGCGACCCTGCGACCAATCGGCTGATCGTCGTTCTCGCTGGCGTCGACGACGCTGATCTCGAAACGCAGCTCTCCAATCTCGAGGACGCCGCGCCGACGACGCGCGCGCCGTCGGAGAACGCCGACGGCGTGGCGATCGGCTCCGGCGCCCGGATCGCCTTCTCCGATCTCGGCTTGGCGACCGACAACTTCACCGGTCGACGCTTTCTGGCGAGCGCCAGCTTGGCGCTGCCGTCCGACTTCTTTTCGGCTGAAAGCGACCGCGCCCGGCTGCTGATCGACGGCGCCCGTTCGAGCGATCTCGATCCCAGCAGCGAGCTGATCTTCCGCGTCAACGGGGCCATCGCTTCGTCGTTGCGCCTCGGTTCGAGCAATGTCACGGAATTCGACCACAAGCTGGTCGAGCTGCCCTTGCGGTTTTTCCGCCCCGGCCACAACGAAATCGCCATTGAGGGCCTGCTGCCGTCGCCGGCCGATCGCCAATGCGAGACGGCTTCTGCCGGACGCGAGACCCGTCTGACGATCGCCGGGACGTCGACGCTCGAATTTCCTCGCTTTGCTCGTCTGCGGACGTTGCCGCAGCTCGCCTCGACGCTGTCGGACGGCGTCAAGGACCGCGACGGGCGGGTGAACCTCTATCTGCCAGACGCGGCGCCCAGCGCGGTCGGAGTCGGCATGACGGTTCTCGCCAATATGTCCCGGCAACTGGGATCGTTGAAGTCCCTTGTCGTCCACTTCGAGCCGCCCGAGCGTGAGGATGCTCCCGGCGTGGTGGTTGCGACGGTCGATCAGCTTCCCGAATTCATCGCCGCTTCGCTGCGCCGAACGCTTTCGCCCGTCGGCGGAGACGCGGCCAGGGCCGCCGACGCCGCGCGGCCGTCCGAATCTTCGCAGCGGCTCAGCCTCAATCTCAACTGGAACGTTGCGCTCGAGGCCGCGAGGGCGCAGTTGCGCAACCACGGCTTCTTCTACGGCGCCGACAAGGGGCCGGGCGCACTGTCGTTGACCCAGAACGGCGTGCTGATCGGCGCGGTGAGCCCGACGCCGCCGACGCCAATCCTGGGCGGGGTCGATATTCCGCAATTCGTCGCCAGCCCGCGGCAGTGGCTGGTCGTCGCCGCTCACGACGCCGGAGGATACGCGACCGCGATCGACCGAATGGTCGCCAACGGCCGGTGGAGCGACCTCGCCGGCCAAGCGGTCGTCTACGATCCGGATTCCGACCTGCTGCAGTCGGCGCAGCCGACGCGCGTCGCCTATGTGCTGCCCAATCGTCTGGTCGTCGCTGACCTGCGGCCGATCCTCGGCGGCATCTTTTCCGACAACATTCTCCTCGGTTTTGGCCTGCTGCTGCTGTTGATGTCGGCGCTCGGGCTCTCGACGCATGCGTTGATCCGAAGAATGGGCGGACGGTGAGCAAGATTGGACCGGCGGGGCTGCTGATGGCCGCGTGCCTCCAGGCGTCTCCGCTGCTCGCGGGAGACGAGACTCAGGCTTGGGAGCCGCCCGCGCGTCCGCCCGTCGCCGGCGCGTCGGCCGGCGCCGATCAGGGCGCGCGCGAATCGATCGCGCAGGTCGCGCGCATGTGGTTCAAGGCCGAGTGGCGGGGCTATGCTTCGACTTTCGTCGCCCCCGAGGGCCGCATCGTCGACAACGCCAACGGCAAGGTTTCGCACAGCGAAGGGCAGGGATATGGCCTGCTGCTCGCCGCCTACGCCGAGGATTCGGAGCGGTTCGAAACGATCTGGCGCTGGACCGAGGCGCATATGATGACGCGCCCCGACCACCTGCTGTCGTGGCGCTGGGATCCACAGAAGGGGGCGATCACTGACGACAACAACGCCACCGACGGCGACATTCTCGTCGCCTGGGCGCTTGCGCGCGCCGCGCAGGCGTTCAATCGTCCCGACTATCGCGCCTCCGCCGCGCTGATCGCCGACGCGATTGGCGCGAAGCTGATCAAGACGAGCGACCGCGGCCCGATCCTGCTGCCGGCGGCGAGCGGTTTCGCCCGCGACGAGCAGCCCGATGGCCCGGTCGTCAATCTCTCCTATTGGGTTTTTCCGGCCTTTGCGACGCTGAAGCAGCTCGCGCCGGACTACGATTGGGACGCGCTGCACGCCAATGGGTTGAAGCTGCTCAGCGCCAGCCGGTTCGGTCCGCTTCGCCTCCCGCCCGACTGGCTGTCGCTTGGCGGCCCGACGCCGGTGCCGGCGGAGAAGTTCCCCAGCCAATTCGGCTACAACGCCATCCGCATTCCGCTCTACCTCGCCTGGGACGCGGCGCCGCCGGCGCGCCGAGCCTTGAGTGGTTTCGTCAATCTCTGGCGCGGCCCGCGCAGCGCCGGTCCCTATGTCATCGACGTCAATTCCGGCTCGGCGGAACAGACGCTCGACGGCGCCGGCTATCGTCTCGTGCTCGCGCTGGCGCGCTGCGTCGCGCTCGATCTGCCGATCGACGAAGGCGTCATCAAGGCGCGCGACTCGCTCTACTACCCGAACACGTTGCGTTTGTTGTCGCTTGCGGCGATTCAGGAAAGGTTTCCGCAATGTTTCTGAAGCGTCCTCTCTTCCTGATCGCGATGCTCGCGCTCGCCGGCACGGCCGTCCGCTCGCAAGGCGTCAATTCGAACGAGGCGTCGCCGCCGGCGCCGGCGTTTGTCGACGCGCCGGGCGAGGCCGCCGCCGCGCAGCCCGCGACCGTCGCGCAAGTCGCGCCGGCGGTCTCCGCCCCGGCCGCGACCGCGCCGGCGGCGGTCGGCCCGCTCGATCTGCAGCCAGCCGGCGCGCCCCGACCGGTCGTCCCCGCCAACGCGACCGGGGCGTGGGATTTCTCCCTGCCCAAGCCGCAGACCAATGCGTCCGACGCCGCCGCAGCGGGCAAGTCTCGCGACGGCGACACTGACCTCACCGCGCTGCGCTATTTCGCCGGTCAAGGCGACCTTGCCCGCGTCGCGGCGGAGATCCGCCGGCTGCGCGAGAAGCATCCCGGGTGGGAGCCGCCCCAGGATCTCTTCGCACAGCAGGGCAATAGCGAGTTCGAGAAGCCGCTGTGGGATCTGTTTGCACAGCACGACTACGACGGCGTGCGCGCCGGCATCGCGGCGATCCAGGACAAGAACCCAAGCTGGCAGCCCTCGTCCGACCTGATGACCAAGCTGTCGCTCGCGGAAGCGAACGACCAGCTCGTCAAGGCGTCGGACGCCCAACAATGGGGCGACGTCATCAACATCGCCGCCGCCAACAAGATGCTGCTGACCTGCGGCAACGTCGACGCGATCTGGCGCACCGCCGAAGCGCTGGCGCGCACCGACGACGAGCCCCGCGCCGCCGAGGCCTATCGCTACATCCTCACCGCCTGCGCCAAGCGCGAGGAGCGGCTCGCCACCGTCCAGAAGGCGGCGCAACTGCTCAAGTCGCCCGACGATCTCGAAGGCCTCATCCGGCTCGGCCGGCGTCTGCCCAACGGGACGTCGGAATTCGAATCCGTCCGCCTCGACCTCATTCGTCAGAAGATCGGCGACGCCGCAGCGGGCAAGCCGGGGGCGGAGGCGAGCCCGACCGAGATCGACGCGCTCGCCGCGCATGCGCGCGGCGCCAACGACCGCAACGACCAGCAGTTGCTCGGCTGGCTCGCCTATTCGCGCAAGGACTACCCCCAGGCGGAGTCGTGGTTCTCGATGGCGCTGAAGCCCGGCCTCGACGCCAAGGCCGCCGAAGGCTTGGTGCTGACCTTGCGCGGCGGCGGCAAGATCGCCGAAGCCGAGAAGCTCTCGGTGCAATACGCGGGTCTCGGTCCGCTCAACCGCAAGCTGATGATCGAGGTGCTGACGGCGGCGCTCGCCGATCCGAGCGCGACGCCGCTCGCGCCCGACGATTTGGTGACGCTGTCGCAGGCGATCGACCAGGCGAAGTCGGCCGACGGCGCTCAGCTTTATGGCTGGCATCTCTACAACGCGAATGACGTCGCCAGCGCCGTCGATTGGTTCCGCAAGTCGGCCGATTGGCAGCCGAACGAGCCGGCGGCGATCGGCCTGATCGTCGCTGCGCGGCGGCTCCACAATAACCGCGACTACGCCGATTTGGTCGCCAAGTATCGCGACGTCTATCCGAAGGTGGCCGAGCTCGACGCGGCGATGGGCGGGCGCGGCGCGCCGTCGTCGCGCGCCGCGTCGGGCGCCGCCGCCCGTTCCTCCGGCGGAGGCGGCGGGTGGGACAAGAACGCCGATGCGGTCGCAAAAGCGATGCAGGCCGGCAATGTCGACCAGGCCCTTGCGCTGCTTGACGAACGCAAGAACAAAGGAGTGGCGGAGCCCTCGGGCCTCACCGTCATCCGCGGCTGGGCGTTGTTTCAGAAGGGCGACTGGGAAGCCGCGAAAAGGGTCTTCGTCGGCCTGCGGGACAAGCAGGAGCAGGTCGAGGACGCCGAGTTCGGCCTCGCCACGATCGAACACGCGGAGCTGCCGCCCGCGATGCGGCGCTGATCGCGAGCGGGAAACGTCGGAGGCGAGAGCCATGGAGACGTTTCGAGACGGCCCGGGCGAAGCGGCGGATGCGCCGAGGGCGCGCGAGCGCGACGAAGCCCTCGCGGTCCGAGTCGTGGAGCACCTCGGCGTGCCGGCCTTCGTGCTCGGCGCCGATGGATGCGTGCTGCTGTGGAACAAGGCGTGCGAAGACCTGACCGGCGCGCCAGCGCGAGAGATGCTCGGCGCTCCCAATCCGTGGCGAGCCTTTTATGACGCGCCTCGTCCGTGTCTCGCCGACCTCGTGCTGTCGCGGCGCGTGGACGCGGTCGGCTCGCTCTACCTGCGCGGCGGCGCTTCGCCGCGCGGCGGACGCGCCCTGTCGGCCGAGGCGTGGTGTACGATGCCGCACCTCGGCCGGCCGCTCTATTTGGCGATCGACGCGGCGCCGATCTACGACCGGTCGGGCTCGCTGGTCGCCGTGGTGGAAACGCTTCGCGATCTAACCGCAGACAAGCGGCGGCAGGAGGAACTGGAGTCGCTCGCCTCGCTCGACGGCCTGACAGGTCTGCTCAACCGTCGCAGCTTCGACGAGCGCCTGGCGACGGAGGCGCGCCGCGCGTCGCGCGAGCGGTTTTCGCTGGCGCTGCTGATGATCGACGTCGATGATTTCAAACCCTACAACGACGCGCACGGCCATCTGATCGGCGACGCTTGTCTGAGGAACGTCGCGGCGGCGATCCGCGGCGCGCTGTCGCGCGCCGGCGACGTTGCCGCGCGATACGGCGGCGACGAATTCGCCGTCATCCTGCCGGGCGCCGAGAGGCCCGGCGCCGCCCAGGTCGCGCAGCGCGTTCGCGCGCGGGTCGCGGCGCTGCACATCGCCAATCCGTTCTCGACGCGTTCGCAGAACCTGACGCTGAGCGTCGGCGGCTGCGCAGCGGCGCCCGATTTCGTCGGGTCGGTCGGGCGACTGATCGCAACGGCCGACGCCGAGCTCTATCGGGCCAAGCGCGCCGGCCGCAATCGCATGTCGATCGCGGATTGTGAAGCTGGCCCCATGAGTTTCGCCGACCGCGGCGCACGGCTGCTTGCGCCGATCGCGCCGCGCGCTTCGGTCAGTTCCGATCGTTGACCCGCGGCTTGCGCCCTGCAGCGCGGGCAGGGTAACGAAGGGCGTCGCACGGAACCCACGGTCAGCAGGATGTCGCGGCCCTCGAGGCGGATCGTCGTCGTCAACGATCGCATGCAGTCCGGCTATCGCTACGCGCTGACGGCGCCGGAAGGGCGCGAGTTCGACGCCGAGTTCCGCCCCGAGCTGACGCCGAAGGAAATGCTCACGCTTGGCGTGTTCGGCGGCAAGTACATGACGGACTGCCGCAGCGAATTCCCCTCCGACTGGTTCGTGGACGCCAAGCTTTCGCCGGTTCGGCGCGATCCCTCGCTCAACTATTTCGGCGTCGACGCGAGCCAACCGCTCGCCGAGTGGCGCCGCAAGGGATGGATCCATTCCGACGATCCGCGCGGCTGGTTCCAGTGGTATTGCCGCTACTACATGGGGCGGCGCACGCCGGACGAGGACCGGCGGCAGATCGGACGCTGGAAGGCGATCCGTCGCCACGTCGCACAGGTTCGCCGCCATTGCGAGCCCGGCGATCCGCACTGCCGCCCCCGGCAGCGGCAGGCGCTGCTGCACTGGGCCTACGACAGCCGCAAAATCTAGCGAGCGCGCTCGTCGCGCATTTGTGATGTGCGCGGCGCCGAGACTTCCGCATGCTCGCTTCGTCGCCGCGGCGCGCGCGGGTCCCGCAACCCGCGAATTCGCCTGCCGCCCCGGCGAGTCGTTTGACGCGAGCGGAGGGGCGGCCATTCAAGGGAATCGCGCGTAGACTCGGCGGACCGTGCTTCGACGGGGATCGCCAGACTATCGCCACAATGACCATGACGATGGACTCCCGCCAAAGAAAGGGCGCAATGATGAATTCGCACTTTCCGAAATTGGCCGCCGACGCCTTGGACATGCAGCGCACGGCGCTTTTCCTCGACGTCGACGGGACGTTGCTCGACATTGCGACGACGCCCGATGCGGTCGTGGTTCCTGACGGACTCGTCAGCACCATCGCGAAGCTCGAGCGGGCGCTCGGCGGCGCGCTGGCGATCGTGACCGGCCGCACGCTCGCGGACCTCGATCGACTGTTCTGTCCATTGCGGACGCGCGCCGCCGGCGTGCATGGCGCTGAGATGCGGTTTGACCCGGAGGATGTCGCCGTCGAAGCGGCGGGCGCGGCGCCATTGCCGGAGGATCTGTGGCGCGAGTTCGCGGTCGCCACGCTCGCCTTTCCCGGCGCGCGGCCTGAGAACAAGCGCTACTCGTTCACCGCTCATTATCGCGCCGCGCCACAAGCGGCCGCCCCGCTGCGCGGGGCGCTTCAGGGTCTGGTCGCGCGTCGCGCCGTCGACGAACTCGAGTTGACGGACGCGCTCTGCGCCTACGAACTGAAGCCGGCCGGCGTCAACAAGGGCGCTGCGGTGCGACGGTTCCTGGCGCGCCCGCCCTTCGCCGGACGCAGGCCGATGTTCATCGGCGACGATGTCAGCGACGAATTCGGATTTCGGTCGGTCGTCGATCGTCGCGGACTCGCCTTTGCGGTCGGCGCGGCGCGCGTCGACGTCGACCATGTGTTCGCCGATCCGGCGAGCGTGCGACAATGGCTGGCGCGGCTCGCCGCCCAGCGCGCCGCGTGAAGGCCGCGGCGGAGTTCAGCGCCGGCATGGACTTCGCGCTGATCGGCAATTGTCAGACCGCCGCGCTCGTCGATCGGCGAGGACGCATCGTCTGGTGGTGTTTTCCGCGCTTCGATTCTGATCCCGTGTTCTCCCGCCTGCTGGCGGGCGACGAAGAGAAAGGGTTCTGCGAAGTGGCGCTCGCCGACCTGGTCGAGGTCAAGACGCAATATGTGCGCAATACCGCGGCGGTCGAGACCATTCTCACCGACGCCCGCGGCGGCCAGGTGCGCGTCGTCGATTTCGCGCCGCGATTCGAGCTGTTCGGCCGCATCTATCGGGCGCCGCAGATCGTGCGACGCATCGAGCCGCTGGCTGGCCTGCCGCGCGTCGCCATCAAGGTGCGTCCGACCTGCAACTACGGCGAGCGGGTCAGCGAGGTCACCGCCGGATCGCATCATATCCGCTACATCGGCGGAGCGAGCGTGCTGCGGCTGACCACCGACGCGCCGCTCTCCTATATCGCCGCCGAAACCAGCTTCCCGCTCGACCGGCCCCTCAATCTCGTCTTCGGCCAGGACGACCCCTTCCGCGAGGCGATCGACGAGGGTTGTCGCGAGTTTTATGAACGGACCTGCGATCACTGGCGGGAGTGGGTTCAGCGACTCAACGTTCCCTTTGAGTGGCAGCAGGCGGTGGTGCGCGCCGCGATTACGTTGCGACTCTGCGCCTACGAGGACACCGGCGGCATCGTCGCCGCCCACACGACTTCGATCCCCGAGGCGCCTGGCACTTCACGCAATTGGGACTATCGCTTCTGCTGGCTGCGCGACGCCTTCTTCGTCGTTCAGGCGCTCAATCGCCTCGGAGCGACGCACATGATGGAATCCTACATCCACTATTTCACCACCATCGCCACGCGCGCCGCGGCGACGCTGCAGCCGGTGCACGGGGTCGTGCCGTTCACCAGCCTCGACGAGACGACCACCCCGGCGTTGAAGGGTTATCGCGGCTTCGGTCCGGTGCGCATCGGCAACCAGGCGGCGGAGCAGGTCCAGCACGACGCCTACGGCAGCGTGGTGCTCGGCGCGGCGCAGATGTTCGTCGACGAGCGGCTGACCCGCATGGGCGACGGCGCGCTGTTCGCCGAGCTCGAGCGGCTCGGCGAGAGGGCGTGGAGATTCGCCTTCGAGCCCGACGCCGGCATCTGGGAATATCGCGGGCGGGCGCGAGTCAACACCTATTCCGTGGCGCTGTGCTGGGCCGCCTGCGATCGTCTGGCGCGCATCGCGCGGCGGCTGGGGCTCGACGACCGCGAGCGGCATTGGGCCGGATTTGGGAGGAAGATTCGCGAACGCCTGCTCGCCGGCGCCTGGGACGAGCGGCGCGGCGCCCTGGTCGGAGCGATCGGCCATCCAGAGCTCGACGCGAGCGTGTTGCTGTTCGCCGAGCTCGGCCTGCTTCCGCCGGACGACCCGCGGTTCCGCCGCACCGTCGAAACGGTCGGACGCGAGCTGATGCGCAACGGACGGATCATGCGCTACACGGCGCCCGACGATTTCGGCGCACCGGAAACGGCGTTCCTGGTCTGCAATTTCTGGTACATCGACGCGCTGGCGCAGATCGGCCGTCGCGACGAGGCGCGCGAGATGTTCGAGGCGCTGCTCGCGCGCCGCAACCATTTCGGACTGTTGTCGGAGGACATTCATCCCGAAACCGGCGAACTGTGGGGCAATTTCCCGCAGGCCTATTCGATGGCCGGAATCATCAATACAGCGACGCGCTTGTCGTCGAGTTGGGAGGAGGCATGGCTACGCGCCTGATCATCGTGTCGAACCGGGTCGCTATGCCCGACGCGCGACAGCAGCTCGCGGGTGGATTGGCGGTCGCGGTCAAGGCCGCGATGCGCGACCGCGCTGGCGTCTGGTTCGGATGGAGCGGCGACATCAGCGATCAGCAGGCGGAGGCGCCGCGGCGCCTCAAACGCGGCCGTCTCGACTACGCCGTCATCGACCTCACCGAAGCCGACTACCAAGAATACTACAACGGCTTCGCCAACCGGGTGCTATGGCCGATCCTGCACTACCGGGTCGACCTGCAGGAATATTCGCGCGCCGACCAGAGCGGCTACATGCGGGTCAACAGCCTGTTCGCCGATCAGCTCGAAGCGATTATCGAGGACGACGACGTCATCTGGGTGCACGACTATCACCTGATGCCGCTCGCGCGCGAGCTGAGGGCGCGGGGCCGGCTCAATCCGATCGGCTTCTTCCTCCACATACCCTGCGCGCCGCCCGACATCCTGGCGACGCTGCCCAATCACGAGGAAATTCTCGGCAGCCTCGTTCACTACGATCTGGTCGGCTTCCAGACCGAGAACGACCGCGACAACTTCGCCCACTATCTCGTCTCGCTCGGCGCCAAGCCGGCGCGCGGCTCGAGCTTCGTCCTCGAGTGCCGCACCACGCGGCTCGGCGCCTTTCCGGTCGGCATCGAGACGGCGGTCTACGCGCGGCTCGCCCGCAACGCGGCGCGGTCGCGCTTCGTCAAGGAAGTCGTCGACAGCCTCAACGGCCAGAAGCTGGTGCTGGGCGTCGACCGGCTCGACTATTCGAAGGGCATCATCCACCGCCTCAACGCCTTCGACCGCTTCCTCGAAGTCAGTCCGGAATGGCGATCGAAGGTCACGCTTCTCCAGGTGACGCCGAAGAGCCGCGGCGAGATTCGCGAATACGCCGCGATCGAAAACGAGGTGACGACGCTGATTGGCAAGATCAATGGCCGGTTCGGCGAGGCGGCGTGGACGCCGGTGCGCTACGTCAACCGCTCCTATTCGCGCACCGCGCTGGCCGGCGTCTACCGCGCCGCCGACGTCGCGCTGGTGACGCCGCTGCGCGACGGGATGAATCTTGTCGCAAAGGAATTCGTCGCCGCGCAGGATCCCGACAACCCGGGCGCGCTGATCCTGTCGCAATTCGCCGGCGCCGCCGCCGAGCTCGACGGCGCGGTGATCGTCAATCCCCACGAGATCGAGGGCGTGGCGGCGGCGATCAAGCAGGCGCTGGAAATGCCGCTGATCGAGCGGCTCGACCGCCACGGGCCGATGCTCGCCCGCCTGCTCGACCACACTGTTGACCAATGGTCAGATAACTTCCTCGCCGCGCTCGGCGAGACCCGACAGCGGTCGAGCCTGATCGAGGGCCTGCGGGCGATGTTCGGCGCAACGCCGTAGGCGCGACGCTTCAGCCTTGGGGCGCGTGGCGCGTCTCCCGCACCGAGAGCAGGCTGGCGAAGCTTA
>Ga0335069_10006896_pt1 | contig 16454 bp, 14 predicted proteins | sample Lox_Sample_11_FD_206714 | JGI IMG/M metagenome (GOLD analysis project Ga0335069, IMG submission 206714) | Soil microbial communities from Loxahatchee National Wildlife Refuge, Florida, United States - Lox_Sample_1.1 | ecosystem: Environmental > Terrestrial > Soil > Wetlands | place: USA...
GACGCAGGGCGCAAACCGGCTGAAGTTCACGCCGGATGGGAAGCATGTGCTGGTGTCGCTGCTTGGTGGTCCGGACCTGGTCGTGCTCGATGCTGCCACTCGTGCGGTGATCAAGCGATTGCCCATCGGGCATGGCGCGGCGGGCATCTTGATGGAGCCGGACGGAAAGCGGGCCTTTGTGGCATGCACGCCGGACAACTATGTTGCGGTGATCGATCTGGCGACGCTGACGGTGACGGGGAAGATCGATGCGGGCGGGAATCCCGACGGTCTGGCGTGGGCCGTGCAGCGGTGAGCTGAATCAGAGAGAGTGAAGGCCGGGACGTGAATGTCCCGGCCTTCGTCTTTGCGCCTACTGCTCGTTGAATTCGATGACCTGGATCGAGAGTCCTGGCACCGTGTGATGGAAGCTGGCGCTCACGTCGTGCAGCGTCGATTCGACGGGCACAATGCGTGTGGGGTCATCGATGGAATTCGTCTCCTGCGTGTCGTTGGCATGCAGGCTGACGAGTTTGGCGGTTGAGGCGAGCTTGGCGCCGTCGATATCGATCGAGACGGGCAGTGCGTCGGTCGATCCGTTGACCAGCTTGAGATAGAGCCCCTTTTTTGCCACGTCGCGGGTGATGGAGTAGAAGAGCTTCGGGCCGGCATTCTCCAGCTTTGACGCGAGCACTTGATCGCCGAGATAAGACCCGAACAGCACCTGCGCGTAGTAGGCCGGCGAGCCGTAACTCTTCATCGCGTTGTAGCCGATCAGGTCGGTTTCCCATTGCATGCCGCCGGGATCGACGCGGACGAGCAGAGGCGCATAGCTGGCCATGATGACGATGTCGCTGTTGCGCTCGAGGCCGGTCATCCATGCCGCATCGCCTAAGGCGGCGCCGAAGTTCGGTGTGGGTGCGCCTTCGCGCGTGGCCCACTCGCCGACAAAGACCTTGGGGCCGGTGCGTTCGGCCTTGTCGTAATGGCCGCCGTCCCAACGTGGTTCCGATGAGGACGCAGGCGGATCGTAGTGGGTGGCATCGTGGAAGTTCTGCGTGGCCCGCACGTAGTAGTGCTCGTCGATCACATCGGGCTTCTGGCCCTTGACCGGCGCGGTTGCGATCAACTGCAGACTGTGATACGTGGCGCGGATGGCTTTGGCGAACTGCGTGTAGCGTTGCTCGTAGCTGCCTGACTTGTCGAACCATTCTTCGTTGCCGATTTCGACGTAGGTGAGCTGAAAGGGCGCGGGGTGGCCGTCTTTGATGCGCTCGGCGCCCCACCTCGTGCTGGGACCGCCGGTGACGTACTCGATCTCGTCGAGTGCGTCCTGGACATAAGGTTCGAGGTCGGCGCCTGGATTCACATGATCGCCTTTGAGCGAGTAGCCAGCATAGACGGCCAGGACAGGTTGCATGTGGAGGTCTTCGCACCATTCCAGGAATTCGAGCAGACCCATGCCGTCGGATGATGGATAGCCCCACGGGCTGGGATGCGTGGGACGGTCGACCAGGGGGCCGATGGTCTTCTTCCAGTCGAAGTGGTCGACGATTCGGTCGCCTTCAAGATAGTTGCCGCCGGGAAAGCGCAGGAATTGCGGATGCATGGCGGCGAGTTTTTCCATCAGGTCGATGCGAAACCCGTTGGGGCGGTTGTGATAGGTGGGCGGGAAGAGCGAGACCAGTTGCAGCCAGAGCGTCCCCGGGTGGCCGACGGTGAGGGCGAGGTGGTACTTGGCTGAGGCTTCGATTGCTCCGGTCTTGAGTGTGAATTCATGCCGCTGCCAGTCGGTGCCGACACCCGAGACGGTTGCTGTCGCGACATCTTTGCCGGTGTCGTCGCTGACCAAGGAGACGGTGACCGGGCCGAGGTCGGATCCGGCGGCCTTGGCGTAGAAGGAGCCCTTGTATGTGGTGTCTGGGTGCAGCGCGAAACCCCAGTAGCCCACGTTGAGAGCGCCGGCCTGATTCTTTGCATCGGCCTGCTCGACATCGAGGCGCAGGCTCGCGGGCAGGGCGGCGCTGGGACCGGTAGTGGCGTCGGCCTGCATCCTGGCCAAGGCGTTGCCGTTTTCGACGAGGTACCAGTAGAGGATGCCGCTCCAGTCGCCGCGGAAGGTGCGGTTGCGAACCATCTCGGCGTAGAGGCCGCCGTCGTATGAGTAGTTGATCTCCTCGGTCATGAGGCCGTAGAGGGTGGGACTCACAGAGTGGAGGGGCTGGTTGGCGTGGATGGTCAATGTGGCTGTTTTTTGCTGTGCGGAGAGCAGCAGAGAGGCTGAGGCAAGGGCGAGGCTGAGCGCAAGCCGAGCAAACGTTTTCTTAGGCAATGAGAATTCTCCGGAAAATAGGAACGGGCCAGTATAACGCGGTGGGGTTGCTCAACGAAGTTGCCGCCAGGTTACGGCAGTGGGACGACGGTGAGGCGTGCTCCGAATGGCGGTGTACGATAGTGCCATGGCATCGTATCGCGTGGTCCTTCATCAATCCGAAGAAGGCTTCAGTGTCTCCTGTCCAGGCTTGCCCGGATGCTGGTCACAAGGCGCGACCGAAGAGGAAGCTCTGGAGAACATTCGTGTTGCGATCCGCGAATACATCGACGCTGCCGAAGAACTGGCGCGGAACGAGAATGGCCGGGTTGTAGAGATCGCAGTCGCTTAGATCGGTGCGGAGTCTATCTGGTCCTCAACCATGTTTCGGTTATGAATGCCTAAGATCGCAGGGGTTAATCATCTTCGTGCAGTCGCCGCGCTGCAGAAGGCGGGATTTCGCGTCGTCCGCGAAGGCGCACACACCGTAATGTCCGATGGGACTCGCATTCTCACCATCCCGAGACACAATCCAGTGAACGCTTTCACGATGGGTGGCATCGTCCGCGACGCTGGATTGAGCGTTGAGGCGTTCCGGAAGTTGCTGTAGGTGCTGGCAGTTGGCCGATTCTGAATTCGAATCGCCTTCGCCAACGATATTCCGCTAGAAGATCCAGCCGCCGCCGACGACTTCGTCGCCATCATAAAACACGGCCGACTGGCCGGGAGTGACGGCGCGCTGGGGCTCATCAAAAACTGCGAGCACGGAGGCATCTACATCTTCCGGCTTGTTTGCCGCCCCTGAAACATCGCCTGGCGTTAAGGACGCGCGCGGCAATGGTTCGATCGTGGCCCAGGCGGGCTCGTGGCGGTGGCGAATCTTGATCTTGACGCGCATGGGGCCGGTGAGCGCGGGAATACTGATCCAGTTGACGCGATTGGCGCGGAGGGTAGGCGTGGCCAGCTCGCTGTCGGCGCCGACGGTGACGCGATGCGTGGCTGGATCGATGTTCAGCACATAGAGAGGCGTGGGCGATGCGACCTTGAGGCCCTTGCGCTGGCCCACGGTGAACGAGGAGATGCCATCGTGCCGGCCGATGACTTCGCCATTGCTGGCGACGAGCTCGCCTGCGGTATCGGGCATCTCCCTTCCCTGCTCTTCTAGATATGCGGTGAGGAACTGCTTGTAGTCGCCGCCGGGGATGAAGCAGATCTCCTGGGAGTCGGGCTTCTCGGCCAGAGCGAGACCATGCCGGCGCGCCACTTCGCGGACTTCAGGCTTGGTCATGCGACCCAAAGGAAACAAGGTGTGCGCGAGCTGTTCCTGCGTAAGGCCGAAGAGGAAGTAGGTCTGATCCTTGGCCAAGTCGGCAGGGCGCTTCAGAATCCAGCGACCGCGCGCGGGGTCGTATTCATTCACGGCGTAGTGGCCGGTGGCGATGCGCGTGGCACCAATGGAACGGGCCGTCTTGAGCAACTGATCGAACTTGAGGTGGTTGTTGCAGAGCGAGCACGGAATGGGCGTGCGGCCGGCGAGATACTCGTCGACGAAGGGACGGACAACGTCCTGCTCGAAACGCTCTTCCTGCTTGACGACGTAGTAGGGGATGCCAAGATGGGTGGCGACACGACGCGCGTCATACACGTCATCCAGAGAACAACAGCGGCCCGCCTTGGGCGCTTCGGGGATGCCGTGCTTACCGGCGAGGCGAGTCTGGTCCCAGAGCTGAAGTGTGAGGCCAACGACCTTAGGAAGCGGAGCGGTGGAGCTGCCTGCGGTGAGGGTTTCGTCGGCGGGGGCCGCATCCCGAGCAAGGATCGCCGCAACCGTCGAGGAGTCAACCCCTCCGGACATGGCGACGGCGATGGTTTCGGTGTGGGCCATGGGGAAGCAAAATGCCTGCTTCTATTTTCGCAGAGATTCGGATTTGGCGCGCGGTGCAGGGGCTTGAGGCGACATGAAGGCGGCGCGCCATGACGGGCTTCGCGAAATCGGCCCAAGACGGTAGTCTCGCAGCATATGGATGCTCTCGACTGGCTGCTCGATGCAGACCCGGCGATTCGCTGGCAAGCGATGCGCGATCTGACTGACGCTTCGCCGAAAGAAATCGCCGCCGAGCGCGCGCGTTTGGCGCGGGAAGGGATGGGCGCGGCGATTCTCGCCCAACAGGACCCGGACGGTGCGTGGCGGCGCCCCGACGCACCCGCATGGTTGACGACGCTATTTACGTTTCTCGCGCTCCGCGCGACCGGCATCGACCCGTCGGAACCGAGTGTGCAGTCGGCGGTGGCACGCCTTGAATCCGGTTTGCGCTGGAACGACCTGGAATGCGGTTGGGAGTTGCGGCCTCCCGAGACTGGGGGCAACACCTTCTTCCAGGGAGAAGAGGAGCCGTGCATTAACGGAGGCGCGCTGGCGGTGGGAGCCTGCTTTGGCCGCCCCACGGAGAGCCTTGTGCGACGCCTGGTGCAGGAACAGTTGGAGGACGGCGGCTGGAACTGCGAGGCTCCGAAGAGCAAACGGTCGTCGTATCACACGACCATCTGCGTGCTGGAGGGACTGCTCGAGTATGAGCGGGCTGTGGGTTCTGCACCCGGGATAGCCGCGGCCCGCCGGCGCGGTGAGGAGTACCTGCTGGAGCGCGATCTCTTCCGGCGACGCTCCACGGGCGAAGTTGCAGATCCGGCGTTTCTGGAGCTTGCCTTCCCTCCCCGCTACCACTACGACATTCTGCGGGCGCTCGACTACTTCAGAGCTGCCGGCGTCAAACCCGACGCGCGCATGCGCGATGCCGTGGGCTTGATCAAGGGCAAGAGGCAGGCGGATGGGCGATGGCTCCTCGACCGTGCGTATGACGAGGCGCTTGCGTTTTCGTTGGGCGAGTCGGTCGGTGCGCCGAGCCGGTGGAATACGCTGCGGGCGTTGCGTGTGCTCCGCTGGTATGAAGGCACCCAGGTCGTCTGATCTGGCCTGACGCTGGACTGCCCTCTCATCAGCAAAAGAATCAGCCCAGCGTGCCGGCGGCGACTGGCGCGATGGCGCGCAGGTGTTCGACGGCCTCCGGCAGGACGCGCAACACGGAATCGACGTCGGCGTCGGTAGCGGTCTTGAGCAGGCTGAAACGCAAACTGGCGCGGGCGCGGGTTTTGTCGACGCCCATGGCCATGAGCACATGGCTGGGCTCGGTGGCGCCGGAGTGGCAGGCCGATCCACCGGAGACGGCTACGCCTTTGAGATCGAGTGCGATGACGAGGGCTTCGCCTTCCAGATGATCGAACCAGATATTGGTGGTGTTGGCGACGCGCGGAACAGGCTTGCCATCCGCGCCAGCGCCGTTCAGGCCGGTGCCGGGAATGCGCAGGACTTCGGCTTCGAGACGGTCGCGGAGGCGAGACAATCGTTCGAAAGTCCCATCGGCCAGCGAGTGCATGGCCAGCTCGGCGGCCTTGGCGAGGCCGACGATACCGGCGACGTTTTCAGTGCCAGCGCGGCGACGCCGCTCGTGACTGCCCCCAACAACCAGAGACTCGACCGGTGTGCCCCGGCGCACGAACATGGCGCCGACACCCTTGGGACCGTGCATCTTGTGCCCGCTGATGGAAAGCAGATGGCACCCGATCGCACGAACGTCGATGGGGACCTTGCCCGCCCCCTGCACGGCATCGATATGAAAGAAAGCACCTGCGGTGCGGCAGATTCCGGCAATGTCTTCGACGGGTTGCAAGACACCCGTTTCGTTGTTGGCGAGCATCACACTGATGAGGCGTGTCTCGGGCCGGAGAGCGTGTTGAATATCGGCGGGATCGATGAGACCGGAAGCCTGTGGGGCGATGTAGGTCACCTGGACGCCACGTTCAGCCAGGCGCTGCGCGGCCTGCAGGACAGCGGAGTGCTCGATAGCGGTGGTGATGAGATGGTCGCCGGGACGGAGAAGGCCGAAGAGCGCGGTATTGTCTCCCTCAGTGCCGCCGGAGTTGAATACCACTTCCGCGTCATGACAATGAAAGAACTCAGCCATGATTTCGCGGGCACGGTCGACTGCGGTGCGGGCCTGCTGGCCGTGGAGGTGGATCGACGAAGCATTACCAAAGTGCTCCATCCAGTAGGGACGCATGGCTTCCACCACCTCAGGCAACAGAGGAGTGGTGGCATTGGCATCCATATAGATACGAGAGGATGGAAATTGGGAAGACATCGAAAGAAGCGCCCTGTTTTTAAGGCTAGCACAGGGTTGAATAGGAACCTGCCCTTAACCAGTGAAGCGATTTAGGGAATCCCGCACGTGAGTTCAGAACAATGGAAATTCAACGTCATACCCCGAAAGCAGTAACAGTTTGTTGTTCTTTCCCGGCAACTCCTCGGTTATCTTGAAGACAGCCATTTTCCCCCGTGGACCTCGCGCACGCGTTGCGAATGGTTCGTGCGCTTAACTTAGCCGATTCATTAGAGGGAACTAGATGAAGACTCATTCGAATCAGCCTGTGACCATTGCTGTGGTCGGTTCCGGTTATGTGGGCCTTGTGGCCTCAGCGTGCTTTGCCGAGATCGGACACCGTGTGATCTGCGTCGACAACGATGAATCCAAGGTGAAGACGCTGCAAGCCGGCGGCGTTCCCATTCATGAAGATTATCTGCCGGAGCTGTTGAACCAGCACCGCGGCCGTGGGCTCGAGTTCACCACCGATTTGCGGAGCGCGGCGCAAGCGGCGCAGGCGATTTTTATTGCTGTGGGAACACCGCAGAGCAAGACGGGAAGCGCAGACCTTTCGTATGTGGATGCGGTGGCGAGCGAAATCGCGCGGTCGATCGACGGCTACAAAGTGATCGTGGAGAAGAGCACGGTTCCGGTGTATACGAACGAGTGGATCCGGCGCGTGGTGGAGCGCAACGGCGTACCGAAGGATCACTTCGATGTGGCGTCGAACCCAGAGTTTCTCCGCGAAGGCACCGCGGTGGTCGATTTCCTCTATCCCGACCGCATTGTGGTGGGCGCGGCGACCGAACGGGCGTCGAAGCTGCTGCAGCAGATTTACGAGCCGCTGACATCGGGTGAGTACTATCGCCGGGCCAATCGGATTCCAGGTCCCTTCAATGAAGATCAGATTCCACCGATTCTGCTGACGTCGACCAAGGCGGCGGAGATCATTAAGCACGCGTCGAATGCTTTTCTGGCGACGAAGATTTCGTTCATCAATGTCGTGGCGAATATCTGCGAAGCAGCGGGCGCCGATGTGGAGGAAGTGGCCAAGGGCATCGGCCTCGACAGCAGAATCGGCAACAAGTTTTTGCGTGCAGGCGTGGGCTACGGAGGATCGTGCTTTCCGAAGGATGTGGCTGCGTTCCGCAATGTGGCGGAGCTGGTCGGAGTGGACTTCGGGCTGCTGCACGAAGTGGAGAAGATCAACGAAGAGCAGAAGCTCCGGTTCTTCCAGAAGGTGCGCTCGGCATTGTGGACATTCCGCGGCAAGAAGATCGGCGTGCTGGGCCTGGCGTTCAAGGGGGGCACGGATGATATCCGCGAGTCACCTGCGATCGACATTGTGAAGAAACTGCTGAACGAAGGCTGCATCATCAGCGCCTACGATCCGGCAGCGGACGCGCGCGCGAAGGAAGTGCTTCCCGTCGGGGCCCAGATGCGCTATGTCGACAGTCCCTATGCGGCAGCGCAGGACGGCGACGCGTTGCTGATTTTGAACGACTGGAGCGAGTTTGCCGAGCTTGACCTGGCCAAGCTGCACTACACGCTGCGCTACCCCATCGTGATCGACGGGCGCAACTTGTATGACCCGGCGACGATGACGGAGGCCGGTTTCACCTATCTCAGCGTGGGCAGGCCAGGGTTGTCGCAGCCAATCGATCCGATCACGGTGTTCCACACGCCGAAGAAGAAGCAGCATGCGGCGGGCGAGCATGTCTAGAAACGAATCCGGCGCTCTTCGATAACGCGTTGAGCGCCGGGTCATCTCGGGTCCAAGAGATTCTTAGAGAGAATATCGAGCCTTGTCGGCTGTGCGTCGGATGAGGAAGGCTCGCTGAAAGGGGCTTCTTCAACCGATGCGGGTTCTCGTCACTGGGGCAGCAGGCTTTCTTGGTTCACATCTGACGGATGCACTCCTGGCCGACGGTCACTCCGTGATCGGCGTCGACAACCTCTGCACGGGATCGCTGAAGAATCTCGAACATCTGCGCAGCGAATCGAAGTTCGAGTTTGCTGAGGCGGATATCTGCCGGCCCTTCGATCCCAAGAGAATCGACTACGTCTTCAATTTCGCTTCCCCTGCAAGCCCAGTGGACTACTACAAGCTCGGGGTCGAGACGCTGATGGTGGGCTCGGAGGGCACGAAGAATGCACTTGAGATCGCGCGGAGGTATGGAGCGAAGTTTCTGCATGCTTCGACCTCGGAGTGCTACGGCGACCCGGCGGTACATCCACAGACAGAGGACTACTGGGGCAACGTGAACCCAATCGGAATTCGCTCGGTCTACGACGAGGCCAAGCGATTCTCAGAGGCGTTGGTGATGGCGTATCACCGATATCACGCAGTGGACACGCGGCTGGTTCGCATCTTCAACACCTATGGCCCAAGGCTCCAGAAAAACGACGGCCGGGTGATCTCGAACTTCATGATTCAGGCATTGAAGGGGGAGGACCTGACGATCTATGGCGAGGGCGACCAGACGCGCAGCTTCTGTTATGTCTCCGACGAGATTCAGGGCATCCTTGGACTCTCGCGTACAGACGAACATCTGCCGGTGAATGTCGGCAATCCGACGGAGTGGACAATTCTGGATTGCGCGAAGGCAGTGCTCCGGGTGACGAGGTCGACAAGCAAGATCGTGAATTGCCCTCTGCCCGAGGACGATCCCACGCAGCGACAGCCGGACATCAGCAAGGCGCGGAGGCTTTTTGGCTGGGAGCCGAAGATCGATCTGGAGACCGGACTCAACTTGAGTCTTGAGTATTTCAGGTCGTGCATCGAGGTCCCTGCGTAGCCTGCAGTAGACTATGTTGTTCCTGGGTCAACTTCCAACAAGCTGAGAGACTTCGACCATACCATGCAGAAAGACAGCAGCATCTTCGTTGCCGGACATCGTGGACTGGTGGGCTCGGCGATTCGCCGCGGGTTGGAAGCGCGCGGCTATACGAACCTTCTGCTGCGCACGCATGCCGAGCTCGATCTGACCGATCGCGAGGCAGTTCACGCTTTCTTTCAAGAGCAGAAGCCGGAGTTTGTATTTCTGGCTGCGGCGAAGGTGGGCGGGATCTATGCCAACGACGCGTACCCCGCGGATTTCATCCGCGAGAATCTCGAGATCCAGACAAACGTGATCGACGCTAGTTCCCGGAACGGTGTGCGGAGGCTGTTGTTTTTGGGCTCAAGCTGCATCTATCCGAAGCTGGCGCCGCAACCGATCAAAGAGGATTCTCTTCTCACAGGTCCGCTGGAGCCGACAAATCGGGCCTATGCTCTGGCAAAGATTGCCGGTGTGGAGATGTGCCGGTCGTACAACAGGCAACATGGAACGCGCTATCTGGCGGCGATGCCGACGAATCTCTACGGGCCAGGCGACAACTTCGACCTGAAGCTCTCGCACGTGCTGCCCGCGCTGATGCGCAAAGTGGTGGAGGCGAAGCGCGCCGGGAAACGAAAACTGGTGGTGTGGGGAACAGGGACGCCGCGCCGCGAGTTTCTTTACAGCGACGACCTGGCCGAGGCGTGCATTCATCTGCTGAATCTGCCTGAAGAGCAATATGACGGGCTGCTGCATCAGGGCGAGGTACCGCTAATCAATATTGGAACGGGCGAGGATCTGACGATTCGCGAGCTGGCGGAGCTGATCTCGCTGGTTCTCGAGTTCCAGTGCGAGATCGAGCTGGATCCATCGCATCCGGACGGCACTCCGCAGAAGCTGCTCGATGTGAGCCGGATTCATGCGCTGGGGTGGAGAGCGAAGACGAGCCTGGCCGAAGGCATTCGACTGACCTATGAGGCGGCACGCGAGCAACTCGAAGCGGAATGACTGCGGCCTTGCCGCGCTGCGACGTGGCGGTGCAAATCGAGCGCTCTCTGATTCCGATTTGGGAAATGTGCCGAAAAATCGATAGCACTTTCGTCGCACGTGACGGCCCTCACAGCCTCGATTTTTGTATCAAAGTACTACAGTTCTGAGAGCAAGAGAAAGCCTGCTGTAAGGGCGTGTCCTCACGTTCCTTGAGGGCGAACATCGACCGCAGTCGGCCATTCCGTGGGGCGCTTGCTCGGTCAGTACATACGTTGAAAAAAGAAAGTGCTGGTACCGCTCGGCGCGCAAGCATCGAGTACAGGATTCGTTTACCCATAGATCGGCGTTTACATCCATAGAAAAACGGGCCCGTATCGTATGGCATCTAGCCATGACGGGAATTCTCGACTGTTCTCCGATCCACGGAGGACAGCATGAGTTCCCTTGGTATTGATCAATCATTGCTGAGCAGTCCACCGGCAAACAGTTCGCTGACCGTGCCGACTGCGATTGGGCGAGGCAGCCGGATTCCTCTGCTGCTTGCTGCAAGCGACTGGATGACCGCGACGCCCGCGATGTACGGCGTGCTGCTGGAACATTCATCGAGAGGCCGCCATGTCCTATCGAGCCTGCTCGTGAGCGCCTGCATCGCCGCGCTGGTCGTAGTGCTGCAGGTCAACGATGGGGCCTACCGCGGCGATAGCGGGCCGTTGCGCATCCGTGAAGTTGAGCATACGATCCGGGCCGGAGCGCAGGCATCCCTGCTCATTCTGCTGGTCTCCCTCATGCTCGGCGACGTATCGCTGCGCGGAGCAGTCGAGCTTTCTGTGTGCGCGGCGGTATCGGCACTCATCATCGAGAAGCTGTTGTTATCCCGTGCGATCTGCGAAGAGCGGCAGGCGACAGCGGGCCGTGGATATGAGCTGATCAAGAGAGCAGCGGACCTAGTGCTGGCAACTTTGCTCATCGCTGCCTTACTGCCTTTTGGACTCCTTGTGGCGCTACTCGTCAGTCTGGATTCGCCAGGACCGGCTGTCTTCCGTCAACAGCGCGCAGGAAGAGGCGGACGTCTGTTTACGATCTACAAGTTTCGTTCGATGTACGCCGGCGCACCGCAGTATGCGGTCTCCCCGGACGATCGCACCGATCCCAGGATCACGCGCATGGGCCGCCTTTTGCGCAGAACCAACATCGATGAATTGCCACAATTGCTGAATGTTGTGAAGGGAGAGATGTCGCTGGTTGGACCGCGTCCGGAGATGCCGTTTCTTGTGGAGCAGCACGAAGCGGTACATCGGCTGCGACTCGAAGTGACTCCGGGCATGACAGGACTCTGGCAGTTGAGCCCCGCGCGCGCCGCCAGGATTCACGAAAATCCGCATTACGACCAGTACTACATCCAACGCCGCAGCTTTTGCATGGATTTGGCAATCCTGTTTTATACGCCGCTGTCGTTTTTCCGCGGAATCTAGCTCCTCCGAATTGGGCCCCTATGCACTTCACCTCGATCGTTCTCGGCAGGCCGGAAGACAAGATCCTTCGTTTGCAGATTCTCGGCGTCGACGTAAGCACAGCGGACTTGAAAGAGGCAGTCCGAAGGAGCGATGAGTTGATCCGCCTGGGCAACGGCGGGTACATCTGCGTCGCGGATGTGCACTCGGTAGTTGAAGCGCTTGGCGATCCTCAACATCGGAAGGCGCTGAACGGCGCATCTCTGACTGTCGCAGACGGGATGCCGCTGGTGTGGATGGGACGTCTGCGCGGGTCGAGAAGCATAGGGCGTGTCTACGGCCCGGACTTTCTGCTCGCCATGTGCGACGCCTCCATGGAGCGTGGATGGCGCCATTTCTTCTACGGCGGGCGGCCCGGAATCGCCGACAGACTGGCGACGCAGCTCGTTGAGCGATTTCCCGGGTTGCAGATTGCTGGAACCTACACGCCGCCCTTCCGGCCGTTGTTTCCGTCCCGACCTGGTGCACATCCATAATTTCTTTCCGCGACTCTCGCCGTCAGTGCATAGTGCGGCTCGACATGCGGGGATTCCGATTGTCCAGACGTTGCACAACTTTCGGCTGCTCTGCCCGGCCGCGACCTTTCACTTTGAGGGAACTCCCTGCGAAGGCTGTCTCGGCCAAGCGACTCCCTGGCGGGCCGTAGCGCGCGGCTGTTATCGCAAGAGCCGTCTGGCGAGTTTGGCTGTCGCGCACATGTTGGCGCTTCATCGGGTGCTGGGAACCTGGAATCGTTCGGTCGGCCAATTCATCGCGCTCTCGCAGTTTGCGCGAGAGAAATTCATCGCGGGCGGAATCTCTCCAGACAAGATCACGGTCAAGCCAAACTTCGTCGATCCCGATCCGGGGATGGGAAGAGGAAACGGCAACTTCGCTCTGTTCGTCGGGCGGCTTGCGGAAGAAAAAGGTGTGCGGACTCTGCTCACTGCATGGAGTGGTTTGCGCAGTGGGCCCAAGCTGAAGATCGTTGGCGATGGGCCGCTCGCACCGGACGTTGCGCAGGCGGCGGCAACGAATCCAGGGATTGAATGGCTTGGGCCATGCGCTCCGGAGCGAGTCCGGCGGGCCATGGCCGAAGCGAACCTGCTCATTGTTCCGTCGACATGGTATGAGGGATTTCCGCTGGTGATTGCCGAGGCCTTCGCGGCGGGCCTACCGATCCTGGCGTCACGGCTCGGCTCCTTGGCAGAGCTGATCGCAGACGGGCAGACGGGAAGACTCATTGCACCCGGCGATGCGGCCGGGCTTGCCGGCGCCGTGGAGTGGGCATTTTCGCATCCTGGCGAAATGCGGCGAATGCGCGTGCTTGCGCGCTCCGAATACGAGCAGAAATACACGGCCAAGGCGAACTACACCCGGCTCATGCTGATCTACGAAGCGGCTCTTGGGCGGTTCATGGAACCTGTCCGTTCTGTTCCGCGACTCGAGGCGATAGGATGAATGTTTGGAGAGAACGATGCCGAGAGTTCTGGACGGAGCAGCAATTGCCGCGGCCATCAAGCAGGAAGTCGCCGACGAAGTACGGAAGTTGGCCCAGCAGGGGGTTCGGCCCGGGCTGGCTGCGGTGCTGGTGGGTCACGTGCCTGCGTCGGAGATTTATGTCCGTAGCAAGGTGCAGACCTGTGCCGAGCTTGGGCTCTACAGCGACCTGATCACGCCTCCCGACACGGTCACCACCGAGGAGATGCTGGACCTGGTTACTGCTCTGAACGGGCGCGACGATGTCGACGGCATCCTGGTTCAGCTTCCGCTGCCGAAGCAGGTGGACGCCAAGGCTCTTCTGGACGCAGTGGCGCCGGCGAAGGACGTGGATGGGTTTCATCCTGTGAATGCGGGACGGTTGCAAGCGGGCCGGCCTGCCTTGGCGCCCTGCACACCGGCCGGGGTCATCGAAATCTTGAAGCGGAGCGAGCTGCCGATCAGCGGCCAGCACGCGGTCGTCGTTGGGCGCAGCGATATTGTCGGCAAGCCGGTCGCCATGCTGCTGCTCCACGAGAATGCGACGGTGACCATCTGCCACTCGAAGACGCGCGACCTTGGGTCCATTACACGCCAGGCCGACATCCTGGTGGCTGCAATCGGGCGGCCGGGGTTTATCACGCCGGAGATGGTGAAGCGGGGCTCGACCATTATCGATGTGGGAATCAATCGCATCACCGCGCGCGAGGAGTTCGATCGCATCTTTGCCGGGAACGAGAAGCGCGAAGCGGCCTTCGCCAAGCGTGGATCGGTGATCGTTGGCGATGTGCATCCGGCGGCATTCGAGATTGCAGGAGCCTATACGCCGGTGCCCGGCGGGGTCGGTCTGTTGACGATCGCCATGCTGATGGCGAATACCGTGCGCGCCGCCAAGATGCGGCGAGGGATCGAGTAGTGCTGCGCGTCGGCCTGACCGGTGGGCTGGGCAGCGGTAAGAGCACGGTCGGCGAGTACCTGCGCACGCTGGGCGCCGAGGTGATCGAAGCCGACGAGATGGGCCGCGCACTGATGGAACCGGGGCAAGATGTCTTCAGGCAGATCGTGCGAACATTCGGCGCGGAGGTCGTCGCTGCAGATGGCCGCCTGAATCGTGGACGCCTGGCGGACCTTGCCTTTCGCGGCGGACGGCTCCAAGAGCTGAACGCGATTGTGCATCCGGCGGTGATCGAACAGCAGCGCCAGTGGATGAATGAGGTGTTTCGACGCAATCCGGCCGCGGTGGCCGTGGTCGTGACTGCGTTGATCTTCGAAGTGGAGCGGGACGCGCGGGCCCGCGGGGAGACGGAGAACGTTTTGTCGGACTGGCGGCGCCGCATCGATCGCGTGGTGGTGGTGACGGCGCCCGACGAGGTGAAGATCGCGCGCTATGTGGCGCGGCTCGGCACGAACGGATCGGACCGCACTGCGGCCGAGGCCGACGCGCGGGCGCGGTTGGCACACCAGATACCCGATGCAATGAAAACGGCCCGCGCCGATTATGTTTTAGAGAATCAAGGAGATAAGCAGGCCCTTCGCGCCCAGGTCGAGGAGCTGTGGCAGCGGCTTTCCGCCGAGAGCAACAAACACCTCGAGCGCGGTTCTCTAGAATAAGAAGAGCCGGACTACTTCCTCGGAGGTGCTTCCCTGCACCGCGACCCTGCGTGGAAGGAAGGGTATGAATTCGCGATTATGAAACTGCGTCACTTCTTTTTGATTGGACTTTTTGTGGGCGGGTTCCTGTACCTGACCACCCATCTGCCTTCGCATTTGAAGGATCTGCCGCTCGTCAAGAACATCCGCTCGGCGGACTCTCCCTTGCAGCTGACCGAAGCCGATGCGGCGCCGGCCTACGACGCCGAAGAGCTGAACAATATCGCCGTCTACAAGCGGGTGCTTCCCTCGGTGGTGAACATTACCTCGCGGCAGGTGGTTTTCAATTTTTTCTATGGGGCAGTCCCGCAGGAGGGCCAGGGGTCAGGTTTCATTCTGGACCGAACCGGACACGTGTTGACGAACTTTCACGTGATTGAGGGCGCGAATCGCGGGATCGACGTACAGCTGAGCAACAAGCACCACTATGCCGCCAAGGTGATTGGCACGGACAAGGTGCACGATCTGGCGCTGCTGCAGATCGACGCGCAGAACCTCGAGCCCGTCACGTTGGCCGATTCCAGTCAGCTCGCCGTAGGGCAAAAGGTGTATGCAATCGGCAACCCCTTTGGCCTGGGCGGCACAATGACGCGGGGCATCATCAGTTCGATTCGTACTTTAGGCGGCGAGGGAGGTACGCACATCGACGATGCAATCCAGACCGACGCGGCCATTAATCCAGGCAACTCGGGCGGCCCGCTGCTCAATTCGCACGGCGAGGTCATTGGGATCAATACCATGATCGCTTCGAATGGAGCAGAGCAGAGCTCGGGCATTGGATTTGCGATTCCCATCAACACAGCAAAGGCCGTTCTTTCGGATCTGACGCGCTACGGGCGAGTAAAGCGGCCCTCGCTGGGCATCGTTTCGTACGCGATCGGACCTGACCTCGCCCAGCAGATGGGACTGGCTGCGGACTACGGGGTACTGATCCAGCGCGTGATTCCGGGCGGTGCTGCAGAGAGAGCGGGCCTGCGCGGAGGCAATGAACGCGCCTATGTGGGCAACACAGAGATTCTGCTCGGCGGCGATCTGATCGTCGCGATCGATGGCCGGCAGATCACCGATCCGCAGGATATTGCGTCGGTGCTTGATAAGCACCAGGCCGGCGACACGATCAGCGTCACGATTCTGCGCAATGGACGGCAGATGACATTGAAGCTGATTCTGGGCGAGGCACAGGCGGCTAACGTCTAGCTGAGCGTCGCAGAGGATGGATCGGGCCGCTTCGAGTATCGAGGCGGCCCTTTTGTTTATGGCTCAGAGCTTGATGCCCAGAGTCTTCAGAAAGGCCTGAAGCTGCGGCCAAACCGCCTTCAAGTCCGCGACCGTTTGCACATCCAGTGGGATGTTGAGCGGGTTGGCGGCTGCGCCGGCAAGCTCCGACAATGGTTTCTGCACCGCGCCGATCAGCGTTGCGAGTGCGGCAATCACTGCAGGAGTTGCCTGCATTGCCTTGTTTGCGCCAGAGAGCCACTTGAGTGCGTCCTCGGCGCCGATTTCAATGCCTTTTTCGATATTCACCAGGATATTGGCCATC
>Ga0335069_10006897_pt1 | contig 16453 bp, 12 predicted proteins | sample Lox_Sample_11_FD_206714 | JGI IMG/M metagenome (GOLD analysis project Ga0335069, IMG submission 206714) | Soil microbial communities from Loxahatchee National Wildlife Refuge, Florida, United States - Lox_Sample_1.1 | ecosystem: Environmental > Terrestrial > Soil > Wetlands | place: USA...
TCCTTGCCATGCAGTTGCTGGAAGAACTCGTGGAAGCGGCCATACAGCGCCGCGCTCTGGTGCGGGTTTTCGCCGTACCGGAGGGCCTGGGCCAGCGGGGCGCGTAATTGCAACGAGGCTGGCGGCTTGCCCGGGCTCGCCATCCCAAACGTCTGTGCCAGGTGTGCGGCAATAGCCCCGTCGTAGGCCGCCGTGCGAGCGAATACTTTGGCAGCCAGCCGGCGCCGCAGCTCCAGGCTGGTGTGGCCGGTTTCCTTAATCTCCCTGGCGACGGCCTCGTAGTCCGCTGGGTCCACCACCACTGTCACGCTCTCGTGATTCTTCGCCGCGCTGCGCAGCATCGAAGGCCCGCCTATGTCTATGTTTTCAACGGCCTCCTCTAAGGTCGCACCCGGCTGGGCCACCGTCTGCTCGAACGGGTAGAGATTCACCACGACGAGATCAATGGGCAGGATCCCGTGCGCGCGCGCCGCCTCCTCGTGGTTCGGGTTGCCACGCAGGTAAAGCAAGCCGCCATGAACTTTCGGGTGGAGCGTCTTCACGCGGCCATCGAACAGTTCCGGGAACCCGGTATAGGCGCTCAGGTCCGTAACGTTCAGCCCCGCCTCACGGAGCGCCCGGGCCGTGCCTCCCGTTGAAATCAGCTCCGCGCCCGCCTCCGCCAGAACACGGGCGAAGGGAAGCAGGCCCGTCTTGTCCGAAACCGAGATCAGCGCGCGTCGGATGGTCTCCATAACAGCCCGCTACGTTCCCCGCAGCCAGGGTGCGAGTCAACGCTATCTTTCAGCCTCCCGGCGGGTCAGGGGATGGCGGAGGGCAGGCCGGAAATAAAAAACCCGCCCCGCGTTGTGCGCGGGACGGGAACCCCTGAACCAACCAACCTAACCACATATATTGAGACAGGCGGAGCAGGAAAACGTTTGAACTGCGTGAAAGAAAAACCACGCGCAGGGTATCTGTTCCGGCAGCGCAAGTTTCGGACGCCTCCGGCATCCCGGCGGGCCTATTGGCCCTTGAGATTATAGCAGAGCAGCACGTCCTGGTCGCGCAGGTAGAGCCTGCCCCCATAGACCACCGGGTGCGGCCAGGCTTTCGCCTTGCTGCGGTCGGGCTGCTCAAATCGCCCGTGCTCGTGATAACCCTCAGGCGATGCTTCAATCAGCGCCACGGTGCCTTTATCCTCGGTTCGAAGGACGAAGTGGCCGTCAGCGTAAGCGATCGAGCCCTTGCCCAGCTTCTCTTTCTCCTCCCACTTGGCCTCTCCGGTCTTGAAGTCCTGGCACGTCCAGCCTTTGCCTTCCGAGTAGCCGTACACGCAATCGCCCACCTTGATCACCCCGCCGTGGTGGTTAGCCATGACCTTGTTGGCATAGACCTCCTCGGCCGTGAACTTGCCGTTTGCCGCGCTGATCTTGAACAGATTACAGCCCACCCCGTAGCTGGAGTTGACATAGACGCAGCCATCGCTGTAAATCGGCGTCGGGATGACCGCCACCCTCCCGGGGCGCGGCGCGCGCCACAGCACTTTGCCGTCCGCCGCCCCAACGCCAACGACGCTCGCCGCAGTGAGCTGGATGTATTGCCGCACGCCGCCGATTTCCTCGACGATGAGCGATGAATATTGGGGCGCATCCGTGAACCCCCGGCTTCGCCACAACACCGCGCCGGTCTTCTTGTCCAGGGCCACAATGGCTCCGTCAGCGCCCCCGGGCGTGATCACCACCCGGTCGCCGTCAATGATTGGCGATTCGGCAAACCCCCAGCTTGGCCGCTTGCCGCCAAAGTCCTTGATGTAGTCCTTGCGCCAAAGCTCCTTGCCCGTGCCCGCATCGAGGCAGACCAGGTCCCCCCATTGGCCGAGCGCGACCAGCACGTCGCCCGATACCGTCGGCGTGCTGCGCGGCCCTTCGAACGCCGGCATCCCCGGCGCGCCCGCTTTGCCGAGCCGGGCGGTCCAGACCGGTTTGCCGTCGGCGGCATTCAGCGCCACGACCCGGCTGACGTCGCTGTTCTCGCCGATCGTGTAGATGCGGCTGCCCACGATGGACACCATCGAATACCCGGCGCCCAGTCCCGTCGCCTTCCAGACGAGCGGCGGGCCGCCGGCGGGCAACTGCTTCAGGAGCCCCGTATCCGGGGAGATGTCGTCACGGCTCGGTCCGCGGAACTGCGGCCAATCGGCTGGCGCCGCCAGCGCGGCCCCGGCCAGGAATAGCAGCAGACGGGCAGGAACTGCCCCACGCCCCAGATATTTCGATAAGGCCATAAGCGGAGCAAGATGCCGAAAGAGACCCGTATTTGCAAACCCAATGGCCGCAGGCTATTCGTCTCCCCCGCAGCCTGACGGCCCTAAGGGGCTCCAGGCAGCTCCTCGATGCGGATGTTCCGGAACTCGAACGCCTTATCCTCCGCCTGGATGCCAACATAACCGGCATCCGCATCCAAGTGGTCGAACTCCCAGGCCCGCTCGCCATCCACATCGAGCGTGATCTTCCGGCCTCGGACCTCGATGCGGAACCTGACCCACTGGTTCAAGGGCATGGGCGGCGTTTCGGCCGGCACCACGGTCCGATTGCCCCGCACCAGGCTGCCCAATGCGGTGCGGGCAAGGTTGACCTGCCAGACGTCCGTGGGCCAGGGCTTGCCCTCGAGCCCCGCGCGAACGAAGAAGCCGCTATCGTACCCGGGCACCAGCGCCCGCCATTCCGCCTCGAGCACGAAGTTCGTGTAAGGCCGCTCCGCCCGCAGCCAGCCCATGCCGCCGACCAGCCGCAGGTTGCCGTTGGTGACCACGAAGCTCCCCTCGTGCATCGGCGCCCAGCCGCTCAGGTCTTTGCCGTTGAACAGGGAATGCCATTGCGGCTCGGCGGGTTTGTTCCCAGCGGGCGGCGATTGGCCGAACGCCGAACACGCCAGCAGCGTGATGGATATGAGCCTAAGGATCATCAAGAGATACTTCTTAAATGGCGAAGGCAATCAGGTCCAGCTCAATCGCTTCAAGCTCGTCGTGCGGCCAGACCAATGCAGGGGCCTACCGGCGGCCCACGCCCCTACAGGTTGCGAAATCTCGTAACCTGAAGCCCTTCTAGCGCACCATTCCCTTTTGTAGCGCCGTAATCGCACCGGAGCCACACCGTTACATCACCCTTACCTCACCGTAGTACCTCTAATAGCCTATTAGAGGTACTACGGTGAGGTAACGGTGATGTAACGGTGTGGCTCCGGTGCGGTTACGGGGAAATGAGCACGGAGCGAGCCTGCCCGCGGGCGCGGCATTGCCGGAACCCGCAGGGGCGCAACGAGTTGCGACATCCTACTCATGTCCGAGGTTGCTGCGCCCCAGGACAGGCGCGCTACGGTCGTGTCAGTCCTCGTCCTTAGGCGCTCCGCGGTTAACCACGAAGGCCGCGTGGACCGGGGCGGGCATGGGGCTGTTGGGACCGCGAACCGAACGCCAGATCACCTCGTTGAGCAGCAGGTCGTCCACGGCGTCCTCCCGGGCGAAGTTCATCTTGATCTGCCCGCCCCAGGCATGGGCGGGGTTGCGCGCTTCGAGGTCCACGTTCGCGGGCAGCGCGTCGTAGGGCCGGAGGTCGGGCGTGGGCTGGAAGCAGTTGAACATCGGGGTGGCGGCGGCATCGAACTGGGTCATGGGCTTCAGACCGAGGATCAGCTCGATGGTGCGCAACATGCTGCTGGTGGAATACATCGTGGAATCCACGACGCCGCGCCGCGTGTAGGGGCTGATCACGTAGGCTGTCGAGCGGTGCGCGTCCACGTGGTCGGGCCCGTTCTGGGCGTCATCCTCCAGCACGAAGATGGCCGTGTGCGGCCAGAACTTCGAGTGGCTGACCGCCTCGACGACGCGGCCCACCGAAACGTCGTTGTCCGCCGCGTAGGCAATGGGCGTGCGCGCGCCGGGTGAGGAGCCGTGCGTGTGGTCGCTGGGCAGGCGCATGATTTGGAGGCGCGGCATGTCGCCCGCGGCCTCGAGGCGGCGCAGCTCAGAGATGAATCGCGAGGCGCGCTTCACGTCGGGGTAGCCGAGGTCGAATCCGCGATACCACTCGTCCACGTGGCCGCGCAGGGCGGGCAGGCGCGCGGCCACGGGTGTATTGGTCGCCGCGGGCATGGTCACAAACTCCCCGTAGCTGCGGTAGCTGACACCCGCCTCGTTGGCGCGGTCCCAAAGGTAACCGCTCGCCGGGGTGGCGACGGGGAAGTAGCCCTCGGCCGGGTAGGGGAACTTCTTCGAGCGGTTATGCCCGTAATTGAGCGGCCACATCTTCTCCACGAAATCCGAGGCGTAGGCGGCCGTGCTCCATTCGTGCCCGTCGGCGCTGACCTCGGCGTCCACGTAGAAGTTGTCCAGCAGCACGAAGTCGCGCGCGATCCGATGCAGGTTGGGCGTGACCCGCTCGGGGAAAAGGCAGAGCGATGCGTCGCCGTTGCCCTGGGAGAGGTCGCCCAGCACCTGGTCGTACGTGCGGTTCTCCTTGATGATATAAATGCAGTATTGGATGGGGCTGGCGTCGCCGGGTCTGCCGGGCACGGGGTTGTCAGCCGGCCGCAGCGTGGCCGGGCCGGTATTGGTCCGGAGCGGGCAACACGCGTAGGCTTGGGCCGAGTAGTCGGCCATTTGCGGCTCGAACTGCCGGCGCGGCGGCAGGTCAATAATGCTTAGCGTGCCGCGGAGCAGCCCGGCGATGTATTGCACGCCCGGATCGTTGGACTTGTTCACGCCCGGGATCGGGCCGTGCGGATTTGCCATCGGGCGGACGCCCTTGCCATTGGCGACGAGCAAGCGCCTGCCGTCGGGGGTCACTCGCACCGACGTCGGATACCAGCCCACAGGAATGAAGCCCAGCGACCGGCTTTTGCCCGGTGTGCTTACGTCAAAGACCGCCACCACGTTGTTGTCCGCATTGGCCACGAACAGCGTTTTCTCGTCCGGCGACAGCGCCAGGCTATTGGGCGTCGAGCCGGGCGGGGCCTCGGGATAGAGCGCCGCCCAGATGGTTTCCAGCGGCTGCCCTGTGGCGGTGTCCAGCACGGTCACTGTGTTGCGGCACGAGTTGGCCACGAAGAGGCGCTTGCCGGAGCGCGTTAAGGCCATCTCACACGGATGCTCCTGCACGGCCCAGCGCGCCGCCACCTGGCCCGTTTTCAGGTCAACGACGGCCACGGCCGCCTGCGCCCAGAGGCTGACGTAGAGCCGCTGCCGCGCTTCGTCGAGCCGGCACGCATAAGGGAATGTGTCCCCCTTGCTGGCTACGTAGTGAGAGGCCTCCTCGCGCTTGGTGGCCGCCGCGTCCTCGAAATCCGCCGCGGCGGCGACGGGCGCCAGCGCCAGCGGGCCTGTGTTGGTCCCCAGCGCGATGTCCTGCGTGCGGGGCTCCGGCCCAAGGTCCACGCGCGTGAGGCGGTCGCCCCAGACGTTGGCGGCATAGAGGTGTTTGGCGCGGGCGTCCAGCGCCAGCCCGGCGGGCACGGCGCGCAGCTTCGCATCGTGCAGGCGGATGGGATGTTCATTCCTCAGCACGCCCTGCTGGAAATCAAAGCAATGCACGACCTCGTCGCCTGCGCCGCTGCAGTAGAGCTGCCGGCCATCATGAGAGAACTCCAGACCATAGAAGGCCTCGTGCAGGCCCGTGCGTGAGGCGACGCCCGCCGCCGCGAGGTCAACCACCACGATCTCGTGCGGGCCATAGCCGGAGTGCAGGACGGCGGCGAAGCGGCCGCTGGGATGGACGGCGATGTTGACCGGGAAATCGCCCAGGGGCACCTGTGTGCCCGCCGGGCGCAGCGACCATTGGTTGGGAAGGAGCACGGAGCCGTCCGGTCTCGGGCCGGGCAAGCTGGTGTTGGTGGCCCCTTCCACCGGTCCCGAAGCGGGCCAGTTCAGGTTGAAGGTGGGCAGTTGGGGCATCGGGGCGCAGGCGGCCACGGCAAGCCAGACGGCGCAGGCGGGCCAGGCGAATGAGGTTCGCGTCATAAAGGAATCCAAAGCTAAAGGCTGAAGGCTAAAGGCGAAAGCGATTTACGATTTGCGATTTACGATTTACGAGGCTGCTGGTGGAGGGTGCGTCTTGCGGCTGTCCTTAGCTGGGTAGGGACGCCTCGCCGAGGCGTCCGTTTCCGGCGCACCCGGACGCCTCGGCGAGGCGTCCCTACCTGAACAAGGACAGTGGTGAAATGCACACGGTGGCAAAGGGGTGCGGAGTGCGGAGCGGGTATTGCAGATTGCAGATTGCAAATTGGAGATTTCAAATTGGAATCCCCTCGAATTACGGGTGCGGCGCCCGGACTGGCGCTGGGGTCGTAAATCGTAAATCGTCAATCGTAAATGCGCCGGGCCTTTCTCCTACGGTTGCTCCTCGAGCAGGCGCACGGGGCCGAGCAGGCCCGAGGGCATCAGCGGTGTGTCCTTCGTGAGCTTGCGGATGTTCGTGCGGGTGAGGCGCTTTTCGGGTGGCAGGGACTGGTCGCCGATGATGCGATTGGGCCAGAAGTTCACGACTTCGATCTCCAGCTCGTTGTTCGTGGGGCGAGCTGCATCGGTTATGTCCACGCGGAACGGCTTGGCCCACAAGACACCCAGGGATTTCCCGTTAAGGCGCACTTCGGCCAGCTCTTTGACTTCGCCCAGGTCGAGCGCGACGTGCCGGCCGGGAGGGCGCAGCGCCTCGGGGAGGTCAAAGCTCTTCCGGTAGGTGGCGGTGCCGGAGAAGTACTTGATGCCCGGTTCGGGCCGCGCGGCCCAACTGGTCAGCTCATCAAAGATGGCGGATGCCGGCCCGCCCCACTTGGGATCGAACCTCACTGTCCATGGGCCGGTGAGTTCATGCGGCGCGCCGTAGCTGGGGAAGTTGGGGCGGGCGGTTTTCGGCAGGGAGCGAGGCGCCGGCTTGCGGAAGACGACGAACATCGAGCCGTTTGGCGGGAACTGCAGCGGCAGCGTAGTCCGCCCGTCCTGCGCCGACCAGGCGGAAGCGGGGCGGGTGCTGCCGCTCACGGGGTCCCAGAGCTCGGGCGTTTTGCCGGCCACGCGGAACGTGCAATCGGCTGCTTCCGAGGCGTTGGAGGGGTTGGAAACGAAGTAGATGTCTGCGCGCTTCGCGCTGCGGTGGATGTAGTCCAATACAGGCGGGAGTGCGGCGCCTTTCGAAGCCGCCGACGCCGCGGGGCGGTAGTCGAAATCCGGCTTTAGGCCATCGGCCAGGAGCACCTCGCGCGCCGGGACGCTGCCGAAGACCCTGCCTTTGCCAAAGCCATGTTGCCCCGTCGCGTTGCTGTCCCAGTTGCCCCACAGCTCGTCGGCGATTCGGGCCACCTCGGCATCGCATTGCGGATAGCCCGTCAGGGTGTGGGTGCGGGCCGGCTTGGGGCCAATAACGGTGGCCCCGGCTTTCACGAGCTGCCTCACTTTCTGCAGTACCGGTAGCGAGATGCTGTCACGGCCGGGCAGCACCAGCACCCGGTAGCTCATGCCGTCGGGCAGGACGATACGGCCCTGGCGCACCGACATCCGCTTGAGCACGCATTCCTCGGTCGCGACGTCGTAGTCGTAGCCGGGCAGAACGCGCGCGGGGTCCACGCGCTTGAGCTGCGCGAAGTTCGGCACGTGGTCGCCGTAATAGTAGCAGGCATCGGCCACGAAGAGGCCCCGCTGGAGCAGGAATTGGCAGCGGTTGATGTAGGCGAGGAAAGCGGATGACTTCGCCCACCAGGTGCTGTTGGGGTTGAAGTGCGTGCCGGCGAAATACTGCTGTCCGGGCACCCCCATCTCGGCAGGCGAACAGACGAACGCATGCCAGACAAGCAGGTTCATGCCCTCGCACAGAGCGCGGTCGAGGGACGGCTTCAGGTTGTCGGCGAGCGATTCCTGCCAGTGCGGGCCGATGTCGGTGAAACCTTCCGCCACGACCAGGGGATGGCCGTAAGTGTGCGCCGCGGAAGCGGGCTGCTTGACGAAGAACCGGTTGGTGTCGCCGATGCGATGCGTCCATGACCAGGCCCAGAACTCGGACATCGGGGCGTCGTCCATGCCCAGGCAGCGCTGGGCATCAATCGGCACGGCGTGAGGGCCGCCGGATTCGGGGTGAATCTGCAGGCCGTGCTTGTGGGCGCGATCGCGGAAAAGGCGGTAATGGTTGTCAATCGCCAGGTCGCCCAGGGTCTTGCGGTAGTCATCCAGGAAGCGATTGCTGACAGGGCGGGAGTCCACTATGCGGCCGGCCATGACCGGCAGGAAGGGAAGGGGGTCGTAGCCGCGGCGCTTCCGGAACTCCTCGCGCAGGGTGGGCGTCCAATTTATGGCCTCCACCTCCCAGCTATCCGTGTGGAGATATTTGAGCGCGTGGCCGGCCAGCGGCCCCGCGTCGGCGATCAGCGGCTCAACCACCGCGTCCCAGTAGCGCTCGAAGGCGCCGGCATCGAGCACGTCGAGGGCGTAGCCCTGCCAGCCGTCGCTGCACGTCGAAACGCGTGAGTGGTCGCCGATGGTACAACCGAAGCGGAGCACCTGCCACGTGCCGGGCGGAATCTGCCAATGCAGGAGGCCGTTGGTGGAGAGGTTGGTCGTGAGGTCCAGCACGTCCGCCGCGTGCGTGTCCTCTTCGCCGGGGACGGCGGGCGCCTCGTCGAACAGCGGCGAGGTATCCGGGGCGGAGAAGTTCAGGGTGGCATAGACGGCTTTCTGCGGCCAATTGCGAATGGGCTGGCGCGGCGGGCGGTTGGTGCCCGCGGGGTCCTCGCGGATGCGGTAAGCGACGACGGTGATATCGCGGTAGTAGTGGTCGCGGGCTTTGGGCGCGGGCAAGGCCCAGTCGAACTTGTCGGGACCGCGAAGCATGGCCTCGGACCAGGTCAGCTTCTTGGCGGCGTCGTCCTGGGTGACGAACGGGCCGCCGAGGTTCCAGCCGCTCAGAATGTTAAGGCTCATCTCCAGACCGAGGCGGTCGGCCTCGCGCAGCGTGTGCTTGTAGAGTTCGCGCCACTCGGGAGTGAAGAACGTCGGGCCGTGCGGCACGCGGTCGTTGCCGTCCTGCTCCGCTCCGCCGGCATCGCAAATCAGGGCGCCGCCGAAGCCCTTGGCCTTCATTTCCTCCAGGTCCCGTGTGATGGAGGCCTTGGTGACGTTGCCATTGAGCCACCACCAATAGGCCCGCAGCCGGGCGCTGCGCGGCGGGTCGGCGAACCCCTTGTCCAGTTCGTCAGCCCCGGCACCAGCGCCGAGAAGCGCCAATAACGTAAGGGCAGCAACCAGCTTCCCAGCCGTCCGGGAGGCGGTCAAAAGGCGGAGGACACGGTCTTTGCGGCGCAGACCAGGCCTGGCGGCGCCGGATGTGGAGGTTAGACGCTGCATCTGTTGGAAGGGAATGATTGCTCAGGCGGTCGAATGCGGCAAGCAACTACCCCAGGGCCGCAAAAAGTTGACTCCGCATTCCTTTTGTTCACCTTGCTCGCCAGACATGCCGCACAAGGTCCAGTACGACGCTGCCCAGGAGATCATCGTGCTTACGTATTCGGGGCACGTCACGATCGAGGAGGTCAGGGAGGCTACGGTTGAGGCCATCGCCATTCAGAAGCAGGGGCTCACGAATTGCGTGCTGATAGACCCCTCTGATATGACGGCGTGGCCCTCGCCTGTGGAAATGTACTACCTGGTGGAGTCGTACCGGGAGCTTGAAGTGCCCGCCGGGACTCGCTTGGCGGCGCTTCGTCCGAAGCTCTCGGACGAGAGTAATCTCACTCGATTCTACGAAACCGTGTGTCAGAACCGAGGCTACAATGCCGTGGCCTTCGATAACCGGGAGGACGCGGAGCGATGGTTGCGGTCGGCTGTTCCTTGGCGGCACAAGGTTCAGGACGGGAACATTAAGCCCCCGTCCTGAACGTACTGCCTCGGCGATTGTCGCCCGGCCCGAGTGCGCTACGTGTTCGGGCCGCCGCCGCCCTGCACGACTTCGACCTGCTGGCCGTATATCCGGATTGTTCCCCGGAAGAGCAACGCATTGCCTTCGCTGTCACCCATGCCCGAAACCTCCGCGCTTAGCTCGCGGGCAGGCCCCGGGATAGCAGGAACCGTGAAGTTCTCGATCGCCAGACCGCTGAGCGTGTAATGCAGCGGGAGCGGCTGGTAATCGGGCGAATCCTGCAACGTGAATTCCTGGATGCTGTACAGGCTGCCGTTGGCTTTCCCAGTCTTGCTGTTGGAAGTGGAGCTCTCAAACATCGGACCCACGCTGGTCTGGGCGAAGAAGGCAGTGACGTCGACTGAATTGGCCCCATCCCGGACCTCGACGCTGGGCGGAGCGCCGTGAACCGGGGTGATGACCACCAACGCGGCCTGTTTCGAGAAGTTGTTGCCGGTGGCCGCTCCCAGGGCGGCGACAATATCAGCCGTGGCCAGATTGAACTGGTTCACGTCCGTCTTTGTCACGTTTTTAACGGTGGTGGTACCACCTTGTTCGAAGCCCACCAGGTTGATCTCCAAGTTCCGCACCAGGTTGGTCTGATCTCCCAGGACGGGCAGTGTTGCCAGGCTGATCCATGCAGCCATGAGCGTGTATCGGATATTTCGTTTCATATATGCTGCCTTTCTGTTGGTTCTTCGGCTCAGATTCATTTCAGGCCCGAATGTGGACAGAGTGTGCAACTTTCATACCACCTCGCTGCGGGCCGTTCCCGAATGAGACAAATCCAGGAGCCCTGTGTATTTCTTAGGGACAGGCGGCGATTGAGCAGGAGACCCTTCTGCGTGGTGTCCAATTCCTGCCAGCGCCGTCTCGAATCAAGGCAGTGCGTGTCCGGCTGTACCGAAATAGGACGAATGCTGACGCGGCAGGTCATTTGACGGCCCGGCGGAATGGGTTAGAGTCTTCGCACCGCATGGATAATAGCTACCATCAGTATTCCTGGGCAGCCTCGCTGGACAGTATGGAGGGCACTGATGTCGTCAATCTGCCGGCCAGGCCGTCCGCCACGACGGCGGGCCGCCCCGCGAACCATCCCCTCGGCGGGGTGCTGCTCGCGATCGGGGTCTCACTGGCGGCTCTGTGGATGAACGCGCTGCCCTGCTGGCCCTTCAGCACCACGTCGGCCCAGGGCCGCGTCGCGCATCCGATTGAGCCGGTGATGGTCGCTTTGCTGCTGGGCATGGTGGTGAGCAACGTGTGGGCGCTGCCGCGCAGCCTCCAGCCGGGAATCCGCTTCTCGGTGAAGAAGCTGCTGCCGCTGGGCATTGTGCTGCTGGGCGCACGGCTCAATTTCGGCGAGATGGTGAAGGTGGGGCTGACCGGCCTGGGGCTCACGGTGCTGGAGACGGCGGTGGCCCTTCTGCTTCTGGCGGTGCTGGCGCGCTGGCTGAAGCTGCCGCGCAAGCTGGGCGTGCTCCTGGGCGTGGGCACGGCCATCTGCGGCGGCACGGCGATCGTGGCGACCGCGCCCGCCATTGAAGCGGAGGAGCGCGACGTGGCGTTCAGCGTGGCCACGGTGACCCTGCTGGGGCTGGTGGCGATGCTGGTGCTGCCGTTCGCGGGCCATTTGCTGGACCTGACCTCCCGGCAGTTCGGCGTCTGGGCCGGGCTGGCCATTCACCAGACCCCGCAAGTGGTGGCGGCCGGCTACGCTTATTCGCCCGCCGGCGCTGATTACAGCCCGGTCGCGGGGGACACGGCGGTGATTGTGAAGCTCACGCGAGTGTGTTTGCTAGCCCCGGTGGTGTTCGTCCTGGGCCTGGTGTATGCGCGGCGCAAGGCGGCGCGCAGCGGGGCCGACGCCCGGCGCGGCATCAACTATGTGCAGTTGTTCCCGATGTTCGTGCTGGGATTCGTCGGCATGGCGCTGCTCAACACCCTGGGGTGGCTGCCGGAACTGACAGTCCGGCACCCGGCCATCTTTGGCGGCGGCGAGCACACCACGACGCTGGCCGGGTTGGCCGACCAGGCGTCGCGGTTTTGTATTCTGATGAGCATGGCCGGCGTCGGGCTGGAAACGAAGTTCGCGGCCATGAAGCAGGCTGGGGCCAAGCCCATCGCCGCCAGCTTCATCGCAGTGGTCGTCGTCGCGGCCATGGTCCTGATGTTGATCAAATCGCTTGGAGTCTGACATGAGCCGGCGCCGGGAAAAGCGGCATGCATCTTGGCAGGCAAAAATGCTCAATGGGCCTGGAACCGGGCGACCAGGGATTTAGTTCTCCATACAGGAACGCAAACAACATAACGAGAAAGGTATAGCAGTATGTCAAAGTTCATGTGCACCCACACCATCCCACCGGGTAAGTTCTCGGCCGATCAGATGCGTCAAATGGCGCAGGCCGCGCAGCAGGACGCCACCGTCAAAGGCTATCGCAGCTTCGCCAACCTCGCTGAAGGCAAGGCTGTTTGCGTGATGGAGGCTCCCAACAAGGATGCCGTCGCCGCCTGGTTCAACAAGATGGGAATGCCCTTTGATAATATCACCAAGGTGGAGTTCGAGGGCGAGCGAGGTAACATCCAACACGCCGCCTAGCCGCGGAACTCGCGGCGGCTCATCGGTCCCGGAGCTTACCTTGCCGCTTTCCGGGCAACGCCGCTCCAAACCGTCTATGCGGACGCCGAAGGCAATTTCGGCCTGACCTGCCCGCGCGACACAGAGTTGGTCGTCTTTTCGCAAGTTGGGCAGCGCACTGATGTGGCCGTAACGCGCGTGTACTACTGGTTGGTCCAAGTCCCCACGAAGGTGACTTCTGCCAGAATAGTACTGACCGGCAACAACGCCGTGAAGGTCGCCCCGGACGGCGGGCTCAGGCTCTAGCGGGCGGATAGGACACCGCCACCGAACGGCGAGCCATCCCCGGATCGCAGCAGCGGCCCGCACGCAGCCGATGCGGGCCGGCTACGGCTTGCGGTCCGCGTCATCCTGACTTACGCCCAGGCCTCTTGGATTTACGGGACGCTTTGACTGGGGTCTTCGGCTGTCGGGGCTTTGCCTTCGCGACGGTTTTGTGGGCCCGTTTGGCAGCGGGTTTGCGAGCAGGTTTCTTCGGCGCCCCGGCGGCCGCTTTTGCGGGCTTGGGGCGCAGGCGAACCGTGGTCTTCCTGGTCCTGACTTCCCCGGGCTGGGGAGGCTCGGCGGCGGACTGCTGTTCCTCGCTCCAGCCGTGGGCGTCGCGGACGGCAATCATCGTGCGCAGGATATCGTTCCACGTGTCGGGCTTCATCATGACATCGTTGGAGAACATGCAGCCATCCCAGCAGATGTGGCGGCAGGTCCTGGAGAGCGCGCCGTCGTCACCGCGTAGCCAATAGCCCGCGTGATCGGCAATCGAGAGCTTGCCCTTGGGGTCATTGGGGAGGCAATGGTGGCCGGTCTTGTCGTGGGTGCCGGAGCCGTGGACCGTACCGTCGTTCTGGGCTACGTGGAAGTCAATGGTCCAGGGGCGCAGGGCTTTGGTGAGGGTCTTGAGGGCCGAGTTGAGGAGCTGCGGGCTCGACCAGTCCCAATCGCTCGGCAGGATGGCGTCTTCGGGGGCGTTGTAGCCGAGCAGGAAAAGAAGGGTATGGGCCATGTCTGCCTGGAAGCCGAGGGTACGGGGGCGGCCGACGCGTTTAAGCAGGTCCACCACCTTCTTCCAGCTATGCATGCCGCCCCAGCAAATCTCGCCCTCGGCGGCCAGGCGTTCGCCATAGCCCTCGGCGACGTCGCAGGCCTCGCGGAACGTGCGCGCGATCCTGGCCTGGTTCGCCTCGGCGTCTTTTGACCACTGCTCGACGCTGCAGGCGGAGTCAATGCGCACTACGCCGTGAGGCCGGGCGCCCAGTTCGCGCAGGCGCCGGGCGATGCGGCAAGCCTTGCGCACCTGGCCGACGAACTTCTGGCGGTCCTCCTCGCTGCCCATGGCGGAGCCGCCGCCGGTGGGGCCCCAGACGGGCGCGACGACCGAGCCGACGACGAAGCCCTTGGCCTGGACTTTGTCCGCCAGGCGCTTGAGGCCGTCGTCGTCAATGTCTATGCTCACGTGCGGGTCGAACAGGAACAGGTCCACGCCGTCGAACCGGGTGCCGTCCACCTGGGCGTGGGCGGTGAGGTCGAGCATGGTATCGAGGTCAATACAGGGTTCGGCGCCAGGGCTGCCTTTGCCGACGAGGCCGGGCCACATGGCATTGTGGAGTTTGGGGAACGCGTTCATGGGATTTGCGATTTACGATTTACGAGCATCCTGTCGTTGGGGGCATTGAACTGGCAATTCTTAGCTCGTAAATCGTAAATCGTAAATCGTAAATGGAGGGGCTTGCCGCGGGCGTCCGCGTGGGCTAATCAGTGGCGGTGAGCCTGAGATGGGATTGGCGGAGCCGGTGCCGTCATCTGGTCGCCGCGCTGCTTGTGGCGGCGCTGGTGGCGGGAGGCCTGGCAGCCGCGCGCGAAGACCTGTCGGCGACAGCCGGCGGCGCTACCGCGAATCAGCGGCTTTGGCAGGCGTGCGAGCGGGGGAGCCCGCCGGCGCTGGCCGCGGCCCTTGCGGAAGGGGCGGATCCGCGCCAGGTCAACCCCTCTACCGGCCTGCCGCCGCTGCTGGAGGTTCTGCGGGCGGCGGCTGGCCCGCTGGACGCCGCCCGGCACCAATGCATTTCCACGCTGCTGGCCCACGGGGCCAATGCCGACGCGACAGACCGCGACGAGCGGACCGCGGTCATTTACGCTACGCGGTTAGGGGACCTGGACACGTTGCGTGTGCTCGTGGAGGCCGAAGCTTTTGTCCGCACCCGCGACCGGTTCCATAAGACGGCGCTGTTCTATGCCGTCGAGGCCAACCGGCGCGACATCGTCCGCTACCTGACGGACAACGGCGCGCTGATTTCGCTGTCGGTCCGGGAGAGGAAACAGATGGCGAGACGGTAGTGGATTGGCTTCCGGCGAGGAGGGGTATAGAGTCTGCCCTATGAGTGAACCCATTATCTGTCAGAAAGGTCCGTATGTTCAAAATGTAGAGCCGGGCGCGTATTGGTGGTGCGCCTGTGGACGTTCGAGCTCACAACCGTTTTGTGACGGCTCGCACAAGGGGACCAGCCTGGGCCCGAAGCAGGTGCAGATCACTGTGGCGAAGACCGTGGCGTGGTGCGGATGCAAACATTCGGAGGAAGCGCCCTTCTGCGACGGCAGCCATGGGCGGTTGTGAAGCGCACCGGGACTCCAAAGCTGGCGGAGCTTTATAATTGCCCGGCGAGCCGCGCTGGCAGAAGGTCGTGCAGTGCAGGCAAACGGAAGGATACTTCATCATGTATATGTTTAGAACGCTGCGCGCGGTGAGATTCCTGGTCACGGGCCCCATCATCCTCGCGATGTTGGCCGTGATTAACCTGATGACGACGCCCGGAGACTTGTGGGTTAAGTGGGCCGCCCTGGGGATGGGGATTGCCTGGGTATTTTGCCTGCTGCGCGTGATTCGCGCGATGGTCTTGCTGGGGGGATTGCTGGCGCTAATTGCGTATCTCAGGAAGAAAAGAGAGGAGCGTTATCCAGAAAGGGCCTGAGCCTCGCCCTGCATTCGGCGCCGGAAGTGCGCTAGATCACAGTTCGGCGTCGTTGGACTCGCGCGCGTGAGCGCGAGCCGTTGGCGTCTCACCTCTTCCCGTCTCTCGCCTACGGTTCCCGCCGTTTAAACACCTCGCTTGGGTCAGCCAGGTTGAGCGCGGAGAGGTCCAGGCCCAGGTTGGGGTTGCGCTCGTGGGCAATCTGGAGTTGGACCGCGATGCGCTTCACGGTGGGAGCGGTAAAATATTTCACCGCGCCGACGCTGACCTGGGCCTTGAAGATGACGGTCAGCAGACAGTTATCGTCCACGCGCATGACCAGGAGGCTGAACTTTTCGCCCTGGTGATAGATGCTGTTGAAGTTGGGCTCCTGCACGAGGCTGGCGATGGTCTGGTTGGCCATGTAGGCGCCGGAGGCCAGCGCGGCGATGGTGGTAAGGTCGAACTGCTGCCGCTCGCCCTGGCTGGCAATCAGGAATCCGGCTGCATCAATGAGAAGCGCCGTCGTGGCTTCACTTTTCTCAACCAACTCGCGCAACTCGCGTTCGAGCCACGCAATATCTTCCTCGATGAGCTGGGGCAGGTTGGCCATGTCATGCGTACTGCGGATTGCTCTGGGTGATGAACTTGTTGAGCAACATGCGAGTAATCATATTGAGCGTTTCGAAGACCCCCTCGCATTTGTGGGCCGTCGCGGCAAACGAGGGCACTTGGATGTCGCGGTTGTTGAGGAGGAACTCGAGGTATTCCACCGGGGCGGCGTTGGGCAGGTCGCGCTTGTTGTATTGGAGGACGTAGGGGATTTCGGCCAGGTTGAGCCGCAGGGTTTTGAGGTTCTCTTCGAGGTTGGCGAAGCTCTCGACGTTCTCGGGCATCTTTTCGTATTGGGAATCGGCGACGAAGACGATGCCATCCACGCCGCGGAGCACGAGCTGGCG
>Ga0335069_10006899_pt1 | contig 16452 bp, 28 predicted proteins | sample Lox_Sample_11_FD_206714 | JGI IMG/M metagenome (GOLD analysis project Ga0335069, IMG submission 206714) | Soil microbial communities from Loxahatchee National Wildlife Refuge, Florida, United States - Lox_Sample_1.1 | ecosystem: Environmental > Terrestrial > Soil > Wetlands | place: USA...
TGATTTAATCGTTGTCCGCAATGGCATATTCATCGGGATTGAAGTGAAAGGGACTGGAGGCACTTGGAGCTTGGAGCAGAAAGGGTTCAAGGAAAAACTGGAAGAAGCCGGCGGCACTTACATCCTTGCGCACAAGATGGAAGACGTAACCGAGCATCCCGATTTGTTCATCAATAACCCCAATAACGAAATTTGGTAATACCATGGAAAAATCACTTTATATTGAATGTGTGGACTGTCATATTGATTTTGAGTTTACGGTAGGCGAGCAGCAATTTTACGAAGCGCGCGATTTCCAGCCGCCTCGGCGGTGCAAGGATTGCCGCAACCGCAAAAAGGCCGACCAACTGTGGCGCGAAAAGGAACGGGAACAATGACCGCACAAAAGGTAAAAGTTAATGGCAAGAATTCTACTGAAGCAATCACTTTGATGCTCGCTGATTTTCGTGACCATGAATACTCTCGACTCAAAAGGCATCACGGAAACCAGAATTTCTGTGAACGGACGGGCGAGTTATGCGGGCATTCCCGTTCAATATCCTATGATGAAAAGGAAATACAGGAATTGAAGGTTCACCTTATGAAACTCGCAATGTTGCTCGGTTTTTCGTGGGGTACTATTGTTCTGATTCTTTTGATTGTTATCACAATGAAATGACCAACAGACTACCCCAAGAAGGCGACCAAGGCAAAGTGCGGTATCATTTGCCCGATCCGAAGGTCTTCGTGGACCAGAAGGACATGCGGGACGTGGTAATGCCCGAGCGCCAGACGGTGTTCAATGGGGCGCGCGTGTTCATCTTCGACCATGCGGAATATCCGGAATCGGGTGGCATTGAACGGCATTTCGTGGGTTGCCTGCATCCGGACAACCACTTTCCGTTTCCTCAAGCGGGATTCGCCAACGAGCACGTCAAGAAGAACCTCCGCGGTCTCATGAAGATGTTCGACGGAAACAAGCTGATGGCGCTCTCCGCGGTGTGGACGAAGAAAGCTCTTGAGAACACGCTCCGTCCCGTCATCGAGCAGGCTGACCATGCGTTCGCGCAAGTGTACTATATGGGCGAATACCCCCGGTACTATTCGAAGCCCGCGAAGGAACTCAAGAAATTCAGCGACGCGTTCTTTACCGCGCTCGGGATGCCGGAGGACATCGTTTTCGGCATGGGACGGCTCATCATGACGGTGTTCGAACATGACAATGCCTATATGTGCCGGCTGCAGGACCTCGCCATGGAAGCCATAGTGTCGTCGCTTCTCAAAGATTTTCCCGTTGAAGTGGCGCGCCTCATGAAAATCTTCGCCGAGCGCGATCCGGTCTCGGCCAATGTCGAAAAATTCCAGCGGTTCGAAAAAATGCTCGCGCTCTGTTGGCGTTTTCCCCGTTTCAAGAAAGCACTGCGTGCGGGCATTGTGGCAGTCGACTGGGAAAATCTTGGCATGTCGGAGGCTGAATACTACCATCATTCGATGCGGTCCGATTACGCGGTTTGGGGCATTCCGTTTCCCCAGCGCTTGCAGTCGTTCATTGCGTGGCACAAAAAACTAGGCAAGCCGGAACCCCTGATGATGGAAATACAAAAATAACCAACACCACCATGGAAGAAAAGGAAATCAAAGGGAAATTGAAGGGCTTAATATCAGAACTGGAAGACGTGATAATTTCGGTCGAGAAAGCAAAACAATTCGAGGAATTGCTCATTAGCTTGTTCCAAGACGACGGGGTGCCATACTCCACGGAATCGTTGCAAGGGTTCCTGTTGGGGATCAGGTTTTATATTGCCGAATCTGGCGTTGATGCTATGAACATTTCCGATCGGGCGGCGCTTGCCATGATGATTTGCGGCAAGCTAATCCGTGAGCGTAAGAAGAACGAAACAAACTTATCGAAAATCAAACATGAATAACCTCTATCCCAGCATCATCGTGCTTCTGCAGCTTGTGGTTTCGATATTGCAAGGTTCGCACGGCAATTTGACGCAAGCGCAGCTGCAACTCTTAACGCAGGCAGTAGCGCTTTCCCAGGAGGCTACTATGCCCCAAATTTCAGCTCCAGTAAGCAGTTTGGACGTGGAAACGACTTCCGTGCCGGTTACGCCGGCGCAACCCTTAAAACCTGTTCTTAGCGCGATTGTCGATACTCCTCGCGTGTGGAACATGCAGGTGGACAAAGTAGCCTACAGCCAATTAGGCACGGTGTATCTTTCGTGGGATGCCGACGGGAATTATCCTTTCGGGCTGTACCCGCAGAACGGCGAAATAACATGGTCGAACGAATTGAACCCGAACGACTGGCAGTACAAGGCGCGGTTCGGTCCCGTTCCGGCAGGCACTTATGAATTTTGGATTGGGTTTGGGAACTGGGGTTCGAAGCCGTGCTACATTACGGTTACCCACACCGGCACGAACCAAGCGCAGCAGTGCAACCAATAAGACCATGGAAATCATCACCACCAATGCTGTGTTTCTTGACAAGCAAGCCGTTTCCACGGCGGAGTTAAATGCTTCCATAACGAAGTTGCGACGGCAAATAGATGCCCATACCAAAAATTTCTTCCTGTGGTTTTTCAGGTTCTTTGTTTGCCAATCGTATTGCCTTTTTTTGGGGCATGACATTGGTGTTGGCGCGAGGTTTGTCATATTCGCCGGAAGGAATTGTGTGATTGATGGTAATATTGTTGCAGGCGTAGAATATCGGCAATGCCCATGGTGTTTTTCTTTTTTGAAATCACCGTCGAGCATTTACAAAATCCAGATGAAAAACCCGTAGATCTCATGGCAAACCGACAAAAAAAACCCGTAGATCGCATGAAACCGCAAATGCCGGACGAGCTTCGTGCGTGGCACAGTGAAGTCATGAAGGCATGGCACCGCAAAATGAAGCGGACAAATCCGGCACGCTATAAGGAGATGCAAAGCTACGCCGGACGTAAACGGCAGGAATCTGTCGTACAAAGTAAGAAAATGGTACACTGATTGCGCCTTTCGTGCCGTTTTTGCTTGCAAAAAACCGCTTGTGCTGTCGCACAACGGTTTTTTGTGTGCGTTCGTGGTGTTTGACAGCAGCCGTATATCGGCTATACTGAAAGGGTAAGGATGAACTGGCAGCAGGAGGGCAATAACAAAATCATTTTACGCCCTATCCCATCAGCTCATCAGTCCATCCTTGCGGCGGGTGTCCGGCATTTATGCCGTCAAGCGTTTCCGGCGGTTATCGTATAAACAAGCCGCCTTGCTCATTTCAAAGGTCGTCAAATTAAATCAACCATCATGGAAAACAAACAAGAGGATACGCGGGCGCAAGATTGCGCCAAAGGATGCTATGAGTACATTTCTGAACTTTTTGAAAAATTCGAAAAGGCAAAGGGTAAGGAACAGGACGAGTTAGAAACTGAACTGGACGAAAGCAATTACGGCATAACCGTGGTGAAGCATTACATCATCACGCTCGCTGGTGGTGGTCCGGCAGTCCGCATTTACGGCGAGATTGAAGACGGCGAACCCGTAACGGCAGAATTGCAGTACCAAGACTGGTTTACTCCATGGACTGAATACAGGGGCGCAGATGAAGAATTGTTGCTGAATTATGCCCGTCATTTTGTTTTTGAGACATAGCATCGCTCGCACTGATCCGGCTACAATCGGCGAACGATGCGGCCGGATCAGCAATAAACTAACAAATCACACCATGCGGATATCAAAACAAGTCGTTGCACAGTTGCGGCACAAGCAGGAAGCGGCAAAACAACGCCTCGAATACTTGCGCCAAGAGCTGCGGGCTGAACGGATCAGCTATGGCGAACTGGCGGAATTGCGGGAGCTTGCGAAATACATCGATCCAGCAGATGTCGAACTGCTGGAGGCCGCCGGAGCACCGGAGCACATAAACTAACCAAACGAAGCCATGAAGACATACCACAATTTCAAGGATATCGCCTCATTCCAGAAGTTTTTGCGGGGCGGCGATTATCCGAAATGCCATGAAAAAATCGGTTGCCTCGATTATGTGAAGGTCGGCGGCATCCTCTACACCATGCACGAGTACGACATAGGCGGCCGCTATGTGAACTGGGCGAACAAAAAGCATAACCTGATGATCCAAATGGATACGGCGAACCGGTACCAGACGGGGTACGGGGATGCGCAGGTCGAACAGTTTGAAGCGTACTACTTGCGGGATGACATCAGCTATGCGCAATAACATGATCACTTACAACGAGATCAAGCATCCGATAACCGGAAAACTGTACTGGTGGAGAGTAATCGGGCACAGGGGCGGCCGATCTTACGAGGTTTCAGAGCCGCAGGAATCGGCAAAAGGCCGCAAAGTTTTAAGGAGAAATGTGTCATGGTGGGTGGTGGATGAGAAACCGCTGATTTATGACATGATTAAATCCCTTGAACATGACTAAATTGACATTAACCGAGGGCAACGAAACTAATTTCTTGTCTTCACAGCTCGCCCGCAAGCGTCGAATGCGGGCACGGAGGGAACTACTGGCCGGACTGATCCTCGTAGCACTATACTGCTGGATCATCTGGCGATAATACAACCATGCAATACGACATATACGACGCGGCCATGGAACTTGCCGGAAAACTGGGCGGCGTAAGCGAGGAGTTGCTGTATGAGATACGGATGAAGCTCGAAGTCGCTTACGAAGAGGGCAGAAAGGCAAAGGAACTTGAGATAAAATCGCGTCCTGTCATCAAGATGAAGATGACTTCTCTAGCGATAAACGGCGAAGATACGGAAACCGGCCAAAGGTACGAGATAGGCAACGCTTAACGCAATCCACACTAACCGCACTTGCAAAGGTGCGGTTTTGTGTTGCATTATAAGCAGTATGGAACTGATGACGAAGGTTGAAATACGCCGACAGCTCGATGAAGCGTTATCGTTTTGGCGTTTCAAGCGGCCTAAAGGCAGGGGAAGGCCAACCAACAACAGTACCAAAGGAAGGTCAATGAAAATGACACCCGAAGCGGTGGTTCTTATAGAACATGTCATCAAGAATGGCGGATCACTTACGAGCGCATTAGCTACCGCAGACGTTAGCAAGGATGCATATTACAACTGGCTTGCCATAAATCCAACTTTCACAGACCGTATAGAGCAATTGAAGTACCATGCTGAAACAATAGCAGAGAACACACTAGTACGAGGGTTAAAGTATGATCCAGAGCTATCACTGAAATACTTGGAACGTGTTAAACCAGACAAATACAGCGTAAAGGGCGTACAGGTGAATGTAGGATTGGCATTTGATGGTATTGTACTGTCCAAGCCTAAACAGGTGGCTAACCTACCAGATAACCACATTCCTGAAATTAGTACAGAGGTTACCAAGCCACAGCTAGAAGCACCAAGTCAAGGAGACAGCAAATAGCCCATATATTACCTATCATGTCATCAAATGCATAATGTGCGACACAAAAACTTCCTCGTATAATGCGCTAGGACACGAGTTAATTTGTTGGCTGGGTGATTCATCGTTCCAAACGAGTACGCTCGCCTAGCGTGATTTAGCTTCAACTGCGCTAGGGTGTAGCAAGAACATACAATAGCAGTATGCAGGGGGGTGGGGGGTGCCTCACTATGGCCATTCAATAGGCCACCTTTCGACTTTTTGCGGGTTTCTTCCTTCCTTCCCCATCCCACACCGGAAACCATATTCTGTTCCTCACTGGGTACATGTGTACTGTTGTACTGGTGGAACTGGAAAAGAATGCCGTTTGGTACCCATATAGGTACATGTATGGTAACTGTTGTTACTCACTGCGGTAGGGGTGTACTGTTGAACAGTTATCCACACAAAAAATTGACCATGAGTACCCTCTGGGGTACACTGTTCATGGACTGGCGGAAGGTTCCCGGGAGTTCTGACGATCTCTCCAGGATTAAATGTTTCAGCCTTCCCCATCCGCCTGGGCTACGGTAACTCATTGAAACCCTTCGGGGAGATGGAGTACGGTAGCCGTGGCGGATGAAATACCTCGAAGCGATAATCCTCGTGCTGGTGTACCTCGCGATGCTCATGGCGGCATTTATCGTGGGCGAGAAGATGGGTCGGGAGGATGAACCAAAGGAATTTCCTCATTTTGGGAGTGCGGATGATATCAAGAAAACTTCACTTGTTGGAAAAGTTGAAAATGGGTTGTGCCATGAGGGAAATGAGTGGGGATGTTATCCGCTTTGCAAGGCATGTGCGAATAATGCAAGGTTGCGGCACGAACAGAAAAACCAATGAAAATCTGCACCACCTGTGCGAAGGAAATAAAGTCGAACGACTTCTGCTCCCAGAAGTGCAAACGAAGGCATTACCGGAGGGGAGGGAAGAAAAGAAAAACGGCAAAACGATGATGGAACCGAAATACAAAATCGGCGACGTGGTTTTTCGCATTAAGGACAACACGAAGATCGTTGAATTTGTAGTCCGTGGAGTATATGCGGGGGAGAAAAATTGTTTCTACGCAAACGAAGAAATCAAGGAAAGGTTGTATTTTAGTGGAAACTCTGCAACGTGGCGAAATGAAGAAGAACTGTTTGCTTCAAAGCAGGATTTGATCGCATCACTATGAATACAAACGTACACTTCATGTCAAAAACTTCTGAATGGGAAACGCCGCAGGAGTTTTTTGATGAACTCGATCGGGAGTTCCATTTCAAACTGGATGTGTGCGCTACGGATAGCAATGCGAAATTAAATTCTTATTTCACAGATGAGATGGACGGTTTGAACCAGCCATGGAGTTCTTGTAACTGGATGAACCCCCCCTATGGGCGTGAGATCGGGAAGTGGGTGAAGAAAGCAAGCGAGAATCCAGTAACGGTTTGTTTATTGCCAGCACGGACTGACACGAAATGGTTTCATGATTACATTCTTGGAAAAGCAGAAATCCGTTTCATAAAGGGTCGGCTCAAATTCGGGGGATCGAAAAATTCCGCGCCATTTCCTTCGATGGTGGTAGTATTCAGATAATATGCCTGAAAAAATAATCTCGTTCGAGGATCTTTCGCACATGACGCCGACCCAGTGGAAAGCCACGGAAGCGACGGAGAAATTCCGGTATGTGCTCTATGGCGGTTCCATGGGCGCCGGGAAATCGTACTGGCTCCGGTGGAACTGCGTCTACTGGCTTCTGAAGCTCGCGCAGGAATACAACGTGCCTGGCATCCGTGCCGGGCTGTTCTGCGAAGACTACGGCAGTTTGAACGACCGGCACATTTCGAAAATCAAATTGGAATTTCCCTCGGCGCTCGGCAGTTACAACGAACAGCGGCATGAGTTCCAGTTGCTGCCACGGTACGGAGGGGGCGTCCTCGCGTTCAGGAACCTCGATGACCCGACGAAATACCTCTCGTCGGAGTTCGCCGTAATCGCCGTGGATGAAATTATCAAAGATCCGAAGTCGGTGTTCGACATCCTGCGGACCCGTTTGCGTTGGGTCGGCGTTCCCGTTACGCGGTTCTTCGCGGCGTCGAACCCGGGCGAAGGCTGGGTGAAGCAGTTTTTCATTGACCGGAACTTCCCTGCGTCGGAACAGGAGCCGCGTGAGTTCTGCTACATCCCGGCGTTCCCGAAGGACAACCCGTACCTCGACAAAAGCTATTTCGCGTCGCTCGAATCGTTGCCCGAAGCGGAGCGCAAAGCGTACCTCGAAGGTGACTGGACCGCGTTCGAACGCGACATGGACGACGAGGGATATTATCCTCTCCTTTCGAGTTCAGAGCTTGCGAACGCGTACATTGAATCCCCCGTGCATGTGGGCGATTGTTGTTTGCTCGTGGACCCTGCCGCCGGAGGCGATAACAGCGCGGTCGTTATCCAGTCGAAAACCTGCAAGGAAGTCTTGCTGAATCAAAAGACGAAGGACATCATGGCGCTCGTTCCCTTCATCGTGAATTGCCTCCGCGCGTATGAGAACGTGAAAATGGTATTCATCGACAAGACGGGCGTCGGCGAAGGATTGTTCCGCCGCATGAAGGAACTCGAACATGACTTGAACACGAAAATACGCGGCGTCGCGTTCGCGGAATCCCCCTCGGACAAGAAGCTCTACGAGAACATGAAAGCGGAACTGTACTGGAAGGAGCGGCAGTGGATACTTGCGGGAGGGAAGCTTGTGCGGAACGACGGATGGAACGAACTGACGGCCATCAAGTACAAGAAAAATTCGGACGGCAAGATCATCATGATGAGCAAGGACATCATGCGGCGGCACGGGTACAAGTCGCCGAACGTGGCGGATGCGTCGGTGTTGGGACAGCTTGCCCCGAAGGACATGAGCCGGGGTGATATGATGAAAGGGAGGAAAATATCCGACGTTACCGAACGCATATGGCAAGGACGATAACCATCAAAACGATTCCCCACAAAGAGCAGGATTATGATACTGTGGGAAACTGGAAAATAACTCCCCATGAGATGCTGATTTTTGTTTCAGACATGGATAATGATGACTCTGAGTTCGTCATCGGCATCCATGAGGCAATCGAAGCATGGCTCTGCGAGAAGAACGGCATCTCGCAGGATGACGTGGATAACTGGGACATGTGGTACGAGGAAGCGCGCGAGCAGGGCACGGCGGCGTGCGGATGCCCGATTTACCCGACCTCCGAGCCGGGAAACGACAAGCACTGCCCGTACCGCAAGGAGCACCAGTTTACAACGAAAATCGAGAAGATGCTCGTGAAGCGCGGAGGCATGGATTGGACGCAGCATGATATTTTGGTAAATTCATTGATGTGATGAAAAAGAAACCCCTCGTACTTCCCGGATTCCGGGACAAGGCAGGACGTCTTGTCGTCGCGGCGACGCCCGAAGGGTGGTACCGCACGGAGGACGGGAAGATTTTCGATCCCGACGGTTTTGAATGGTACGGGGACCAGACAACCGGTGGTGAAGTGCCGGAACAGCGCCTCATGCCCGATGAGCGCCGGGGACAGACGATGGTCGTGCGCGATTTCAAAATTGCGGTGCTCCCGGGCACGCACGCCGACCCGAAAGAATTTTTCAAACACTACCGTCCGACCATCGAACAGACGATGGTCGAAACCGGATGGGACTACGCGGACGAGCGCGCGGTGGAATTCGGCATGGGTAAGGATGGGTTCGTGCACATCCAAGTCCGCATGAAAAAGAAAGTGTGGAAGAACCGGGACAACGCGTATGCCGGCGCGAAGCAAGGTCAGTCCGGACAGGTGCGCTCAAAGGCACTCCAGAAAATCGGCGCATTGGACCCGACGATTTACGGCGTGGTGGAAACCGAAAGGCCGGCGGACGATATTATCTCGGGACGAAAATGATTGCGGCATTCGACGTTGACGGCACGCTTATTGATTTCGAAGGCAACCCGCGCCCCGAAATCGTGAACCTCTATCGCTGGTTCGAACAGCACGGTTATGAGATGGTCGTGTGGTCGCACGCGGGGGTGCAACATGCGAAAGAAACCTGCGCGAAACTCGGGCTGACGCCTTCGAAAACGCTCCACAAGAACATGTGGGGCGGCAACCAGATATACCCCGACGTGGCTGTGGATGATTTGGATTTGCGCATTGGGAAGAACATGGTTAAAGTGTAAGCAATGGAAGACAATCAAGTTCAAAATTCGCCTTCGCAGCTTTTGAAGCGGATTGAACTCGAATATAACGAGTCGCAAGATACGCTCCGCGCCAAGAAATTGAACTGGGTGCAGAACTTGGTTTTGTTCAACAACCTCCAGCGCGATGACCAGACGATAGCATCGACCTTATTGTTTTCATATTTCAACCGGGTGCTTTCGAACCTGTACTCTGACGTGTTGCAGGCGACGTTCGTGCCTTCGGAAGATTCCGACTACAAGAAGACCGAGGCGTGCAACAAGCTCTACCAGAACGACTATCAGGAGATGGAGATGGGGAAGCTCGAATACGATTGGATTTGGGACGCGTGCTTCTTCGGCGAAGGCTACATGGAAACGCTCGTGTTCAACAAGCGGAAGAAAATCATGGAGCCGCACGTCCTGAACCCGCTCTATGTGGGGCATGATCCGTTCTTCGAAGACCCGAAGCAGTGGCGGTACTGGAATGTGTGGATGACGTTCTCGCGCAGGGACCTCGAACGCCTCAAGGAAAAGAAAGTCTTGAACCCGAACATTGAGATTAACCGCATCGCCCCGGGGCTTGAGGTGGAATTGTGGGACTACAAAAACCGCCGCGACGCGGCACGGCTTGGCACGAACGTGAACGCGACCTCATCGTCATCGAACGACGTGTACCAGATTTTGAAGCATTATACGGTGGTTATGGAAGACGGCGTGGTGACGAGCGACGGCAAGGCAATCAAAAAAGGCGAACGGGCAATCGTATGGACGGACAAGAATTTCTCGCAGGAAATCCGGGTGGAGCGCTTGGCGAAATACGTCCCCGAAGACGAGCCGTGGCCGGTCGTGCGGAAGCAGGTGTTCAAGGAGCCGCATTCCTCGATGTCGATTTCCATCCCCGACATCGTGCAGGACAAGCACCGCGCGCAGAGCGTGTTGCTGAACCTCATGTACATCGCCGCGAAGGATGAGGCGAACCCGATTTACCTCTACAATCCTGACATGGTGCAGGACGTGACGGCGTTCCTCTCGCGCCAGATTTCCCAGCACATACCCGTGGACAACCTCGATACGGCAGTGAAGCCGATGAACACGAAAGCGGCGGTGAACCCGTCCGTGAACGCGTTCCTCTCGATGCTCGCGGGAATGTCCTCGGAAGCCATCGGCACCGCGATCGTGCAGCCCTCCGTGCAGAAAGGGAAGAAGTCCGCCACCGAATCGGCGCTCTCGCAGCAGGTCGCCGACCTCGCGGCGTCCTTGCAGGCGAAAATCCTCGCGCAAGGCGAGCAAGAATTCGTGTCGCATTGGTACCAGCGCCTCTCGAACAACATGAAGGCTGGCGATGAGAAAATAATCACGCTGACTTCTGTTACTGGCGTTACGTTTGAGAATATCAAAGCCGATGATTTCAAGACGAAATTCCCGCCGAAAATTTTCATCCGTTCCAAGAAAGAAGCCGAGTACAAGGAACTAGTCCTGCGCCGCGACCTCATGCAGAACTATCCGATCCTCGTGAAATCCATGGACCCGCGCTCGCTGGCGAATTTCAACAAGTACGTCTATTTCCCGAAGTTTATTGACGACAGCGCGACCATTGACCGCATCGTCCCCGCGACCGTCGGGCAAATCAAGCAGCGGCAGGAGAACGAGCTTCTTGACCAGAACATTTTCGTGCCGGTCGACCCGTTGGACGATGACGAGGCGCATCTCTATGAGTGCATGATGGCAAAGCATACTCCCGCGATGTGGGCGCATTACTTCGTCCACGAGAAGCACCTCGCTATCAAGAACAAACAGAAGGAAGACGAGGAGAAGAAACAGCAGGAAGGTGGCGAAGGGGGAAAGCCGCCTGAGAGCAAGATAGCGGGCAATGGCAGTTCGATGGGCAAGAACCTCAACAAAAACGCCCCGAACCAGAACAAGGTGCCCGTGCAGTCCGACAAGCAGAATCCGAGCAAAGCCGCCGTCCCACTCACGAAAGAAACGTCGAACAGCATACAGCAAAAGGGAAAAGTCCTTGCGTAGTATGCTATTATAATTGCAATGGCAAACATTTTTGAACAAGTAAAAGCATTGGGGAAGTTGCCGGGAGCGTTCATGGGAATGCAGGACGCAAAGAGCCGGCTCTACATGGTGAACAAGGAACTAAAGGCGGCTCAGAATAGGAAGAATCCCCTGTACGGGAAAACAAAACATCCCGCGATGTTCGACAAAAAGAAGGTCGCGCGGGCTGCAAATAAAGCATTTAACGCATGATGAAAAAATCAACTCCGATTTCGATGACGCCGGCCTCGCCGTACACGGGTACGACGGCGACCACTTTTACGATGTCCGTGGTGAACCCTTACGGTCAGGAAGCGAAGCCGAATTTTCAAGAAGCCTGCGTGGTTGTGAATGTCGGTGCAATGACGGGCAGTGGCGTGTCGTTCCAAGTGGAAGAATTCGTGGACGGCAACTGGATTCCTGTGGGGGCGACGGGTACCATAACGGGAACAGGCAGCGCGGTTATTGATTCATTGGGACCAACCGCAAGCGGCACTACGACATTTACTGCTTCAACGAATCCTACCACTCGCCTCCGCTTGCTTGGCAAAGGCACTGATACGCGCGTCGTGGTGGGCGTCGCGGGAGTATTTGGTACGCTTTCTTACACCGTCGACTATATTGGCTATTCAGGATAATCCCATGCCGCAAACCGCAAAAGGCAAGAAGATACTTGCCAACATGACAAAAGAATACGGGGCGAATAAAGCGAATCGCGTGTATTACGCGAGCATTGTGAAAGGAAAAATCAAAGGAGCCGAAGGGAAGGGTGGCACGGGAAAGTTGGCAAAAGCGAAGGCTACCTACCGGCGAAAGGTCGAGCACGCAGCAAAGAAAATGTTCATTTAACACCATGAGTGATGAAGAAAAAAACGAAACCGGCACCGAAGAACGGGCCGAAGAAACCAAGCCGGAAGGCGAAGGTGCCAGCGAAGAAAAAGCTGAAGAAGGCGGTGAAGTAAGTGAGTAGCGGTTTTTTCCTTACGAAAGGTCGGTTTAACCAAAACACAAAAACTTATGATCAGACAAAACGCACCAGCTCCCATCCATTCGTCCGTTGACAACGGCACGACCGGTTTGGGATTCAATGGAACGTCGGCCGTGACGACTGGCGTAACGGGTTCCGAAATATGGACTATTTCAAGTCCCGACTTCAATTCGCTGCTCGTTCGCATGTACGGCGGGTTTGCGGCGACTACCACGGCTACGGCAACGTCGACTATTACGGCAACCATTCAGACTTCTTATGATGGCGGTACGACGTTTTACGATGTGGCGAAACTTGGTACCATCCTCGGTACGACGACCGTCACGCTCGGCAATGCCATCCTTGCAAAAATCGGCAGCTTGAAAGGCAGCGCTTCGTACATCGGCACGACGGCTATCGCCGGTACGCTCGCGGTCGGCAACGTGAAAGACGTGCCGCTTGGTTCGACGATGCGTACTATCCTGACGTTTGCCGGGACTGCGGGCAGCGCGAACTGCACGGTTGATTTCATCCCGGTCGACCAGGATTTCCGTTAACCTACTAAAGCTATGGACAACGCAATTCACGTCCAAGAGGAAAAAAAGAAGATGGATACGATGGATTACGCGGAACAGCACCGCCATATCATCGCAGACATCCATGATGCAACGCGGATGTTGGAATCATTCAAAGGGTTGGCAGAGAATGTTGATTGGGAAAATTACCATCTCATGCTCATTGAGCCGACCAAGGAGAAAGTGAAAAAGGAAATTGAGCGCCTCAACAATTCGCTGAAGGACAATCCGAATGCGATGGGACAGCTCATTTACCAGAACGCTTTCTACGATGTATTGAATACCATCACCGATTTGCCGGCGCTCAGGAAAAAATGGTCGGAGGAATTCCGTCGCCTCGAAGCACGGAAGAAGGAAATTGAACAAAAAATAAAACATGCCTAAAGGAATCAGGGCAGAAACGGCCCAGGAAGAAAAGGTTTCGGAAACCCCCGCGGAAGCTCCGCGGACTTCACAAGCGGTTGCGGAACCGCCTCAGCAGGAGGAAAAACCGCTCCAAGTTGAAACATTCGAAACGGAGGACGGGGTAAAGCTCATTGTGTTTCCCCAGATCCGCGTCGGCGTGTGCGAGTTTCATGGTTCGCCTCACGGCAACGTGGACCTCAATACGCTGAAGGGCAGGTGCCGGCACGACTGCAAGACCGACCCCTATTGCCCCCACTCGAAGACGGGATGCGAGTATCGCGACATTCTTGAACTCGATAAGGAGAACAATACGATGGTGGTGGTCGGCAAGGAAAAACGGTGCCGCCATGAGCATAATTACCAGGGTCTTTCTATTCGATGCTCGTACTGCCCGCAGAACGCGGACATGCGCGGGGTCATTAAATCGCGGACGCTCTACGTTTTCATGAACCCGCAGAATCCAGGAAAGCTGATAGTCGTGTGTTCGGATTACCGGTGCCAGGACAAATTCCAGCGCCAGTACGTCCGCAGGAATGTAGCATAAAGGTCAATAACCAATTACCACAACAATGGACGATACAACCCTCAGGAAACCGGGTGAAGGCGCTCAGAAAGAGGTACCCATGGAGAAGAAAACTGAAACGGGTGCCGACCAACCAAAGGTCGACAACAACGCAGAATTAGCGCAAAAACTGAAAGAAACGGCAGACGCCCAGGCGAAAACCGATGCTGAGATTAAAGCCATGAAAACCGAGCAGGAGTTCGGGTTCATCGCTTCCCAGTATCCCCACGCAACCGAGTTCAAGGATAAAATCTTGGAGAAGGTGGCGCAGGGGATGTCGGTCGCCGATGCTTCTGTCCTCGTACTCCACCAGAACGAAAAGCTCATCAAGCGGGATGACATGGAACGTGACGAGATGGGACGCGCCAGCATGGGCGGCTCGGCTCCTACGCAGATGCCCGGCAGCGCGAACCAAAAGGTGAACGATGCCGTCCGAAAGATGAACACCCCCGGAGCCAAAATCACCGAAGCAGAGCTTGGAGAAATCCAATCGACGCTCCGCGAGGCTTTGGCCGAGGAGGAACGGAAAGGAACGTTTCAGTGGGTGCCCGATTAGTTTCATAGGTTTTTGTTGAACTACAGTGACTCTTACTACTACTTCTACTTGGTCCGCAAACCTACTCATCAACTACGTCACGTCCATCGTGCGGCACTTGGAGCCTGAACTCCAGTTTTCAAAACTTGGCGTGAAGCGTGATGTGCCTCAAGGTTTTGCGACCCTCGCGTTTCCGCAGTCCCGTCAGATCGCTACGTCGTCCGTGACGAACATCACGAACAACGGCGAAGGTGTGAACCCGACGGCAGTGGCATGGAACTCCGATGCGTATACGTCGTCCGCGACGCAGTACGGGTTGGTTATCCAGGTGACTGACCTTCTGGTCCGCAACTCGGCGCTTGAAGTCGTGGACAACTGCGCCATGGAAGTCAAATATGCGCTTTCGAGACAGCTCGACAACGCGTTGCAGACGACCGTAAACGGTTCGTCTTACGGCATCATCTACGCCGGCGGCAAAGCATCCCGGGCGGCGCTTGGTGCAGGTGACATCGTTGATACGGTTTCGTACACGAAGGCCATCCGCAACCTCGCTGGCGTGAACAACAACGGCTTGAGGCCGTTCACGGGCGGTTTCTACGCGGTCATCTGCCATCCGAACCAGGAGTTCGACCTCATGTCGAGCACGGGCGCGGGCGGCTGGCTCGACACCGGCCGGTACACGTCGGCGGCGCAGCTCCTCGAAGGGCGCATGGGCGATTTCCGTGGCGGCCGTGTTATGCGGTCCCCGAACGTCCAGACGTTCGCCTCGACGGTAACGGTGTATCCCATGACGTTCATCGGCATGGAGTCCTTCGGATGGGGCTTCTTCCAGCCGATCACGCCGTACATCGTGACCTCGCCTGACTCGAATAACCCGTTGAACGTCTACACGTCCATCGGTGGCAAATTCGGTCTTGGCTCGACCCGATTCGAGGATGCGACGGCTTCGTACCGCATCGCTCGCATCGAATCAGCGGTGACTGCCTAACCCTGAAGCCATACTCAGCTTCCACTTGTGATGGAAGCTGGAATATGACCTTAGATGAACCAATCTTAAATGCACGAACCGTCCTCCAAACCGACATCCTCGGCTTGACGGCTTCGGATGCCATAACGCTTGCCAATGAATCGCAGTACGACGTTACTGCCGACCTCATTAAGCGTGGTATCAATGCGGCCCAGTTGCAGGAATCGACCGAGAACGCCACTGACCAAGTAGGCAAATATCTCTGGCCGTCAGACCTGTGGATGGTGAAAGAGGTTATGGTGAACTATATTGACACGACCGCCGGAAATTACCGTGAGTGCCAGATATTCGACGAGGGGAACCTGCCGGCCGGGACATCGTTACAGCAGATGCGTAACAGCGGCACGAAATCGGCGCCGATGATTGAGAACCGGGGCGACTGGTTCGAGATAATCCCGGCTCCAAACAACTCCCAGAACGGGGATAACCTGACGAATTTCTTTTCATTGATGTATTTCCTTGCTCCTACGAAGTTCGTTTCAAGCGCGGGCGACGGCTCGGACGTAACCGTTCCGTATCCGCTTTCCCTGCACCCGTTCCTGCTTGCGTACCATATGGCATGGACTCAGGCGCTCCGTGGGAATGAGGAATTGAAAATGCGCGCGGAGGGCTACAAGGCAAAGTACCTTACGATCCTCGACACGATTGAAAATATCATCAAGAAACCGACGCAAAAGACACCCGTCGTAACGGGCATCCCGACTACGGGGTATGAATTTTGATGTCTTGGACGAAAATCGCAAAACCGAATAA
>Ga0335069_10006900_pt1 | contig 16452 bp, 12 predicted proteins | sample Lox_Sample_11_FD_206714 | JGI IMG/M metagenome (GOLD analysis project Ga0335069, IMG submission 206714) | Soil microbial communities from Loxahatchee National Wildlife Refuge, Florida, United States - Lox_Sample_1.1 | ecosystem: Environmental > Terrestrial > Soil > Wetlands | place: USA...
CGCGCTCGAACTCAATCCCGACTTGGCGCAGGCGCACAATTTTTACACGCATGTGCAGGTGGAAGAGGGCCAGGCCCTGAGCGCTCTCAAGCGTGTCCTGAAGCGCGCCCATAGCTCGCGCAACGATCCGGAACTGTTTGCCGGATTGGCGCATGCCTGCCGCTACTGTGGCCTGTTGGACGCGGCGCTGGCCTGTCATCGTCGCGCTCGCCGGTTGGATCCCAATATCTCCACGAGCGTGATGCACACCCATTTCATGCTCGGCGATTACCAAAGCGCGTTAGATGAGAGCCACGCCGATTTTGGCTATGCACCGGTTATCGCGTTGACGATGTTGGGAAGGGTCGAAGAGGCGTTAAAGACGATCAGCGCGAGGATTCCGCCCCCATCCGCACGTCTTGGCTGGCTGTACATGATTTCCCTGCGCGCCTTGCTGGAAGGAAACCGAGAGGAGAGTTTGCGCGTTAGCGACGAGCTGCTTGCCGCAACATTGAGAGATCCGGAAGGCTGGTATTATCTGGCGCGCCAGCTTTGCTACTTGAAAGACCCCGATCGAGCCCTCGCAGCCTTGTCCCGAGCGGTGGACTGGGGCTTCTTCTGTTATCCAGCGATGGTTCGAGACCCGTGGCTCGATCCATTGCGCCTCCACCAAGGATTCGAGCAGATTCTGGGAAAGGCAGAAGCATTACACCGCGAGGCGGTAAAAGTATTCACTTCCGAGCGGGGAGAATCCCTTCTGGACATGGCTCCGTGAGCCCGCGTGGTGGGGCAGCCCTTGGAGGTCCGGCGGTGCCGGTCCCACTTGGTCATACTGGAATTTTCAGCTTCTCGTCGAGCCAATTCAGGATTTTATCCAAACCTTCGCCGCTTTTCAGGTTTGAAAACACAAACGGCCGCGTGCCCCGCTTGAGCCGGGCGTCGCGTTCCATCACCATGAGCGAAGCGCCAACGTAAGGGGCGAGATCGATCTTGTTGATCACCAGAAGGTCCGACCGGATGATCCCCGGGCCGCCCTTGCGCGGGATTTTGTCGCCTCCCGCAACGTCGATCACATAGATAAACGCATCGACCAGCTCGGGACTGAACGCAGCCGCCAGGTTATCACCGCCGCTTTCGACGAAAACCAGCTCCAGACCGAGAAGCGATGATTCCAGATCCGCGATGGCCTCCAGATTCATGGAAGCATCTTCCCGAATGGCGGCATGCGGGCAACCGCCTGTCTCAACGCCACGAATGCGCTCGGCCGGCAGCGTGCCTTCGCGGATCAGGAACTCGGCATCCTCCTTGGTGTAAATATCGTTGGTCACCACAGCGAGGTTCAGATTGGGCCACAGCGCACGGCTCAGGCAATTCACGAGGGCAGTCTTGCCGCTTCCCACGGGCCCAGCAACACCGACTCGAAAAGCTCGCATCTCATATTCCTCAAAACAGAAAATAACGCTGCGCCAACGGAAGTGTAGACGCTGGTTCGCAAGTCAGCAGCTCACCATCGGCGCGAACTTCGTACGTCTCCGGATCAACTTCGATGTTAGGAGTAGCGGAGTTATGGATCATGTCCTTCTTGCCTATATTGCGGCAATTGTTCACGGCGACAGCTTTCTTATCGAGCGCCAAGTTCTTCGGAACACCCGCTTCGATCGAAGCCTTCGATACGAAGGTAAGCGCAGTTGCGGCCGTGGCCTTGCCGAAGGCGCCGAACATCGGCCGGTAGAATACTGGCTCGGGCGTGGGAATGGACGCGTTGGCGTCGCCCATGACACTCCAGGCAATGAAGCCTGCCTTCAGGATCATCTCCGGTTTCACCCCGAAGAACGCGGGTTTCCACAACACCATGTCCGCCAGCTTACCGGGCTCAATCGAGCCGACGTGCGTGGAAATCCCGTGTGTGATCGCCGGATTGATTGTGTATTTCGCTACGTAGCGTTTCACGCGAAAATTGTCGTTCCTCGCAGAATCCTCGGGCAACGCACCTCGCTGCGACTTCATTTTATGGGCAGTCTGCCAGGTGCGAGTCACGACCTCACCGATCCGCCCCATCGCTTGCGAATCGCTGGAGATCATGCTGAAGACGCCGAGGTCGTGCAGGATATCTTCGGCGGCGATTGTCTCAGGCCGGATGCGGCTTTCGGCGAACGCGACATCTTCGGGAACCTGCGAATTCAAATGATGGCAGACCATGAGCATGTCCAGATGCTCGGCGATCGTGTTGATCGTGTAGGGGCGCGTGGGGTTTGTGGACGACGGGAGAATGTGTGGGAACGATGCGATGCGTATGATATCGGGCGCATGACCGCCTCCGGCGCCTTCTGTGTGATAAGTGTGAATCGCTCGGCCGGCGATGGCTTCGATAGTGGTTTCGACGAAACCCGATTCGTTGATCGTATCCGTGTGAATCGCGACCTGGACGTCGAACTTGTCGGCGGTGCGGAGGCAGGCATCGATCGCGGCGGGTGTCGTGCCCCAGTCTTCGTGGAGTTTGAGACCGCACGCGCCGGCGCGGATCTGTTCGGCCAGAGGTTCGACGGTCGCGGTATTGCCTTTGCCGAGAAAGCCGAAATTCATGGGCCATTCTTCCGCGGCTTGTAGCATGCGCGCGAGATTCCAGGCGCCGGGAGTGCAGGTTGTAGCGTTCGTGCCCGTCGCGGGCCCGGTGCCCCCGCCGATCATTGTGGTGATGCCGTTCGACAGGGCTTCATAGACTTGCTGCGGCGAGATGAAGTGGATGTGGCTGTCGATGGCGCCCGCGGTGACGATCAGGTTCTCTCCGGCGATCACTTCGGTCGAAGCGCCGACTACCAGGTCAGGATCGACGCCGGCCATGGTGTCGGGATTCCCGGCTTTGCCCACTTTGACGATTCGGCCGTCTCGAACGCCGATGTCGCCTTTGACAATCCCCCAATGATCGATGATCAGCGCATTGGTGATCACCAGGTCGAGCGCGCTGCCAGCGCGCGTTGCGCGGGAGCTTTGCCCCATGCCGTCACGAATCACCTTTCCGCCTCCGAAAGTGATCTCGTCGCCGTAATGCGTGAAATCCTTTTCGACTTCAATGATCAAATCGGTGTCTGCCAGGCGAACGCGATCGCCCGTGGTCGGCCCGTAGAGATCTGCGTAGGTTCGGCGCGGAATTGACAGGCTCATGTTTTCGGTCCTTTGCCGAGTGCGCCATTGACCTTACCGAGGTGGCCATAAACGGAGCGTGCCCCGGCGTACTCCACGAGGTCGACGCATTTCTCTTCGCCTGGCTCGAAACGGACGGCAGTACCTGCGGGAATATTAAGGCGCATGCCGTAAGCTGCGTCGCGATCGAACTGCAGCGCGCTATTTACCTCGTAAAAATGATAGTGGCTGCCGACCTGTACCGGGCGGTCGCCTGTGTGCTTAACCAGGACCTGCGCGGTTCTCCGCCCTGTGTTGGCTTCGATGGAAGTGGATTCGAGGAAATATTCGCCTGGGCGCATTTATTCGCCGTCTCCTTCTGGCGCGCTCCGCGCCGCGCCTGCACAAGCCGGAGGCATGCGCCACGAGAAAAACAAGTTGGATAAGCCTTTGGCTTGTCCGGGCGCAATGCGAAGCGTGCAGTGATCCAGGTTGCGCATATTAGCGAATCGGATCGTGAACGGTGACCAGCTTGGTGCCATCCGGGAACGTTGCTTCCACCTGCACTTCATGGATCATGTCCGCGACCCCTTCCATCACGTCTTCGCGCGTCAAGATCTTCGCGCCCGCGACCATGATTTCGGAAACTGCCTTGCCATCGCGCGCGGCTTCGAGAATCTCCGAAGAGAGAATGGCAATGGCTTCGGGATAGTTTAGCTTCAGTCCGCGCGCCTGCCGCTTACGTGCAAGCTCAGCGGCCAGGAAGATCATCAGTTTTTCTTGTTCGCGCGGCGTCCAGTGCACGTGTTCGGCTCCGTGTTAATAAGTCTTACGTGGAACGACGGCTTCGTGGCCGGTGATGAGGCGCTTGGCGGTGCGCCAGAATTCCTTCAGATGGCCGGCTAGCTCCTCGCCGGTGGCGCTCAATCCACGAACGGCAACGCCATCGGCTGCCAGCGCGCTCACTCCCCATAGTATTCGATTCTGTACGGTCAGGCGAGCGGCGATTTCGGCGAGACAACTTTCGATTTCGCGCCAGAAGGTCTGGGGACGACCGGTACAGCAAGCATAGAAAGTTGCCAAGTTGGACAAACCTCCGGTTTGTCCCGAACAAGCCGGAGGCTTGTTCAACTCGTAACTCTCGTAAAGGATCGGGCGAGCCGATCGAATAGTGTTCCGGATGCGTAGCTGATCATAGGCGAAGATCTCGCCGGCGGAGAAGCGGCCGGGAGCTACGACTTCCCACCAGAACAGAGTCGCGTCATCCGTCAGTTGAACCTGGGTTACCTGCGAATAGCGGGATCCACCATAAGGAATCAGCGGATCGGGCAAATATTCGAGAAGCGCCTGTTCGCCGACACAGATTGTTATCTTCTGCATGCTGACTCGATCCCCACGGTAAACCCGCGTCGCGCCTGTGGACGTGATCTGCGCATGGGCTTTCGGCCCAACACAAATGATCGTTTCCAACCGATCCCCTGCGACTACACCACCCGAGACATTGTGCAGATGAACCAATGTCTCGGCATCCGCCGACGGAAACGCCCGGACCACCTGAAGCGGAGGCTGCTGCTCATCAACGTGAAGCACTGTGCCCGTCGCGCTCCGTTCAAAGCGGATCCGCAATCGGCTGTTAACTGACAAATAGCCTTGTCTCCAGCCCCGGGTGACGCATGCCCGCGATTTCGACCATAGGGGCGAAGGATGAAACTTCTCCAGGTTCTTGGTTGCGGCTCTCCTCCGCGACCTCGGCAATCACCGGCTGTATGCTCCAGACGATGCGCATCGCGGCTGTCTGGCCTAGCGGCATCAGACGGGTGCACGCCGATACCAGGCCAGTAATCGACTGTTGCAAAAACGCCAGTGTTGCAGGCTCTTCTGGGATTTCCAGATGACGGGCTACTATCCCGAACGCCGTGGCAAAGTGCGTCTCCGCGCTACAGCGCAGAGCCGATTCAAATTTCCCACAAGGCTCCAGTTCATTCGCTAGCGCAAGAAATCGGCGGCCGAGCGAAATGCTCGCGGCTCTTGGTTCGCGAGCAGGCTTCCGCGCGCTCATAAGCGCATTCAGCTCGATCCAGCGCCCGCTGTCAAAATCGATGCGGTAGGCAGTCCGCAGAAACGCAGCCTCCACGATCCCTGTCTCCTGAAGGATTGTCCGCAGGAATTGGCCGAGATTGTTCGGCTCGACGACGCTCTCGGCGGCAAGAGTCTCCAATCCGAACGAATGCGCCGAAGTACCGATCGGCAAAGCGCTATCGGCCAATTGCAGCAGCCTGAGCAGCATTATCGGAGCTCGTCGCGGAACAGCGGCTGACCGGCCAGCGCGACACGAAAACCATAGAGCGCAAGTCCAATCACGACGATGAACACCACCGCAACTTCGCTCGAATACCAAACCGAGAAATCCGTTGTGACTGGAAAATCCTTGATGAAGAGCGTCACGAACATGGCTATGGTCACCGCAAACAGGCCGAGACGCATTAGCGTCATCACGATCAGCCCAAAGAACACGATGTTGACCGGCCACGAAATGTAGGGATTTCCACCATTCATGGCGTCGATAGCCGCCAGCGTGAGAATAATGACGGCCGCCGTCAGCCATTGCTTCCGCAGCAACGTCCGGCAAAGGAAGATGAGAAACAGAATGCCTAGTGACTTGTTCAGTGTGTCCACGATCAGAAAGAGAACGTGCCCGGCCATATGCCTTCCACCCATCAGCACGGCCGGTTCGAGTGAAATATTAATCGCGCTCTTGCCAACGAGTTGGTAGAGCTGGGTCCCGAACTTTTGAATGAGCGACAGCACGACGCCGATCGTGGCGCCGGCCAAAACGTCGCGCCCGACGAGCGGATCGCGAAACCCTCCTGCGAGCAGGCGGCTCCACGTGACGATCGTCTGTGGCCACCTGCGGCGGACGAACGGTTCGAACGATATGTACGTCAAGCCGATCATGACCGCCCCAAAGACCGAGCGCATCACAGCCAGCTTAAAGAGGTCGGCTTCGGCGGAAGTCGCAGTGTGCGCACCGCCGATCACCCAGCTCGCAAAGCACACACACAGCACAAACAGCCCGACCCGCAAGGCTCCGCGTGGATCGCCCCGGCACGACCGCAAGTTGTACTTCGCGAACGGAACTGACCCGATCATTACCACCAGCTCCAACGTCAAATACAACAGCGCACCCGTAGAACGGCCTGTATCCGGCGCCGGTGCGGGTGTTCCGGCGCTGGGCTGCAGCACCTGCACGAAGCTCACCGGCTTTCCATGGAATGCGGCAGCTTCTACACGAATCGGGAAGCCCGATTCAGGATAGGCGCCTGTCCAAGCCGCGCGGACATCGGATGTTACCTGAGGCGCCCACTGTGGGTCGGTGGGAGTGAAGCTAGATTGGTTCAGGCCTGCAGATTTGAATAGGCCACTCCAGTCAGGAGTTGGCCATGGCCCTTTCGATGAGTCACGCTCGGCGGGAACCGCCGTGAATCGGGTGAGCCGCCCTTGCGGCTCCAAGGCAACATCGATCATGCCAGGTAAATTCTGTGGCGGATCGTATCGGGTCACGGTGGGAATTTCCGCAACCTGGAGCGGAGCCAACGCCTGCGGGCTCGACCGGTACCAATAGGTGATGGTGGGAGGCCGGCCTTTGGCCAGGGCAGATTGGAACGCCTCCTTCGACTCGCGCGCCAAGAGACTCAGCACTCCAAAGCGAATTTCGAAGCCCGAGGCGAGGGACTCCGGCCGATCTCCGTAGCCGAGCTGCTGGACAATCTCCTGAGCCTTTTTCTGCAGGACCTCCGGCGGATTGTCAAACGGAATTCGCGAAAGCAGGCAAACTCGTTGATTGATGAAAGCGTCCACTCCCAGTCCAACGATCGTCGCGGCCAGGCAAGCGATGGCAATAGCCGGCTTCAGCCCGACCTTTTGCCCGGAAGCCGCGACCATTTCCGGCGAAGGAGTCTCGCCCGCAGCGAGCGCGGCAGCCAGCGGATCGCCGCCGGGTAGTGCCGCCGACACCGCGAGCGCTGACGAAGGTCGAGTGCGCGGATCCGGCGAAAGGCACTTCATGATCACCTGCTCCACGGCAGGGTCAATATCTTTGACAATGCTGCGTGGCGCAGGCGGCTTACCCTCTTCGGTAAGCTTGATCAGCTCCGCGCGCGTCGATGCATTGAATGGCCGCTTTCCGGTGAACATCTCATAAAGCACCACGCCGAGCGCGTAGATGTCGCTTTGTGCGGACACTTCCCGGCCAGTGAGCTGCTCCGGCGCCATGTATCCGGGCGTACCGTTACGCGTTTCGGCGCCTTGGATCTGGCCCATCACGCCTGCGAGCCCAAAATCGGTGATGAGCACATGACCTCGGCCGTCGATCATGATGTTGGCCGGCTTGAGATCCCGGTGCAGCACCCCTTTGTCATGAGCCGCGGCAAGCCCCGCGCAGAGCTTTCGGGCGATCTCTATTGCTTTGTCTGATGGCAATCGACCGATGCGACGGAGAAGAGAGTGCAAATCCTCGCCGTCGACATACTCCATCGACAGATAAGGAAGCCCTTCGATCTCCCCGATGTCGTAAACGCGGCAGACATTGGGATGCGCCACCTGCCGGGCGATTCGCACTTCGTTATGAAACCGGCCGAGCGCGCCGCTATCTCGTGACATTTCGAGAGGCAGGAATTTCAATGCGACCGCCTGGCCAAGGCGCAAATCCGTCGCCCGATAAACCTCGCCCATACCGCCCGCGCCGAGCAGATTGATCACTCGAAAGCGATCTCCGAGTAACGTTCCCGGTACGAAGCGTCCATCTTCTGAAGAGTCGGAGGAGGTGGAAGTGATGGGCCGCCGGGGCGTCGGAACGCTTGCCGCGGTGGATGCTTGAGTCTCCATCAGGGATGCTGGCGACGCCCCGTTGAGCAGCGGAGCAGCGCAATTCCCGCAGAAACGGCTCGATTCCGGGTTGTCTGCCTTACACCGGCTGCACTTCGCCATGAACTTTGAGATTCACTGTAACACGCTGTCTCTAAAGTCCGCCGTGAAGCCGCCCGATAGCTGTTCGAAAGCGAGAATTCCATAGTGCTGACGAGCGTGCTCCTGTTCGGAATTATCTTTGCTTGCGTGCTTCTGAACGCCGGGATAAGGCTGAGCCGGCGAAAATCGCGCAGAAATTTTCAGTCTCTCGATAGTTTGCAAAGCGTTTTGGACGCCTATCGCAGGGGCGATTACGAAACCGGGTTGCTCCATACGGAGGCCCTGAAGGTCGCGGGCGCGCCGAATGCAGAATACTACTTCTATCGCGGCAAGATGCTTTATCAGCTTGGCAAATTCAAAGAAGCCGAGTCAGCGTTGAGCGAATCGATCGCACTTGAAAAAGACAAACGCCGTATGGCGTTGACGCGGGAGATCCTTGGCAGCGTGCTCGTGGAACAGGAGCGTTACAACGAAGCGATCGAGTGTTTTGAGGCTTCGGTCCGGTTGTGGCCGGACCGCGACTGCGCGCACCAGGGGATCGCCGAGGCTTTGCTAAGGCGTGGCGGCGCGGCATCGGAGGCACTGGCGCGGGCTCGGCGCGCCGCGAATATCGATCATTCGTCGCAGGCGATGAACGCAGAGATTCACAATCTCAACTGGAGCGAGGCGCTGGCCACTCTCGCCTGGGCTGTGGCAGAGCACTCCAAAGACGCTGCCGAAGTGGAGCGGTTGCTGGCCGAGGCGCTTCCGCTATGTGGAAATGAGTCGCGGCCGATTCGAGCGCAACTGCACTATCACGCCGGTCGGGCCTACGCCGCGCTCGGGCAAATGGAGATGAGCGCTCGACAGTTCGAGCAGGCGGCGCAAATTGACCCCCACGGCAACTACGGCCGCCTGGCGCGCACGCGAGCGTTGCACATGCAAGTAGCGTAAGTTGGACAAGCCTCCGGCTTGTCCTATGGCACCGGGACGAACGGCACTTTCGCGGCGTTCATTGCATCGTTGAACCTCACGACTTCGCCGCGCAGCTTGTCCATCTTTTGCCCGGCATCGTCGATGGCCAGCTTGATCAGAGCAATCTGCTTCAATTGGCTCTCGCTCGGCGACGCCGCAAATGTCTCCAGACCCTGGATCGATTGCGAGATTCTCTGCGTCAATGCCGGCAGCACAAAATCGGGTTCCGGCTTGAGTAGTTCCTCTTTGCGTTCCTCCGGCGTCGGCTGCTCGAAGAAATTCCGTGCCGCAAAAAGCGGGCGCATATCGTCGAGAGACTTCTTCAGCGTTTCTGCCTGCTTTTTCACGTCGTCGGGAACCTTCGGCGCGTCCGGACGCTTCCAGGAATTCTGCAGACCCGTGACGGCCGTGTCCGCGGCGGTGAACTTCTTGCGCAGATCGTCAGCCTGTTTGGTCATAGCCACAAGAGAATTGATGGCCGCTCGCCGCTTCGCCCGGTCCGCCGCTGAAAACCAGGTGATGCGCGGATCCTCCTCGACGGTGAAACGCTTTGAGGCCTTGTTCGATCCGATGGAGATTTCCACGGTATAGCCGCCGGGATCCACGAACGGGCCGCCGAGGTTTTGCGGTTGTCCTCCCGCAGCCGCGGCGCGTTCCGCTTGTGCGATCTCCTGCTGTGTCGGAGGTACAGGGCGGTCAGCGCGCAGATTCCAAATTACCCGGTTCACGCCTTCATCGACACTCGCGGGCTTGACCGTCGCGATCTGAGAACCGGAAGCATCTAGAATCGCGATCTTCACATCCTTGACGTCCGGCTTGTTCTTGGCCCAGAAATCGATGATTGCACCCTCCGGCGGATTTTGTCCGACGAACACATCGTGAGCATCGAAGTCGCGCTTGTGCGCCATCCGCCACATGATCGCCGGTCGAACGTCGAAGGCGGTGAGTGCGCTGGCGGCGGTATTCGCGTTCATCTGCTCGAGCGAAGAGATGCTGTCCAGGATCCACACGGATCGCCCGTGCGTCGCCAAAATCAGATCGTTGTCCCGCGGATGGATGGCGATGTCATCCACCGGCACGCGCGGCAGATTATTTTTCAGCTCCTGCCAGTTGTCTCCACGATCGAAAGAGACATACAGCCCGAACTCGCCGCCCGCAAACAGGAGATCGCGATTCCGCGGATGCTCGCGGATCGTGTGCAGCGTTCCTTGATTCTTGGGAATGCCGTTGGTGATCGATTTCCAGTGCTCGCCGTAATCGGTGGTCTTGAATAAATAGATGTTGAAGTCGTCGCCGCGATGGCCGTCGAATGCGACGTATGCGGTGCCTGGATCGTAGGCGGAGGAGAGAACACGGCTGACATAGGTGCCCTTCGGCACGCCCGGAACGTTTGCGGTCACGTTCTTCCAAGTCTCGCCATCGCGGCTGACCTGGAGATTGCCATCGTCGGTGCCTGCCCACAGAATTCCCGCGCGCGTAGGCGATTCACTCAATGTAGTAATGCATGGAAACGAAGCGACGCCATCGTTGCGGGAGAGCATCGTCCGGTCCTCAACCTTCTTCCCCATGATGCTGAGCGTCTTGCGATCCACTCCCGAAGTCAGGTCGGGTGAGATGCGCGTCCAGTTGTCCCCCTGATCGGTGGACTTGAAGACAAAATTTCCACCGTAGTACAGCGTCTTGCGATCGAATTTCGAGATGACCACCGGCGTGTTCCACTGAAACCGATAGCGCGCCATTTTGTCGTCGTCCTCACGCGGGCGGATGCTGCGCGCCTCAAATGTGCGCAGATCGCGGCGCACGATATTGCCATCCTGCGACTCGCCGTACACGATCCACGGCTCTTCCGGATCTACCTGCGCGTAGAATCCGTCGCCGCCCTGAATGGTATACCAGTCTTCGTTGGTGATGCCGCGCTGGTTCGTGGTCGCGCTTGGGCCGCACCAACTGCTGTTGTCCTGCAGTCCGCCGCAGACCTTGTATGGCTTGGCCATGTCATAGGCGATCTCGTAGAACTGCCCGATGGCGATCTGCTCGCGCGCGTCCCAGGATTTGCCGGCATCGCGGCTGAAATGGATTCCGCCGTCGCATCCGACAATCATGTTGTTGGAATTTGCAGGATCGATCCAGATGGCGTGGAAATCCACATGAATGCGCGTCACGCGATTCATCGAAAACGTCTTTCCGCCGTCTTCGGAGTACGCCATGTTCACGCCCGCGACCCAGATCCGCTGATCGTTGTTAGGATCGATGCGCACCTGGCTAAAGTACATCGGACGAGGATTGGTGTTGCTCATCTTGGTCCACTTCTCGCCTTTGTCGTCGCTGCGATAGATGCCCGCGTCCTCGCTCTCGACCAGCGCGTAAACAACGTTCGGATTCCTCCGATAGACGTCAAGCGCGATTCGGCCCATATTCGTCTTCGGTAGACCAGTGGTGAGTTTCTTCCAGGTCGCGCCGCCATCGGTGGTTCGGTAGATCGCGCTGCCCGGGCCGCCGCCATTGAATCCGAAGGACGTACGGCGGCGCTGGTAAGCCGATGCGTAGAGCGTGTCGGGATTCAACGGATCCATCGCGATATCGTTCACGCCGGTATCAGGATCGATGTACAGCACCTTTGCCCACGTTTTTCCGCCGTCGGTGGTCTTGAAGACGCCGCGTTCTTCGTTGGGCCCCCAGAGATGTCCCTGCGCGGCGACGTAGACGATGTTGGCATTCGACGGATGAATCACGATGCGCCCGATGTGATGCGTGTCCTTCAGGCCCATATTGGTCCAGGACTTGCCTCCATCCGCCGATTTGTAAACACCGTTGCCCCACGACGAACTCTGCCGGTTGTTCGCTTCGCCGGTTCCGACCCAGACGACATCAGGTTCGGACTGCGATACGGTAACGTCGCCGATGGAGGATAGGGACTGCTCATCGAAGACAGGCTTCCACGAGATACCACTGTCGACAGTTTTCCAAACCCCGCCGGAGGCCAGGCCCGCATACACAATATTGGTATTGCTTTCGACGACTGCGAAGTCGTCGACTCGCCCGCCCATATTGGCTGGGCCGATCTCGCGGAACTTCAGGTTCTTCAGCATGTCAGCCTTCTGAGCGAAAGCCACTGAGCAAAGCAAAAGCGCTATAGACAAAAAACGTTTCATATTTGGCAGCCTGTCCGTATTAGTTTACAGAGTTGGACAATCCTCCGGATTGTCCGGGCAAGTCGAAGGCTTGCCCTACTCGCAACGCAGCGAGATCATCGGGTCCACACGTGCCGCCCGGCGTGCCGGAACGCATGTAGCCACCAGCGCGATGAGCATCAGCAGCAGGGAGATTCCGACGAACGTGAGCGGATCAGTAGGTTTCACTCCAAACAGTAAACTTCCGAGTAGTCGCGTGAGACCGAATGCCGCGACCAGGCCGATGGCAACGCCTGCACCGGCGAGTGACATCCCTTGTCGAACCACCAGGCTCAAGATCCCACGCTGCGTCGCGCCGAGCGCTACGCGAATGCCGATTTCGCGAGTCCCTTGGCTCACCATGTAACTCATCACTCCGTAAATTCCGATGGCTGCCAGAATCAGCGCAACGGCGGCGAAGATTCCCAGCAAGGTCGTCGCGAAGCGCCGCCGCGCGAGCGAATCGTCGACGAACTGCTGCATTATCCGAACGCCGTAGACGGGAAGATCGGGATCAAGCTCGTGAATTTGCTTTTTCACGGATGCGCTCAGGTTCCCCGGCTCGGTGCCACTCCGTATTACGACGGTCATCGTTCGAACGGGGACTTGCGTCTGTGGCATGTAGAGTGCGATCCGCGAGTCCGAATCGAGGTTGTACTGCTTAACGCGGCCCACTACGCCAACGACTGTGCCCCAAGGCGCGTTCGAAGTCAGTCCCCCGAAACGAATGCGCTTGCCGAGAGGGTCTTGGTTGGGCCAGAGCTCCCGAGCCATGTACTCGTCGATGATCACCACGCGCGGGTTGGTAGCGACGTCCTGCTCGTTGAACAAACGGCCGCGGAGCAGGGGGATCTCCATCGCCTGAAAGTAGCGGCCTCCAACTACCCGCTCGTCCGCGTTGATGAAATTCTCACCCGCGCGCGGGACGCGGCCTTCAACCGTGATCGGCCCCCAAGCCCAGAGCTGACCCAGCGGCAGAGCTTGAATACCCCCAGCCGCCGACGCGCCCGGCAGATGTTCCAAGCGTTCCCAAAGCTCGCGATAGGTTCGAAGAGCGACAGCCGCGTCGCCGTATTTGCGGCCATTCATGGCAATGCCAAGAGTGAGAACGTTCCGGGCATTAAATCCGGGTTGCACGTCACGAAGATAGCCGATGCTGCGGATCAGCAAACCCGCTCCAATCAGTAACACCAGCGAAAGTGCGAGTTCACTCACCACGAGCATCCTGCGCACGTTGCTTCCGCGGCCCCAAACCGCGCTCCCCGCAGAGCCACGGCTCGCATCCTTGAGCGTCGTGTGTACATCAAGTCTCGAAACTCGCAAAGCGGGTGCCAGCCCAAACAAGATTCCCGACAATACTGAAATCCCTAGGGTGAACAGCAGCACGCGGCCGTCGATGCCGATGTCTGCGAGGCGCGGAACGCTGATTGACCCGAGCCCCCGGATCCAGCGGATGCTCCACATGGAGAGCAACACTCCGAGAGCGCCGCCTGATATCGCCAGCAATGTACTTTCCGTCAGCAATTGTTGGATGATGCGTGCCCGGCTCGCGCCGAGGGCCGTGCGCACCGCAATTTCCCGTTGCCGCCCGACGGCGCGCGAGAGCAGGAGGTTGGCGATGTTTGCGCAAGCGATCAGCAAAACGAACCCAACCGCGCCCAATAAAATGAGCAGCGTCTTACGAACGTCACCCACTACTTGTTCGAACAGCGGGACGATGCCAAAGGTGAGACCTCCGTTCGGCGGATAAAGATCGGGATGCTCTTGTCTCAGCCGCGCGGTCAACGCGTCCATTTCCGCTTGCGCCTGCCGGATCGAGACGCCGCGCTTGAGCTTGCCGAGAATGTTATAGTCTTCGTGATCGCGATTTCCAGCGGCTGCGGCCGCCAGCGGAAGGGGCAGGAGAATTTCAGGCGGTTCCGCGCTGCCGAGCGTCGGCAGCACCTCGAGCGGAAGCGAAAAGCTTTGCGGCAGCACTCCCACAACCTGATAATCTTGGCCGCTGAGCGTGATCGATCTGCCGACGATCTGTGGATCAGACCCGAAGCGTCTCGCCCACATGCCGTACATCAGCAACGCGGACGGCGCTCGACCCGGCGAGTCCTCCTCCGGCGACAACAGCCGGCCGAAGCTGGGGAGAGCCCCCAGCATCGGAAGCAAACTCGAGGAGATGCGGATGGCGGCAACACGCTCCGGTTCACCGCCACCGGTGAGATTATAGTTGCCGCCGATGGCGATGGCCGCTCGCTCAAATCCGCTATGTCGAGTCTTAATGTCGAAGTACTGTGCCGTCGAAAACCAATCCTGAGTGATATTTAAACCGGGCGAACGATTCCAGAGGATCACCAGGCGGTCAGCATCAGCATAAGGCAGCGGCTCTAACAGCAACGCGTTGGCGACGCTGAAGATTGCGGTATTCGCACCGATCCCGATCGCCAGCGACAACAGGGCCGTGATCGTAAATCCGGGAGAATTTCCGAACGCTCGGATCGCCTGGCGCAGGTCCTGAAGCGTGCTCATTGTGCGTATAGTGTAATACGTGGCTGCAGCGGTTCCGTTGCGAATTGAGATTACGAAACGCTCCGATGGCGGCGGTGTGCTGCGTTGTGTCCGCCCCGACGGTTCGTATACGTGGCAAAGGCAAGACCGGCACGCTCCCCACTTCGCTCTGCATGACCTGACTCACTTTGCGGTGGAAACGACGCTCGGGTTCCGGCAAGGATTCTTCGGGCTAATCGCAGCCGGTTGGGATATCGAGGACACGACAGGCAAGGGCGCGCGCGGATCCTTGCCGGATGAAGCGCTCGAGGTGGAGCGCATCGTAGGATTACTGGATGCGGAGCGCGCCGGCGCAACCATCTGGCCTGTCGACGAATTCAATCTTCGCCGCGGCAGGCACCTGATCGAAGAAGAGATCGAGCGGGTACGCGCTCGACGAGCCGAGCTGTTCGCGCAGTGGTCCGCTGTCCAACCGGGCGGCAAGATCGAGCTGAATTTTGACGAATCGCTTTGGGCGATCAGCGTCGGTCATCGAGCACTAGGGCACTTCGAACGGTCCAACGCGGGCAAAGCTGACGCCCAAGAGCCGATCGCCGAGAGCCAATAGCCAATAGCTGAAAGCCTATCCCTTACGCCCTAGTACGAAAGTCGTAAGGACCGAATCCGGCGATGTTGTCTCATCGTGCGTGACACAATGTCACCCTTGGCTTGTCTGCCCAAACGTGGTCCCGATCGAACTACTCGTGTATTCAGAGACTTCGCTTGCATTCGGCAAATGGCGGACCGGTTGCACTAGCAAAGGCATGAATTGCCTGCACTGCCAGCGGAAAATGTCGGTCGTGGTCAAGATTCTCAATGGCCCATTCTGCTGTTCCGACCATCGCGACGCCTATCTGGAAGTTCTGAACCGGCTCGGATTGGCGCGTTTGGTCGAGGCTCGCGCCCGCCTGAAGATGCACTTCGGAACCGACGGGACAAATGCCCTGCAGCCAACCGAGGATGTGCTGGTAATTCAGACTAAGGTCGGCAGAGAACCGGACATCAACCGGATGTTCCGCCGGCTGAAGACAGAAAGTAACCAGCTTCTCCACAATCTCGCGTAAAGGAATTTTCCACCCAGGGCGGCTGACTCCTTCCTCGGTCCGCCGCCCGCCTCCTCATTCGGCTCTCGATATCCTCGCACGAATCTTCCACATCAAGATGTAAGTAAGGATGCTCAGCAAGAAGATGGCCCATGCCCAGACGAAGTCGAGCGTGATGGCAAAACACGCGAGCGCCGCCGCGAATCCCCAGAAGAAGAAAGCCTCGGCCAGCCACGCCTGCTTCCAGCGAGGTTTGAGACTGCCCGATGCGACACGCGGGCGGAGCGCCGGCCACAGGCGGGGAACCGTTTTCAGGTATTGCTGGTAACTCGCGCCTTGAGTAGCTGTGAGTTCCAACTCTTCGCGGCCGATCAACCGGTAGGTGAATACGATCATGGCTACGACGATAAAGATCCACCCTATCCGGCTGGCCATCAATCCGAAGCTCAGCGACATCAGCACATTGGCGAAGTACAGCGGATTGCGGACGTGGCGATACGGGCCTTCGGCGACCAGTTTTTCAGTCCGTAGCTTCGGGTCTTCGACAACATCGGTGCGCAGATAGGCTGTCGCCCAGGTCCGCATCATAGCGGCGCCCGCCAGCAGCAGCGCGGCGAGGCCGAAGACGATGTGCAGTTTGCCGCGTCCTCGGTCAGAGTTCGGGTCCAGGCCGAACATCTCGT
>Ga0335069_10006901_pt1 | contig 16450 bp, 14 predicted proteins | sample Lox_Sample_11_FD_206714 | JGI IMG/M metagenome (GOLD analysis project Ga0335069, IMG submission 206714) | Soil microbial communities from Loxahatchee National Wildlife Refuge, Florida, United States - Lox_Sample_1.1 | ecosystem: Environmental > Terrestrial > Soil > Wetlands | place: USA...
CGAATTCGCGATCGTCGCCGGCGTGGCGTACGACAACTCCGTGATCAGCAATCTTCGCAGCATCGAAAGCATGGAGCGGCTGCCCCAGTTCGAGCATCACGTAGTTGGTGATATCGACGACGTTGTTCAGCGCGCGCATCCCGCAGAGTTCAAGACGGCGACGGAGCCAAATCGGTGACGGGCCGATCTTCACATGGCTCATCGGCAGCGCCGCATAGCGCGGGCATAGCTCCGGCGCGCGGATTTCTACCGCGACCGGTTCCCATCCGTCGCCCGCTTGCGGGGCAACCTTGGCCTGACGGAAGCGCGGAATCTTCAACTTGAGATTGAACAGCGCGGCTATCTCACGGGCCAGCCCCAGAATCGAAAGACAATCACCGCGATTCGGTGTGATCGCAATATCGAGAACCGTGTCCGGAATTTGCAGGTAATTGGCGAGCGGCTCGCCGAGCGTTACGCCCGGGGGCAACTCCAGGATGCCCTGGTGATCCTTGGACATGCCCAGTTCGAGTTCCGAACAGAGCATCCCTTCGGAGTGGACTCCGCGAATCGTTGCAGCCTGTAGCGGGGCGGCATCTTCCAAGGTTCCCGATCCGGACCCATGAGCGCCGCCCGCCAGGCGGGCACCAACCTTGGCCAGCGCTGCAGTCATCCCGGGGTAGACATTCGGCGCACCACACACGACACGGAAGCGACCCGCCGGGCCCGCATCGACGTCGCACAGGTTCAGGCGATCGGCATTGGGATGGCGTTCGACGCCAAGGATCTTGGCTATGTAAACCTCGGTAAAAGTCGGGCCGATATGATCGATACTTTCGACTTCGAGTCCCGCGACCGTGAGTCGCTGGCAGAGTTCCTCCAGCTCGACCTCAACGGTGACGAACTCTTTCAACCAACTCAGCGGCAGCTTCATGACACCACTCCACCCGTCTGAAACTGGTTGAGGAAACGCAAATCGTTTTCGAAGAAGAGTCGCAAGTCATCAACTCCCAGTCTGAGTAGGGAGGTCCGTTCAACCCCCATACCAAAGGCAAAGCCCGAATACTGCGAGGGATCGTAGCCAACTGCGCGCAGCACGTTCGGATGGATCATTCCGGAGCCCAGAATTTCAGTCCATCCGCTCTGCTTGCAGACACGGCATCCCGCGCCCTTGCACAGCAGACACGAGATATCGACTTCGGCGCTGGGCTCAGTAAAGGGGAAAAAGCTGGAGCGAAATCGCACGCCGGTTTCGGGTCCGAAGAAGGCACGGAGAAACTCGCTGAGCACGCCCTTAAGATGCGCCATCGTGATCACACCCGCGCGATCGACCATGAAGCCTTCGATTTGGCTGAACATCGGCGAAGCACGGACGCTCAGCTCGTCGCGGCGATAGCAGTTACCGGGACATACGATTGCGAGTGGCGGTTGCCGCTTTTCCATCACGCGAATCTGACCATTCGACGTATGAGTCCGCAGCAACATCCCACCGGGCAGAAAGAACGTATCCTGCATCTCGCGCGCGGGATGGTCGGGCGGGAAGTTCAGTGCGCCGAAATTGTGGAAATCGTCCTCGACGTCCTGAGTCTCGATAACCTCGAAACCCATCGAGACGAAAATATCGAGCATCCGCTCACGCGCCTGGGTCACCGGATGGAGTCCGCCACGCGGAATATGCAATCCCGGCAGCGTCACATCGAGCTTCGCTTCGGCCAGCGAGCGATCCATCGCAGCTTTCTTCTGCGCTTCGACCAGCACTTCGATCCGCGTTTCGAGTTCCCCCTTGATTTCGTTCACGAGGCGGCCGATCAGCGGCTTTTCCTCATTGGGAACTTCGCGCATCCGGCGCATGATCTCAGTCAGCTCACCCGACCGCCCGAGCACGCGCACGCGCACGGCTTCGATCTGGTCGGCCGATGCCCCATCGGCAAGCTCGGCAAGCGCTCGCGATCGAATCGCTTCTAGCTGTTCTTTCATCGTTCTATCCCCGGTCTCTCCTCAGACGTGCCCGGAAAAGCTGCGCGCGGTTCGGTGCCAAACAAAAAACCATGTGGAGTGGCTCCCACATGGTTTTTAAAGCGCGGCGCTTATTGGTTGCGCGGAGGGCTTAAGCGGCTTCGGCGCCCAGCGCATCCTTGGCGGCGCGCACCAAGTCACTAAACAACTGATCGCGATTCAACGCGAGAGCGGCCAGCTGCTTGCGGTCGAGTTCGATCCCCGCCCGCTTCAAGCCATTGATAAAGCGGCTATAGCTGAGACCGTGCTCATGCACGAGCGCGTTGATACGCGCGATCCAGAGCGCGCGAAAGTTGCGCTTCTTTTGCTTGCGATCGCGGTAGGCATAGGCCAGGCCCTTCTCAAAGGTATTGCGAGCCTGCCGGTAAAGTTTGCGCCCACCGACAAAACCTGAAGCCAGCTTGAGCTGACGCTTATGACGACGGCGGGTTTTGGGTCCGCCCTTGGCACGAGGCATCGGAAAATCGTTCCTTCCCTGTAGGTACTATCGCGGAGCCCTAAGCGTAAGGCATCAGCGTGCGAATCTTAGCGCTGTCGACCTTATTCAGGACACCGGGCTGGCGCAACTGGCGCTTGCGTCCACGGCTCTTGCTCGAAAGCAGATGGCGCAAGTAGGCGCGTTTGTGTTTTGCCTTGCCAGTCTTCGTAAGCTTAAAGCGTTTTGCCGCACTCCGCGACGTCTTAATCTTAGGCATCGGACCTTGCTCTCTTTATTGCTCTTATCGCGGCGTCAGCAGTACCGACATATTCCGGCCTTCCATCCTCGCCGTACCCTCAGGCTGGGCTACATCGCGCACCTGTTCAATGATGCCGTCGATCAAGGCCCTGCCCAATTCAGGATGGGTTATCTGCCGACCCCGAAATGAAACGGAGAGCTTAACACGCTGGCCTTCACCAACAAAGCGTCTGATGTGCTTTATTTTGAACTCCACATCGTGCTTTTCCGTGAGCGCGCCCATCTTCACTTCCTTGATCAGACTCGCCGAGGAGCCGCGCTTGGAGTCGTGCTCTTTCTTCTTCTGCGCGTAGCGATATTTATCAAAGTCGACAATACGACATACCGGGGGTTGCGCAGCTGACGCGACCTCAACCAAGTCGAGTCCGCGACTCTCAGCCAGACGAATCGCGTCGCGAACATTCATGATGCCGGCCTGCTTGCCGTCCGCATCAATCACACGAACCTCGGGAGCGCGGATCAGATTGTTATGGCGGATCGCAGGCTCACGTGACGGCGGGGTACGAAAATCTCTTCGGATAAATCACCTCCGTCGGCCCATAAGGCCGAACGTCAAGTTAAAGTGGATCGGACGTCGCGGTACCACGCGATCCGGTTCCTTAATTTCATCTAGCCTAGATCGAAATATAGTCATTAAGAAAGCGGAAAATCAGGTAGGGAGAGGCTCGTTCTTGAGCCGCTGCAAAAACTCATCGAGCGATGCGCTCTGGCTCTTTTCGCCGCGCAGCATTCGGATCGATACCTGGCGGCCAGCGGCTTCTCTCTCGCCGACCACTGCCATGTACGGGACTTTGGCCAACTCAGCCTCGCGAACCTTGAAGCCGAGCTTCTCGTTGCGAATATCGGCGCTTGCGCGAAAGCCCGCGCCCTTCAGCAGATCGGCGATCTCGTTCGCGTAATTCTCGACTTTTTCACTCAACGAGAGGACGCGGACCTGCTCCGGCGCCAGCCAGAACGGCAACAGGCCGCCCGTATGCTCAATCAATACCCCGATGAACCGTTCGAGCGAGCCCAGGATCGCACGGTGGATCATCACAGGGCGCTCTTCGGTTCCCGAGCTGGCCGTATAGTTCAGATCGAAGCGCTCCGGCAGGTTGTAGTCGAGTTGGATCGTCGCGACCTGCCACTTCCGCTTCAGCGCATCCGGCACGTAGATTTCGATCTTCGGACCGTAGAAAGCGCCTTCCTTCGGATTAATTTCGAATTCGACCTGATTCCGGCGCAGCGCGTTGGCGAGCTTCTCCTCGCTCATCTGCCACTGCTCAACGGTCCCTAAATGTTGATCGGGCATGGTCGCGAGCTTGAATTCGACGTGGTCGAACCCCAGCGTGGTGTAAATATCGCGGACCATCGCGAGGTTCATCGCGACTTCGTCCTCGATCTGCGCCTCGGTGCAGAAGATATGCGCGTCGTCCTGCGACATCACACGCACCCGCGTCAGGCCGTGTAAAACGCCCGAGCGTTCGGCCCGATGGAGTCGCGAGAACTCGGCGATACGCAGCGGCAGATCGCGATAGGAGCGCTTATCGGCCCGATAGACGAAGGTGTGACCGGGACAATTCATCGGCTTAACGCCGTAACCCTGCTTCCATCCTTCGGGACCGGTATCGATCCCCGCGTTATCCGCCTCAGGATCGGGCGCCAGGAACATATTTTCGCGGAAATTGTCCCAGTGGCCCGACGTGTGCCACAGGTCGTTGCGGTAAATCTGCGGCGTGATCACCTCGTCGAAGCCGTAGCGTCGGTAGAGCCGCCGGACATAATCGACCAGCTCATTAAAGATGATCATCCCTTTGGGCAGATAGAAAGGCTGGCCCGGAGCAATTGGATCGAACAGGAACAACCCCATCTCGCGACCGATCTTGCGATGGTCCCGCTGGCGAGCCAGCTCGATGATCCGGAGATGCTCTTCGAGCGCCTCTTTGGTCGCGAAAGCCGTCCCGTATATGCGAGAGAGCATCGCGTTGTGCTCGTCGCCGCGCCAGTAGGCGCCTGCCACGCTGGTAAGCTTGAAGGCGCGGATATAACGCGTGGAGGGAACGTGAGGGCCGCGACAGAGATCCATCCAATCGCCCTGCTTATAGAGCGAGACGGGATCTTCGGGGATGCCCTTTAGAATCTCGACCTTGTAATGCTCGCCCATCTGCTCGAAGGTCGCGATCGCGTCATCCTTCGAAACTTCAATCCGTTCGACTTTGAGGTCAGCCTTGGCCAGTTCGCGCATCTTCTGCTCAATCTTGGGCAGATCCTCGACCGTGAAAGGTCGCGGCGGAGCGAAATCGTAAAAGAAGCCATCCTCGATAGTCGGACCAATAGTAACCTGGGTGCCCGGGAACAGATTCTGCACCGCTTGCGCCATCAGATGGGCTGTCGAGTGGCGAATAACGTCGAGACCTTCGGCGCTATCCGCCGGGACCAGTTCAATCGTAGTATCGTGATCGAGCGCCCGAGCGATATCGACCAGCTTGCCGTCTACCCGAGCCGCGATTACGTCGCGATCGGCCTTGGTCAGCAACTCACGGACCCGCGTTCCGGACGGAATCCGGCGCGCTTCGCCATTGATTGTTACGGTGATTTCGGCGGCGCTCATCGCAGGAAGCTGGAGAGCATCGAGTAACGGTCGATCATCATCGGAGCGCTGAGCAGATTGGTAGGCACGGGCGGGATTGAACCGCCGACCCCTTCCGTGTCAGGGAAGTGCTCTCCCGCTGAGCTACGTGCCTTTGCGTGCAAGATCTCAATAGAACTTCGCAAGTAAACGGCAAGGGTAAACAAAATCACTGTCTGCGGCAACCCGGTTGATGGGTCATTTCACAGGTTTTGCGCCTGATTGATCCTGACTCGCCAGCAAACCCTTGCCCGGGATGTAATTAACCTCGAGCCGGATACCATCCGGGTCCTCAAAAAGCACCGAGTAGTACCCGGGAGCCCATCGCCCGATTTCAGGAGCGCGTACGATCTTTGCCCCCATCTCGCTCACGAGCTGATAGACCGCATCGACGTCCTCGCGCGATCGCGCCCGGAAACAAACATGATGGAGCCCCGGTCGACCCTGCGCATACGCGTCGCCTCGATGCTCCGGAGCGCATCGGGTAACGCCGAAGCCGGTGCGCCCTCCGATACAGTAGAGGTCATCGGGCGTGTCGCGCACCACAAAGGTGAGCCCCAGAAAGGGCAGCAATCGCCGATAGAAGGGGGCACACTCCTCGAACTTCGCGACACTGATGTAAATATGCGCTACGCCGTTGACTTCCACTCAGTCCATCTCCTGAGCAGATTTGTAGCAGTGTGGCAGTAACAAGGCGACCGGCTGTTCGCGGTCTGCTAAGCTCGCAAGAATCCGATGGACCGGGAAAGAATAATCGCGCTCTTTTTCTTCGGTCTTCTTGCGCTCATAACGTATCAACTCTACGGCGTAATCGAGCCGTTTCTACCCTCGATCGCGTGGGCGATTCTGCTCGCCTTTATGGCTCATCCTGCGCTGGCCGGGTTGAATCGCTATATCAAAAGCCGCTCGACCTGCGCGCTCGTGATTGCGATCGGCGTAGCGCTCGGCGTAATCCTGCCGGCCGTTTGGCTATCGGCGCAGCTGGTCCGCGAAGCTCAGGGGCTCTACACCACCCTCTCGCACGTCTCGGCCGGCGATAGCGTCGATCGCGCCGTCGCCTGGATTCGCGGTACCTCGCTCGGTGCGCGGCTCGATACGATGCTGACCAGTCACGGCATCCGGCTGGAAGACCAGGTGCACAAAATCGCAGTATCGGCTGCCCAACTCACCAGCGATTACACCGTCAAACACGGCAGTGCCGTCGCGAGTAATATCGTCGGCTTCATCTTCCATTTCGCGATTGCACTGACGACCTTCTACTACCTGCTACGCGACGGCGAATCCTATTACGCGGGCTTGCAGCAGCTGACGCCCTTGCACGAGGCCGACAAAATAGCGGTTTTCGATACACTGCGGCTGACGCTCTCTTCCGTGATGCGCGGTCTGATGCTCACGTCGCTGCTCGACGGGATCACGCTGGGACTCGGCTACCTCGTCCTGGGAGTGCCGTACTGGGGTCTGCTCGCTCTGCTCAGTGCTGCTGCCGGTCTCTTGCCGATTGGTGGAACCGCCGTGGTGTTTATCCCTGCGGCGATTTATCTAGGACTGACGAGCAGCTGGATGTCCGCGACTATCCTGCTGGTTTGGGCGATGATCGTGCTGGCTATTATCGACAATGTCATTAAGCCACTGGCGATGGGGCACGGCACGGGGATGCCAACGGTCGTGCTATTCTTCGCTCTCGCCGGAGGGCTGGAGGCCTACGGTCCGCTAGGGATTTTTATCGGCCCCGCCGTGGTCGCCGTGTTTTCGGCCCTGTTGCGCGTCTATCGGCGCGAGTATGTTCGCGAGGAAGGTGCTTCGCCCACACCGCCGACGGAAGGGACTTAGGCCTTCGGCGTGATTACGGTCGAGGCCGCATCCGCTAAATTGAATAGCTCGTGGTAAGCGACGACAAAGAACTCAAAGCGTTCGACGTAATCGAACGGCTGCGCCGCGCCGGTTTCAAGGCGTATCTGGCTGGCGGATGCGTACGCGACCGTATCCTCGGTATTGCGGCAAAGGACCACGATATCGCGACCGACGCGCGTCCCGAGGTCGTGCAAAAGCTTTTCGATAACACCGTGGCTGTGGGTGCCCATTTCGGCGTGATCATGGTGATCCACGGCGACGACTATTTCGAAGTCGCGACCTTCCGTGCCGACGCTGCCTATCACGATGGCCGCCGACCGTCGGCGGTCCGCTTCGGCGCTATCGAAGAAGATGCGCGCCGCCGCGACTTCACGATCGGCGGGATGTACTACGATCCGGCGACCGACCAGGTGATCGATCTCGTTGGCGGACGACGCGATCTGCGCGCCGGGATTATCCGTGCGATCGGGAACGCCTCGGAACGCTTCGAGGAAGACCATCTGCGGATACTACGCGCGGTGCGCTTCGCGGCGCGACTTGGCTTCCGGATCGAATCGGATACCTGGGTGGCAATGAAAAAAAGCTCGCCCTCGATCGCGCGAATCGCCGCCGAACGTATCGGCGAGGAGCACGTTCGCATCTTCACCGAGGGTGGCGCTGCACGCGGACTCGATCTGCTGGTCGAAAGCGGTCTCGCGCGAGTCGTTCTGCCGGAAGTTCTGCCGCTTGCTGATTGTCCGCAGCCCGCGAACTATCATCCTGAAGGCGACGTCTATCGGCATACGCGGCTGATGCTCTCGATGCTGCCGCGCGGATGCACCGAAACGCTTGCGTTCGGCGTGCTCTTCCACGATATCTCGAAACCGCAATGCTTCGCGGTCGACGGTGACGGCAAGATGACCTACTACGGCCATACGGAGCAGGGTGCCGACATCGCGACCGCAGCGCTGCAACGCTTCCGACGCGCGCGCGCCGTGCAGGAACGCGTCGCCTATCTCGTGCGGTATCATCTGCGGATGACGATGGCGACGCGGATGCGTCGTGCAACGCTCAAGCGGATGCTCGCCGAAGACGGCTTCGAAGAGTTGCTGGAGCTTTCGCGAATCGACGCGCTGGCGTCCAATTCGTATCTGGGCTTCTACCATTTCTGTCGGCACGCGATGGCGCAGATGGGCAAAGCTGAAATTCGCCCGCCCCGACTTATCGGCGGCAACGATCTGATCGGCCTGGGTTTTCAGCCGGGGCCCGAATTCAAGCAGATTCTTCGCGAGGTCGAGGATCTTCAGCTCGACGGCGAACTGACCTCGCACGATGACGCGCTACGCTACGTCCGCGAGCATTATATACCGCCGCGCAACCTGGCTGGTTGAAACGAACTTGCTGGTCGCCGCCGGCATAACCAAGCGCTTTGGTCCGACGCTCGCTCTCGACGCCGTCGATTTTCATGCGGCGGCAGGATCGATTCACGCCCTTATCGGTGAGAACGGTGCCGGCAAGAGCACGCTGATCAATGTCCTTACCGGTCGTGTCGCGGCCGACAGTGGCACTATCACCCTCGACGGCAATCCGATGGACGATCGGTCTCCCGCGGCGTGCCTGCGGGCCGGTATCGCCGCCGTCTTCCAGTCGCCGATGCTGTTCGAGCAGATGTCATGGGAAGAGAATCTCGTGTTCGGAGGCTTCGAGCGATCGGGCTCACGCCTCGACCTCGCTGCGATCAGAACACAAGCGCGAGGAATCGCAGAACCGCTGGCGGTCCCCCTACCGCGGGACAATGCCCCTATCACGACGCTCTCCGTCAGCGATCGTGTCCGTCTGGAAATTATCCGAACGCTGAGTTACCGGCCGCGAGTACTGATCCTCGACGAGCCGACCAGTGTCCTCGGACCGGCTGAGCTGGAGCGCTTCCTCGATATGCTGCGCCATCTGCGGGGGCAAGGACGCGTCGTGATCCTAGTGACGCACAAGCTCCGCGAAGCACTCGCGGTCGCCGACGACATCACGATTCTGCGCGGCGGTCGGAAGGTGGCGGAACGACGTGCAGGCGAGACTGACGAGCCGGCACTCGCACGCTTGATGATCGGTGAATTACCGGAGATCGTTTCAGCGCCTGAAGATGAGGGCCTACGGGAAGAACCGCTGTTGCTCATCGACAAGATTGGCGCCGAACACGATCGCCGCCGCGTACTCGATAATGCCTCACTAGAGATTAATCGAGGTGAAATCGTCGGTGTCGCCGGCGTCGACGGCAACGGACAGAACGAGTTAGCCGCTCTCTTGGCCGGAGCGATCCACCCGTCGTCGGGAGTAGTCGCAGGTAGCGCAGCAGATGCGATTGCGGTGCTGCCGCAGAATCGCGACCTCGACGGACTGATTCTCGAGATGCCGCTCTGGGAAAATATGCTGCTCGCGCGCCCGCTTCGCCGACGCTTCGTGGGATCATTCGGCAATATCGATCGCGGTGCCGCGCGCGCGTTCGCCGCGGAGAATTGCGCGCAGTATGGAATCCGTGTCCCTGGCGCGGAGATTGCTGCGCGTGCGCTTTCGGGAGGTAATCGCCAACGGCTTACGATCGCAAGGGCGCTGGCGAGCGATCCTGCAGTAATCGTCGCCCACGATATCTGTCGCGGCCTCGATTTCAATGCCACCGCTGAAGTCCATCGCCGACTGCGCTCCTATGCTGCCGGCGGCGGTGGAGTTCTCCTCATCTCCACCGATCTGGACGAGATTTTCGCGCTTTGCCATCGCATCTATGTGATTAGCAGCGGCCATCTGACCGAGGTCTCGGCTGACAAGCGCAATCCCGAAGATATCGGAATGATGATGTCCGGCGCCTCATGATGAGAATCACCGCATTAGTGCGCTCGCTGATCGCGGTCGCGCTCGCCTGCGCCATCGTCACCTTCGGCCTCCTTGCCTTGGGGGCATCGCCGACGATCGTCTTTACTGCGCTGGCCGAAGGAGCGTTCGGGAACTGGCTCGCCTGCACCGATACCCTAGTGAAAGCGACACCACTGCTCTTTTGCGGCCTCTCTATCGCACTCGCCTTCGAAGCATCCCTTTGGAATATAGGTGCCGATGGACAACTGATTGCCGGCGCGATGGCTGCTGGTGCCTGCGGGCCATGGCTGAGCAGATGGCCCCATCCACTTGCGGTCCTAGCCATTCTGGGAGTGGGCACACTCAGCGGTGCGCTGTGGGGTGGAATCGCAGGATGGCTCCGAGCGCGACGCGACGTCAGCGAAGTAATCAGCACGATCATGCTGAACTTCACTGCTGCGCAATTGCTCAGTTGGGCCGTCCATGGGCCTCTGATGGAGCCGACGCACGCTTTCCCGAAAAGCGCACCTATCGCTTCATCCGCGGAGCTTCAGCTCTACTTCGCTCCGAGCCGACTCAACCTCGGGATGCTGCTGGGTGCGATACTTGCGGTCGGCTGCTACTACTTTTTGTTCTACACGCAGACAGGCTTCGAATTGCGCGCGATGGGACGTAATGCGCGCGCCGCACATTACTTCGGTATCAAGACCAGGCGCCTCACAATAATCACGATGGGGCTCAGCGGCGCTCTCGCCGGTATCGGCGGAGCGGTGCATATCGCTGCGATCACGCATCGGCTGTATGAGACGCTCTCTCCCGGATGGGGTTACGAAGCGATCGCGGTGGCGCTCGTCGCCCGGCTGAACCCGCTCGCGATAGTTCCAGCGGCGGTTCTTTTCGGCGCGCTCGATAACGGTGCGCAGGCGATGCAGCGTTCGGCCGGGGTATCGCCGGTCCTCGTGCATGTGATTCAGGCTTTCGTGATCATACTGATGCTTACCTTCGACAGTTTAGCGAGTCGCCACCGAGTAATGTCGGGAGGTGGCACGCCGACCACAAAGGGAGCAGCTCCGACGGCAATGGATCTCGTTGATGCTTGATTCGTTTTTGACCTCGACGATCGCGATGGCGGTGCCAATCCTGCTCGCCGCCCTCGGCGAATATATCGTTGAGGAAAGCGGCGTCATCAATATCGGGATCGAGGGCGCGATGCTTTCCGGTGCCTTCTTCGGCCTGACCGCCGCCTACTTCAGCGGCAGCCTGATACTTGGTTTGGCCGCCGCGATCGTCGCCGCCATAGCGATGAACATGGTGCTTGCGCTTTTAATCGTGAATCTGGCGGTCAATCAGGTGGTAGCCGGCACCGCGATCAATCTTCTGGCGCTGGGGCTAACGGGCGTTATCTATAGGAGGCTCTTCGGGATCACCGGCCAGGCGATTACTGTCGCGCCGATCCCGACGCTGCGTTTCGGACCGCTGGCGCATCTGCCCGTGATAGGACAGGCGCTCTTCGCGCAGAATCCGCTTGTTTATCTGACGCTGATTCTGATTCCGCTTTTTGCCCACTTCGTGATGCGGACGCGCTACGGCCTGTATCTGCGTGCCGCAGGTGAGCATCCGGCGGCAGCGGATGCTCTCGGGCTCAACGTCTATCGCATCCGCTGGCTCGCCCTGATTATCGCAGGCGCGATGAGCGGGCTCGGCGGCGCCTATCTGACGCTCGCCTACACCAACACCTTCGTCGAAGGAATTTCGGGAGGACGCGGCTTCGTCGCGCTCGCAGTAGTTATCGTCGGTCGCTGGCACGCATGGGGTATCGCGGCCGCATCGATGCTCTTCGGCGCAGCGATTGCGCTGCAGTTCACCCTGCAGGTAGCCGGAGCGCGTCTGCCCTATCAGCTCTTTCTCGCCCTGCCCTACGTGTTGACGATCGTCGTGCTCGCGATCGCAGGCGGCCAAGCCCAATCGCCAGGCGCTCTCGGCGCCCCCTATCTCCGCGAGTAGGTCTGCTATCGGCGGCTTGAGGGAGCCGCGAGATTCTTCGTCTCGCGGACTGGCCTCTGAATGACAGAGCTGGTTGTCGCGTACCCGCCCTTACTACTTCCTCTCCTGATGGAGTACTCCGCTAGCCTTCAGCTCAGCGATCTTTTCATCCGATAGGCCGAGGAAGTTCTTCAGCACTTCGGGACCCTGCTCACCGAGGAACGGCGCTTCGATTTTCGGCAGCTCAGGAAATTCCGAAAACTTGAGCGGGAAGCCCGGAATCGTGACCTCGCCAAGGATTCGATCCGGCACCTTGCGAACCATATCGCGCGCCTTGAAGTACGGATGGCTCAGCGCACCGACCACGTCCATCACCGGAGCTGACGGTACGCGATACTCCTCCAGAACTTTTAGCACCGCCTCATCACTTCCCAGCGATTGCATCCAATTCTCGATTATCGCGATCAGTTCCTTCTGATTCCTGCCGCGATCGGGACCCGTTGCGAAGCGCGGATCGTCGATAAGGTCAGGGCGGCCCATCGCTTTCGCCATCGCGGGCCACTGCCGATCAAGCACTAAAATGATGATGTAACCCTCTGGGCTTTTGAAAGCGCCGCACGGACAGACGAGCGCGTGATGCGAACCCATCCGCTTCGGCACGAACGCGCCGTTCGTAAGATCGTGCACCTGGATATTCGCTTCGTGCATGTGGAACAGCGAATCAACCATCGAGATATCAATATGCTGTCCGACACCAGTCTTCTCGCGATAGTAGAGCGCATACCCGATCGCCGAGAACGCATGCACCCCGCTGCCCTGATCGGCGATTCCCATCGCAACAAACATCGGGGGACCGTCGGTCTGACCGGTCATGTGCATCACGCCCGAGAAGGCCTGCGCAATCAGATCGTAACCCACCTTATGCGACAGCGGGCCGGTTTTGCCGAACGCCGAGATCGAAGCCATGATGAGGCGCGGATTGATCTTCTTGAGCGACGCGTAGTCCAGTCCACGCTTTTCCAGCACGCCTGGGCCGAAGTTCTCGACCACGACGTCGACCTCTTTGGCGAGCGCTCTCAGCAACTCCAATGACTCGGGTTTGTTAAAGTCGAGGCACAGGCTCTGTTTCCCGCGATTTTGCTGCACGAAGTAGCCACTGCGGCCGTCCTTAATTGCAGGCAGGAGTCGCGACGGATCGCCCATAGGCGCCTGTTCGACTTTGATAATCTGCGCGCCCATCTCGGCCATGAATCGCGTGATCGTCGGGCCAGCCAGATACTGGGTGAAATCCAGCACTTTCAAATCAGCCAGCATCGCAGGTTTCTTCGTCGCGTCGCTCATAAGCGCCTCACATTACTTGGTAGCCTTGTTCGATACCATCGAGTTGTGCGCGCGGACAAGCGTTGTTCCTTCTTCGTCGCTTTGAGCCTCGTTGAATTGTTTCAGCGAGCGCCGTGTTATGTCATACAGAGGCGAGGCCTCGAGCCGAAGAATCTCGCGGCTTCGTCAGGCCGCAGTCAATTAGCGCGCCAAAGAACGTAGGATCGATCGGGCCCGCGCCTGCGCAGCCCTCACTATCGCAGCGTCTTTGGGATCGCCCGGAAGCTCACGGCGGATAAAGGCCGTCAGTTCAGCGCGATGCGCTTCGCGTGCCTCACGCGCCGTCTTCGGCGTGGGCGATTTGTTCGCCTGCAACTTGCGCGGGCCCTCGTGACCCCCTTCGGAGATGTACCAATCCTTGAAGGCGCCGCGGAATCCGGCATGAAACATCAGAGACCCGAGGTACGACGCTGCAGGCGGCACCCGCAGCAACAGCTCCGCATGCGTACCGCTCTGACCCGGGCTTTCATACTCGATCATCAGATGACCACCTGGCGGAATCAGCTCGCCGATCAGATCGATCAGGCCGGCTTCGAGACCCAGCCTCCGCGCATCGAGTTCCGACCCTCCGGTCAGTTCGACCTTGGGATAAACGCGCAACTCGAACCACGGCATCACCAGCCGCCCACCACCTGAAACGATTCCCATCGCCAGCGGCGTCAACGAAGCGGTCCCCTTCTTATCGGCAACGTTGATTGCCAGGTAGAACCATCCGGCGCGCGGCCGCACGGGTTTCAGATCAGTCACCACCAGACGATAAGATTGTTTATCGTTACTCCTCAAATTTGCGCCATCGATAAGCGCCGCGAGTTGTTCCGCGCCAGTGGCGAATTGTTTCTGGATCATCCCAATCCTGTTTCCGCACGCTTTAAAAGTGTGCTTGTTTTCATTTGAAACCTCGTTAGTATAAGCAAATCTGAAGATGCGCGAAGCGTTGTTTAGCTCATCCACGCTGCCTGCCGCCCGCTGCGAAGCCTGCGGAACGACGGTACTGACTCACATCACCCTTGACTCTCGAACCGGTGAAGCGAGCCGATGCTGCGTCCGTTGTGATAGTCCAATAACGGCGGACCTGGAGTGGCGCTCCGTCAGTGACCTCGCGGAACTGGGTTACGAACTTACCGATTCGAAAACCAGAGCGGGCGGCGGATGCGGTGGCAATTGCTCTTGCGGATCACGCAGAAATTAAGCTGCGCTGATAGGCGCGTATAATTGGAGAGACGGCTAATCCGGGAGAGAAGCGCGATGAAAACTACGGTATCGGTAATTAAGGCGGACGTCGGATCGATCGGCGGCCATATTCGTCCGAGTGAACGTCTGAAAGAAGCGGTCGCGAACCACGTAAAGGAGAAGGGCAAGAAGCTCCTCACCGATGTCTATGTCAGCTCGACCGGTGACGACGTCGCGCTCTTGATGTCGCATAATCGCGGCGTGGACGATCCCAAGATCCACGAACTCGCGTGGGACGCCTTCATGGCCGGCACCAAGGTCGCCAAGGAGCAGGGGCTCTACGGCGCCGGGCAGGATCTGCTGAAGGATGCCTTCTCAGGCAATATCCGCGGCCTCGGACCCGCATCGTGCGAGATGGAATTCGAAGAGCGTCCGAACGAGCCCTTCGTCTTCTTCGCTGCCGACAAGACCGATCCCGGCGCGTATAACCTCCCGTTTTACCTCGCGTTTGCCGATCCGATGCACTGTGCGGGTCTGCTGCTCTCGCCCAAGATGGCGAAGGGCTTCACCTTCACGATCATGGACGTGAATTACACCGAGGGCGATCGGATTATCGAGCTCAACGCTCCTGAGGAGCTGTACGATATCGCCTGCTTGCTGCGCGATAACGAACGCTTCGTTATCGAGTCGATTCGCAGCCGCGCCAACAACGACATCGCCTGCGTCGTTTCGACCTCGCGCCTCCACAATATTGCCGGCACCTATACCGGTAAGGACGATCCCGTCGCGCTGGTGCGTACGCAGGGTAACTTCCCCGCAACCGGTGAGGTGCTGTCGCCCTTCCGGATTGGCCATTACGTCGCGGGCACGATGCGCGGGAGCCATCATGGCCCCCTGATGCCGGTAAAGCTCAACTCGACGATCAGCTTCTTCGACGGCCCGGCAATCGTGAGCGGCGCGGCCTTCTGTATCCATAACGGCAAGTTCACCGAAGTGGTCGACGTCTTCGACCATCCGTTCTGGGACTGGGTCCGCAACAATATCTCCGCAAAGGCCGCAGAAATCCGCAATCAGGGTTTCTCGGGTCCTGCGATGCTGCCTTACAGCGAACTCGAATACGGCGGCGTGGTCGAGAAGATGGGTCAGCTCGATACGCGCTTCAAGGTCCGCAAGGATGGCCAGGCGGCGAGCGGCAACGGGAACGGCAAGAAGAAGAAAGCGGCGTAAGTAGCTCCGCCAACAATCGAAACTGTGAAGATAGCCGGTCCTATGACCGGCCATCTTTTTTTGCGCCCTTCTGATAGACCTTTCCACCATCAGCGCCGCTTCTCTCGCCCTTCGTATGCTTCCGATGGATACGAAGCTGATGCCATCGGATACAGCGCATTGCCGTTGCATTGGCACTAACCGCAGCTATTGCGATCAGACTTCAGGCACAAAGGTTGCGCCTAGGGTGACTGAGGCTGCCGCGGTGCAGCCGCTTAATGCATGAGTCACTCGACCACCTCCTTCTCCCGCAGAGACGATCTTAAGCGATTCTTCGCCGTTATTTTGGGTATCGCTCTAGCAGGATGCGCCGCCACCAATCCGAATGCGTACCCGACGACGCCAGTGCTATCCGGCGATGCATTAAGTATCCCCCCGATCGGCAAGACGATGCCGATTGCGGTCTTCGTGCGCGATTCCTACGTCCCTCTCTCAGTTAAGCGCGAGACCGTCTATGGCATCACGGATGCGAATCTTGTTGTGGCGGCGATGAAGCTTGAAGATGCCGCCGACAGCGCCGGCGGTATCGACAAGCTGCTCGCAGTGCTCTCAAACGAGACCGAGATGGAACATATCGGCAAGCAGGCGGGGGTTGGCTTTAAAAGACCAACCAGCGTCGGGACTGCGATCGGATGCGTGCC
>Ga0335069_10006902_pt1 | contig 16450 bp, 14 predicted proteins | sample Lox_Sample_11_FD_206714 | JGI IMG/M metagenome (GOLD analysis project Ga0335069, IMG submission 206714) | Soil microbial communities from Loxahatchee National Wildlife Refuge, Florida, United States - Lox_Sample_1.1 | ecosystem: Environmental > Terrestrial > Soil > Wetlands | place: USA...
CAAAAACCACTTGTCGCCCGTGATCTCAAACGCTTCCAGATACGCGTGCCCAATCAAAGCGGTCCAAACGATAATCGGATCATCCTTCGTATAGCCGCCGCCACGCGACACAAAATCAAAATGATTGCTCCAGCTGTGGTGCTCGAACCGCGCCACTTTGTGCGTATCCAGCCAGCGCAGGCAGCGCGTCGCTTTCTCCAGATACTGCGCTTCCTGCGTCGCCCGATACAGCAGCAAATATCCATAGGCCATATAACCCTGGCCCTTGGTGGAATCCTTCGGACTCACGCCCATCACCGGCCGCAGATTGATCGGCGACTGCCGGATCAACTGCATCAGCAGCCGCTCGGCAAATTCATTCCCCAGCGCCAGCGGCCGCGCCCACGACGAAAGTCCGTCGAACGGCTCGTAACCGCGATATTCGCGCTCCTCGACCCAGGCTTGCACACGGCGGAGCGCTTTTCCCACTTCGCTCGAACCAATCGCCAGCGAACCGCGGCGATACTCTGTCTGCGCTACTGTCAATGCACTGCTCACTACGCTCGCACTCCCTTCAAAAGCCCGCTGACCAGATTGACCAGCGTCGATCGCTCTTCCTGCCACGTATGCGCCAAATACACTTTTTGTCCGCGTTCGGCCAGATCCATCGCCGCCTGCGAATCGGCATGCGCCTGCTTGATCGCGGCGGCCAATCCGTCCGCGTCGCCGGAATCGAAATACAACAGCGCATCCCGGTCAAAATAGTCAAGGATTCCCGGCGTCCTCGGCGCTATGACCGGCTTGCCCAACGCCAGGTACTCGAAGATTCGCGTCGGCGTATTGATGTCGGTAAACGCGTTGCGCTGGTTCGGAATCACGCCAACGTCGCAGGACTCAATCTCCCCCACCAACTCTTCCAGCTTTTTCGGACCAAGATACCGGATGGCGCCATCGACACCCGCTGCCCGCGCTTTCTCCATCACTTCATCCAGAAAAGGAGTCTTCTTACCGCAGACCTTCAGTTCCGCGTTCGGAATCGCCTGCCGCACCCGCGCCAGCGCGTCCACCGCCAGATCCAACCCGTTCCGCTCCACCAGCGACCCGTGATACATGATCACAAAAGGCCTGCCGGATGAACGATTCACCGGATAGGACGTCGCCGCTCGGTACGGGAAAATTTTCTCGTCTGGCGAGTTCATCACGATCCCAATCTTCTCCGGCTTGGTGCCGCGCTCGCTGAACAACCGCTTGCACGCGACATTCACCGTGACCACCAGGTCCGCGAATCCCAGGCTCAACCTTTCCAGTTTCCGAATCACTCCCACCGCGAAGCTCTCATCCTCCAGATTGAAGATGGTCTTCATCAGCTCCGGCATCGGATCGTGCTCATCGAGAACGACCTTCGCGCCGAACATTTTCGGGAGCAGCGCGCAGAACACCAGCACGTCCGGCATATTGTGAACGTAGATCAGGTCATATTTCTTGCGCAGCGAGCGCCAAGTAAGAATGCACGCCGACAAGAAAATGAACGACGAGTACTGGTACGCGTACGACAGCTTCCCGCCCCGATGATGCTGAATCGGGAGCCGGGTCACCTTCATCCCGCCGGCCACCACTTCCTGCTTGGGTAGCTTGTCGTCGCCCTCGCACAGGTAGTCGAGCTCCATACCCTCGCCGAGCAGCGCCTCCGCGGCACGACGCGGCCTCGGGTCGGCCGGATACGGCGAAAACACTACCATGCCCACTCGCTTGCCCTTCAGCCCCAGATCGGCAGAAGCCTTGCGACCGGGCATGGGCTCTCTCCTCACCGCCGCGTTTTCCGTCGTGACCATCGGTTCCAGTACGTTCGTCTCTTTCGTCATCGTCCTCTAGACCGCCACCTTCTCCGCTTCCTTCGCTGCCGGCGCGGCAGCCTCCTGCCCTTTCTTCTGACCGTCACGCTCGATCTTCATTTCGTTCGACGCCTGAATTGCGTCAAGGAACATCGAGTCGGTAAACGTCTTCAGGATCGCGATATTCGGCATCACGCAGTGCCCGCCAATCACGCCCGGAAAATACTTCACCGGCGGGAAGAACTTGATCTCGTCATAGAACGAGATGATTTCTTCATAGTTCGCACCCGATTGATCGCAATACCGCTCCAGTTCCTGCGCCCAAGCGATCATCAGCCCGAAATACGTCGTCTCCGTCAGCTTCGCCAGTTCCGTAGCCTCTGGAGTGGTCAGCACTTTCGTTTTCATCCCCACCGCGCTGAAATGCTGCGCCGCCTTCTCTCCCGCCTTGGGATCGGAAGCGCCCACGAACTTTGTGTAGAACTGAATTTCCTGCAGCATCCGGATGTGCTTGCCCCGGATCGGGCTGTTCACCACGGCCTTGCCCGTCCGCTCGGCAATCGCCCGCGTCGTACCCACCGACACTGTGCTGTTGATCACCGTGAGTTCCGGTTTGTACAGCTCCATATAGCGAATCGTCTCGCCGATGAAATCTTTCACCTGAAACGGGATGCAGATGTGCAAAACATCGACATTGTCCACCGGCCCGACCGGAGCGATATCGACCCCCACGACTTCGTATTTCGTCGAAAGAAGTTGGAACAGCGGCTTCCCGATCTCGCCCAGTCCAACGACGACAGTCTTTTTGTTTGTGCTCACGGCTCTTGGCCTCCTAAGGAATTGATTTACGGATGAGTTTTGCCCGCCGCAGGTTACATCCGCGGCGGGCACCAGGTTTCAGCCTGCGGCTAGCGAGCCACCGCAACCCTGCTTTCGACGAACTCTGCAACCGCGTCGACCACACGCTTCTGCTGCACCGCCGTCAATTGCGGGAACATCGGCAACGACACAATTTCCTTCGCCGCCTTTTCGCAAACCGGGAAATCGCCCTGTCCGTACCCCAGACGCTGATACGCCTTCTGCAGGTGCAGCGGAATCGGATAGTGAATCCCCGTTCCGATGTTGCGGTCTTTCAGGAAGGCCATGAGTCCTTCACGGTCTTCCGTCCGCACCACATAAAGGTGGTACACCGCTTTCGACCACGTGGGTTCGAATGGCGCGTTCACCGGGCTGCTCTTTGCCGCAAACAGCTTCTTGTATTCCGCAGCGCGCTCCCGGCGTTGCTCATTCCACTTGGCTAGGTGTTGCAATTTGACGTGCAACAGTCCCGCCTGGATCGCATCCAGCCGCCCGTTGTAACCTTCCACGTCGTGGTAGTACTTCTTGGCCTGGCCGTGGTCGCGGATCATCCGCACCTGCGCCGCAATCGCTGGATCGTTGGTCGTGGTCGCACCGGCTTCGCCGCATGCGCCCAGGTTCTTTCCCGGATAGAAGCTGAACGCCGCCGCCTTGCCAATCGATCCCGCCCGCAGCCAGCGATTCTGCTTCTTCGAGAAATACTCCGCTCCATGCGCCTGGCACGCGTCTTCGACAACAATCAGCCCGAAGCGCTCTGCCAATTCGCAGATGGCATCCATGTCGCACATCTGTCCGTACAAGTGCACGGGGACAATGGCGGTGACCGGGCGCCCGCTGCGGCGGCTTACCAAACGGCCCGCGCCGTCCCGCGTGCAGCCCTGCTCCAGGAACGCTTTCAGCTTTGCGGGATCCATGTTGTAGGTACGCTCGTCCACGTCAACAAACTCCGGCAGCGCTCCCACCTGCGAGATCGCTTCGGTGGTTGCGATGAACGTGTGGGGGACGGTAATGACAACGTCGCCCTCGCGAACGCCGACGGCCATCAGCGCGAAGCGCAGCGCGTCGGTTCCGCTATTCACGGCAACGGCGTGTTTGGCGTCGCAAAAAGCGGCAAACGCCTTTTCGAATTCCTCCACCATCGGACCGCCGATGAAGCCGGCGGAACGGATGGCTTTCTGGAAAACGCTGGTGAGTTCCTGTTCCAGCTCCAAGTGTGGAGTAACCAGATCAAGAAAGGAAATGCTCGTATTGTTGTTCATCGAACCTCCAAAGTCTTGTCGATATTTTCAATCTTGCGCAGTACCCGCGCCGGGTTTCCCGCCACAATCGTGTTTGCCGGAACGTCCTTCGTGACCACGCTCCCGGCTCCCACCAGCGCGTTTTCGCCGATCGTGATGTTCGACAGGATCGTGCTGCCCGAACCGATCGACGCGCCCTTCTTCACCACTGTCTTTTCCACATGCCAGTCGGCTTCGGTCTGCATGTTGCCGCCCTCGGTTGTGGCCCTGGGGTAGGAATCGTTGATGAAGGCCACGTTGTGGCCCACGAACACGTTGTCTTCGATCGTGACTCCTTCGCAGACGAACGTGTGGCTCGAAATCTTGCAGCGTTTCCCGACGGTTGCGTTCTTCTGAATTTCCACGAACGCTCCGATCTTGGTTTCGTCGCCGATTTCGCAGCCATACAGATTGATGAACTTGGACAGCTTTACATCCCGTCCCAGCTTCACCGATGGTGCGATGCTTAGATAGTTATCCATAAAGAATTCCCGTTACACTCCTGCTGTTTTTTTGAGATTAGGCAAATCGGGCAGCTACTGCTTCGGGGAGAGCTGAGAACCCGGCTCGTGCCAGTCTTGCGCCTGCCGTTTTCCCGGCCGTGTTGCAGAATCCATCTCTACGCAAACAAGCTATACGTATACCAGCTCGCCGCGGTTGGACATCGACTGGCTGGCCGCCTCCAGCATCCGTACCACTTTTAGACCGGCCTTGCCATCGTTGAAAGGCGCCTCGCCTTTCTTAATGCATTCCGTGAAGTAGCCCAGTTCCAGGCGCAACGCCTCGACCTGCTCCACCTGCGGGGCCCACATGTCGCCGGACCGGTAGCTCACGAGCAGGTTGTACAAGCCTTCCTGGCTTTTGACATCGACGCCCTTGTCATAGATTTTCAGTTTCTCGTCAGCTTCCAGATCGTTCCACACCAGCATCTTCTTCTCGCCGCCGATGAGCGTCGTACGCACCTTGACCGGCGACAACCAATTGACGTTGATATGCGCGATCATCTTGTCTGGAAAGTAGGCGGTAATGAACGCAATGTCCTCGTGGCCGTTCAAGTGGGTCTGCCCGGTTGCCGAGATTGCTTCAGCGTCCGCATGCAAGAGGTGGTTCATGATCGAGAGATCATGCGGCGCGAGGTCCCACACGACATTGCAGTCGTGCTGGAAAAGCCCGAGATTCACTCGCGTCGAATCGTAGTAATACAGCTTGCCGAGAGTTCCTTCGTTGAGCAGATTCTGAATCTTCCGCACGGCGCCGGTGAAAAGGAACGTGTGATCCACCATGATCTGCAGACGTTTTTGCTCGGCCAGGTTGATCAGTTCTTCGGCTTGCTTTGCGTTGCTTGTGAACGGCTTCTCCACGAAGACGTGCTTACCGTTCTCAAGAGCGGCTTTCGTCAGTTCATAGTGCGTCCACACCGGCGTGATCACGGCTACGGCATCCACGTCAGCGGACTTCATCAGTTCATTGGCGTCGCCGCAAACCGGAATGCCCGGATGCGCCGCCTGAATCCGTTTTCTTGCCTTATCGCTTTGATCGCAGATTCCTACCACCTGGCAGCCTTCAATCGCTCGCAGGTTCCTTACGATATTCGGCCCCCAATACCCGTAGCCGATCACTCCAAACTTAATCATGACAATCCACCTCTAAAGTAGCCGGTCGCGACCGAGCACGCCCGGCAATGGGAAGACTTGAGTTATTAAGGGGGGAATCGAATCAGGAAAATGAATCAGGGCAAACTAACAGGCACCATCGCCCGCAATCACCGCTTTGGGTGTTTGCAGGAGAATCTTGAAGTCGAGCCACGGCGAGCAGTCTCTGGCATATTGCAGATCGAGCCGCACCATGTCGTCGAAGGCGACCCGGCTACGCCCTTGTACTTGCCAAAGGCCTGTAATCCCAGGCTTGGCTTCCAGCAGACGGCGCCGATGCCACGTCGCGTACTCTTCCACTTCGTACGGGACCGGCGGCCGTGGGCCTACCAGCGACATCTCACCGCGCAAAACATTCAGGAACTGCGGCAATTCATCCAGACTGGTTCGGCGCAAAAAGCCGCCCACCCATGTGATCCGGGGATCGTTGGTCAGCTTGAAGATCCCGTGGCCATTTCCGTTTCCGTTACCATTGGTCGGCTGTTTCGCTGCCTGCCCGGCAATCAACTGGCGCACGTATTCCTGGTGCTGACTGGCGTCGTTATTTACATACATGGAGCGGAACTTCAGGAAGGTAAATGGAGCGCCGTTTTTCCCAATACGCTTCTGCCGGAACAGAACCGGTCCGTTGGAGGTCAACTTGATAGCCATCGCAATCAGCAGCAACACCGGTGACAGCGCCAACAGCAGCGCCAGGCTTCCGGCGATATCGAGCATTCGCTTCAGCACGCGCGGCACTCGATTCGTTTTCTCCCGTTCTTTCAGATCCGGATACAGCGTCGGATTGCTCGGGCGGCCGGGATTCTCCGTGTCCCAGTCGTCCGGAAACACGTGGAAGGAAAACTTAATGCGGTTGAATTGTTCCGCATCCAGGTGATCGCGCAGCAGCGAACTGATTCGCGTCAGGATTGTGCTCAGAACAAGATTGTTCTCCAGCGCGATCTCCGTGAACATCACGCCAATGACAGAATTGGTCTTGTACCAGCCCGTGAAGTCGGTTTCTCGCGTCGCGCTCTGCAATGCGGCCAGCATTCCGTTCAGGGCGCGCCTGCCCTTCTCTCCCGACGGACGGTTGCCCGTGTCGACGAGCAACAGCACGAAGGGCCGTTGCGATCGCTCGCTGCGTTTTCGCTCGAGCGAGATCAACCGCTGGAATTCTCTTTCGCTCAAAACCTCAGCCGGGCCCTTCGCATGTGGCGAGCGGCCGCTGTCCCCTTGGCTATGTGCGAGCTGGTAAGTTGCGCTGGTAGCACGAGACTCCACTGCTTTTCTCCTCACCGGGACCGCTGCCTGGCAGTCTCGGTACAACCTTAGTTTTGACGGATCGACAATTGATTCAGATGGGGGATCTGGATCGTTCTACTCTGTTCCAGCCTCGGGGGATCGGCTGGGGTGTCCGGAAAGTGCTCCGTACCTCTGATAATAACTCGTATGGTCGCCGTTGGTGTGGCTATTGACAACGACTCCCAATAGTTGCGATCGATCGATGGACTCAAGCACGCGTGCCAGGGGTTTCTTTTCCGCCACCCCCTCGCGCACGACCAACAAGACGCCGTCCGAGAGTTTCATCCAATATGCCGTGTCCGCCAGCGGCATCACGGGCGGGCAATCGATAATAACCCAATCAAAATAGCGCCCCAAACGGTCCAGCAGCTCCGGAACCCTGCCCGATTGCATCAACTCGAGCGGGTTTTCCGGCGGCAGCCCGGCCGGCAGAAACCAAAGATTCGTGCCTTCCAGCTTGCACAGAACTTCCTGTACCTGCTTTTCTCCTCCCAGACAATCCACCAATCCGGGCAACGAACGGCTCAGCCCGAACTTCGATGCCAGGGAGGGACGCCGCAAATCGCCATCGACCAGAAGTGTCTTGAGAATGCGACTGCGCGATTGGTTGAGCGCCAGATTCGCCGCGGTCAGGCTCTTGCCTTCCTCCGGAATCGTGCTTGTCACCACAACCCGCTTCAGTGGACGCTTCTCCCGCAGGTTCCGCAGCTTCAGCCCAAGCACTCTGAACTTTTCGGCAGCCAGGCAACCCTGGTCCGTCAGGCAGACAAGCCGGGCCTCGACGGCTGGCGTTGGCGTCACCACCTTCACGCCCGCCAATTCCCGCTCGAAATCGACCGCGATTTCCTTCAGCAGCGGGTTTTCTGCAGCCGCCGTAACCTCCGCGGCCGCCTTCGTCGCACGCTGGTCGACAACCTGCTCCAGCAATTCCGCCGCGGAAGCGGATAGTTCCGCTCCGTCTCCGGTTCGCTCCGCCTGCGCCCTTTGTAATGCCTCAAATATCTGGCTCATATCAACCTGTTCAATCCGGAGTTCGGAACCTTGGCACTCTCTTCTTCTCGCAACCGCTCCCGCATATCCATCAACGTCTTCAGTGCCTGAAGCAGCTGTTTTTCATCGTTGGCGCCGTTCGAATGGGAGCCATTTCCATGCGGACTGGAAATCACACCCAGCCGCAAATCCCGCGACACTCCCTCGATGATTTCGGGCGTGATCACTGGACTCTGTTTTACGTATCCCGCAAGCAGCGCATTTTCGCAAATCGTGTTAATCAGTCGCGGCACGCCATTGGAGTGCCGGAAAATCGCGACCATCGCCTCGTCGGAAAACACTCGGTTGCCCGTGGGCTCGCCGGCAATGGTCAGCCGCCGCTCGACATACTTTCGCGTTTCCTCCAGATTCAGCGCGTCCAGATAGCATCGCAATGCGATCCGCTGCTTCAGTTGGCGCAGCCCGTAGGAATCCAGCTTCTGGTCCAGTTCCGGCTGGCCTGCCAGCACGATCTGCAGCAGCTTCTGTTGCGCCGTCTCCAGGTTCGTCAACAGCCGCACTTCTTCCAGCACTTCCGAAGACAGGTGATGCGCTTCGTCCACCACCAGCACCGTCGTCAACCCCCGCTGGTGCCGCTGCAGAAGAAAGGCGTTCAGCACGTGAATGATCTCGTCTTTTGCCCTGCCCGTCGTGGGAAGCCCAAAATCTCCCGCAATATATCGCACAAACTCCAGCGGCGACAGACTTGGATTGAAAATCAACGCAAAGGCAACGTCGCGCCGTTGCAGCAATCCGAGCAGCGACCGGAGGATGAGTGTTTTTCCCGTGCCCACCTCTCCCGTCAGCACCACAAAGCCGCGGTGGGAAGTTACACCGTAAAACAGCGAGGCCAGCGCCTCGTTGTGCCGCGTCGTTGGAAACAGGAACGCGGGGTCCGGAGTAATTTCGAACGGATTCCGTTTTAACTGGTAGAAAGTTTTATACAAGGGTCTTTAACCGAATAAGTACGAGATCGCCGATCCCGCCAGAATCATTCCCGTGATCACCACTGCCGCAAAGCTTACCGCAAGCGCCTGCCGGCGATGCGCCCGTTGCTCTTCTGGAGTCTCAATCGCTGGGATCTCGGAAATGATATCCACCGGCACAAGTTTCTTGATTTCCGCTTCCGAGTAGAGCTTGCCGCTCAGCTTTTCCCGGCCAAACGCCACGCCTCCCCCCAACACCAGGCCAAACAATAACCCCAGCCCGCACAGCTGCAACCGCTTTGGCTGATACGGTCGCATGGGTTGGTTCGGCGGATCCAACATCCGGAAATGTTCGCCCTGCTGACTCTTTTCCAGGTTGGTTGCCATCTCCGATTGGTTCTTTTTCGCCAACAAAGAGTCGTAGTTTGCTTTCGATTGATCGTAATCTCGCGTCACGTCGGCGAACTGCTGTTCCATCACCGGCGCCAGATTCAGACGCGACTGATACATGCCGATCTTTCCCTGCAGGTCGCGGATTTCCGCTTGCCGGTTCACAATTTCCGCGCGATTCGCTTTCAGCTGGCTCTGCAGGTCTAAGAGCGGCGCTCGCTTCGGGTCAAATGCATCTGCCGGCTCGGGCGTCGACTCGGCGGCGTCAGTGCTCGGACGATTCATGTCCGCAACAATCCGCTCCCGCGCCTTCTCGTCTCTCGCGATCTGTTCCTTTGTCTTGCGCACGTCCGGATGCTTATCCGTGTAGTGCGAGCTCAAGTCCGCTAGTTTCGCCCGCAGCGTTTCAAGTTCCTTGTCGATCGCGGCCAGGCCCGAAGCCCCGGCTTCGCCCGATTTTGTCCCGCGATCGAGCGCACGGTACTGGTTGACCAGCGATTCCAGGTAGGTGTTCTGCTGCTTGGCCCGATTCAAGCCATCGTTTTGCGCCTGCAGTTCCTGCTGGTATCCGGTCAGGATCTGCAGGTTACTCTGCGTTTGGCTCGGAAGCTCGCCGATGTGCTGATCCTTGAACCGGCGCATCTTCTCTTCTTGCTCGGCCAGGCTCTTGCGTGCCTGATCCAGTTGGTCCTGCAGGAATCTTGTCGTGCTCTCGGACCGCTCCTGCCGCTGCTCCAGGTTTTCCGAGATGAAAAGCTCTGCCAGTTCCTGTGTCGCTTTCTGCGCCGTTTTCGGATCCGGACTGGAGTAATAAATGTTGAAGGCCGACAGTTTCTTGTCGTCCGAGCGCACCAGCTCGATTTCGATGTCTTTGCGCATCTTTTCGACAAGATCGTCGGGCGATTTCTTCGCCCGGTCCTTGGCGTAAAGATGCAGATCGTCAATGATGTGCAACAACCGGGTGCGGCTCAGGATCTGCTGCGTAATGCTGTCCAGCTGCTGTTGCAAGTCGGTGTCGATATTCGACACAACGTACTTCTCGGGCACCGCCGGTTGCTCAACCAGGATCAGTGTCCCGGAGCGATACACCGACGGCAGCACCCAGCTGATTCCCCACACCAGCAGCCATCCGGCAAAGAATGGGAGCAGAAAGTACCATCGCCCGCGGCGAATGATCCCCTTGACTTCGCTTAGCGTTGGAAGTTCTGTCGGTTGTAACTCTTCATCCATATCTTAATTTCCTAGCGGTCTCGCCCATTGGTAAGAAAGTGAAACAAACACGCGGTTGCGGTCTGCATTGCTCTCGCTGCCGCTATTCACCTGTTTCTGGAACTCGTGCGCATAGCCAATCCGGAACCCCAGATTCTTCCCGACGTTCCGGTCGACAGAGACATGCACGCTGGTGTTGTCGGCCGAATTCACTCCCAAGCTGGAGCCAATCACGGCGCTGTTGGCTCCGTGCGTGACGCCGCCGCTGATCGCCCACGTTCCCACGATCTGCCTCCGGGCCTCACCATGGATCGTGTGCGTGCGCACCGCTCCAATCACTCCGCCACCGTCGGCCACCGATCGCGAATAGCCGGCGCTGACGCTGGTTCGCTGATTCTGCCACCCGCCATCGACCCCGCCCATCACCGACCAACCGCTCGAACTCACCGTTCCGCCGCCGCTCGCCGCCGCCTCGTTGCTCGCGCGCTGCGGCCCGATATAACCCGAGAGCGTAATGCGGTTCGAGAGCGTCATCGTATCCACCAGCAGTACGCTGTGGGTCCGGCTGATGCCGGCTCCCGGATCATAGGTGAGATGCTGGTATCGATAGCTTGGCCCTGCCCAATTGCGCCCGAATACCCGATGCAACCAAAAAACGGATCCCGTCTCACCGCGCGTGTCGATCAGTTCCGACTGCCCTGCCACCTCGCCGTAATGCTGGTCGTAAAACGACCCGCTCGCGCCAGCCACGTCGTTCAGCGCAAAGTGATAGTTCCCTTCCACCGTCGTTCGATTCAGACGCTGACTAGCCAAAGGAGTGATGAGCAAACCATTCCCGCCGCCTCCCAGGTCCTGATTGCCGGCGAAAACGCCGCTCCGCAGCTGAAAATCCTCTTCGGCGCGCAGGGTAACATGTGGGCTCACTCGCCCTTCAATCGAAAAATCCAGGCTATGGGAACCTTGATTTCGGCTCGACAGCCGCTCCACCACGCTCAGGCCGCCCGCGTAACCCAAATCCCACCGCAACCGGGACCGCGACTGGCCGATGGCAACATTCGGAAATACGGAAAAAATCGTGCTCCCCACCTGGTCGTGCTCACTCAGCAGCGCGTTGTCATCGTAGGCCGCTTCCACATTAATGCCTGCTCGCAGGTAGTTCGCTATAACCTCCGAAGGCAGCGTCATGGTCGTTCCCTGCCCACCCAGCAACTCCGGCACCTGTGGCAGCGTTTGGCTGGTGTCTTCCTGCTCCACCGCGTCGCCCATCCCGATCACACCGCTCACCGCGGGCGCCGGCGTTTGCCTCTGGACTCCTGAATCGGTCGGCTCGCCGCTGGACGTCGTCGGTTGTTGCCCCGCAGCTAAAGAACTCACGGTTCCTAGCACGACTGCCAACGCGATTTCACGCACACTCATCATTCGTTTCATCGGAGTGACAACCTACGGGATGACCACCGTATCGCCCGGCTGCAGCTTGATGTTCTGCTCCGGATTCTTGCCCTTGATTACATCTTTATAGTTAAACGGCAGACGCTCCTGCGCGCCTTTCTCGTTCGTGCGCAAAACGTAAACGGACTTTTGTTTGGCGAAGTCCTTGAAGCCGCCCGCCATCGCAATCGCGTCTAAAACCGTCGCTGAACCTGTCAGCAGGTAAGCGCCAGGCTTCGCCACCATTCCCAGAATGTTGATCTTCCTGCTCTTGCTGTCCTGCACGATGACGGTGACTTCCGGCTCCGAAATGTAGCTCGAAAGTCGTTTCGTGATCTCCTGCTCCAACTGGAGCGGCGTCTGCCCTCCGGCCTTCAATTCCCCCGCCAGTGGCAGCGAAATCATGCCGTCCGAACGCACCGGCAAGGTGCGCGAAACGTCCGGCTCTTTCCACACGTTGATAGCGAGTACGTCATCCGCGCCGATCACATACGAAGCATCGGAGTGCGGTGCCTTGGTTCCCTGCTCCACTTTCATGCTCGCTGGCTGTCCGGCGGATTCCGGAGCGTTCCCCGTCTTCGCCGCCTCAGCCGTTTGTGCCGACAGGCTCGCCGCAAATACCAAAGTCAAAGCCCACGCCTTCAGCGCCCAGTACCCACTTGCGTATGTCTTTGTTTCGGCCATCGTTTCCTCGCGTCCCACGCTATTTCGCCTCGCGTGCCGTGTCGTGACCAAACACACGCACTACCGCACTCGGCGGCGGGTTCAAGTTGTACTCCTGGATTTTGTAAAGCAAAGCGCGGTAACTCACATTCAACAGCCGGGCCGCAGCCTTCCGGTTCCAATGCGTCTGGTCCAGGGCTTCGGTGATCGCCACGCGCTCCGCCTCCCACTTTGCGTTTCGCACCAGCAACTTCAACGACCCTTTTTCCTCCTGGGATTGCCCTGCGGCAACCGCCGTTAGCGCGCGGATGCCGTGGGGGTCGCTGTCCCCTTTGCCGTTCTTGCTCTTCATGACCGCCCCAAATCCCGGGCGGCTTTGCAAATCACGGATCGCCAGCGCTTCGTCACCTTGCGCCAAATACCGCTTCGCGAACGTCTCCAACTCTTTCAGGTTCCCTGGCCACGAATGCTGCTGGCAGGCATCGAGCAGCGTCGCCGACACCCGCGGCGCAGGCACTCCGTAACGTCGCGTCAATCGGTTGATCATGTGCCCCAGCAGTACTGGCACTTCTCCCTGTCTCTCGCGCAGCGGCGGCACGCGCAACTGGAATGCGCTGAGTCGGTAGAACAATTCTTCCTGTACTTCCTTTTTAGAGGCAGCGAGTTCCAAATCGACAGAACTCGACGCAATCACCCGCGCATCCGCCCGGATCGGGATCTGTCCCCCGCATCGCACATACTCTCCCGTTTCCAACAGATGGAGCAGGCGCTGCTGTACATCCGGCGGCATCACCTCGAAATCTTCCAGCAGAATCGTCCCCTGCGCGCCTTCCTCGAGTTTTCCCGCATACGCCTCAGGGCCGCCGCTTCCCGCCATTTCGTAGCCAAAAAGTTCCTTTTCCAGCAGATCCGCAGTCAACACGGGACACTTCACGCGGACAAACGAAAAGCCGGATCGGATTGATAGCGCATGAATCAACCGCGCGGCTGTGCACTTGCCGCTTCCGGCCTCTCCCGTCACCAGCACCGGAACATCGGTCTGTGAAAGCAGCTCAATCTGCGTGCGCAGACGCCGCATCGCAGGACTCGCCGAGACGAAGTACAGGTCCTCGCTGATTCTCTCGATCTCTGGTTGATACATTGTTTTTTCTGCTGGGCTTCTTCTGCTTCGCACGCGGCCGCCGGTACAGCGTGTACGCGCGTTTTTCTTAGACGGGCTCTACGTCGTATCCGTCAATCCGCACTGCCATCGACCTTTGGATCGCATCCACGGAAATTATCAGGCTGTGATCGCCGTTTTCCGAGACGAACGCGCCCTCCACTCCATCCAGAGCTCCACCACGAATTCTCACTCGCTGTCCCACCTTAAGAAACGGGTGCAACCGCCATGAGGCCGACTGCGACAAGACCGTACGGATGCTGTTGATCTGTTCCTCGGGGATCGCCTGCCCCGCCCCTCGGACACCCACGAACCCCAGCACGCTATCCACCTGGTACACGCTCATCTTCGCGGCGGAATTCAGCGCGCAATGCACGAAAACGTAACAACTGAAGAGCGGCACTTCGACTTTCTTCTTGCGATCGCTCCAGCGATGGATTTCCTGCGCCATCGGCAGAAATGTTTCCAACCCCTGTTCGCGCAGCCGTCTTTCCACAACCTTCTCGTGGCGCGCTCGGGTGTGCAGCGCATACCATTGCGCTTCCGCGTTCACACTCGCCATGTTCGCTGCGGCTGCTTCAATCAGGTTGGGTTGGATGCTACTCAAAGCTTCGCCCTCTGGGTCCCATTTTTCGGGTCCGCTGGTGTAGCCGTCGACTCGACGGAGTCGTCCTCGCGTTTCCAATTAAGGGGGGAAGAAACGCTTCTCGGGGGAGAAGAACCCAGCAGCTGATTACGGAAGGGGAGAAGTTTCTAGCTGGGCTAACGGCAGGCTATTATCACTTGCAAGTCTGTGCAAGTGGTAAGATGACTTGGAACAAAATGTCTCTATTTTGTCTAGATCGTACTTTCTCCCATAGTGTCCATAATTCCCAGAGATTTATCTCTCTGGCACGACCGTGGAGTATTCCCTAAACTTCAGTACCATCATGGATCATCTCACTTAACAATGCATTCAGATTAGACGAATTAACAATATGATAATAAATGATTTATATGGTCAATTTGTCGTAACCAACTCGCCGGAATTTGCTTTAAGTCTGTTACCAACGGTCATGTGCATTCTCCCCGGACCATCAGTCGTTAGTGCTGGGACTGACGAATATGCACGACCGTGCACACATTGCATCGATCTTGTTGACCGGACGCCCGGTCGTTGCTATAGTTTGGCTCGTCAGGCGACATCGGTCGCATGTTCCCATCTCCCCCGAACCGACGTCCCCACTACATCCATGTAACGAGGCGTTGCATCGTTCTGGACGCTCTCACATAACGCCCCGGAGGCACGGGTGACTTCTCAAAAAAGCGCGGCCCTGGAATTCATCAGCATCGCCGTTGCCGATAGCACACGCATTCATACTCAACTGCTCGCCGAGGCCATTAACAAGGATCAGGGTCTTCAGGTCGTCGTGACCGCCTCCAACTCCACCGACCTGCTCGCCGCCGTCCTCCGCGCTCCCATCGATGTCCTCGTCCTCAGCCACAACCTCGACACCCAACCCGGCCGCGGTCTGCAGACTCTTCGGGAAATGCGCGCCCTCCGTCCGCAAATCAAAGGCATCATTCTTCTCGACTCCACCCAGCCCGAAGTGGTGCTCGATTGTTTTCGTGCCGGCGCCAAAGGCATCTTCTCCAAAGAAGAGCGCATGGAGACTCTCTGCCGCTGCATTCGCAGCGTCCACGAGGGGCAAATCTGGGCGCGCAGTGTCGAACTCGACCACGCCCTCGAAGCGCTCGCCAGCTCCCCCAGTGTCCGCGCCACCAATCACAAAGGCATCGAACTCCTTTCCACCCGCGAACGCCAGGTCATTCAATATCTAGCCGCCGGCATGACCAACCGCGAAATCGCCAGCGCCCTGAAGCTCAGTCCTCACACCGTCAAGAACTATCTGTTCCGGATTTTTGACAAGCTGGGCGTGTCGAGCCGCACCGAACTGCTGTTCCTCACCATGAATTCGTCGTCCGGCGACAACGGACAAAGCCTTCCCTTCACCGCGATGCTCGAGGCCGCCGATGCCGGCGACCCCTCCGCCCAGGTCCGCCTCGCCGAGCACTATGGGAAGCATGGAGCCGAACAGCACGACCCCGTCTCGGCCTACATGTGGTATTTGTTGGCCCGTCATACCGCCGTGCCATTGCTCCATCAGATTGAAGAAGGCGAACAAGCTCTGCGCCGCTCGATGTCAGAACCACAAGTCCATCAGGCCGAAGAACGCGCTGCCCAATGGTTGAAAAGCAAAAAGAAATTTGCGGCTTCCGCCGACTTGGAACCCGAACCAAAGTAGAATTCACCCGGCGTTGAGTAGTGAACTTTGGGAGAGAACAAACTTGGATTTTTCTCGTCAGCCTGAGAGCGCGTGACGTTTTCATCTGTCATTTTTCATCTGTGAGCCTGAGAGTCTGTGACTTCTTCCTCTGTCATCCTGAGCATAGCGTGGTGAGCGCAGCGAGCCACGCGGAGCGAAGGCCCCCTACTCCGACGGCCCTGCATCCCAAGCAAGCCGTTCTCTCCAAAGTCCTCACGCCTTCTAGGTACTAGGTACTACCTCTCACCGCGCCCGCGTAGCCGAAGTCTCCGTCCGCGCCCGCGTGAACCCGAACACCAGATTCCACGTCCGGCTTTCCTCGCCCGACGGCGCAAACTTCCATTGCCGCGCCGCCTCCAGCGCGGCATGCGCAAAGTACTTGCTCGGTCCCGCGCTCGTTAGTTTCGCCTCGGTCACCTTGCCATCGCCGTCCGCCTTCACTCTCACCCGAACCTTAA
>Ga0335069_10006903_pt1 | contig 16450 bp, 22 predicted proteins | sample Lox_Sample_11_FD_206714 | JGI IMG/M metagenome (GOLD analysis project Ga0335069, IMG submission 206714) | Soil microbial communities from Loxahatchee National Wildlife Refuge, Florida, United States - Lox_Sample_1.1 | ecosystem: Environmental > Terrestrial > Soil > Wetlands | place: USA...
GCCGCCAGCAGCCCGCAGCAGTTGGATCGGGAGTGTTTTAAGTACATGCAGTTCACAGTTCACAGTTCGCAGTTCACAGCGGTCGACACCGGGGAACACAGAAACTGAGAACTGCGAACTTAGAACTCTGAACTGGTTTTCGAGGGTTTCGCTATGTTGATGCCAAAGAAGGTGAAGTATCGCAAGCAGCAGAAGGGCAAGCGCCGCGGCAAGGCGTGGCGCGGATCCTCGCTTGCGTTCGGCGAGTACGGTTTGAAGGTCATGGAGGCCGGCTACATCACCGATCGCCAGATCGAGGCCAGCCGTATCGCCATGACCCGGTTCATCAAGCGCGGCGGCAAAATCTGGCTGCGTCTGTTTCCGGACAAGCCGATCACCAAGAAGCCGGCCGAAGTCCGAATGGGTTCGGGCAAGGGCGCGCTGGACCACTGGGTAGCGGTGGTGCGTCCGGGCAAGATCCTGTTCGAGATGGAGGGCGTCGCTCCGGACGTCGCGCAGGAAGCCATGCGCCTGGCTTCGAACAAGTTGCCCCTGAAGACCAAGTTTGTGCAGCGGCCGGGCGCGATCGAAAAGGCCAAGGCCGCGGCGGCGGAGAAGACGCCGGCGGAGTAATAGCAGCCTTCAGCCATCAGCCATCAGCTTTCAGATCTTCCGGTTGAGTTGAAGATCGACGCGTGATCAGGGTGAAGCTGAGAGCTGATAGCTGAAAGCTAGGAGCGAAGAAGGAAATGGAACTCAATAAGATTCGCAGCTTGAGCGACGACGAACTGGCGCACCAGGAGAAGACCTCCGCGGAGCAGCTGTTCCGGCTTCGCTTCCAGGTCTCGATGGGGCAGAACGACGGAGTGAAGAAGCTCCGTCAGCTGCGCAAGGAGATCGCTCAGATCAAGACCGTGGCGCGGGAGCGCGCGATGGGCATTCGCGGCGCGGGTAAAGACGGCGCCCAGAGCAATGCCGGAAAGGGAGCACGCTAAATGGCGACTCAGGAAACGACCCAGACGCCGGCGGCAACCTCGCGGCGCAATGAGAAGGTGGGCAACGTGGTCTCCACCAAGATGGAGAAGACCATCGTTGTGGAAGTGGAGATGCGCAAGGCTCACCCCAAGTACAAGCGCATCGTCAAGAGCTCGAAGAAGTTCTACGCCCACGACGAGCAGAACTCGGCGCGGGTGGGCGACGTGGTCCGCATCCGCGAGTCACGTCCCCTGAGCAAGCTGAAGCGTTGGACGCTCGAAGAGATCGTGCGCCGCTCGTCGCTCGGACAGATTGAAGAAATCGAAACGCCGCAGGTCAGCTAGGCGCGGATAAGGGAGAAGAGATCATGGCAGTACAAATGAGATCCATGCTCGCCGTCGCCGACAACTCCGGCGCGCGCAAGCTGCAGATGATTCTGCCCTTGGGCGGCGGGCTGGGCAAGAAGGCCTCGCTGGGCGACGTGATTACCGCCGCGGTGAAGGAAGCCTCGCCCGACGGCACCGTGAAGAAGGGCAAGGTGGTGAAGGCGGTCATCGTCCGCACCCGCAAGGAATATCGCCGTCGCGATGGAACCTACATTCGCTTCGACGAGAACGCGGCGGTGGTGATCGACGACGCGCACGAGCCGGTGGGCACCCGCGTTTTCGGACCCGTGGCCCGCGAGCTGCGCGAGAAGAAGTTTTTGAAAATCGTTTCGCTGGCGCCGGAAGTGGTTTAGGAGTTCGCAGTTCACAGTTCATAGTTCGCAGTTGCGGACGACCGCGGGGACACCCTCGGGAACTGTGAACTGAGAACTGAGAACTGGGAACTGAGAGAGAGTCATGCAGAGCTTGAACATTCGTCGCAATGATACGGTCCAGGTGCTCACGGGCGCCGACCGCGGCAGGCAGGGCCGCGTGCTGCGCGTCTTCCCTGACAACGGCACGGTGCTGGTGGAGCATGTCCGCGTGGTCAAGAAGACGGTCTCGTCGAAGCGCGGCCAGCGGACCAAGGGCGGCATCGCCGAACAGGAATCGCCCATCAACGTGTCCAACGTCGCGCTTGTCTGCCCCAACTGCGGGCCGGCGCGGGTGGGCTTCAAGATGGACGGCGACCAGCGGGTGCGCGTGTGCAAGAAGTGCGGGCAGACGCTGCCCACGAAGAAGTAGAGAGGCAGCCTTCAGCTCTCAGCTCTCAGCCTTCAGTACGGCCGCTGAGCGGGTGAGTTGAGCAGGCAAAAAGGAAAGCTGAAAGCTGACGGCTGATAGCTGAAGGCTGAATTGAGCACCTACCGTAACGGTACACGGATCGGCGATCCACCCCGAGACCGGTAGAAAGAGAGCAAAGAGCAATGGCGGCAAGGCTGAGAGAGAAGTACCACAAGGAAATCAAGCAGGCTCTGCAAAAGGAACTCGGACTCGAGAATCCGATGGCAGTGCCGAAGATCGAGAAGATCGTGCTGAACATGGGCCTGGGCGAGGCAACGCAGAACAACAAGCTGCTCGATCCGCTGGTGGCGGACCTGGCGGCCATCGCCGGACAGAAGCCGGTGACCACGAAGGCCAAGAAGTCGATCGCGGCGTTCAAGGTGCGCGCCGGCATGTCGATCGGCGCCATGGTGACGCTGCGCCAAGACAAGGCGTACGAGTTTCTGGACCGGCTGATCTCGACGGCACTGCCCCGCGTGCGCGACTTCCGCGGCGTGTCGACCAAGAGTTTTGATGGGCGCGGCAACTACACGCTCGGGCTGCGCGATCAGCTCATCTTCCCGGAGATCGACTACTCCAAGGTGGAGAAGCTGAAGGGCATGAACATCACCATCGTGACCACGGCCAAGGACGACAATTCGGCGCGCGCGCTGCTGCGGGCCTTCGGCATGCCGTTCCGCCAGGGAGCATAAGAACAGTTCGTAGTTCGCAGTTCACAGTCGCATCGACGAATTGAAGAGACTGAGAACTGTGAACTGACAACTGAGAACTGGTTTTTGAGGATTTATGGCAACCACTGCAAAACGAGTGAAGGACGCGCGGAAGCCGAAGTTCAGCTGCCGCAAGCACAACCGGTGCAAGCTCTGCGGACGGCCGCGCGGCTATCTGCGCAAGTTCGGCGTCTGCCGTCTGTGCTTCCGCTCGCTGGCGCTCAAGGGTGAGATTCCCGGCGTCGTGAAGTCGAGCTGGTAACGAAAGGCAGCTTCCAGCTACCAGCCTCGAGCTACTAGCTCATCCTGTGTGAACGATGAGCCAGGTAACAGCGACAAGGGCTGGAAGCTAGAAGCTAGTAGCCGTAGCAAGCATTTCCGCTGGTTCTCCCTGACTTGAGTGAGACCGGGAGCGAACGGGGAATGAAGGAGAAGGAATGAGTCTGACCGACCCAGTAGCAGATTTTCTGGCGCGCATCCGGAATGCGATCCGGGCCCGCCACCAGAAGCTGGATGTGCCGGCTTCGAAGCTGAAGACCGAGATCGCCCGCATTCTCAAGGAAGAGGGTTACATCTCGAACTACAAGACCCAGGAAGAAGACGGCAAGCAGGTGCTTCGCGTGTACCTCAAGTACGGCGGCAGCGAGTCGGCCATCCGCGACCTGGCGCGCATCTCGCGTCCCGGCTGCCGCGTCTACATCGGCCGCGACGAGATCAAGCGCGTGCAGGGCGGTCTGGGCATCTCCATCATGACCACCCCCAAGGGCGTCATGACCGGCCGCCAGGCGCGCCGCGAAGGCGTGGGCGGCGAAGTGCTGTGCGAAGTGTGGTAAAAAGCCAGCTCTGAGTTCACAGTTCGTAGTTCACAGTTAGCCTGCACTGGCGAGATCCAAACTGAGAACTGCGAACTAAGAACTGTGAACTGCTTTTCCGGCTGCAGTGGAACGAAGGCCGACGCGTCTTCGGGACTCGCAAGCCAACAAAGGATTGAAGAATGTCGCGTATTGGAAAGAAGCCGATCCCGTTGCCCACGGGCGTCAAGTACAAGGTGGAGGGCAATACCGTCCTCGTCGAGGGCCCCAAGGGCAAGGTATCGGCTCTGATTGCCGAAGGCATCACGCTCGAGACCAAGGACGGCCACCTGCTCGTAAACCGCAAGGACGATAAGGTCGCCGCCTTCCATGGCCTCACCCGCGCGCTGGTATTCAACGCGGTGCACGGTGTCACCCAGGGCTGGAAGAAGGAACTGGACATCGTCGGCATCGGCTACCGCGCCGAGCTCAAGGGCAAGGGCACCGTGGTGTTCACGCTGGGCTACTCGCACCCCATCGAGTTTCCGCTGCCCACCGGTATTGAAGTCACCATCGACCCTAAGCAGACGCATCTGACCGTGAGCGGCATCGATCGCCAGAAGGTGGGCCAGGTGGCCGCCGACATGCGTTCCCTGCGCAAGCCCGACCCGTACAAGAACAAGGGCGTGCGCTACTCGGACGAGAAGCTGAAGAAGAAGGCCGGCAAGACGGGAGCCAAGTAAGTTCGTAGTTCACAGTTCATAGTTCATAGTTCACAGTTAAAATCGATGGCCAGCCAGGATGACAACTGTGAACTCAGAACTGCGGACTGTGAACCGCAATCAACCCCGAACGGATCCGCAGGGCGGTTCCGCTGATAGGAAAAGAGACACCGATGATCACGCAGACCAAGAGAAACGAGATTCGCCAGCGCATCCATTCGCGCATTCGCCGCAAACTTGCCGGCACCACGGAGCGCCCGCGTCTGAACGTGTACCGCTCGCTCAACCACCTCTATGCGCAGGTGATCGACGACCAGACGGGCACCACGATCGTGTCGGCTTCGACCATCAAGATGAAGTCGGGCGGCAACGTGGCGGCGGCGAAGGAAATCGGCAAGACCATCGCCGGACTCGCCGTGGAGAAGGGCGTCAAGAAGGTGGTCTTCGACCGAGGCGGCTACCTGTATCACGGGCGCATCAAGGCTCTGGCCGATGCGGCGCGCGAGGCGGGTCTGGAGTTTTAGTTGTCAGTTTTCAGTTGTCGGTTCTCAGCGGAATCGCCGAAGAACGAACTGAGAACTATGAACTGAGAACTGCGAACTGAGAGAGAACATGACGATGTTGAAGAAGAAACTCGATGCCAACCAGTACAACCTGAAGGATCAGGTGGTGGCCATCAATCGCGTGACCAAGGTGGTCAAGGGCGGCAAGAACATGTCGTTTGCCGCGCTGGTTGTGGTGGGCGACGCCGCTTCGGGCGTGGTGGGCTACGGTTCGGGCAAGGCCAAGGAAGTTCCCCAGGCGATCCGCAAGGGAATCGAGTCGGCCAAGAAGAACCTGGTCCGCATCAACCTGACCGACACCACGATCCCGCACCAGGTGCTGGGCCGCTTCGGCTCCGGCCAGGTGCTGCTCAAGCCGGCTCCTGAAGGTACCGGCGTGATCGCGGGCGGTGCGGTGCGCGCGGTGATGACCTCGGCGGGGGTGCAGAACGTGCTCACCAAGAGCCTGGGCAGCGCCAATCCCCACAACGTGATCAAGGCGACGTTCGATGCGCTGGTCCAGTTGCGCGATCGCGGCGAAGTAGCCACCATGCGTGGCAAGACCGTGGAGGAGATGTAAGCCATGGCCGAAACCAAGAAGATTCGCATTCAGTATTACCGCTCGGCCATCGCCACCCCGGTGAAGCACAAGCTGGTGGTGAAGGGCCTGGGCTTCACGCGCCTCAACCAGATCGTCGAACGCGAAGATACGCCCTCGGTGCGCGGCATGGTCAACACGATTCCGCACCTGGTGCGGATCGTTGAAAACTAGCTCACAGCCGACAGGTAACAGCTAGCAGCTCCACTCACGACCGGCTGCCTGCTGCAGGCTGTCAGCTTCATCAACGCGAGTCGGCTGGACCCCGCGTCCGCCGGCGCTATAGCGAGGAAATCATGGCAAAGAATTTATCCAATCTGCGCGCGCCCAAGAACGCCAACACGGCGCGCAAGCGTGTCGGCCGCGGTATGGGCTCCGGCATGGGCAAGACCTCGACCCGCGGCCACAAGGGCCAGGGTTCCCGCTCCGGCTCCAGCCTCATGCGCGGGTTTGAAGGCGGCCAGATGCCGCTGCACCGCCGGCTGCCCAAGCGCGGCTTCACCAACATCTTCCGCACCGAGTACACGGTGGTGAACCTCGAGCGGATCGCCGAGCTCGAAGGCGTCACCGAAATCGAACTGGACGACTACCGCAAGCTCGGCCTGGCCTCCCAGAAGAAGCCGCTGATCAAGATTCTCGGCTCGGGCGAGCTGACTGCGGCCCTCACCATCCACGCGCACAAGTTCTCCAAGTCGGCCCAAGAAAAGATCGAGAAGGCCGGCGGCAAGGCAGTGCTGCTGGGCAGCGAACCTGCTGCTGCCAAGGCTTAGGAATCCCGGGTCTCAAATCGAGACCCGGAGCATCCAATGCCTCAGGGACGGGGCACACCTCGTGCGGGGACGCGAAATATCAGGCCCGGAACATCCTCCGGACGCGACATCGAACCTCACACCCGCGTAAGATGGATGCACACCGCAAAAATCCGGGCGCGCGGCGCCTGAAGCTGGATACCTAAACATGGTCGAGAAGTTTCTCAATATCTTCCGCATTCCGGACCTGCGCAAGCGGGTGCTGTTCACCCTTGCCATTCTGGCCGTCTACCGCCTGGGCGCATGGATCCCCACACCGGGCGTGAACACCAGCCTCCTGGAGCGGCTCTTCGATCAGCAGAGCGGCTCGGCCCTCGGCCTGATCAACCTGTTCGGCGGCGGCAACCTGCGCCGCATGACCATCTTCGCGCTGGGCATCATGCCATATATCACGGCATCGATCATCTTCCAGTTGCTCACGGTGGTCTATGAGCCGCTGGCGCGCATCCAGAAGGAAGGCGAACTCGGCCGCCGCAAGATCACCCAGTGGACCCGTTACATGACGGTCGTCCTCGGCGCGCTGCAGTCCATCGGTATCTCGGCCATTCTCACCCGCCAGGGGCTGGTGCTGCACCCCGGACCGTTTTTCATCCTCATGACCGTGCTCACGCTCACCACCGGCACCGCCTTCATCATGTGGCTGGGCGAGCAGATCACGGACCGCGGCATCGGCAACGGCATGAGCCTTCTGATCTTCGCCGGCATCGTCGCCGGCCTGCCCCGCGGCGTGGCCGAACTGGTGCAGAAGGTCCAGACCAACGCCTGGGGCTCGTTCACGTTTCTCGCCGTCATCGGCATCCTGATTGCCATGGTGCTGGTGGTGGCCTTCATCGTCTTCGTTGAGCGCAGCGAGCGCCGCATCCCCATCCAGAGCGCGCGCCGCATCGTCGGCCGCCGCATGATGGGCGGAGCTTCCAGCCACCTGCCGCTCAAGGTCAACTCCGGCGGCGTGATGCCGGTGATCTTCGCCAGTTCCATCCTCTCCGCGCCGCTCTTGTTCGCGCAGGCACAGTGGGTGCAGGACAGCCGCTTCTTCCAGCCCATCATTCGCGCGCTGGCCCCGGGCGAGCCCTGGTATGTGCTGCTGAACATGATCGGGATCGTCTTCTTCGCCTACTTCTATGTCTCGATCGTGATGAAACCCGACGACATCGCCGATAACTTCCGCAAGTCCGGATCGTTCATTCCCGGCATCCGGCCCGGAAAGCGTACGTCTGATTTCATTAACGACATCCTCACCCGCATCACGCTGGTGGGCGCGCTTTACCTGATCGTCATCACGCTGGTGCCCACGTTCATGATTTCGGGCATTCACCTGAATCACCTTCCCTTGATTGGCCGGGCTTTTGAAAGCCTGCCCGCGTGGATGACAAACGGTTTGGGGGTCAACTTCTACTTCGGCGGCACCTCGTTGCTCATCGTGGTAGGTGTAGCCATGGACACCATCAACCAGATCGAGTCGCAGCTCATCATGCGCCACTATGAGGGCTTTTCCCCGCGTTCCGGTCGTATTCGCGGAAGGAAAACCTGGTAATGTCATCGTTGATTTCTACGCTTGAGAACGGCCGGGAAACGGGGCGAAAAACCTACCCCGGCCCGATTCTTCTGATGGGGGCGCCTGGGGTGGGCAAGGGAACCCAGGCCAAGGAACTGGTTAAGAACTGGGGCATCCCGCAAATCTCCACCGGCGACCTGCTGCGCGCCAACGTCGCCGAGGGCACGGACCTGGGAAAGACCGCCAGGGAGATTATGGATCGCGGCGAACTGGTGCCCGACTCCCTGGTCAACGAGATGGTGGCGGTGCGTCTGCTGCAGCCCGACACCGCGAACGGATACATTCTGGACGGTTTCCCGCGCACCCTCAACCAGGCAGGCTGGCTCGACGGCCGCCTGATGGCTGAGCCGGGAGCTCTGCCCGTGGTTGCTGTCAGTATCCAGGTGGACTATAATCAATTGTTGCGCCGTATTACCGGGCGCAGGAATTGTCCTGTCTGCCAGACCATCTACAATATCTACGTGAAGCCGCCCCTCGTGGACGGAATTTGCGATGTAGAGGGTGCGGCTCTGGTCCAGCGAGCCGATGACACGGAGGAGGTTTTTGCGGAACGCATGCGTGCGTATTCCGCTTTGACCGCGCCCGTCGTCGAACACTACCGGGGATCGGGACGTTTTGCGGAAGTGGACGGAGACCGGCCCATCGAAGTGGTGGCTGCCGGAATTATTGCCGCCGTTGAGCGGCTGCGCGCCAAAGAGCGCAGCTGAAACGGTGGGTTTGCGCGTTTGAAAGGCAGTTCCGAGTTCGTAGTTTGCAGCTTGCTGCCGGAGCAACCTGCCGACGAGCTGAGAACCAAGAACTGTGAACTGGAGTTTGAGTGGCTGTCGTACTGAAGTCGACGAACGAGATCGAGAAGATGCGGCGTGCGGGCCGGGTGGTCCGTGAGGTGCTCGAACTCGTGCGCAGTCTGGTGAAGCCCGGCGCCACCACGCTCGATCTGGAAAAGGCCGCCGAGAAGCGCATGGCGGATCTGGGCGCAAAGCCGGCGTTCAAGGGGTACCACGGTTTTCCCTGCGTGCTCTGCACCTCGGTCAACAGTGAGGTGGTGCACGGAATACCGTCGGCGAAGCGGGTGCTGAAGGAAGGCGACATCGTCTCGGTGGATTGCGGCGCGATCATCGACGGCTACTATGGCGACGCAGCCATCACGGTTCCGGTAGGCGAGAAGATCGACCCCAAGACGGATCGGCTTCTGAAGGTGACCGAACAGTCACTTCATGCGGGGATTGCGGCCGTCAAGCCGGGCGCCACGCTGGGCGATATCGGCGCGGCGGTGCAGTCCGTGGTCGAGGCGGAAGGGTTTTCAGTAGTACGGGATTTTGTCGGGCACGGCATTGGGTCGAACATGCATGAAGACCCGCAGGTGCCGAACTTTGGCGAGGCGGGCCGCGGCATGAAGCTGCGCGCGGGCATGGTCCTGGCCATCGAGCCCATGGTCAACGCCGGCAGACCGGATGTGCGCGTGTTGCGCGACGGCTGGACAGCCGTGACCGACGATGGAAGCATGAGTGCTCACTTTGAGCACACGGTGGCGGTTACCGACACCGGGGCGAGGATTTTGACCGAGTAATCTGGCTCGGTCCAACAGCTGGAGACGCGCGAGCGCCGAAGGCAGAAGCGGGATACTGATTGTCGAAGGAAGACGCGATTGAGGTAATGGCAACGGTCATTGAAACGTTGCCCAATGCCATGTTCAAGGTCAAGCTCGAGAATAATCACGAGGTGCTGACCCATGTCTCGGGCCGGATGCGCAAGAACTTTATCCGCATCCTTCCCGGCGACCGCGTGGCCGTGGAGCTGAGTCCCTACGACCTGAATCGCGGACGTATCGTGTACCGCTACAAATGAGCTATCAGCTATCAGCCGTCAGTTTTCAGTTGTCGAGATGAAGCTGAAGGCAGATGGCTGCCAGCTGAAGGCTTGGAAATTCACCCGCGTCGTCAACAGATGCGCGGAGAAGGGCAGCAAAGGAATGAAGGTCCGTGCATCGGTCAAGAAGATTTGCGTCAAGTGCAAGGTCATCAACCGCCGCGGGGTGGTTCGCGTGATCTGCGAGAACGCAAAGCACAAGCAGCGCCAGGGCTAAGAGAAGCCTGGCAGAACGGAAACCTCCACGAAAGTTGTCAGTTGTCAGTCTTCAGTTTTCAGCAGCACAGGAACTGACAACTGATCACTGATAACTGTTTTAGGGGCTAGTTAGCTGGAGTCAAGGCTTGCGATGAACCCCGGGGGATCTCCGAATCACCGTGCGAACCGGCGCTAGGCCGGCGGCACACAACCTGAAGCAGCAAAGGAATTCCGCATGGCACGTATTGCAGGCGTCGATCTGCCCCGCAACAAGCAGGCCCGGATCGCGCTCACGTACATCTACGGCATTGGCGATCCTCGCGCGCTCAGCATTCTGGAGAAGGCGCACGTGGATGCCTTCAAGAAGGTCCAGGACCTGAGCGAAGAAGAGGTCAACCATATCCGCCAGGTGATTGAGGACGAGGGTGGTGTGGAGGGCGACCTGCGCAAGGACGTCCAGATGCACATCAAGCGTCTCATCGATATCCAGAGCTATCGCGGCAGCCGGCATCGCCGGTCGCTGCCGGTGCGCGGCCAGCGTACCCACACCAACGCCCGGACCCGCAAGGGCCCCCGTAAGGGCACCGTGGCCGGCAAGAAGAAAGCGACGGCGAAGACCTAATGGCGAAACAGGATCAGAAGGGCGCAGCCGGCAAGGCTGGCAAGAACAAGAAGTTCAAGAAGCGCGAGCGCAAGAATGTGCCGTTCGGTATCTGCCACATTCAGGCCTCGTTCAACAACACCATCGTCACCATCACCGACCAGATGGGCAACACGCTGAGTTGGAAGAGCTCAGGCTCGCTGGGCTTCCGCGGTTCGCGCAAGGGCACGCCGTTCGCGGCGCAGCAGGCAGCGTCGAATGCCGCCAACATGGCCCGCGATCACGGACTGCGGGCCGTCGACGTTCGCGTTGCCGGTCCGGGATCGGGCCGCGAGTCGGCGATCCGCGCGCTCGCAGCCGCGGGCATCGAAGTGAAGTCCATCCGCGACGTCACTCCCGTGCCGCACAACGGCTGCAGGCCGCCGAAGAGACGCAGAGTGTAAGTGCAGTTCGCAGTTCTTAGTTCACAGCCGTGCCTGGAGCGGAGTAACTATGAACTGTGAACTACGAACTGAGAAACCGGGCCGGGACGACATGCGCACCGCCGCACGTAAACCGGCCGTCATCCGAAGTCAGGAGAAGAAATGGCTCGTTATACCGGAGCAGTCTGCCGCCTTTGCCGTCGCGAAGGCACCAAGCTTTTTTTGAAGGGTACCAAGTGCCACTCCGATCGTTGTCCGATCGAGAAGCGCAATTTTCCTCCCGGGCAGCATGGCAAGGACCGCAAGGCCAAGATCGTGGGCTACGGCCTGCAGCTGCATGAGAAGCAGAAGGCCAAGCGTATCTACTTCACCCTGGAAGGCCAGTTCCGCGAGTACTACGAGAAGGCCAACCGCGCCACCGGGGTCACCGGCGAACTGCTCATCCAGCAGCTGGAGCGCCGCCTCGACAACGTGGCCTACCGCCTGGGCTTCGCCATCTCCCGCCGCCAGGCCCGCCAGGTTGTCCGCCATGGCCACGTGATCGTGAACGGCAAGAAGGTCAATATTCCCTCTTACCAGGTGAATGCGGGCGACGAGATCGCCATCCGCGAAGACGCGAAGAAGTTTGTCATCGTCGAGCAGGGCGTGCAGTACGCCGCGCAGAACCCGGTTCCGGCATGGCTCGAAGCCAACTTCGAAAACATGTCCGGCCGCGTCCTTCACCTGCCCAAGCGCGCCGATGTCAACCTGCCGATCAACGAACAGCTGATCGTCGAACTGTACAGCAAGTAACGAAGACAGTTCACAGTTCGCAGTTCACAGGAGTCAGCACTTGTTGCCCGCCAACTGTGAACCAAGAACTGTGAACTACGAACTCAAACGCAAAGGAGCACTTGCGCGGCCGCCGCAAAATGCATCGCGACGTACTCGCCGCGCGGGAAAGAGACGAGAGATATGCTTTGGAGAGGATTTCAGAAACCCAAGCGCCTGGCAGTGGACGCCGAGACGCTCACCGAAACCTACGGCAAGTTCAGCGCCCAGCCGTTCGAGCGCGGATTTGGCACCACCATCGGCAACGCCCTGCGCCGCACCCTGCTCAGCTCGATTGAAGGCGCCGCCGTCACCGCCATTCGCATTGAAGGCGTCCTGCACGAGTTCCAGTCCATCCAGGGAGTGGTCGAAGACGCCACCGACATCATCCTGAACCTCAAGCAGGTTCCGTTCAAGCTCGCGGGCGAGGGTCCCAAGGCGCTGTACGTGCGCGCCGACCAGCCCGGCGTCGTGACCTCCGGCATGATTGAAGCCGACGGGGATGTCGAGATCCTGGACAAGAACGTCTACATCGCCACCGTCTCCGAAGGCGGCAAGCTGGAAATGGAAATGCGCCTCAAGCGCGGCCGCGGCTACGTCTCCGCCGACAAGAACTTCGATGGCGACCTCGGACTCGGTTTCATCCCCGTCGATTCGGTTCACTCGCCCGTGCGCCGCGTCAACTACGCGGTGGACGCCGCTCGTCTCGGCCAGATCACCGACTACGACAAGCTGACCCTCGAAGTGTGGACCAACGGAGCCGTGCTGCCCGCCGATGCCGTCGGCCTGGCCGCCAAGCTGCTCAAGGACCACATGAACATCTTCATCAACTTCGAAGAAGAGATGGAGACCGAAGCGCGCGGCGAGGCCGGGCATCCGATCCTGCGCAACGACAATCTGAACCGCTCGGTGGAAGAGCTCGAGCTCAGCGTGCGCAGCTATAACTGCCTCAAGAACGCCAACATCCAAACTATCGGCGAACTGGTTCAGAAAACCGAAGCCGAGATGCTCAAGACCAAGAACTTCGGCCGCAAGAGCCTGAACGAGATCAAGGAAATCCTCGCGCAGATGGGCCTGAGCCTGGGCATGAAGATCGACGAACAGGGCAACGCGGTCCCGGGCCCGACCAGCATTCCCCCGGCCGCCGCTCTCGCCGCCAGCTACAACCGTTACGACGATGAAGACGAGCCGCTGGATTCGGTCGACCTCCAGCTGCCCACAGAGACCGAGAACTTTTAAGGACAGCTTCTAGCTACTAGCTTCTATCTCCTAGCTTGATTGCGACGAGCCCGGCGGTGTGGGCTTTCGCACAACGGACTAGAAGCTGGTGGCCAGGAGCTGGAAGTAAGTCAAGATTTCAAAGAGCAACTCGATTCTAGCTTCCTGGTGCAGATACCACGTTGCCGATATCCCGGCAATCGAGCTAGAAGCTAGGAGCTAGAAGCTAGGAGCTAAACATGCGCCATCGCAATGCAGGATTCAAGCTCGGACGCAACACCAGCCACCGTCGCGCTCTGCTGCGCAACCTGGTCACGTCCGTCCTCGTGGAAGACCGCGTGGAGACCACCATCGCGAAAGCGAAGGCAGTCCGCCCGCACGTGGAAAAGATGATCACCCTGGGCAAGAAGGGCGATCTTCACTCGCGCCGTCAGGCGCTGAGCTTCCTCCAGACCGATACCGCCGTGACCCGCCTGTTTGAAACCGTGGCCCCGCGCTACGGCGACCGCCAGGGGGGCTATCTGCGCATCGTCCGCACCGGCTTCCAGAAGGGCGACGGCGCCGAGAAGGCCTTCATCGAGCTCCTCGGAGCCGAGAAGCAACTTGACGAGAAGCGCCAGAAGCGCGACGCCGTAAAGGCCAAGAAGCGCGAAGAGCTCGAGAAGCAGCTCGAAGAAGCCAAGAAGAACGAAGAAAAGGGCGGCGAAGAAGCGGCCTGACCGCTGCTTCGCAGTTTCAACTTGGTTCAGCAAGTCACGACGGGCGCATCCCTGCCAGGGATGCGCCCGTTCTTTCTTGAACATCCTTCTGCAGACTTCGAACCTTCCGCCTTTTGCCCGAGTTACATCGCAGAGAGCCGGTTGTTGGACGACCGGGAATCTTTCGTTTCCCTGATGGGTCCGGAGTTTCTCTGTTGACATCCCGTCATGGTCCCCCAAATAATTCCCATCTTTTGACGCATTGTTCAACCCTGCGCCTGTGCGGGGGCGTATCGTTGCTCCAACCAAGAACGGGCTCCAATCCGACACACGCGGAAGGTGGACCATGAGCGAAACGGCGCTTCCAGGCCCAAACCACGAAGGATCACTGAAGAGCAAACGCACTGCGCCTGGCGTGAAATCCTTCGCCAGCTCTTTTCTTGACAACCTCTTCTTCGTGCAGGGCCGCTATCGCGAGCGCGCCACGCTCAACGATCTCTACATGGCGCTGGCGCACACGGTGCGCGACCGCCTCGTCGAGCGTTGGATCCTGACCGTGCGCAACTACCGCGCCCAGGATGCGCGCGTGGTCTGCTACTTATCCGCAGAGTTCCTCACCGGCCCCCATCTCGCCAACAACCTCATCAACCTCGGCGTCTACGAAGAGGCCGAGGAAGCGATGCGCAGCCTCGACCTCGACCTTTGCACGCTGATCGAGCAGGAAGAGGAGCCGGGACTCGGCAATGGAGGCCTGGGCCGCCTTGCCTCGTGTTTCATGGACTCGCTGGCTACGCTCGACATTCCCGCCATCGGTTATGGCATTCGCTACGAGTACGGCATCTTCGATCAGGTTATCCGCGACGGCTGGCAGGTGGAGACCACGGACAAGTGGCTGCGCCTCGGCAACCCCTGGGCCCTGGAGCGGCCCGAGGACGTGTTCGAAGTCAAATTCGGCGGCCGCACAGAGCGCTACACCGATGCCGGCGGCCAGCCCCGCGTCCGCTGGGTTGCGCAGAAGCTGGTGCGCGGCATTCCCCACGACACTCCCATCCTCGGATATCGCACCAACACCGCCAACACCATGCGCCTCTGGTCGGCGCAGGCGGTGGAGTCCTTTGACTTTGAAACCTTCAACACCGGCAACTTCTTTGGCGCGGTGGCGGACAAGGTCTCGTCGGAGAACATTTCGAAGATCCTCTATCCCAACGACGAGGAGATCCAGGGCAAGCAGCTTCGCCTCGAGCAGCAGTTCTTCTTCGTCTCCTGCTCACTGCAGCACATCCTGCAGATCCAGCGAACGGCAGACCGGCCCCTGGCCGACCTGTATCGTACGTTTGCGATCCAGATGAACGACACGCACCCGGCGATCGCAGTGGCGGAACTGATGCGCCTCCTGGTGGACGAGCACGGCCTCGATTGGGACGTGGCGTGGAATACGACCACAAAGACGCTCGGTTACACCAATCACACGCTGATGCCGGAGGCGCTGGAACAGTGGCCTCTTGCGATGTTCGGCGCACTGCTTCCGCGCCACCTTGAGATCATCGACGAGATCAACCGCCGCCATCTCGACCATGTCCGGCAGAGGTTCCCCGGGGAAGACGATCGCGTCCGCCGCCTTTCGCTCATCAACGAGGATGGCGAGCGCTATGTGCGCATGGCCCACCTCGCGGCCCTGGGCAGCCACGCCATCAACGGGGTTGCCGAACTGCACACCGAGTTGCTGAAGACCAACGTCCTGCGCGACTTCTACGACCTCACGCCGGAGAAGTTCTCCAACAAGACCAATGGAGTCACGCCGCGCCGCTGGATGGTGCTGTGCAATCCCCGCCTGGCCGGTCTTCTTACGTCGCGCCTCGGCGCGGGATGGATTCACGATCTCGAGAAGCTCCGCCGCCTGGAAGCGTACATCGAAGATCCTGCGCTGCATGCCGAGTGGCACGCCATCAAGCACCACAACAAGGAGCGCCTCGCCCAATTCATCCACGACTCGCTCGCCATCACCGTCGATCCCGCATCCATGTTCGATGTGCTGGTCAAGCGCATGCACGAGTACAAGCGGCAGCACCTGCAGGTACTGCACATCCTCACTCTCTACAAGCGCCTGCAACACAACCCCGGCGCTGAGGTACAGCCGCGCACATTCATCTTCGGGGGCAAGGCCGCGCCGGGCTATCGCATGGCCAAGCTCATAATCAAGCTCATCCACTCCGTGGCCGAGGTGATCCACGGCGATCCGCGCGTTCGCGATCGCATCAAGGTCGTCTTTCTCCCCGACTTCAACGTCAAGCTCGGCCACCGCGTCTATCCCGCGGCCGATCTCTCCGAGCAGATTTCGCTGGCCGGCAAGGAAGCCTCCGGCACTGGCAACATGAAATTCGCCATGAACGGCGCCCTCACCATCGGCACACTCGACGGCGCCAATATCGAAATCCGCGAAGAAGTGGGCGGCGACAACTTCTTTCTCTTCGGCCTCACCGCGCAGCAGGTCGAGCAGAAGAAGGCCGCGGGTTACAATCCGCGCAGCTATTACGAATCCAATCTCCAGCTCAGGGAGATCATCGATGCGCTCGCCGGGGGCGAGTTCTCCCATGGGGACCGCGGGTTGTTCGAACCGCTGATTCAAGCGCTGTTCAACCGCGACGAATACATGCTGTTTGCCGACTACCAGTCCTACATCGACTGCCAGGACCGGGTCAGCGCCGCCTACCGGGACCGCGATCACTGGACGCGCATGTCCATCCT
>Ga0335069_10006904_pt1 | contig 16449 bp, 12 predicted proteins | sample Lox_Sample_11_FD_206714 | JGI IMG/M metagenome (GOLD analysis project Ga0335069, IMG submission 206714) | Soil microbial communities from Loxahatchee National Wildlife Refuge, Florida, United States - Lox_Sample_1.1 | ecosystem: Environmental > Terrestrial > Soil > Wetlands | place: USA...
GCGCCCGCGAATCCTGGTCGTCGGCGACGTGATGCTCGACCGCTATTGGTTCGGCGACGTCGAGCGGATCTCGCCGGAAGCGCCGGTGCCGGTCGTCAAGATCGGGCGCCAGGACGAGCGCCTCGGCGGCGCCGCGAACGTGGCGCGCAACACGACCGCGCTCGGCGCGACGACGGTGCTCGTGTCCGCGGTCGGCGACGACGAGGCGGCGCGCAGCCTGCGCCGGATGCTGGAGGCCGAGGGCATCGGCACCGGCCTGCACGCGGACCCGAGCATCAGCACGACCGTCAAGCTGCGCGTGATCGGGCGCCAGCAGCAGTTGCTGCGGATCGACTTCGAAGCGCCGCCGTCGGAAAGCGTCCTGGAGGCGAAACTGGAGGACTTCAAGCAACGGCTTCCGGCGTGCGATGCCGTGATCCTGTCCGACTACGGCAAGGGCGGGCTCGCCTATATCGCGGAAATGATCGCGATCGCGCGCGCCGCGGGCAAGCCGGTGCTGGTCGACCCGAAGGGCGACCACTACGAGAACTACCGCGGGGCGACGGTCATCACGCCGAACCGCTCGGAACTGCGCCAGGTCGTCGGCCGCTGGAAGAGCGAGGAAGACCTCGTTGAGCGCGCGCAGGCGCTGCGCGGTCGTCTGGAACTGGAGGCCCTGCTGCTCACGCGCAGCGAGGAGGGAATGACGCTCTTCATGGCCGATCGCGTGATCCACCAGCCGGCGCAGGCCCGCGAGGTCTTCGACGTCTCCGGCGCGGGCGACACGGTCATCGCGGCGCTCGCGGTCGCGCGCGTCGCCGGCGCCGATTGGGCCGAATCGATCCGCATCGCCAACGTCGCCGCCGGCATCGTCGTCGGCAAGCTGGGCACCGCCGTCGTGACGCAGGCGGAGCTTGCCGCCCTACTCTAGGGCCGTTCGCGCCGGGCGGCCGTTCGTGCACAATCCCCGGATGACCCGGCTGCTCTTCGTCGTCTCGGAGGACTGGTACTTCTGGTCGCACCGGCTGTCGCTGGCTCGCGCCGCGCTGGCCGCCGGCTTCGAGGTCGGGCTCGCGACCCGGGCGGGCAAGTACGCCGACGCCGTCGCCGCGGAAGGCATCCGGCTGATCCCGCTGTCGTTCCTCAATCGCGGCAGCAAGAACCCGCTGCGCGAAGCGGCCGCGCTCTCCGAGCTCGTCGACGCCTATCGCGACTTCAAGCCGACCATCGCGCATCACGTCGCGATCAAGCCGGTCCTGTACGGAACGCTGGCGGCGAGGGCGACCCGCGTCCCGGTCGTCGTCAATGCGCTCGGCGGGCTCGGCTACGCGTTCCTGTCGCAGACACGGACCGCGCGGCTGATGCGCCCGTTCATCTTCGCCGCGATGCGCTTCGCGCTCGATGCTCCGCGTGCCGCCCTCATCGTGCAGAACAGCGAGGACGCGCGCACGCTGCTCGCCAACCGCCTCGTGCGCAACGAACGCCTCGTGCTGATCCGCGGCTCGGGCGTCGACACCGACATCTACCGTCCGACGCCGGAGCCGGATTGCGAGCCGGTGGTCGTGCTGCCGGCGCGCATGCTGTGGGACAAGGGCGTCGGCGAGTTTGCCGCCGCCGCGCGCATCCTGCGCGGCCGCGGCGTGCGCGCGCGCTTCGTGCTTGTCGGCCAGCCGGACCGCCACAACCCGCGCGCCGTGCCGCGCAGCCAGCTCGAAGCCTGGGCGCGGGAAGGCGTCGTCGAATGGTGGGGCCTGAAGCACGACATGGCGGAGGTCTACGCGAAGGCGCACATCGTCTGCCTTCCGACGTACTACGAGGGCCTGCCGAAGGCGCTGCTCGAGGCGGCCGCCTGCGGCAAACCGATCGTCGCCACCGACATTCCCGGCTGCCGCGAGATCGCGCGGCCGGGCGTCAACGCGCTGCTGGCGCCGGTGCGCGATGCGCAGTCGCTCGCGGCGGCGCTCGAGCGGCTGATCGCGGACCCCGCGCTGCGCCACGAACTGGGCGCGGCCGGCCGCCGGATCGCGGAGCAGGAATTCACGCACCAAGCCGTGGCCGACCAGACGCTCGGGCTGTACGCGAGGTTGCTGGCGCCGGTGGGGGCCCCGGCGACGGTGCCGCTCTGAGACAACGGGTCGCGACGCCCGCCGCCCCGGCGAAGCCGCCGGGACGTCATTGACCATGCGGCTTGCGGTCATCGGCGCCAGCGGCTTCGTCGGAAGGCACCTCGTCGAGCACGCTATCGCCGCCGACATCGACGTCGTGCGGATCGACCGGCGGCCCGACACTTCTCGAAGTCGCCCGCAACGCGAGCGCGCCACGCAGCGCGTCGTCCCGGAGAGCGCGTCCGAAGCGACGCTGCGCGCGGCACTCGAGGGCGTCGACACAGCGGTGCACTTGGCCGCCCGCGTGCACCAGACGGGCGAGCACGGACCCGATCTGGACGCGACGTACCTGCACGCGAATCGCGATCTGGCGCTGCGGTGGGCGGTTGCCGCCGCTTCGACCGGCGTCCGGCGATTCGTCTTCGTCAGTTCCGTCAAGGCGGTCGCCGAGCGATCGACGCGGCCGCTGGACGAAACCTGCGACGCGCGGCCGGAGGATGCCTACGGACGATCGAAGCTCGCCGCCGAGCGCGCGCTAGGCAGCGATCCACGCCTCGCGACGCTGGAGCGCGTGATCGTCCGCCCGCCGCTCGTCTACGGACCGGGCGTCGGCGCGAATTTCCTGCAGCTCATGCGCCTCGCGCAACTGCCGATACCGCTGCCGTTGGCCACCGCGACCGCGCCGCGCACGATGATTTCAGTCGCCAACCTCGCCGACGCGCTGCTCGCCTGCGCGCGCGATCCGCGCGCCGCGGGCGGCACCTATTTCGTCGGCGACCCGCGCGATGTCAGCGCGGCCTGGCTGATCCGCGAATTGCGCCGAATCTCGGGACGGCGCGCGCCGCTCTTTGCCGTGCCGCGCGCGGTGCTGCGCGCGGCCGCGAAGCTGCTCGGCCGCGCGGATGCCGTGGATCGCCTGTTCCAGCCGCTGCAGATCGACAGTTCGCGGATCCGCGCCGCGATCGGCTGGTCGCCGCCGCAGTCGACGGAAGGGGCGCTCGCCGAGACCTGGGCTTACTTCAACGCCGCGCAAGGCCGTGGATCGCGGGGATCCGGGATATCATGACCGCGACACCATCACGGCTGGACTGCAATGATCGTCGTCACGGGCGGGGCCGGCTTCATTGGCGCGAATTTCGTCCGCCAGTGCGTCGAAGAAGGTGACGAACCGGTGCTCGTCGTCGACAAGCTGACGTACGCCGGGAACCTCGAAAACCTGAAGACCCTCGATGCCGATCGACGCCTGTCGTTCGTGCGCGCCGACATCTGCGACGCGCCGGCGATGGCCGACCTGCTTCGGCAACACGCGCCGCGAGCCGTCGTCCATTTCGCGGCGGAAAGCCACGTCGACCGTTCGATCCACGACCCGGGACAGTTCGTCGTCACGAACGTCAATGGAACCTTCGCGCTGTTGGAGGCCGCGCGCAGCCATGTCGAGCGCCAGGGCGCGGCGCGAAGGGACGCTTTCCGATTCCTGCACGTGTCGACCGACGAGGTCTACGGCTCGCTGGACGACGACGACGCCCCGTTCAACGAATCGACGCCGTATGCGCCCAACAGCCCGTACGCCGCGTCGAAGGCGGCGTCGGACCACCTGGTACGCGCCTATCACCATACGTACGGGCTGCCGACGCTGACGACGAACTGCAGCAACAACTACGGCCCGTTCCAGTTCCCCGAGAAGCTCATCCCGCTGATGATCCTGAACGCGCTCGAGGGCAAGCCGCTTCCGGTCTACGGCGACGGGTTGAACGTCCGCGACTGGCTGTTCGTGGCCGACCACTGCCGCGGCATCCGTGACGTGCTGGCCCGCGGTCGGCCCGGCGAGACCTACAACATCGGCGGCCGGAACGAGATGCGCAACATCGACGTCGTGCGCACGATCTGCAGCATCCTCGACGAGCAGCGTCCCAAGCCCGCGGGCCGCTACGCGGACCAGATCACCCCGGTCAAGGACCGGCGCGGGCACGACCGGCGCTACGCCATCGACCCGCGAAGGATCGAAGCCGAGATCGGCTGGAAGCCGGCAGAAACCTTCGATACCGGTATCCGCCGCACCGTGGCGTGGTACCTGGCGCATCCGGAGTGGGTCGCGCACGTGCGCACCGGCGCGTACCGCGAGTGGATCGACCTGCAGTACGGCGCGGCGGGCGCGTCCTGATGGCCCCTTCCGCCGCAGCGACCGCCGCGAGGCGCAGGGGCATCGTGCTGGCGGGCGGATCGGGCACGCGCCTGTATCCGGTCACGCAGGTCGTCTCGAAGCAACTGCTGCCGATCTACGACAAGCCGATGATCTACTACCCGCTGACGACGCTGATGCTGGCGGGGATTCGCGACATCCTGGTCATCTCCACGCCGAAGGACACGCCGCGGTTCGCGGAGCTGCTGGGCGACGGCAGCCGTTGGGGCCTGTCGCTCCAGTATCGGGTGCAGCCGTCGCCGGACGGGCTGGCGCAGGCCTTCATCATCGGTCGCGATTTCATCGGGTCCGACGCCGCGGCACTGATCCTCGGCGACAACATCTTCTACGGCCACGAACTGGCCGAGCAGGTGCAGCGGGCCAACCGGCGCGGCGCGGGCGCGACCGTGTTCGCCTACCACGTCAATGACCCGCAGCGCTACGGCGTCGTCGAATTCGATGCGCAGCGGCGCGCGGTGCGCATCGAGGAGAAGCCGGCGACGCCGCGCTCCAACTATGCCGTGACCGGACTCTACTTCTACGACAACCGCGTCGTGGACATCGCCGCCTCGGTCATGCCCTCGGCGCGCGGCGAACTCGAGATCACCGACGTCAACCGCGCCTATCTCGAGGCCGGCGCGCTGCAGGTCGAGATCCTCGGCCGCGGCATGGCGTGGCTCGACACCGGCACGCACTGGTCGCTGCTCGAAGCATCGCAGTTCATCGAGACCATCGAGAGGCGCCAGGGCCTGAAGATCGCCTGCCCGGAGGAGATCGCGTACCGGATGGGCTGGATCGGAGCCGGCGAGGTCGAGGCCCTGGCGCGCCCCCTGGCGAAGAACGACTACGGCCAGTACCTGCTGCGTCTCCTGGACGACCGCGGCGACCTGCCGCCGCCGGCGGCGCCGGCCGCGCCATGAAGGTCACGACGACGTCGCTGCCGGGCGTGCTCGTGCTGGAGCCGCGCATCTTCGGCGATGCGCGCGGGTACTTCCTCGAGAGCTGGAACGCGAGGGCGTTCGCGCAGGCCACCGGCCTGGACGTGAGCTTCGTCCAGGACAACCACTCGCGCTCGACGCGGGGCGTCCTACGCGGGATCCATTACCAGGTGCAGCGCCCGCAGGGCAAGCTGGTGCGGGTCGTTTCCGGCATGGTCTTCGACGTCGCCGTCGACCTGCGACGCTCGTCGCCGACCTTCGGGCGCTGGGAGGCCATCGAGCTCAGCGCGGAGAACCAGCGTCAGCTTTGGATCCCCCCGGGGTTCGGGCACGCGTTCCTCGTGCTCAGCGACGCGACCGACTTCCTCTACAAGACGACCGAATACTGGATCCAGGAATTCGACCGGGCACTGCGGTGGGACGACCCGGCGCTGGCGATCCGCTGGCCGCTGGAGCGGGCGCCCGTCCTCGCGGAGAAGGACGCCCACGCGGCGCTGCTGGGGCAAGCCGACGTCTTTCCCTGAGGCGCGCCGCGGAGACTTTTCCGCCGCGCGCCCTCGTTCAGGGCCTGAACAGGGTTGAAGGAACGGAACGCGCCGCACGATCCGCCCGGCCGTGCCGTCGTGACGCCGTCGGGCGCCTGCCCGTCGGACAGGCCCGCTGGCCTACCGACTCGCCCAATTCTCGAGAAAGTCGCGGTACGCGCCGACGAGACCGGCGTGCAGCTCGACGGTCGGTCGCCAACCGAGCGCCTTGATGCGCGAAACCTCCATGACCTTGCGGGGCGTGCCGTCCGGCTTCGACGTGTCGTAGACGAAGGAGCCGCGGTATCCGACCGCGCGCGCCACGGCCTCCGCAAGCTCGCGGATCGAGTACTCCTCGGCCGTGCCGATGTTGATGAGCGGACAGACGCCGGGATCGGTCAGCGCGGCGAAGCGGGCCTCGTCCAGGCTCGCGAGGAAGACGAGGGCGCGCGCGAGATCGTCGGCGTGCATGATCTCGCGCAGCGGCTTGCCGCTGCCCCAGATGACGACACTGTCGCGACCGGTGGTCCTGGCCTCGTGCATCTTGCGGATCAGCGCGGGCAGCACGTGGGAATTGTTGAGGTCGTAGTTGTCCCCGGGTCCATAAAGGTTCGTCGGCATCGCCGAGAGAAAGCGCGTGCCGTACTGGCGGTTGAACGACCAGCACAACTCGATTCCGGCGATCTTGGCGATCGCGTAGGGCCGGTTCGTCGCTTCGAGCGGGCCGGTCAGCAGGTATTCCTCCTTGATCGGCTGCGGCGCCTCGCGCGGGTAGATGCAGGAACTGCCGAGGAATACCAGGCGCTCGGTGCCGGCCAGCCGCGCGGAGTCGATCACGTTCACCTCGATCTTGAGGTTGCGAAGGACGAAATCCGCCGGGTAGCTGTTATTCGCGAGGATCCCGCCGACCTTCGCGGCAGCCAGGAAGACGAGTTGCGGCCGGACCTCCTGGAAGAACCGCTGCGTGGCGGCGGCATCCTCCAGGTCGAGTTCCGCATGCGTACGCGTGATGACATCGCGATATCCCTGGGCAGCCAGTTCGCGCACGATCGCACTGCCTGCGAGCCCCCGGTGTCCGGCGACGAAGATCCTGGCCGACTTGTCCATCGTCTACTCGTGATAGTTGAAGGCGCGGTACCCGTGCCGCTTGGCCAACTCGTCGCGCTCGGCACCCTTGAGGTCGGCCTGGACCATCTCCGCAACGAGCTGTTCGAACGTCGTCTTCGGCGTCCATCCGAGCTTCTGTCGCGCCTTCGAGGCGTCCCCGAGGAGGGTCTCGACCTCGGTCGGACGGAAATAGCGCGGGTCGACGCGGACGATGGCGCGTCCCGCCGGGTCGATCCCGGTCTCCTCGATGCCGGCGCCGCGCCAGGCGATCCGGAGATCGAGTCCGCGCGCCGCCGCGTCGACGAAATCCCGGACGCTGTACTGCACGCCGCTCGCGATGACGAAATCCTCCGGGCGCTCCTGCTGCAGCATCAGCCACTGCATCTCGACGTAGTCGCGGGCGTGGCCCCAGTCCCGCTTGGCGTCGAGATTGCCGAGGTACAGGCAGTCCTGGAGGCCGAGCTTGATGCGCGCCAGCGCACGGGTGATCTTCCGCGTGACGAACGTTTCGCCGCGAAGCGGGGACTCGTGGTTGAAGAGGATCCCGTTGCACGCGTAGATCCCGTAGGCTTCGCGATAGTTGACCGTTATCCAGTACGCATAGAGCTTCGCGACCGCGTAGGGACTGCGCGGATAGAACGGCGTCGTCTCGCGCTGCGGAACCTCCTGCACGAGGCCGTAGAGCTCGGACGTGCTGGCCTGGTAGAAGCGCGCCTTCCTCTCGAGACCGAGGATGCGTATCGCCTCGAGGATCCGCAGTGCACCGAGCGCGTCGGAATTGGCGGTGTACTCCGGCTCCTCGAACGAGACGCCGACATGGCTCTGCGCCGCGAGGTTGTAGATCTCGTCGGGCTGCACCGTCTGGATGATGCGTATCAGGCTTGTCGAATCGGTGAGGTCGCCGTGGTGCAGGATGAAGCGGCGGTTGGCGACATGCGGATCCTCGTACAGGTGATCGATACGATCGGTGTTGAACAACGACGTACGGCGCTTGATGCCGTGGACCTCGTAGCCCTTGCGCAGCAGGAACTCGGCGAGGTAGGCGCCGTCCTGACCGGTCACGCCCGTGATCAGAGCCTTCTTCATGGATGGAACATCCTCTTAGGCGCCGCTGGGGCGCAGTGAGTCAAACCGACGTGCGCGGCCCGGCTACCCATGGATCCGGCGCCCGCCGAGCGCCGACAAATGCGCGTCGACCATCTCGGCGATCGTGGCCTCGAAGGTGGACACCGGGCTCCATTGGAGTTCGCGCCGGGCCTTTTCGGCGTTCGCGACCGTGGCGCCGGTTTCGCTCGGCCTGACGAAGCGCGGATCGCTGACGACGAACCGGCGCCAATCGAGCCCGACATGCTCGAAGGCGACGCGGCACAGGTCGCGTACGCTACGCAGCTGCCCCGTTCCGATCACGTAGTCGTCCGGGGCCGGACGCTGCAGCATGGCCCACATCGCCTGGACATAGTCGCGCGCGTTGCCCCAGTCCCGCGCGGCGTCGAGGTTGCCTAGCGCGAGCTTGCCGTCACGGACGACCGGCTCCCCCTCCTCGTTCAGCAGCGGGGAGTCCGCGATGCCGAGCTTCGCGCAGGCCGCGCCGTACGCCACTTTCTGCGTCAGGAAGCGCATCCCGCGGTACGGGCTCTCGTGGTTGAACAGGATGCCGCAGGCGATATACATCCCGTAGCTGCGCCGGTAGACGCCTGCCATGTGGTGCGCATAGATCTTCGCGACCGCGTAGGGGTTGCTCGGGTTGAAGGGGGTGCGCTCGCTCTGCGGCGTCTCCAGCACGTTGCCGAACATCTCGGAGGACGACGCATGGTAGATGCGGCAGTCGGCCTTGAACCGCCGCGCCGCCTCGAACAGCCGGTGCGCGCCGAGCGCCGTGATCTCGCCCGTCTCCAGCGACTGCGCCCACGACATGCCCGGTGCGGACTGCGACGCGAGGTTGTAGATCTCGTCGGGCTGGTGGTGCTGGATCGCATCGGCGACATCGACGGAGTGCGCGAGGTCGCCGGGGAATACCCGAATGCGGGCCATGAGGCCGCGGAGATCGGTGCGCGCGAGCATCGACGCGCGCCGGCCGAAGCCGACGATCTCGTAGCCTTTCGCAAGGAGGAGTTCGGCAAGGAGGATGCCGTCCTGGCCCGTGATCCCGGTTATCAGCGCCTTGGGCATCGCTCGATCTCAGGCCGCTTTCGGCAATGCCAGCGACGCGGACTCGCACGCCGGCGCATGGCGCTTCGGCGTACGCGCCGCTTCGTCGTAGAGGGCGAGCAGCGCGCGCGAACTGCGCATCCAGTCGAAGCTCGCCGCACGGGACAGCGCCTGCCGACCCAACTGCTCGCGTTGGCGCGGATCGCGCGACAGCTGCAGCATGGCCGCCGCCCAGGCCGAGGTGTCTTCCGGGTCCAGGAGGATGGCCGCGTCCCCGGCCACTTCGGGTATCGAGGAGGATGCCGACGTGATGGTCGGCGCGCCGAACTGCATGCCCTCGAGCACGGGTAGGCCGAATCCCTCGAACAGCGACGGGTAGAGGTTGGCGTAGCAATGACGATAGAGCCAGACCAGTTCGTCGTCGCTCACGTAGCCGGTCAGGACGATACGCCCGGCGACCCCGAGGCGCTCGAGGTGGTGGCGGAAGTCGTCCATCAGCCAACCCTTGCCGCCGGCGAGGACCAGCGGCATCGGCTCGCCGCCGTCGGCCAGATAGCGGGCATAGGCCTCCGCGAGTCGCTTCTGGTTCTTGCGCGGTTCGATGGTGCCGACGTTGAGCCAGAATCGGCCGGCCACGGCCGCATCGACGGCCGACGGGCGCTGGCCTGCGCGATCGGTCGCGTCGAATCGCGAACACGGGTGGATGACGCGGATTCGATCCGCGGGAAACGCCGGGAAGGTGGCGAGGAAATCGCGCCGCGACGCCTCCGATATCGAGACGATCCAGTCGGCGGCCGTCGCGGCGCGAAACACCCCGTCCATGCAGCCCAGCCGATTCTCCTCGGTCGTCCACCACGGCTGCAGCAGGAATCCGAGGTCGTAAAGCGTGTAGATCACGCGCCCGGCGAGGCTCTGGACCGGGCACCAGAAATTGTTGGCGTGGACGATGTCGGGGTAGCCAAGCGCCGCGTCGAGCTCCGGGGCGGTCCAGAAGCGGGCGGCGCTCTCGCGCGTGAGGTGCGTCGGCCCGAACCGGACGTCCGCACCTCGCGCGGTGAAGGTATCGACCACCTCACGGTCGAAGAAGAAATCGCCGAAATCCGGATACACGTGGAAGGCGTGTCCGCTTCCGGATGCGATCAGCGCCCGGATCATGGCATCGGCAAAGTAGCCGCATCCCGCCTTCGTCCTGCCGGTCTGCGATACGTCGAAGCCTATCTTCATCGGGATCGGATACCTTGCCCGCGAACGCGGTGCCGTTTCCGGATGCTGTCCGGTGACGGCAGCGCTCCGGTCGCGTCAGCAGCGAAGGCTCGCGCGCGTCAGAAGCGGAAATAGAGGAATGTCGAGGTGCCCGAAGCCAGGACACTCGCCAAGGCTACCAAAAACAGGGCGGCGCCGCTTGCCCACCGAATTGCGTCGAACGCCTCCGAGTCCTTGATTGCCGCGACACGGCGAAGCACCGTCGGCAGGGGAACCAGCGCGAGCAGAAGGCCAACGCCGATCGCCGCCAGCCCGATCGGCTGGAAGATCAGCGCAAAAGGCTCAGGTGAAGGCCGCGACTGCGGCAACAGGCCGTACATCCGAGCGATCAGGCGCGCCGCATAGTCGAGCGAGTCGGCGCGGAATAGCACCCAGGCATTGACGACGACCAGGAATGTCAGTGCCTGTTTCACGACGCGAGGCACCGGAAGGTCCCAGCCGCGGCGTTCGCAGAACTTCTCGGCCGTCAGGAAGAATCCGTAATAGGCACCCCAGGCGATGAACGTCCATGCCGCTCCGTGCCAAAAACCGGAAACAAGGAAAACGATCCACAAGTTCAGGTAGAGACGCCAGGGCGCGACGCGATTGCCTCCTAGCGGGACATAGAGGTAGAGGCGCATCCAGTTCGACAGCGTCATGTGCCATCGGCGCCAGAAATCGGTCACGCTGCACGCGGTATAGGGCTGGTTGAAGTTCTCCGGGAAGCGGAATCCGACGATCCTGGCGAGGCCGATCGCCATGTCGGAGTAGCCGGAAAAATCGAAGTAGATCTGGATCGTGTAGCCGACGACGCCGATCCACGCGACATGGAATGGAAGCGACTCCGGGGGAAGCGCAAAGACCGAACTCGCGACGATACCGGCGGGATCGGCAATCAGCGCCTTGCGCGCGAGGCCGCGCGCGAAACGGACGAAACCGCCGAGCACGTCGTCGGGCCCCGTCGAGCGGGACTCGATCTGCTCGCGGATCTCGTGGTATCGGATGATCGGGCCCGCGACGAGCTGCGGGAAGAACAGAATGTAGAGAAGCGCTCCGACAAAGGACGCCGGTGGCGCGATCCTCTGCTTGTAGAGATCGACGAGGAAGCTGATCTTGTGGAAGGCGATGAACGAAATGCCAAGCGGCAGGACGACGGGATACCACGCCGGACGCGACCATCCCGTCGTGGCGAGCAGCGGCTGGAACTGGTCGACGAAGAAGTTGGCGTACTTGAAGAACAGCAAGGCGCCGACATTGATCGCGATGGCGACGGCGAGCCCGAGGCGCTTGGCTCCCTCGCCCAGGTCGCGGCGAAAGAACACCTGCTTGATGAAGACGTAGTCGATCGCCGTGCCGGCGACCACATACCAGACGAAGACCGGTTCGCCCCAGGCGAAGAAGAGCATGCTGAACGCGAGCGCGACGACATTGCGCAGCCGCGTACCACGGACGAGGAAATAGGCCAGCAGGAACGCCGGCAAGAAGGCGAGCAGAAAGAGCGGCGTGGTGAAGAGCATCGGCGTTTCGCGTCGACAGAACCTTGATTTCGCGCTCGATTTCGCGCTCGATTGCGCCCCCGATCGCCGCGCGGACTCGCGTCAATCCGCCAGTTCGAGCCCGAAGCGCATCACGGCCATCGCAAGGGGTCGCGGATCGCCGGGGACGTATTCGGCGCGCCCATGGTTCCAATCGCCGTAGTCGAACTCCAGCACGTTGACCCCCGCGCGGCAGTCAATCGTTTCGCGGACGTCGAGCGTGGCGGTGCTCGAGGCCGGCACGTCGGCGACGAGGTGGCGGACCGTCATGCCATTGAGCTTGACCGCGACCGACTGGCCCTTGATGGGCAGCGCATTCCTCAAGCCGAGGTCGAGCCGAACGCGCCGCCGCGCATCGCCGGCCGCCGGCTGCACATAGAAAAGAACGCGCGTCGTCGATCCGAGCGCCCAGCGCCAGCGTTCCGCGCCGTTGCCTTCGAGCGGCGCGAGCCCGGAAGTCGCCACGTCGTCGCGCCCGGCCGCCGCCAGGACGTCGACGGGCAGGCCCGCGCGGTCCGTCCACGCGTGCGGTCGGGCCGCCCCGCCGCCGTCCGCTCCGGGCGAGCCCGACACCCCGGCCGGCTCGCGCCCCACGGTGCCCGCCGCCTCGAGATGCAGATCGAGACGCGTGCCGTCCAAGGATTCGAACTGCAGTTCCCGCAGCGTGCCGTCGTCCCCAAGGACAAGGGCCGGCAACGGCACATCGATGTCGACCGGCGCCGTCCCCACGTCGAAGCGGGTCAGCACCGTCGCGCCCGACCGTACCTGGATCCGGTGCGGCGCTGCCGAATCCCGATCGTGGCCGGCAATCCTCATCACCAGACGGCTGCAATCCCCGCGCTGCGGGGCGCGCAGCGCAATGCTCGCCTTCGATCCCGCGGCGACCCAGGCGCCTGCGGCATCCGGCGTCCACCCGTCGACCACCAGCCGCCCCACGTCGATGGCTCGACAGTCGGCGCGAGCCAAGGTCGTTTCGAGGAGCGCCCGCGTCAATCCGAACTCGAGGTCATCCAGGTTGTTCGGGCTGCGATAGACGTCGCCGTCCGACTCCTCGATGACGAGGATGTCCGCCGACATGGCCTCCGACGCGGCATCGTCGCGCGTCGCCGGCGCGCCCGCGGATCGTTCGCCGTCGATCCGGATCGTTTCACGCCGGCTGAGCCGCGGATAGATCGCCAACCACCCCGGGGCCCAGGACAGCGGCGGCATCGCGTGGCCCATCGCGTAGACGAGCTGGTCGGAAAAGCTATCCCCGACGAGCACGACGCGCGGCAAGGCGTTGCCGCCACCGACGAGCGGGGAGATGTCGGGAAACGGTGCGGACCCCAGGAACCGGTCCCTCGAGACGATGTTCAGGATATCGACGATGTCGCGGTCGGCCCATTTCGCCGGGCCGACCGCGACATTCGAGCAGTCGATCGGGTAAAGCTGGCGACCGAGGAGATCGGCTGCGCGCCGGGCGAGCTCGCCCGCGATTTGGCAGCCGCCGAGATAGCTCCAATGGAAGCTCGTCGCGGTGAAGAATGGCCAGGCGGCCGACGCTCTTCGCTCGCGTAAGTAGCGCTGCGAATTGACGACATGGACACCTTCGCGCTCCAGGATGTCGCCGTAGGTCACCGCGCGGCCGACGGCCTCGGACGCCGGGGCCACCAGGTAGGGCGCGACGAATTCCGGGTAGACGCGCACCTTCGGCACGGCGGGCACGACGAGCAGGCGCACCCCCTTGCGTTCGAGCAGCACCTGCAGTACGCGGAGTCGACGTGCCGCCCTCGTGTACTCCGCCTCCACCTCGCCGCGGTGGAGGATGTCGAAGTTCAGCCTCTGGATCGAGTCGACCGGATAGAAGCCGAACGACTCGGTCCAGACGTAGTTCTCGTTCGGTCGCGTCGGGAAGAGGCGCAGCCGTGCCTCGTTGTAGGCCAGGATGAGCGCGCGTCGCGTGCGCCCGAGAGCGTCCAGGAAGCACTGCTCGAGGTACGCCTGCCAGCGGCGCTCGCGCACGTCGATCCACGCCGCCGCCGGCCGGGGCACGTCGCGTCGCCGCTCCTGGACGACGCCTGACCGGGTCCAGCGCTCGCCAATGACGCCGAGGGCGATCAGCCCGACCGCGACGCAAGCGAGCGCGAACGCCGATCCTTTCCCGGAGCGGGGTGCCGCGGCCACGCCGATCGGCTCCGTCGCGGCGGCTCGGCGGTTCAATCCGATCCCTCGAACTTCAGGTCCTGGACCATGAACTTCGCCTCGCGCGGGTCCGTGCCCGATAGCCTATGGGCCTCGCCGTCCACGGCGATCCGCACGACATAGGTCGCGTTTCCGCCGGCAAGCCGCACGCGCGGGTCGGCGAAATGCCCCCAGCCGCCTGGCACCGCCCTGTCGTATTCGGCAATGGTCTCCGTCTTGCCGTCGGCGATCCGCGAGATCGCGACACGCAGGTGGCGCGTATCGCTTACGGCGGCGAGGTAGTCGAAGCCCAGCGCGGCCGATGCAACCGACCCCACGACATGGAAGCGGTATTCCACGGCATCGCGAACCCAGTTCCATGTCTTGGTCCCATCGCTCTCGGCTTCATAGGCTCCGTCGATGCGGTCCAGCACCAGGGAAGCGAACGGCGCCGCGCGGATGTAAAAAGGGCCGACGCGAGCCAGCGGATTCTCGGTCCCGTCGCGCGCGCGCTTCAGTTCGACCAGCCAGTCCGCCACGCCGATCGGCACACGCCGTTCGTTGGGCGGCAGGGTGCCGGCGATGTAGCCGTCGTCATCGTACGAACTCGCGACCTTTCGGTCCCAGAGCACGTAGGCGACCATCTGCCGCAACTTGTGATGCTCGCCGCCGATGGCGAGGTAGACGGTCTTGTTCTTCGGGATGGCATCGAGTCTCGACCGCAGTTCCAGCATCTCGCTGAAGGGCGACCATGCGCGCATCGCCTCGTCCTGGAACTGCTTCGTGTAGAGCTCCGGGATGACCCCGACGTAGGCCACGGCACCGGCGGCGATTGCGGCAACCAGTGCCAACGCGGCAGCCCCGCCCACCCAGCGGCGGCGCATGATCAGCCATCCCAGGCACGCGGCCAGCAACGAGAGATTGAACAGGGTCGCCCATTTGGCAATCTTGAACTGCAGGAACGTGTAGCCGACCTCCCCGTCGTGGCCTGCCGTGAAGTACCGGAACTTCAGGAACGCGGCAGCGAAGACGGCATCGGCACAAAGCAGAAAGATCACCTGCAACCTGCAGCGCCGGCGCCGAAGGAGAATGGCGACGACGCCGATGATGACGAGGAGCACGACGGCGAAGACCCATCGACTCAGCAGGTCGTCGGCCGCAAGCCCGCCATCGAATGCCGACTTCATTCCGAAAGAGTGCGCCAGGAACTGAATCGGCGTCCATCTCACCGGCCATCCGAACCGCAAGTCGCCGCTCGAGGCACTAAATGCAGTCCCGACGACACTGCGAAGGATGCGGACGGACTCGACGTTGACAATCGCCGCGACTTCGACGGCCAGGATGATCAAGGTTCCGAGCATCGCGAGCCGGCGCTGCGCCTGCGTCACGCAGGTCACGACGACGAAGAGGCCGACGATCGCGACGACGACCGGCAGCATGTCGTTGTAGCAGACGAGAAACGCGGCCAGCACGACGGCCGCGGGAAACGCCCGGGCGATCCGAACGCGCATCAGCGCGGGCGCACGCAGTGCGTCGGCGCAGAGACCTGGCACCATCGCGACGATCGCGCCAAGGAATGTCAGGCCAAACGTCTGCGGCAGAAATCCGTATTCCGCGCCGAAGGCGTACCCGTTGAGCGTATACGCGGGGAGCAGGCACGTCGCGAGGCAGACAAGCGGCCGGAGCGGCAGGATCTGCCGCACGACGGCGCCGACGCCGAGGCAGCCGACTGCGAACACGAAACCCAGCGTCGGCAGGTACGCGTCATAGGACCAGTCCAGCGCGAAAAGCGACTGAACGAAGGCGAGAAAGAACGAGCCGCCCATCCGATAGCCGTGGATCTGGTAGACGAGAACCTGCGTTTCCGTCGGGTAGAATCCGCTCGCCCGTGCCGGTTCGGAGTACGCGTGCACCTGCAGCCACTGGCTGTGAACGAGGTAGGTGAACGTGTCATTGAACGGGTTGAAGGCGTCGAAACGAAGGGCAGGAGCGAGGATCGGCAGCGCGGCAAGAAGGCCAAACGCGCACAGGCGGGTCCAGTCGCGGATCAGTTCACGACGGCGGGGATCGGCGGCGATCCCCGCGACCAGCAGCGCAAGCGCGAGCGGGGCCGACGTGATCGGGTTGAACGCGAATAGCCAGCCATGCACCGTCGCGACCAGCACCCATACCGCCAGGCCCAACGCTGGCGCCAGGTAGAGGCCTGAATTGCGCCGAAGTACCCCGGGCAGCAGCCTCAGCAATCCACGACCGACCGCCGTCGCCAGGAGAAGCAGGATCGCGACGATAGGCAACGAAACGAGGAACATCATGCCCCGGCACCGTTGTCGCAGGCCGCGTCACGGAGGCTCCACGGATCGTCGGTCATGAGAACTTTCGAAACTCGCCTCGAAGGCGGCTTGCGCCTCGGCGCCCTGCCACGGCAGCGCCCGGTCCGCCGCCCGCCACGGTATCCGCGGCGCACCGGGCCGACTGCGACACGGGTTGGACGCGGCCCGCACAAGCGACCGGCGCTTGCTCGACGACGGATCG
>Ga0335069_10006905_pt1 | contig 16448 bp, 16 predicted proteins | sample Lox_Sample_11_FD_206714 | JGI IMG/M metagenome (GOLD analysis project Ga0335069, IMG submission 206714) | Soil microbial communities from Loxahatchee National Wildlife Refuge, Florida, United States - Lox_Sample_1.1 | ecosystem: Environmental > Terrestrial > Soil > Wetlands | place: USA...
GTCTTCGGCGCGGAAGTGACAGCATTTTCGACTTCAGCGGGCAAGGAAGAGGAGGCTCGCGCGCTGGGCGCCCACAACTTCATCAACACCCGGGAGTCGAAGGCGATGAAGGAAGCGGCGGGTTCGTACGACTTTATTCTCAGCACGATCAATGCCGACCAGGATTGGGGCGTCTACGTCAATGCCCTCCGGCCCACCGGCACGCTGTGCTTTGTCGGCGTTCCGCCGTCGCCGGCAGCCCTCCAGGCATTTTCTCTGATTAGCGGGATGCGCTCGATCAGCGGCAGCAATATCGGCAGTCCTTCACGCCTGCGAGAGATGCTCGACGTCGCCGCGCGGCACGGCGTGAAGGCACAGACCGAGCGTTTCGCGATCGCCAAAGCGAACGACGCGATCGAGAAGGTGAAGAAAAATAAGATCCGCTACCGCGCCGTGCTGGCAAACTGACTTCTTGCTTGATTCCGGCACCGCAGGCCGGCACGGCGGCGGGCTACGATGAAACACCCAGGTTGCGGACCTGGAGGCCCTCGCCCACCTTCGCCAGCAACTCTTTGGGGTGAACTGGCTTGTGAAGGAACTGGAACTGATGTCCAGCCGATTCGGAAGCGGTGAGAAGCCGCGCCGTGGACGACTGGCCGGACGAGAGAATTACCTTGCAATCGGGAAAGATCCGCCGCACCGTGATGGCCAGCTCAATCCCGTTCATGCCTGGCAGAACGACGTCGGAGATGAGCATCTCCGGCGGCATCACCAGTGCGGTTTCGAGCGCGGCCTCGCCGTCGTAGGCTGAGACCGCCGCGTAGCCGCTGCGTTTGAGGATTTCGGTCAGCGAGTCGGCAATCAAATATTCGTCGTCCACAACCAGGATCATGGGACGGTTGGGCTCTGTTTTGTCAGCCACCGCATCCGCGGGAACATCATGGATGGGCACCGTGGGGAAGGAAGTTTTTCTCGGGCTCATGCGAACAGAACGACCTCTTCCCAGAACGTAGCAGGGTTGTGTTGATACGGGTAAACTATTTTGAATCTTCCATTTATAGGGAAAAATTGAAGAGAATAAGCTCTCGGGTGGGGCGGTCGATTTATGGTAACGCGATTGCAACAACTCGTTCGGAATTCGTTTGCGCGTCGTTAGCGGCGCGAAACCTCTGCGCTGGAATCACCCGCGGACGGGCAATGCTTCTGGGTGGACAATTCGACGCTGCATCCGATTCCAAATAGGGTGGTGTGGCAATGTCTGGATCCATTGTCGATTCTGGAATTTTGAGCCAAGGAGTTAGAAGAATGCCAGCGAACTCAGATTGGCAGCATCCGCCGACTCGTTTTGAGTCGGTTTTACAAAACGAGGTGCCGAAAGGACGCGACGGCAAGCACAAGCAGATCGTTATGGTGTTACTGGCCGATCTTGAGCGTCTCGAGCATGGATCGGCGCTGAAAGTCCCCTTGTCGGAGCTGCCGGACAGCAAGCAGAACATTCGTTCAGCGTTGAACCGGGCGACCCGCCAGCGCGGCATGAGCGTGGCCACGTCCAGTGACGCCAGGCACCTGTACATATGGAGAGTTGAGCCTAGTGCATAGCCTGGTGCATAGCGGCGGCTCCGCACCGAGGCGGGCAGAATATCCTGAAAGAGGATGGATCCAGTACGCATCGACAAGTGGTTGTGGGCGGCACGCTTCTTCAAAACGCGGGCTCTTGCGGCCAAGGCCTGCGACCTGGGCCGCATTCACTCGAACGGCAAAGAGGCCAAGCCGGCACGCGAGGTTCACGTCGGCAGCATGCTGCGCATCCGCAACGAGGGCGGCGAGTTCGAAGTGGAAGTGCTGGCGTTAAGCGATATCCGAGGGCCTGCCGCAGTGGCAAAGACTCTCTACCGTGAAACCGAGGCGAGCCAGGCGGCACGAGTCAAGGCTGCGGAAGAGCACAAGGCCATGCAGGAGTTCATGCCGCTGACCGAGCGGAGGCCGTCGAAGCGCGACCGCCGGCGCATCATCCAGTTCCGCGGCGGCAGGTAACGTCTGTCGGCGGTCATTGTGTGGCGATTGCCATCTCTTCGTTGGCCAGCAGTCGTTCCACCATCCGATTGGCGGGAAGACGTCTGCATCGGCGGCGGCGAATTCGAGCCGGTATCTTTGAGCCGGGAAATGCCCGAATCCATCCAACTTTAGTAGACTCAACGCAAGCATGTTTGCCCTGTTTCGGACTCTGAGCCGGCTCCCTTCCCTACGTCAATCCCTTGCGCTTGCCACGGCAATTGTGAGCGCGCAGCCGTGCCTCTCCCAGGGCACACACCTCTGGACGCAGTCGCGATTTGAGGATTTCGAGAAAGGCACGCCGCAGGGCGTCTCGCTCACCAGCGACGGCCATCTGCGGCGCGGGCCGGCGCTGACTGACGTCCTTACCACATCCTCGACGTTTGTCTGGTCGATTGCCCTCGACAAGTCCGGCACGGCATACCTCGGGACCGGGTCACCGGCCGCGGTGCTGCGCGTCGGCAACGACGGAAAGCCGTATACGCTCTTCGATTCGAAGGATCTCAGCGTGCAGGCGATCGTACTCGGGCCCGACGGCTCGCTCTATGCGGCCACGCTGCCGAGCGGCAAGGTTTACCGCCTGAAGGCCAATGCGGTGGCTAAACAGGATGAAGGCGCCGCGACGGTCGTCTTCGATCCTGCCAAGGCCGATGGAACGGGCGCGGGTGAATCACCGGCCCCGCCTGCGAAGCCGGACGAGCCGAGATCGGACGCAAGGTCACGCTATGTGTGGGACCTGACGTTTGACACCGCGGGCCGGCTTTATATCGCGACGGGCGGGCCGGGGGCCGTCTATCGCGTCGACCCGGCAAATGCCAGCGCGAAGCCGGAGTTGTTCTTCAAGAGCGACGAACAGCATCTGCGCGCATTGGCGTGGGACGCGAAGGGCAATCTGATCGCGGGCTCGGACGGCTCGGGTCTCGTGTACCGCATCAGCCCGCAGGGCAAGGGCTATGTCCTCTTCGAAGCGCCGCGGCGCGAGATCACTGCGGTTGCCGTCGGGGCAAATGGGACCATCTACGCCGCAAGTGTTGGCGACAAGGGGCACAATCCCCTGCCTCCGCTGCCCGTGCAGGGAGCCGGAGCCATCAGCATCACGGTGGTGCAGCCGCAGTCGCTGCAGGCGGCCAACGCCAGCACGGCGCTGCCCGAGGGCTCCGAGATCTACGCGCTCTCTGAAGACCAAGCGCCGAGAAAGCTCTGGGCGGGCAAGGATGAGATTGTCTACGCGCTCGATGCACAAGCCGACGGGCTACTTGCGCTGAGCGGCAATCGCGGGCACATCTTCCGCATCGCCGACGATGGAAGCTATGCCGACGTGGCGCATCTCGAGGCGCAGCAGGGATTGTGCCTGGCCGATGCGCAAGGGGCGCAGTCGAAGCGAGTCTTCATCGGTACAGGCAACACCGGCAAAGTGGTCGCCCTGGGTGAGTCGCAGACGCACGAATATGCCAGCGATGTGCTGGACGCCGGCGCGCTGTCGCGCTTCGGGCGGATGGAAGCGGAACCGGGCTCGGCAGGCTATGAGTTGCAGACGCGCACAGGAAACGTAGAGCAGCCCGTTCGCGGCCGGAATGACTGGGGCTGGTCCGACTGGACGCCGCTGAAGGATGGTGCGATCGCGTCGCCGCCAGGGCGGTTTCTGCAGTGGAAGGCGGTTCTGCGCGAAGGCGGAACGCTGGGGGGAGTGGGCGTGAATTATCTCCCCGTGAATGCCGCGCCGGTCGTCGACGACCTTGTCGTTGTAACGGGCGCGCGTCTCAATCCGCAGGCGCAGCCGGCAAACCAGCCTGCGACGGTTAACATTGCGTTTCCGGCGTCGAGCCAGAACGTGGCCATCTCTTACGACGCCAACGCCAGCACAAACCCCATTGCCGCTGTGAAGGACCGCGCGGCGGTCACCGTGCGCTGGGCGGCGCATGACGACAACGGCGACGACCTGGTGTACGCGCTCTATCTGCGCGGCGACGGCGAGACGGTGTGGCGCCTGCTCAAGGACCAGGTCACCGAGAAGGCGTACTCCTTCGACGCAACGATGCTGCCGGACGGCGGGTATCAGATCAAAGTGTCGGTATCGGACTCGCCATCGCACACCCCCGGCGAAGCGCTGACCGGCGACAAGATCAGCGAACGCTTCGAACTGGACACGACGCCGCCCGTGGCAGGCGACCTGAAAGCGGAGCGCGCGGCATGCAAGGGCGAGTCATGCCCGGCGAAGTTTCACGTGACGTTCACCGCCGAGGATGCGATGTCGCCCATCGCGCACGCGGAATATTCGCTGGATGCGGGTCCCTGGCAGTTCATCGATCCGGTTGGACAACTCTCCGACTCGAAGCGCGAGCAGTATGACTTTCAGGTTTCGGCTCCCGCGGAAAGCAAACCGGTCGAACATCTGATCACCGTGCGTGTCTATGACCGGCATGACAACGTGGGAATGGCCAAGACGGTGATCCGGACGGCGAAGTGAACGCAATGCGATTTGAGTTCTTCTTGGCGGCGCGCTACCTGAAGGCAAAGCGCCGCCAGGCCATGGTCGGCGTTGTGACAATCATCTCGATTGTCGGCGTGGCCGCCGGAGTGGCCGCGCTGATCCTTGCGCTGGCCATCACCAATGGCATGCGCCGCGACCTGCAGGACCGCTTGCTCGGCTCCACGGCGCACGTGCAGCTCATGCAGGTGGAAGGACGGGGCATTCGCGATTGGCGGCCGCTTCTGGACCGCCTGCGCAAGCTTCCCCACATCACCGCGGCGTCGCCCGGTCTCTATGAACAGGTGCTGGTGGCGCGCGGCGCGCGCGACGGCGGCGCGCTGGTCGAAGGCATTTTGCCGGACGAGGAGAAGACCGTCAGTGACCTGCTTGCGGCTGCCTCTCCGCAAGCGGTGCAGGCGCTGCAACCGCAAGCGGCGCCGCCAACGCGCCGCAACGCGGAGCATCCGCCGATTATAATCGGGCGCGACCTGGCCGAGACCATCGGCGCGTCGGTCGGCGATTCGGTGCTGCTCATCAGCCCGCAAGGCGAGCTGACGCCGGCCGGCATGATCCCCAAGTGGGCGCCGTTCCGGCTCGCCGGCACGTTTCACTCGGGGTTCTATCAGTACGACGCGCAGATGGGATTCATCAGGCTTGCCGACGCGCAAAGGCTCTTCGACGAGCCTGACCTTCTCTCCGTGATCAGCTTCAAGGTCGACAACCTCGATCGCGCGCCGGAGATCGCGCAGGAGATCGAGCGGGCCGCGGGCAAAGGCTTCATGACGACTAACTGGACCGACCAGAACCGCGAGTTGTTCCGCGCGCTCAAGCTCGAGCAGGTGGTTACGTTCATCGTGATCGCGCTGATCGTCATCGTCGCCGCGCTCAACATACTGATCGCGCTCACCATGATGGTGATGGAGAAAACCCGCGACATCGCGGTAATGATGAGCTTCGGTGTCGCGCCGGGGCAGGTGCGGCGCATCTTTCTGCTGGAGGGTCTGCTCATCAGCCTGGTGGGCACTGCCGTGGGCCTGGTTCTCGGCTACTGCGCGGCGTGGGCCGGCGGGCATTATCGATTCATCCATCTGCCGCCCGATGTCTACTCCATCGATACGCTGCCCTTTGCGCCGCGCGCCCTCGATGGATTGATCGTGTCGGCGGTGTCTGTCGGGATTTCGCTTCTAGCGACACTGTACCCGTCTTCGGCAGCAGCGAATGTCCTACCCGCCGAGGCGCTGCGGTACGAGTGAGAGTGACATCGCAATAGATGGGTCTCGAACAGGGGACGAAGGCAGGTTGCCGGTTATGGATTGAGCCCTTTCGGAGCGGTTTTGATACAACGGGCTAGTCTTCAAAGATGCGCCCGCAGATTGGGAGACGATTCCTGGTCACTCGGCCTCTTGAGCGCGAAGGACAGATCCGGCCGGTTTCACCCGGGTGGATTTGGAGATGCTTTTGGGCAGCCGGCATCCTGTGGACCGTCGAATCCGCGGCTCGTGCGGACTTTCCTTCCGCCGGGTCAGTTTCCGCGATGGGCCTGCATTCCTTCCTCAAGCGCCGGATTCGCGGCGGACCGGCGTCAGAAACCCTGGTCCAATCAAAAAAAACGGCCCCCGTTTTTAGCGGGGGCCAAGTTGCCTTGGTTCTCTCGTGTTTCGAGAGCTTGATTGGCGGCCGGGCGGCGGGGTAGGCCGCCTGGCGCGGAATAGAGCCTCGGGGGAGTGGCTGCGCGGATTTAGGGCCGCTCCGCACCGTTCGAGGAAGCCACACCTTGGGGAGGAGCGGTTTCCTGGGCCGCCAAACTGTTTTCCATCAACCGGATGCTGACGCTGCTGGTCCTGATGCGGGCCGGCTTGCCGTTTTCATCGGTCGCGTTGGCCTGGTCAATTGCGTTGCCCAGTGCCACGGCGTGCATGCGGTAGACGGGAATCTGATGCTCCGTAAGAAGGTAGCGCTTGACCGACTCGGCAAGGCGCTCTGAGTTCTGGATACCCGCGCTGCCATTTCCCGGCGAGTGCGCATCGATCTCCAGGATGTACCCTTTGCGGCCAGCCACGCTGGCGGCAAGCTGGTCGAGCTGGGCTTTGGCGTCTTTCGACAGAGCGGGCTGCCCGCCACGGAATGGAATCTCAATGGCGTTGACCTGCTTGTACTGGTCCAGCCCATTCACGGTGCCGTTCAAATGGTCGACGTGGTTGGAGGCGGCCGCCGCAGTCGAGTTCGCGAGCTGCGCCTGTTGCCCGGCCGCGGTAGCCGTCTGATTGGCCGCGTCGGCAGTCGACTGCGCCTTGCGGATGCCCGCCTGGGCGCGGGCGTCTACGTCCTGGATATCCCGCGCGTTTTTCGCGTTCACTTCATCTAGCTCATTCAGCCGATCCTTGAGGGGGTCGATTTGCCTGTGCACCCACTTCTTCCTTGCAAACGGGTTCACACGCCCCCAGAAACCCTCCTTCGCGGGCGCATTCGACGGATTGGGGGAGGGCTGGCTGACCGAAGGAGGGTTGTCTTGAGGTTGCGCAGCAGTCGACGGCTGCTGCGCTCCCACGGGGATAGCAACTGCAGATGCCAGCAGAAGTACGGAGAGCCGGCCTGGGAATCGAAGTCGAGCCATTGCACCGTTTTTCATCGATTTATCTATTCCTTCTTTCGTGATTCCGCAATCTTGCCGCGGTGAGCGGTGCCATCTTGCTCGCTCTTACCTTTTGCAAAGGACATGCCAAACTGCATGGCCAGGCGCGAACAATTATTGGCTTTAAAATGCTGGATTTAGAAAGAGGGCCGATGCTCGGGGAGTGGAGGGAGGGCCGACCGGCGCGCACGTGCCATGTAATTCTTGCCAGCCGGGGTATTTTCTACCGGGTAAAGAACGCCTAGAAGGTCATTTTGAGTCGATCCGCAGGATCCGAATCTCCGGATAGGCGCCATCCCAGTCGGCTTTGACTCCTTCGAAGATCAGCCGGAAATCGGCCTCCGCGCCAGGCGAAAGCGGTGCCGCAGAAACCGGCTCAGTGTCCACGTAGGGCTCGCGCATCCTGACCAGCGTCAGCGGCTGCGTATAGTTGTTCACTACTTCATGAGCAAAGTCGCGGTAGAGAACTTGAACGGTGACGCCGGTGACGGTGCGGCTGCCTTTGTTCTGAATGCGGCCGTCAAGATAAGTGACTTTGCCACCGGAGAGGTTGCTCGACTCGCTCATGGCCAGGTTCGAGATCGCCAGGCTCGATGCATTGGGATCGACCGGCGTCGAGATCGCCGTCACCGTTGGACCCCGGTGCTCCCGCTCCATCATAAAAACCGCCACGGCAGCAATTGCCCCCACCACGCACGAGGCGGCGACCAGGGGCAGCCAGTTGCGCTCGGGGTTCTTGCTCCCCGGCATCAGTTGGGGTCCGGTGCTCACGAGCGGATTTTACACCCGTCCCGTCAAGGTGTCGCACCGCAAATGGCGATCGGGACTGATCGCCTCGGAATTGCTGCCGATGAACCAACAACGGCAATAGACTACATCCTTTGGGCAATCGCCAGCCGGGCAAGAAGGCGCCATAATTTTGACGCTGGCTTTACGTTGATTTGGGCATCTCGGACCTGGTTGCGGCGTCTAACGGTTAGAAACGGTTCCAGCCGTCGAATCACAACCATCAAGTGCAGTGATCCCATTTGAAAGGCAGACGCAATGCAGGGCCACCTCCCCACATCGGTCTCGACGTCGCCGGAATGCCGCAGCGCGGGCGACCGCTCGCAGCGCACCGCTGACCGCGCTTATCAGACGCTGACCATCGCAGCGATTCTGATTGTTCTTTGCAGCCTCTGGGTGTTTTGAACCGGGCTCATCGAAGGCAGAACTGAATCCCGCCGGTCACACTTCTACATGGCCAGGAAATTGCGGATCATCTGGCGTCCACCCTCGGTCAAAACGCTTTCCGGATGGAATTGAACGCCCTCCACAGGCAGCGTGCGGTGGCGCATGCCCATGATTACCGAACCGCCGCCGGGCGACGGAGTCCGGGCGGATATCGAGAGCTCGGCGGGCAGCGACTTCTCTTCGACAATCAGCGAGTGGTAGCGGGTGCAGGTGAGCGGCGTGGGCAGGCCGGCAAAGACGCCCTTTCCGTCGTGCTCGACTGGGCTGGTCTTGCCGTGCATTAACTGGCTCGCGCGCACCACGTTGCCGCCGAAGGCTTCGCCGATCGCCTGGTGACCGAGGCAAACGCCGAGGATGGGCGCCTTCCCGGCCATGTGCCGGATCAGCGGGACCAGGATGCCGGCTTCGCGCGGCGTGCAGGGCCCGGGGGACAGCAGGATCCTGTCGGGATGGCGGGCCTCAACCTCTTCCACGGTCAAGTCGTCGTTGCGATAGACCTCGACCTCTGCGCCCAGTTCGCCGAGGTACTGGACGAGGTTGTAGGTAAACGAGTCGTAGTTGTCGAGGACAAGGACCATTTTCAGCCGTCAGTGGTCAGCGATCCGCAGCCGGGGATCGGTAGTGAGGGATCAGCGTTCAGCACCTGGGAATCATCCGAACGAGTCAGCCATCGCTGATCCCTGTTCCCTGATTCCTGTCTCCTGATCCCTGCCTTTTACTGCTTGCCAAATCGGTAAACGAGGCCGGCCGTGAAGCCCCAGTTGTTCTGCAGTGTTGAGCCGAATCCGCTGGCGAAGTAGTTCGGCGCCACGCGCAGGCCGAGGCTCGGGCCGAGGTTGTACTCCCCGATGATACTGGCGTCGAGAGCATAGGTGTAGCCGTCGGGATAGAGATGAGTTCCCTGCGGTCCGCTGATCGGAAACCCGTTTACGTCGCCGGAGAAGTTGCCGACCGTGAACCCGCCCATGACGCGGCCGGAAACCGAATACCGCGGCTGGAGGTAGAAGCGGTAGGTGGGCCCGAGCATCACGTTGTACTGGCTGATGGCAGGCTTGGTCGGGCCGCCGTAGTTGTAAAGGAATGCAGTTCCGTAAGTTCCTCGCGCGTCGAGCGTCACACCCGTCCGCTCGGTATAGTAACGGGTCAAACCTGTGTCCCAGGAGTATTCGTTCACGTGCTGCAATGGCGATGGGAGAGTGAATCGCTCATAGCCCGCGCCCACATAGATTTCGTAGAGATGGGAATAAATCTCGCGGATGGCAGCCGCGCGGCGTGCCGCCCGCCTGGCGCGGATGCGCGCCTGCACGCTTTCCTGGCCCGACGCGGGCGCCGGAGGCTGCTGCTGTGCCCGGTCCTGCGGTGTTGAGGCCGTGCTGGAACTCGCGTCTTGTGCCTGAACGGGGTGGATGGCTGGCAGTCCCAGCACGAACAGAAGGGCAATACGGCGGAATGAAAACATCTTTCTCGGGATTCCTCCACAGCGAACGGAAAACACCCGCAGGCGTTCCGATAAGCGCAACCGCCGCTGCAGCCGTGCGAAACGGCGCTTGCGGTCAACGCCATACAGGACAACCGCTTTTGGCAGCGCTCCCCTTAGGTATTAAATCACCCTGGGGCGCGCCTGTGGGTGGAACCGGCACTGCATTGGACGAATGCCGAGCCGAAAGGCGCTTTGCGCAATCGAGCGGATCGCGGCCCGGGGTGCGTCCTGAAGCCAACATGGCCCGTCCGGTAACGATATGGCGTGCGGAGAATGTCCGCAGCCCGATTGAAGAAATCAACTTGGCAAGAGTCGTTCGAGTGTGCCGGTTCGGGCAAAAACGGGGTCGCCGTCCATCCCGGGCAAGGCACGCCGGCGCCATGAAGTCCGGCTTTCAGCCTGAACTTGGACACTGTAGGATCAGGTACAGGAAAATCTGGTGGGGGAATAATGTTCCGTGTTTTGCTGGGAATCGTGCTCGGCGTTTTGCTTGTGGCGGCTGCGCTCCTGGTCTGGTTGCGAGTGGGAAAGGTACCGGTCTCCGTCGCCGATCCGCCGCTCCCCCAGGAGGGGTTGATCACCCACATTCCGCTGGAGGCAAGGATCGACCGGGAGAGGATCAAGAAACCGCCCGCCGAAGCCAACCAAGCGAACTTTGTTGCCGGTGCGCATATTTACAGCGAACAGTGCGCTGTTTGCCATGGATTCTATGGCAAGCCATCCGCGTTCGGCCGGAATATGTATCCTGAAGCGCCACCGCTGTGGGAGAAGCATCCCAATGGCCAAGTCGTGGGAGTCAGCGACGATCCGCCCGGCGAGACTTACTGGAAAGTCTCCAACGGCATCCGGCTCAGTGGAATGCCCTCCTACAAGCAGATCCTGACCGATACCGAGATGTGGCAGGTCAGTCTCCTGCTGGCCAATGCCGACAAGCCGCTGCCGCCGGATGCCCTGTATCTGCTGCGCGGGAACCCACCGCTGCCTCCCACCGCATCTCCGGCCGCGGGAGCGCAGCCTGCTCAGCCTCCGAACAGTAGTGCGCCTCCTCAGTGACCGGGTATTCGCTGGAATGCTTCGCCGGTGCTCGAGCGTGCGTGAGGGGAAAGGTTCGATGAAAATGCTGGAAATGCTCCGCAAAGGCCTCGACTTCCTGCTGATGAGTTTTGGGGTTTCGGCACCAAGCAAGAAGCCGGCGCCGAAGCCTGCCGTCAAGCCTTCGTTCGATCCCCCTGAAAGCGATCTGCACCCGCGTCCGTGAGCCGCCGGACGATCCGCCGCGCCGCAAAGTTCCGCAACCGGCACGCACTCGCGGGAATCAAAACCCTGATGGGCGGCTTGACCGGGGCGTTGAGTCGGGAGGCTGATGCCGATGGCGAACAATGAAGGCAAGAGCCTGTTCCGGGCGTTTCTCGATTTCTTCATTCTCTTCAGCGGCATCTCGACGGCCTCCAACCTCTCCCGCACGCAGTCTCGCCCGGTGCGGAGGCGCGGGCTGTTCCTGTTTCGCAAGCGAGATGGGAAATGACGCCGGGTGGCCCACGCGGAACGACATTGCTAGAATCGGATTATGCCGCTGACTCGCCAACAGGCGCTTGGTTTCTTCAACTCGCCCGACCTGATCGGCCTGGGCTTCGAGGCGGATGCTCTGCGGCGCCGGTTGCACCCGGAAGGCGTGGTCACCTACATCATCGATCGCAACATCAACTACACGAACTTCTGCACCGAGTACTGCACGTTCTGCGCATTTTATCGGCCGCTCAAGGGTCCGCGCGCGAATGAGGGCTACATCCTTGACTTCGAGACAATCTACGAGAAGATCGCCGAAACCGTGGCGATGGGCGGGACCGGCGTGCTGATGCAGGGCGGAATTCACCCGGATCTCAAGATCGACTGGTTCGAGCGTCTGTTCCGGGGCATCAAGCAGCGGTTTCCGCAAATCTGGCTGCACTGTCTTTCCGCGTCGGAGGTCCTGGCCATTGCGGAGTACTCCGGGCTGAGCCTTCGCGACACGATCGCGCGGCTGCGCGACGCCGGTCTGGATTCGATTCCCGGGGGCGGCGCGGAAATTCTCGATGACGAGGTGCGTTTCCGCATCGCCCGCCTGAAGTGCCGCACCGAAGACTGGGTGAGCGTGCACCGCACTGCCCACCAACTCGGCATGCGTACCACCGCAACGATGATGTTCGGCGTCGGCGAGACCATCGGCCAGAGGATCAATCACTTCGAAACTGTGCGCAACTTACAGGAAGAAACCGGCGGATTTACGGCATTTATCCCGTGGAGCTTTCAGCCGAAGCACACGGCGCTGGGCGGCCGCGGCTGGGATGAAGCCACGAGCGTCGAATACCTGAAGGTTCTGGCTATCTCGCGCCTGTATCTCGATAACATTGAGAATGTGCAGGCAAGCTGGGTCACGCAGGGACTGAAAGTGCTCGAGTTAGGCCTGCATTTCGGCGGCAACGACGTCGGTTCGGTGATGTTGGAGGAAAACGTCGTGAAAGCGGCCGGAACGAGCAATTGCACGACGGAGGAAGAGTTACGCCGAATTATCCGCGATGCCGGTTTCAAGCCGGTGCAGCGCGATACTCTTTACCGGACAATGTTTCTGAATTAGGAAACCTCTGAATAAGTCGGAGTTTCGCAAGGCGCGGCTTCAGCCGTGTAAAAAATCGCGCGTCATCCAGGGAACTTAGTCCCTGAGGGAAAGGCTTCTGGAGATCTGATACTTGATCAGGGCTTGTTCAGCCGGACTCCTTTTCACCGGAAGTAGTCGAAATCGAACGGCGCCGGACTTGGCGAGCCGAAAAGAATTAAGCCCCATCCGGTTGGATGGGGCTTGATTTCCTGCAGAACTTAGAAGCGATCCGGCTACATCGCTGCGACGAAGTCGGGCACCATCACTGCCGCATGCTCCTGGAGGAGTTGCGTCATCCGGGCGGCCATCGCTGTGTACATCGAGGCGGCGCGGTAAGCGTTCACGCGGACACCTTCGCTGGCCTGCGAGAATGCGTACTGGCCCATCGCCATAATCACGCAAAGGCGGATCTGCATCGCATCGCTGCGCAGCGTAGCGATCGACACCGGGTCGATGCTGCTGCCGTTCTTGGATGCGAAGTCCGCCATTTCCAGCATCACCCCGGCATTCTGGAACATAACCCAGAGTCCTTTGGGGCCTTCCATGCGGCGCCAGGCGTCCTCGGGAGTCGCGTCAATCCCTTCCTTCCACAGGAAGTTCTCGCTCAACTCTCTGGCGCTCCAGTCAGGACGCAAACGGGCCAACAGCGCGTTCCAGGATTGGGCGTTGCGACGCCGCGCGCGATTTCGCCAGAGCACAAGATAGAGTGCAACCAAAGCGATAATCGCGATTTGAATCAGCGCGTAAACCATTATGGGTCCTTGAACCGCGTTTTCGAAACTGAAAAGTCAGCAAGCACAACACGGCTGGCTTTTGCAGTTCCACCCATTAATAGCAGAAAATTGGCCATTTGTGGACTGAAATTTTGCCGCTCTGCCTCTTTAGTTGCAAAGGCGTAGACCCAGTACCCTAGCGCAACCACGTATCCGGCGACCCCGAGCTCGTCGAGCCAGTGGTACTGCTGGCCCACAATCTGATGCGTGTGAAGCACCGTAACCGCAAGAGACAGAATGGAATAGAAGCCGAGGCCTGTGGCCACCTGCAGCTCGCGGCTGCGCCATCCGATACCGATCAGCTGGCTGAAACCGGCCATGGCGAAGAAGACGATCACGCGCAGAATGGCGAACGTCTGCTGAAGGCGGAAGAAGATCTGGCCCTCGGAACTGAGATGGACGGGAATCGTAAGGCCTGCGACCGGCCAGATGAGTGCCCCGGCGCATGCGATCAGGAACGGGATTGCAATCCAGGATCTCTTGGGCAGCGAATCGCGCAACGGCCGAAGAACGCTCCAAGCCAGTTCCACCAGGACGGCGAAGATCATCGCCGCGTCGAGAACCATCTGTATCTCGAAGATTTTAAGATAGGTTTCGTAGGGTAGCGACCGGAAAACGGTCATCGTGACATCGCTGATGAGGCTCCAACAGAGGAAAACGAAAAACGCCGGCAGGCTACGGAAAACGCGAACGCGAATCAGAAGCAGAATGAGCGCCGCTTCTGCCACCATCCCCAACCCGGAGAGAATTGACTCTGCCGGCAACCGAGCCCCCCTCTATCATCATTAGGCAGAATACCACCTGCGTCCAACGCGATCAGGATGCTCGGATGGCAATCCGTTTTCCTATACTTTTGGATAAACTGCGGTAACCGAATGCGCCACAATCCCGGCAGTCCGTGGCAGCCCCGTCCGAATCCTAGGCCGCCCTGCCTTTGCCGTCGGTCGGAGGCAGCGGCGGAACAATCACCGGACTCATTGCGGCCACAGCACGACCCCTGCCTTTGCCGTCGGTCGGAGGCAGCGGCGGAACGATCACCGGACTCATTGCGGCCACAGCCCGACCCCTGCCTTTGCCGTCGGTGGGAGGCAGCGGCGGAACGATCACCGGACTCATTGCGGCCACAGCACGACCCCTGCCTTTGCCGTCGGTCGGAGGCAGCGGCGGAACGATCACCGGACTCATTGCGGCGACTGTGCGACCGTGGCCCTTGCCATCGGTCGGAGGCAGCGGCGGAACAATGACTGGGCTCGATGCGGAAAGACGCGACGAATTCACCTGCGGAGCCGAAAATGGATTTGCAACCGCAACGCCAACGAGGGCGAAAGACACGGCGGCTATCAAGGAAAAACGCAGAGCTTTACACAGCGGCGTCATGGAATGATTCTCCTGTGGTACAACTTTGGTATCAGAATACTACCGCAAAGGAACCACATTTTCTACAACAAAAGTAATAATTTCAGCGCTTAACTTCCGCCAAATCGTCTCCACAAGAGAAAATGCGGTGAATTTGACCCGCTCGCCAGTTTCAACTGAGAAATTACGTGTCCATTCCGCTTGGCTAGGTCGCCGGTCTGCCTTCCGGGTGGGTTCAAGCCGGATCGTGGGCGCCGTTTTAACCGAAACGGATCCGGCGAGCCTGAGCGCGCTAATCTGAATGCCAGGCAAGTGATCTGCTTTGCGAGGCCGACAGATGATTCCCGAATTGCGAGAGCGCTTCAACCGGAACTTTTCGCCCGAACGATACGCAGCCCTCCGTGAGCTACTGGACAGCCGGTGCGGAGTACCGGTGGAATTCCGAGTCGCGGAGACGCCGGTCTTCGTTCCCAGGGCACTCCTCGACCAGATGGCTGGCGCAGGAGCCGAACTGACGCGCAGTTTGATGTCGAACCCGCCCTACCTCGCGTCGGCCCGGAAAGCAATTCCCAAGGGGTATCTTGTGGCCGGCGAGACTACTCACCCCAACTTCCTCACCGCCGACTTCGCCCTGGCCGCCGATCCGGGAGGAAGTGGCCTGCAACCCCGGCTGGTCGAGCTTCAGGCGTTTCCCTCTGTCTTTGCCTATCAGGCTTTGCTTTGTGAGGGTTACCGCATAGCCTTCGATCTTCCCGAGGGCCTCGGCTGTTTCCTGAGCGGCCTGACCGAAGAGGGCTACTGGAACCTGCTCGGGAAGACAATTCTGGGCGGCTATTCGCCTCGGAATGTGGTGCTGACCGAGATCGATCCTGAAAACCAGAAGACGCGCCCCGATTTTGAAATCACGGCCCAGAAGTTCGGCATCGGCGTCGAAGACATTTCCCAGTTGTTCGCCATAGGAAATAAGCTTCACCACCATACCGGCGACGGGTGGATGGCGCCCGTGAGAAGGATTTACAACCGCGCCATCGCTGACGAGCTGATTTCGCGCCGCGTACGGTTGCCCTTCGATCTCACTCACCCATGGACAGTCGAATGGGCCGGCCACCCGAACTGGTACTTCCTGATCAGCAAGTTTTCCATTCCCTGGCTGACCAGGCCGCCGTTCCCGCACCCCGCCGTGCCGCCGGCCGTGTTCCTCGACGAATTCCTCGACGGCCCGGGACGATCGCAGCTCGAAGCCCAAGGCGTTCCGGTCCCGGCGAACACCGGGCCGGATACAACGTACACCGAACTGCTGCTGAAGCCGCTTTTCTCGTTCGCGGGAAAGGGAATCCAGTTCGACCCGACGCAGGGCGACCTGGAAGAGATCCACCCCGCGCAACGGTCAAGCTACCTTTTGCAGCAGCGTCTGCGGTTTGAGCCGACAATCGAGACGCCTCATGGGCTCACACAGGCCGAATTCCGTATCCTTTACTTATGGCCGGATGGCGGCGCGTTGACGCCGGCTTTGTCGCTGGTGCGGCTGGGGCGCGGAAAGATGATGGGCGTGGACCATAACAAGAACCAGGAATGGGTCGGCGCGTCAGCCGCGTTTTTCCCGTTATGATCCTGATTCGGCATCCACTTAGTTAACGTTACTGACTCCCGCGATGGATGCACTTGAGCAAGGTTCTGATCAGAAAGAGGATAAGGGGATCGCATCCCGCAAACGCAGACGGCATTGGATGCCGCAAACCGCGAACTCGCTTGAACATCGTGTTACCACATGGAAAACTTTGGTGCCGTTGGATTTAGCAGTGCAATTCATTAGAGTGTTTCGAGGGGGATACTTCCTT